>Ga0308169_10000281_pt1 | contig 86607 bp, 104 predicted proteins | sample PhyBR1_2_FD_202139 | JGI IMG/M metagenome (GOLD analysis project Ga0308169, IMG submission 202139) | Phyllosphere microbial communities from UC Gill Tract Community Farm, Albany, California, United States - DLSLSB.R1 | ecosystem: Host-associated > Plants > Phyllosphere > Unclassified | place...
TGGAGACGGTGATATGAGATAGAGCAGGAGGAGGATCGAGATCTTTGATTTGTAGCGAGACCAAGAAAGGTTGAAAGCCTATATTCAACCGAGAGGAGGTTAGTAAACTGACCTTGCGTAGACCTTGCTCGCTGAAGGATATATATAAGAGCCTCAATTGTGTGCTCAGAAGAGCAGCAGCTCGAAGGAGAGGCTAGCAGGCCCCCACTTGAACCGAGGACGAGAAGAGGAGAAAGGAAGGGAGAGGGAGAGCTTACATCCGAGTAATCTCCTGCCATATCTTGATATACCTTCCAAAGGCTCTGCAAGCTATAGAACTGCGTATGTAAGTTGTCGGGTGAAAGGTGAGAAACGAAAAGAGATGAGCGAATCTCTCCCCTCTTCCACATCTCACAAAGCTTCGAATCAACGCTAGAAGATGCCTGATAGGCCTAGTAGACCACGAAGATCCGCCCCCACATCCTACAAGCATCTCCTCGCACCTCTCACCTTGACTTCCTCTTCCTCGTCTGAGAACGACTCGGATTCAGACTCGACGAAACGAGCCAAACTACTCAAGAAGAAGAAGACTAGTTTCATCCCCTCTGAAGAATCCGGAAGTGAATTCGAAGCACCACCGAAAGGACAAGAGGCAGAGGAGGAAGAGGAAGAATCCGAGGATGGTGAGGAAGCAGTAGTGAGCGAAGAAGATGGTCCTAGTGGTCAGGGGGAAGAGGATATGAGTGATATTGCTTCGAGTGGAGGAGAGATCGATCAGGGCAGTCCAGGACCGTCGGGAAGGAAAAGAGGAAAAAGATCGAAAGTAAACAACGGAGAAGGAGCTGTTGCGAAACCTGGACCGAGGAGGAGTATGGTCGTTACGAAAGGTGCTATACCTAGTGGAGAGAACGAGGGAAAGGAAGAGCGACAGAGAGCTACGGCTAGTCGAATTATACCTTCGGGATTGGATCCTCAATATTCCTCCTTTGTTCCTCATTACCTCCCTCCCTCCCTCATCCTGTCGAGCTCTACCTCGTCTTACTCGACGGCGTCAGTCGTACCCAGCAAGAAACAAACGAAAGGGCAATCAGACAAGGATGCGAGTACTTTGATCGAGAGATGGACGGCGAATCCATTTGCACCGGAAAAGACTCTGGTCAGAGACGTCGGGTGGGAGAAGGGGAAATGGAAAGAAGGACAAGGTGCGGATGGAACCAACGAGAGATGGGGAGGTTGGTACGAAGAGATCAGAATGAACGAAGACGATTTCGCTGAGGTAGATACGAGGTGAGCATCCTCCCCCTGCTCAGAAGAAAACTTAGCTCTTTGCTGATCCGCCAGGTTGTCTCACAGTGCTATCGAATCTCGTCTCCCTTCGCAAACCTATCATTCCCGACCGATCCCATTCCACACTCTCACCTCGACTCAGCCGGCCCCTTCGCCGTCTCAGCCGAACGCAGCCGCTTCAGAAGAACCAGAATCATCGATGCCTATCGAATTTCAGCCGACCCAAACTCAACCTGCAGAAGATCCTTTCGAAGGTAGACGGAAAGTTTACGTTGGAGGAATCAATGGAGAAGGCGAACAGGAGATCTCGTTGGAGAGATTTGAATCAATGCCGCTCAGTACGTTTGTAACGCTTCGACGAGCTCTTCGTGCTCTAATCGAATCCTCCTCATCCGCACAGATTCCTTCATTCCTCGAAAACCTGGACATCTCCTCAACGTCGGAGGTCCAGTCTCTGCTCTCTCTTGGCTTCCCCGTCTTACCGGACCATCAACAAGAGGTGACTTTGACCTTGCTCGTTCACTTCGCTTTCACGTTAGCCTCTCGCTAACCTCTCAGTCTCTCTCATAGAATACCTCGCAATCTCTACCATTGCCTCTCCATCCCTCACCCTGTCCCATCCTCCGAACCTCACAGGTTCAAAGTCCTCATCACTCATTCAGATCTGGTCCCTCTCGACGCCGAACCCCGAGAATCAGCTCGCTGTCGAAACTGTTTCATCTGACAACGATGAAGAAGACGAAGGAGGAATGAAGTTTGAGATGGGCTTGTTGCTTGGAGAGGGGGAGGGAGAAGCGAGGGATCTCGTCTGGTGTCCGAGAGGAGGGACGGATTCGGAGGAGAAAATGGAGGTTGATGATTCAACCGAGGGTGATCAGTTGGGAGTATTAGCTGGAGTGTTTACGGATGGGAAGATCAAGGTCTTTGTTCTACCGAAACCTGAGACGGTTAGGGAGAAACAAGGGAAGGAAGAATCAGAAGTCGTCTATGGTGAGTTCGAAAAAGATCAGTATCGCTCATTTCGGGTCGGGCTGATAAGACCCCTCCATCATCTCACAGTCAAAGCGAAGAAGGTGCTGGAGTTGTCGCTTCCAGACACGAGTTGTTTGAGTTTCGCTTGGGGATCATGGGAAACTATCGCTGCAGGTTGCGTGAATGGTGCGCAGAAATAGACTCCTTCCAATCGAATGAGAATCGCTGACAGTGAACGTGCTCGGATGGTAGGTTACGTTGCGGTCTGGTATGTCGGAGATGCTCTACGAAAAGGTCATGCAACCGGTTCGTTTTCAGCTCCAGCCTCCAAGTTCCTTGTTCTACACTGACTCATCCGAGTACATAGTTCGACCAACACACTATCTCCCCATCCACTCGTGCGCTATTCGAGCCATCACTTTTGTCACCTCTCCTCCGCCCTCGACTTCTCTCGACTCAACAGGCGAGTTCGATCTATCGGGAGACCCAAATCGAATCGCCACAGTCGGATACGATGGAAGTACGCACGTTGTCGATCTGCGAGAGAGCGGAAGTGCTGGAGTCGGAGTAGTCCTTCACGAGCGATGTACGTTTTCTCTGCACCTCTCCCCTCTTCACGCTCGACTTGAGCTAACAAGACAGTACGCCTGAGTAGCCTCGACGTATACTGCAGCTTACTGTCCTCAATCTGGATGCGTCTACGCTGACGATCAAGATGATCGTATTCGAGCTTACTTCCTCAAATCGGGAGAATTCGGTTCTTCAAAACGCATTGGTGCTCACCGAGGAACAGTCTGGGTGCGTCCAATCCAACAGCTGAGTGCTTCTCGCGAGTGACGCTAAATGGTTCCGATGGAAATGCAGTCTCTCGCTACTTCACCTCATCATCCTTTCGTCCTATCCTCATCTTCCGATGGTACAGTCGCTATGCATTCTGGGGTACGAGCACTCCGAAGGAGACGAGTCAAGGGTCACTTTAGTCAGAAAGTCTATTCTCTCGATTTCGAACGAGAAACCGGGAAATGGAGGATGAAAGATAATTGGCAAGTCGAGGTAAGCCTTACACCCTCTCCACCTTCAATGGTCAGCATGGACTCACAACATCCCTCATATGTGAATAGCATCGTAGCGCTTTGGACTCTCTTCCTGCTGGATCATCGAAATCGTCGAAATCGACAGGAGAACCTCCCTTGACCTCGATTCTCGCTTGGCCTCAAGAGATTCAGATCAACAAGGTATGCTGGCATCCAAACTTGGAGAGGAGCGCGCTGGTCGCGAGCGGCGGGAACTTTGGATGTGTACGAATAGACTGGGTCGAGGGAGTTGGAGAAAGGGAGGGATGAGCTTGATGAATCATGTAGGGACGTTACTGCAACACTCGATCGGGACGTCTACAGTTAGAAGGATCTCAGAGTTGATGCGAGAGCTGCCGCCGAATCGTGAGCGTAAAGAATCAGAATTCGCAGAGTCAGATCTCAAACTTCTCTCTCTCAGGAAGCGATGCGAGGGATGTTAGAGCAAGCGATCAATCCAGGTCTAGTTTCAATGTCAAAGCTAAACGAGGGGGGAGAGAAAGCTTGAACGACCAGCAAAAAAAAAAAAAAAAAAAAGGGTAAAAAAGGCGGGAGAAGGGGAGAGGGGGGAACTCGATCAAACATCAGACGAAGAAGGACTATTTGTGTGAGTAAAAGCTATCTAGAGATCGAATGAGAGTAGTGGTGCAACAAGGGAGGAGAGAGAGAGGTTTTTTTTGGTGTTTCTTAGCTAAAAGGACACGAGTGAGAGAGAGCGAGAGGGGAGCGTTATGGTGTTTTGTGGGTTAAAAGTGGAGGGAGGGAGTGGTATATAGGGGAGGGGGAGAAGCGCAAAACAAAAGTCTCTATAAATGGGCGAGGTCTGAATGTTATGTGTGAAGATGAGAAAAGAGGAAGAGAAGATCCGGGGAGAAACTATGTAGATTTTGTTTTGTTCTCGTCGAAGGTTGAGTAGAGTAGGTAGGTCCTCCTCCTCCTCCTCCTTTTTCGAGTTTATAGTAGTTTATGTGATTACCTGGCTTTATTGGAAGAAGAAAGACGATCCTGGGGGAGAGAGAGAAAGAATTCGAAATGGAGTAGAAGTCGACGGCTCTTGAGCAAAGTGATTGAGTATCTCGGGCATAGGAGGAGTTTGCTCTGATCTAACGCGAACTTAATCGCTGGTCGAGAGATTCGCTGTCCTGCCTTGTTGATCCAATCGGCGACGCTAACGAGTCGAAAGAAGGGAGGGGAAAAGGTCGAAATAGAAATGATTGAAAGGGGAAGGGGGAAAGGAGGAGGGGGAGAGGGAGGGAGCAGGTTGTTGTCGAAGTGTCGCTTTTGATTTTGCCTAGCAGACGGATCGAGTGACTTCCCAACCGAATGACCTCGAACGCATGTCGGAGAGTGAGACGGGAGGGAGGAGAGCGTTGGCGTCCGAAGTCGCACGGCAGAGACCGGCCCTCGAAGCGGGAGTGCGACGACGGATAGGTCCTGCCTCGTCGAAATCGACATCACCCATCGTTTCAACGGGAGTCGAGGTCGAGACGGCGGTAGGAGCAGCAGCGACGGGAGCGATCGAAGAGGTCGAAGGAGCGGCGGTCGCGAAGTGCTTGTTGTTGCGAGCGGCGTAAACGAGGCGACCGAGAGCTTCTTCGATGGCGAAGCGGTCTCCGATATCACCACGTACTCCAGCGAGAACCTTGAAAGCGATCGTGTTCAACCATCCGACCCACTTGTCCTCACGAAGAGCGACATCGTATCCGAGAGTCGAGAAGACGAAGATTTCGAGAGCGTTGACGTCCTTGAGAGGAATTCCTGAAACGGTCGCGAAAGTCTCGTTGCGGTAAGAGTTGTCTTGCAACGACTGTGGAAACAACGAAGAGATCAGTCCTCAACTCGAGGAAGAGGTAAAAGAGACAGCTTTACCTTGTTGGCGATCATGAGGGAACCCAAAAAGATCTTGAAGGGAGCGGCTTTGAACGAAGTAGTTTGAGCGTCCTGACCTCCTTCAGCGGGCGTAGGAGGGATGATGTCGGTAGGAGCGATCTGAGATACGTAGTAGAGAGCGAGGACGAGATCTTCAGGAGTGACGAGGGTAGCGCTGAGGATTTGCTTGACGAATTGCCTGAATGCGACGCTGGGTTCGACGGGGAAGACGGAGGACGACAAGGTAGGGATCGACGACTTGCGAGAAGTGGAGAAGTTCATGAAGTCGGACAATCCTAGGTTGGCGAGACGTTGACGACGAGCTTCTTCTTCTTGTACCGAGACGACACCGGGAGTTCCAGGAGATGAACTCGAGACACTCGAGTTGTCACTGGCGAATCCATCAGCCGACGAGCTGCGAAGACGACCGTCGCCGATCGTTCCAAAGGATTCACGACCGGAACGACGCCTCTGGGAAGAAGCGGCGTGAGCGGCGGCGATTTGGTTGTCACGAGCGACGAGGAAACCTTGACGACAAGCTTCCCAAACCATTTCGACGGCGAGGTCGGCGAGGGGGACAGCCGAGAGTTCGACGGGAGGAGGAGGGGGAACACTCGAAGTGTTGGGGATCAAATCGTAGAGGACAGTCTTGTCATCATCGAGTTCGTATCCTTGAGCTTGAGGTTCGTACGAGTCTGTGAGAGCGAAGTCAGCACTGCTTTGTGTCAACCTGCCGAGCAGGAATCGCAGATGCTGCTCACCCTGAAGAGTCGCGCGCTGAGCGGACTCTTGACGACCGTAGTTTCCTCCTACACCATTCCATGCAACTGCCCTCTCATGACTCTGCGACCTCATCTGTTCCTCTTGTCCAGCGTAGGCGGCGGCGTAAGAGTAAGCGGGAGGAGGGAGAGTGAATTGAGAAGCTTGGGGAGCGGTCGAAGCGAAGGCGAAACGACTACGAGTGGGCTGTTCCATCGCGGCGAATCCTTGTTGTTGTTGAGGAGCAGCGTAGGATTGTTGAGCGTAGGAAGGGTAACCGTAAGTGTTGGCGGCAGCGACGTAATGATGAGCGTCGACGGGAGGAGGGTAAGCGGCTGAGTGCTGAGGAACTTGAGCGACTGCGACCTGCTGAGCGTGGTGAAGATGTTGTTCGTACTGAGCAGCAGCGTTGTTGCCGTAGTATTGTTGCATCGACCACGAGGGGACTTGACCGTCGAAAGACGGGTAGTTGTATTGACCGTTCATGCGAAGGTGAGAGGGTGAACGAGAAACTGTGATTTCTCGAGGACCCGAAGTTGTGCTTGTTTGACTAAGCACTTTTGATAGACTAGTGTTAAGTAGTCCGGTTTGAGAGGGAGGTGGAGCTGAGATGGAAATTGATGAGGAGGAAGATTCGGTAGAGGAGATCTTGGGAGAAGCGAGGTTGATTTTCGTTGGTGACGAAGAAGAATACCGCTGTATACAGAGGAACGGGAAGGAGTCAGTCAGGTGGGGGGAGGTCCGAGAGAGTGAGAAGGAGAAAGGGAAGGATTGGGAGCGAAACTTACAATGCGAGTGAGAGGCGGAGGACAGCAAAGCCCTGCCAAAGAAGCAAAGGAGGATAGAGAGAGTAGAGGAGGAGGAGGGGAGCTGGAGCTTGGTTGTGTATAGGTAGAGAGAGAGAGAGGAATCTATGCGAATTTATGGGGTAAGCCAAATCTCTCACGTTCCTCTAATGTTTGATTTTGCTCACCTGTTTTAAGAGAACCCTAAGAGACTAAAACCTGAACCCTTGAAAGTGTTCTAATACGTTCAGACTAGATAAACCAGAACCTACTATTCACCCAAAGAGAGAAGAGAGAGGATTAGTCAGTGCTTCTTCTCATCTTTCATCACAATCTACAACGGAAACTCACTGGATTGATTTCTGAGTCTAGAGACGCCGTTTCCAAACCTAATGGAACCGTAAAGACTTGTCTTGAGAGTGAGGAACTGAGGGGCGAGCGAGTTCCTTTGCTACTTGATGTTGATTTCTTGTAAAGAGATCGGTTAAGAAAGCCGGGGGCGTGCAATTGGCTGGCAAACGCAAGGGAGGGGGACAAGAGTCGGGCCTGGGGGAGCTCGGAGAGGGTTGAAGTAACTTTTGACAGAGACTTCGCCTTGAGGAGAAAGAGAAAAGCGGATTCGCTTCGATTTCCCTTCGCTCTCTCGGAGGATGAGTCAATATTTCGCAGTCGATTCGCTTCGCTCTCTTTTGCTCGATCGCTTGGTCACAAGGTAGCTCTCGATACTCCCCTTACTCCCATACGAGCGAGACTGCCACCGATCGAGAGGGAAATGCATTGAAATCGTTCGACAAAATTCCATTCTACTACGTCAAGCCAAAAATCTTTGCAATATCGTTCAATTTCGCATCTATCGACCAGTGAGAATGTATGTTAGTCGATATTAGTCAAGCGAGAGACGAGAGAAAGAGAGAGAGAGAGGGAAACGTACCGATCTTTTGCCTACTTCCTTCGACTCCTCGATTTCCAGAGAAAGCCTGCGAACGTGCGTGAGATCATGAGTGAGCGAACCGAGAAGCTCATAGTCTGTTGGACTTACCTCTGCAATGAGCTTCTCCTTTTGCGCTTGGATCTCGAGTACCTTGTCTTCGACAGTATCCTCTGCGACGATTTGAAAAACTCGAACGCTGGAGAGATCGCTCAAAGTTTCGTTAGCTTACGTCTCTTGACGAGAGAGCTGTCGTACTCACTTTTGAGTCTGTCCAATACGATTGACTCGATCTATAGCTTGTTGTTCGATTGCGGGTTGCCACCATCTGCGAAAGGAAGAGACGAGAGAATTTGTCAATCTCGAAGATCAAGTTGTTTGAGCCAGAGGAAACTGGTCACGCACGGATCCATCAAGACTACTTGACTAGCAATGGTCAAGTTCAAACCGAGAGCACCAGCCTGTAAACGCCGGAAGGTATCGAGCAGATCAGCTCCTGTTCTTCGCCGTAGATCTGCACGAAGAACCCCGCGCGTACCTTCAGCGATAGAAGCATTACCATCGGACTCTTCTTGTCAGCTTTACTACCAGCAACTGCATCCTTGTTAGGTGCAGTGAAAGCTTTGATGACTTGTTCGCGTTTCTCTTGTCGCATGGAACCGTCGAAGCTGTACCGATTCGTCGTATCACCATCAGCACCAGTTCAGGAAGGCGAGATGAAGGGACAGTCGAAACGCACCGGCAAGTAGCGATACCTTCTTCGTTCAAAGCAGCTTGAATGCGATCGAGATGAGAGGTCCACTGAGCGCACAAGTGGAGCTCGAATCAGTCATGCAACGAAGGAAAGATACGATCTCATGATGAGCTCACCTGAGAGAACACAAGCGTCTTGACTCCAGCTGCACTAGCTTTGAGGAGTTTGATCAATTCGTTGGTTTTCGCCGACCTCTCGACTCCTCCTCCTACACTAGCTGATCGACTGACAGTAGCACTCGTAGCTCGTGTACTCGATGGTGTGACACTTCGTTCGGGTCCGACGATACCTTTTTGGGTGAGAGGGTAAGAACAAACTGGACAAACTCCGTTCGTTTCGACTGCGTATTCGATACTGGACACCTATCGCTACATCAGCTCTGTGGGAGACACGATCTGAGGATGCATGAATGCTTACCAAGATTGACAGAAGATGTGTTGACAGATCGAGATTCGAGCATCGACGACGAGCGAGGAACAAATCGAACATTCTTCTTCGTCGAGTTGGTGCAGAAGTCGACGAAGGTACGTCATTTGTTCTTCACTGCCGTCAGTACCGCTGACTTTCTTGAATTCATCTTGTAAATGATCGGCTTGAGCTTCATCTCGAATCCTGTTGAATCGGATCACAGTCAGAATTGGGTTGAGGAACGCGGAAATGCCAGAAACATACATCTCGATAAAGTCGGGTGGACAAAGTGTAGGATCACAAGCGATTTGACGAAGACGAAGGAGGTACGCGACTGCACAACCCGAAGAAATCAGTTTCGAGAGAACGAAGCAACTTTGCGAGAAAGGGTAGCTCACGCATCTGAGAATACTTTGCTCCTCCAGCATCCGAACCGACAACTTTGTCGATGATCTTCTTGAGTTGCTTGAACACGTCGTCATAGGTTTCTCGAGCAGCTCCGGTGAGCTTGACTTTGATTTGGTACGAAAGGAGTTCGGGGAGTTTGACGAGTGGGTTTCCGTTCGCATCCACCATATTCTTCGTCCTGTTCGACGAAAAACCGCTACATCAGCTTAGTAATCGCATCAATGCACAGAGAGCGACGAACCTTCGAAGAGTGCTTGAGAGAACGACAGCCTGCGAGCGCTCGAACAAGCTACATCAGCGCGGTACAGGCGGATAGATGCGAATTTTGACAGCACTCACACGCAGGATTTGAGCGACCTTTGGATCTGGATCTGGAGGAGCTTTCCCCTTCTCTCGTTTCGGAATCGGTACATATCGTTTCCACACTTCGGGATCGTCGAGAGGTTTGCAGATGCGAAGGAACTGGATCATAGCTCCCACTGTCAACGACGGAAAGAAGGTTAGTCGAGATCGAATGGGGGAGGATGAGGTAAAGAGAGAAACGTACGATCTGCAGCGGCATTGACGATGGGTGTTCCAGTGAGAATCCATCGACGTCTGTCAAGCGGAACGGCACAACATCAGTACAGAGATTCTTCGTAGATGCTGAGCGATTCCAACTGACTCTGCAGTCAATTCTGCAGCCGCCCTCGACATTTTCGCTTTCGGATTCTTGATCAAATGACCTTCGTCCAACACGATCCTCCTCCATTTGATCGCATGTAGTGTACCATCTTTGACGTTCTTCTTTTGTTTCTTCTTTGGTGGTGAATCGAGAGCAGCGATCTCTTCTTCGGGTTCTACACTGTTCTCTTTCGACGGCTTCGGTGTCGCTTCTTCGATACCTCCAACTAGTGTTTGACTATTGAGTAGAGCGAACCGTCAGTCCAAGTCGAAGGCGAGATGAGGAGCAAAGGGGAGAACGAACTAGGTCGTAATGATCACGTCAAACTCCCTCAATTGCTTCTTGCTCAATTCCCTTCCTTCTCCGTGATAGAAATGCCAATTCAACCTTTTCTTCCCTACATGCTGCGAGAATTGATCCGTCCAATTCGAAGCGACCGAAAGAGGGCAAACTGTGCAAGTTTCCAGTACTACGACATGAGTGTCTAACGAAAGGCAGAAGTCGCAGAGTCTCGAGAAAACGCACCGATCAGAGTCATATCGTCGAATCGCTCATCCGGATCCTCAGGTTTCGATAATACCCCTTCTCCAGTATCATCCGTACAAACCAGAGCGATAGTTTGCATCGTTTTACCCAAACCTGTGAGCCGAACAAAACAGCTAACGATCAGCTCCTGTAGCAACAGTCGTAAGGAGTCTCCGAGGCTTACCCATCTCATCAGCCAAAATTCCACCTCGTTTCAGAATCGGTTTCTCTCGTTGATTACTACCCGTTCCCACGTTATGCCAGAACGTCTTTCCCTGTGACAGTCAATGCACTAATACACTCAGCGGCGATCAGGCAAGTGTTTCGAGAGAGTTCGTGGCACTCACCTGTTCATCTTTCTTCATCGACCACAATTGAACTGGAGGATCGTCTACTTTTTTCGGTAGAATCGGATGCTCCATCTTGATCATCCATGCTAATCCTTGTCTCTGTACCCTTCCGCCGAAACACTCAGTCCGCATCTCGGAGAGCGACTGAGGTAGAGCAAGAAACATACCTGGAATTCCATCAAATTCGTTTTCATCGTGCCATCTTTCCTCCCTGGTGGACAAGGGTGAATTGGTAGTTTCGTAGGATCCATCGAACCGGCAGAGAACATCGAAGAGAGTACATCGATAGATTGAGTAGCTTTTCGTTCTTGAAGTACTGCATGGGTCATCGCTAAATCTCCCTGTTTGACTCAAATTGGTGGAAGGTCAGAGTTTGGCTAGCACCCTTCAACCAGAGCGAGACGAACCTTGTATGGTTTCCCTCCTCCCCCGTTTGTTCCAGATCCACCTTTCCTCTCCCTCTCCTCGTCCTCATCTTCCTCCCTCTCGTGTACTTCCTTGGCTTCCTCCAATTCCTTCCTCTTCTCCCTCTCCCTCCTCGCTTTCTCGACTCTCTTCGGGAATGCCCAATCCAATCTCTCGTCTCTAACGTATTTCCTTTTCCCCCAAATTTCGAGACTCATAGGAACTGATGCGATACCAGTCACGTTATTCGGAACTGTACATTGAGCTCTCTTCTGACGTTAATGGAGTGAGAGGAGTAGGAAGAGAGAGCGACGTACCTGGACCTGCAGTAGCAGTTAACCGAATCTTTCTCTCATTTATCAAAGGAGCTAACCTTCCCGCGAGTACCCTCGATACGAATCCAATCTTGAGTCCCCTGACATGTCTCACTTCAATAGCGTTCCTGTCATTCGCGTTGTACTTGTCCTATCCTCCTCTTACACATCAGCTGAGAGGAAAAAAGAGCAAAGAGAGAGAGAGAGAGAGAACTCACTCTTCGAACTTCCAATTTCATTCCTTCTTTCACTGTATGTCCTCATACACTCTTCCTACTCAGCTAGGCTCTCGTATTCGAGTAGGATCAAAGATTGAGAGAAAACGTACGAGTTCTAATCCCACCAGAATATTTCAACCCATTAATATTAGCTTTCGGTACAACCGTCATCAAAACCTCTTCCTCTGGATCCCCCACCTCAATTTCTTCTTTATCATCCATCTCTACGTCCTCCTCTTCCCCTTTGACAGACGGTTTGAGGTCTGAAATGGTTGAGGCATCTTCAACTTGTTTTCCTTTTCCTTTAACATCTGAGGGTGATACTGAACGCTCTAACTTGGGCTAGGAGTAGTGTGAAAGGGTCAGTATAGCTTTCAGAGGTGTAGGGAGAGAAGGAAAAGTACTTTGATATCTTGATCTTCTTTTGCTGAGGATTCAGCTAGTTGGATCTTGGAGCTCGAGGCGATTGGGCTGTCAGACTCTGATTTCAGCGCCATACTGTTCTGTGGTAAAGGATCGGCACTCTGAGAGTGAAGTGAGTGGGAGTAAGAAGCGAAAAGGTTTCGGGCAACTTTTGGAAGAAATGACATCTCGCAAAACATCTTTGTGGTTCTCTCGATTGATAGCACAAACTGATGGTATTGACAAGGAATGCGCACGGATGAACACAACAGGGAATCGCAAAAAATTGAAAGACTGAAAAACTCGAATATGAATAGTGAACTTCTTAATGAAACGATCTCTTTCCCCTTCTCGCCAGCTACCCTTCTATCTCTCCGTTCGTATCACCCTCGGTTTGTCGACATGGATCTTCCTGTATCCAAGGTGGATTCGCTCTTCGTCTCTGCAATCGGATCTCGAACAAGATCCCCTCTTTTCCCTCCCGACCTCTACCTCGTTCCCGCTTGGAAGTAGTCGGACCAAGCTTGACTAGCTCTGTAGGTCGGGGAGGTTCAGGCACCATCAGCTTTCCGTATAGCGAGGTGCGAAGAGCGATCCTTGACTTACTCAATCATTGATGAAGTTACTCCCGCAACGCTCTTTGCTCCATCCCTCGCGAGCTGTAAATCCAATGCATCATACACTGAGTTCGGACAAAGCTCCCTCACACAGTCAGTAGTCGTTTCTAACCGTGCGCAAATAGGACTATCGCAAACTCACGAGCGAAAACCCCCTCCGCTACCAACTTGAACCTCTCCCACCTCAACCCATCCAACTCTTTCCTCGCGCTTCTCAACCTCATCCTCTCCGTTCTAACTTTCTCCCTAACTTTCCTCTCCTCCTCGACTTTCTCCAAACTCCTAACTTCCCCTCCTCCCCCTCCTCCAATCTCCCAAAACTCCAATTCCTCTAATTCTTTCTCCAGTTTGACGACTTTCTCTCTTCGCTCGCGTCCGAGCTTGTAGAGTTTCGAGCGTGTTCGAGAGAGTTCAAGTAACCCAAGTAGCGCACAAAGGAGAGTCGAGAAATCTGATAATTTGTCGACTGATCGAATACGTTCTCGAGTGGTTCGAATGATTCCCACTTTAGCCGCCAAGTAGAGATTGTCAGATAAAGTAGCGACGAGTTCCAGGGATTGTCGAGAAAGTTCAAGGAATTTCTTTTTTGAACTTTGTCGTAATTTCGAGTGTTTCGAGCCGGGAAGATGTCCGGTCGAGAAGAGAGAGGACAAAGTGTTTGAGTTGAGGGATTGGAGGAGGTTTGAGAGGGATAAGAGTCGACGGAGGGCCGAGAGGGAGGCGACGACGGTGAAGAGTAACGAGAGGAAACGGGAGGGAGGGAGGTGGGGTTTGTGTTTGAGGTAGAGGAGGAGTCGGAGGAGATATTGAGTTGATTTCTACGGGGTTCCAAAAGGCGGTTCAGCGAAGGCGCAAGGGAGGGAAGAAGGGAGAGAGGGAGAGAGAGGTTTACGAGGATTGAATCTCTTCCTGAATTTGATTGGAGATAGTTCTTGATTGTGCGTTGTACTAGTGGATCTGAATGAGGTGCTTGAACATACTGTGAACAGTGAAGGGAGGGAGGAGTCAGTTTAGAGGTGAGTTCGACATGATTATTGAGGGGAAACAAACAAACGAAAGGAGCGGCTTACTTTTGTCACTACGGGACTACTCTTTGCATCGAGACCAGGTATAGGTGCGATCTCTGTCATTCTAATGAGTCGATGAAAAGTAGAAGCGAATGGAGTGGGAGAGTTTCCTTCATCTCGCTCGCTCTTTCCCCTCAACCCCTCTTACATGACGGTACATTCACTCTTGAACACCTTGGGACCTTCAACATCAACTAGAAAGAAACCTCTCTCACCTGAACCCGTCAGTCTCCCCTCCCTCTCTTCCCTTCTTGATCTCATGACGTACTCTTCTCCCTGCCTTTAGACTGTCTGTTCCCCTCTCCCACAATTCTCAAAACTTGAAGGAGACGCAGCATCTGAAGCACGTCAAGCTCACCACAAACACCTGATTCAAGAAGCGGTCAATTCACCTCTCGAATTACCTCAAGATGCACAATTCGCACCATCCCCAGACCTAAGTCATGCGAATACTACTCTCGATTCGAATGGTACGCTAGGAGGGAAAAGTGCGAGCGGAGCGAAGAAAGGAGGAGGTCATTATGAGCAGTGGGAGGTTGCGAGAGCTATTGAGAAGAAAGATGTAATGAGTTTGATGGAGATTAAACAGAATCAGTTTGATCTGTTGATCAGTGGGACTCCGTTACCCATCGTGTACGCTATGAGATTGGGCAAGAGTCGTGAGTTAGTTGGATAAATCATTTGGGGAAGAAATATCAATCGCTGATACTTCTTTCTTCGACTTCTGACTCACAGATCAGGATATTGCAATCTTGCTGATAGGTGCAATGAGTCGGAAAGTGAACGATGTGACGGACGACGAGATGGCGATGATGAACAGTCAAACGAAATCGACATTGTTAGTTCGCAAATGCCTTTCTTTTCTCCTCTCCTCTTTCTCCGTTTCTCTTTCTCCTTCCTCTTCTCCTGCTCCTCCCCTCCTCCACCAGACCTTCCTCGTCTCTGACTCTTGCCTCCCGCTTTTCTTCTAAAAGAGCTAATCTCTTCCCGTTCTTCTTCAGACGCGCTTTACGAGCCTCCTTAAAAATCGCCATCAACGCTTCCCTCTCCTCCTCCGACACGTCCCTAATCTCTTCCTTCCTCCAAGTAGTAGTAATGTCGGAAGGAACTCGTTGGCTCCTCTCCTCAACCCAACAACTCTCGCTCGCATTCCGTACCGGTCCCTCTGCGAAACCTATCTCACAAGCTGAAAAAATCATGTATAGTTGGGTTTCGAGAGAATTGAAGGAACGACAAGTGTCAGCTGTGGAAGAGTATACGAGTAATGGAGTGTGGGATTTGAGTTTGTTGGGAGTTTGGTCAGTTGTTCAGGATCAGACGGGAGAAGGGGAAACTTTACCGCTTTGGTACTTTGGAAGGGATGATAGGATGCTCAAGTACGCTCAAATGTTTACTCTCTCTATCCCTCTTGTGAACGAAGGAACTGATAGAGGTAGGAGTATTTGTGCGTAGAGCTGTCGAGGAAAGAATGGCAGTAATGAAGAGAACGGGAGTTTGGACAAAAAAGGTTAGTAAAGGGATTCGACAACAGGTCGAAACAATGTTGGACGTGTTGGGACATCGGGAAGTGAATGGAAGGGAACGAGTAGAGATGCTGAAGGATCAATTGGATGCGAAAGAATAGGGTTCTAGAGGAGAGGAGACTTGTAGCACTTATTTTCGCACGCACCACTCTTTTCGTATTACCCAATGTTGTCATAATCACGCTGTAACACTACTCTTGATTCCCTGTGATGAGAACGAGACCTATTTTGACCTGGTTGTAGATTGTTGCGAAACTCGAGATTCGAGATTTCGAGTTTTCCGTTTCTGCTCCGTTCTTCCTTCTCTCCTCTCTTTCTGTTCACTACACTCCAAGTCACCTCCGAGGCTTCTCTCTCCAGTTCCACGCTCTATTTCCTCCCCACCTCAACCTCCACTCCGCCTCTCTTCTCCCTCTTCCGCTCTTCGCTCAACGATGTCACTCCTCCCACCTCCCGCCGCACCTTGTACCGACTTCTGGGGCTACCCTCAAGGTTCTGCCACGTGCTCCGTCACCTGCATCTCTCCTGCTTCCCTCGAATTGGCAGAATACACTATTCTCCACCCTTCAGGAAATAAAACGTTTGACTCTCTCGCGCTCTCTATCTACTCGGGTTGAGCTGATGTGACAATCATGAGGTCGAACAGGAATCGTCATCCTATCATTGTGTCGTTGATTCGTCATGAACCTTCGAATTCTCTCGTTCTTTTCGATTTAGGCATGAGTAAGGATTGGAGGAGCTACGTTCAGCTACCTGGAGATGAGCAAGATAAAGCCGATCGATTGGAAGAGACTTACAAGCCCGAGATTATCGAGGATGTGAACGAAATATTGGAGAAAATGGGAGTTTCACCAGAAGATATCAAATTCATCGTTCTCTCCCGTGCGTGCTCTTCTTCTCACTCAGCTTGAAACGATGCGTATTGACGATCCCAACGCGTGCAGACCACCATTTCGATCACACCGCTCATCCTCTCTCCCCCTTTCCCAAAGCTCAAATCATCTGCGGACCTCAAACACTCTCCCTCATTCCCTCCCTCCATCTCTCCCCCCTCCTCCCCACCCAATCCACCCTCGAACTTTCCTACCACGCATCTCCCTCCCACCTCCTCACTTTACAACACACCCACGATCTATTCTCCGATGGGTCCTTGCTATTGTGTTCAACTCCCGGTCATACACCCGGTCACCTCGCAGCTGTCATTCGTACCTCTCCTGAGGAGCACGTAGTACTAGCAGGTGATTGTGCTCATCATCCGAAATGTTTGAGTTTGAGACCTTACAGGATGGGTTTTTGGAAGGATCCTCATGCCGTGACGGAGGAGGAGAAGAGTAAGATTCGTTCGATGCATGAAGATTACGAGGAGGCTGAAGTGAGCTTGGAGAGGTTGAAGGCGTTGGAAAGGAGGGATGAATTCATGGTGCTTGTTGCGCACGATTTCGAGAGATGGGGAAGGTGGGAGAAGGGAGAGAATGGGGAGGTTGAATTGAAGGGGTGGAGGAGGAAGGGAATGAAGTGAATTGGCGAGGGAAAGGATGATAGCTTGTGAGAAGGAAAAAGGGAAAAGAAAATTGGAGTCGCTTGTCGCTTGCTTTGTTCAATAATACTCGGCGCCTTTGTAATGTACGTCTCGTAGTTAGTTTAAAAAAGCTCTCGAGAGGAACGAACGATCAGTCAGAAACGATGCGAGGAAAGAAAAAGCGTACTTGAGCGATTACAACAAGCAATTGTTACGGAAACTCTCCCCTTATCACTCGTCTCGTCTTCGCCAGCTACACTTCGATCAAACTTTCTGTTTCTTCTCCTTCCGCTTCCCCTTCTCATTCTCGTCGTTACTATCCGACTCTTCAACAATCCTCTTCTTCTCATTCCCCTCCTTCTCTTTCTCTTTGAGCACTTTCTTAGCTTCCCTTCCCCTCTTCTCCCATTCCTCTTGAATCCATTTCTTGAGTTCCGGTAAGTTCTTGAACGTTTTCAAGTAGGGTGGATAAGGGGATTTGAGATCGCTTTTCAAGAGTGACTCGTAGATACTGGGTGATTTCTTTTGCATCTCGAACTCGTGCTCAGGTCAGGAGAGAGGAGTGAGGAGGGAGGAGAGAGGAAGACGTACGAGCGAGAGAGTTTGGGATTCGATTCCCGAGATCACGTCTGAGAGATGCAGGAAGAATCCGAGTTGAGGGTGGAAAGAGTTCCAATGCCTGTTTGACGAGGAGATGTACGAGTCAGTCGAGCTTCGGAGAGGACTCAGCAGCATCACTTCGACGTACTTCTTATTCTTGAAACGATCGGATAGCATATCATTCGAAATGACATGTAAATGGACATGCTTCACTGGGAGGATCAGTCGAACGTAAGCGTCGTGTTGTGATAGCCTACGTACAAACGAGGACTCACTCGATTCATTCGCGTGGAATCCGACGTTGACGTCCCATTTCCATCCATATTCTTTCATCATTTCATCTTGAATCATGTCCTGTACAAACGCACGCACGCTTGATTTGCATAGCAAAGTTAGGTATCAGGGGACGTGAGCGGCGCACCTTGACTTCATTCGCTTGCCTTTCGAGCGCTCTGAGAACTTGCAGTTTGTGCGGTGATTTCAAAAGAGTTGAAAGTGAATCGAGTTGGGAGGAAGCGATCTTTTGCGATGCCTCGGCGAGTGGGAATGGATCTCTGGCTATCGAAGAGGAGCTATAGGTCAGCGAGAATCGAAGAAGAGGAAGAGAAAGGGTTGCGAACGAAGAATGAGGAAGTGATACTTCGCTTTTTCATAGCCATCGAATATCGTCAACCTGTACGCTTGATCTACTCCCTCAGCTCTTCATCAACCATCGCCTGAATAGGCAGAGAGGACGTACGTCTCCTTGTTGCAATTCAACAAAACCCCTTTTGGCAACTCCTTCTCTGGATCCTTCATGCGTGCATAGGACTGCAATACGTTACTCCATGACATATTAGGTGGAGTAGGCCAAGGTGAGTGCTTTGCGGCGAGACGCTGGCGAGGGCGAGGTGTTGAAAGATGAGAATTCGGGAGGGAGGAGAAACAGCGAGGAAGGACTCGAGGGGTTACTACGGAGTGCGAGAGGGGTCTTGAATGAGTCGAGTATTGAATGAGCGATGAGCGGGTTCGAGCAAAGGACATGAGAGGAAGAAAACGAGAGCGAAATTGAATCTCTCGCACTTTTCCGATCCTCGCAAGGGTTTCATAACACCCTGAACTCGTCTCTCCTATCTGCACGGCATATTCTCGATGAACAGAAAACAACGAAGGGAAAGCAAAAAAAAGTGAATGAGTATTGAATTAGATTCCCTCCTCGATTTTCACTCCTCCACCCGCTACAGATTGCTCTCCAACTGCGAAAGGTGCAGGACTATTCCCCGGACTCTCCTCAATCCCTATCGCTTTCCCTACCACTCCACCAGCGACAATACCTGGATTGATCCCATTCGCTCCTCCAACCGGTTCCTTGGAAAGTTTCGGTTTCTTCTGAATCGATCCTTCTACTCCTCCATTCGCAGCAGCTCGCTCCGCCGCTCTCTGTTGACGTTGTAGTTCCCGTGCTCTCACTTCGACCATCACTCGAATAGCTTCCATCTCGTCTAGATCATCCAACCTCGTTTGTTCCTCATAAAACTCCTCATACCTCTCGCACAACGGTCTCCAATCCCTTCCTTCCTTCCTCGCATCTCCTACCGTCGCTTGAGGTTCGAGTAGCGAGTCGATGTTGTCCGGAGGAGGGAAATCGAAATCGGGACCTGGATTGATCGTGCAAATTCCTCCTCCAAAGACGGAAACGAAAGGGTAATAACCCGTACTTCCATCGTCGTGCCAATTCTCCATGACGATCCTACTCGCTGATTTCGCCCGCTCCTTCGCGTTCTGCCCTCGATGTTTCTCCAACGGTACGAAATCGAATAAATCCCTAAACGCTACTCCTTGACATTCTCCATCGACAAAGAACGCAATCTTGCTCCCTTCCAACTTCGGTAATGGTCTCATCGGAGGTCCTTGATCGATCTTTGGAGGCGGTACTTTCGTTCCAGGTGCGGCAGTCTTCTTCTTGCTCTTCGACGACTCCAGTTCTTGCTCCTTCGCTTTCTTCGCTGCCGGGTCGACTAGGAGTTCCGTCATTTCCTTCGAGGCGGCGTACTCGAGTTGTTCGAAATACAGTTGACCTTTGTACCGAATCGGTACTCGTTTCCTTATGATCCTCCTCGGATCCCTCGAACTTCCTTCCCGATCCACAGGTGGAGGTGATTTCGTCGGTGGTAAAGAGAGGTACACTCCAATCGTAGAATGTGAACCGAAAGGTTTCCCATAAGGAGTTGGATGAGCCAAATGAATCGAATCACCCGTCTTGTCCCTGATTCCATAACTATGCCCATCTACTCCAACCGGAGCGTTCAATGGACTCTCCCTACGACCTACTCCAACTCTCACCCAACTCCCTTGTCCATCCCCTCCACTATTCTTGTCTTCTCTCCCTCCTTCTCCTCCTGCTCTCTCAACTTTGATCTCCCAATACCATCCACCTTCTCTCACTCCCACATTACTCCGAACTCCCCTCCAGCCTTTGTCCGTAGTGACGCTTCGTCCATCCTCAGTGAGATAGGTGAAGGGAGAACGATCTTCCCAACTCCAACGAACTTGTCGAGGTTCAGCTTCGATTTGACGTTGAGGAGGAATTGGCAAAGGAGAGTTTGGGGAGGGACCGCAAGGGGTGTAGCGGAAAGAGTGTTTGTTGAAGGGGTGGGAACGGGTCGAATGGAATTCTAAGGAAGGGTGAGAAGGGAGGGTTGAAGGGGGAGCTGCAAAGAGAGGGAGAGGGGCAATCGAAGGGTACTCTGGTTCATCGGGAGCTGCTGGTGGAAGGTCCTGAACGGGTTCAAAGGTCGAACTGGAAGCGGAAGGAGGGAGTGGGACGGAAGGAGATTGAGATGAAGGGGAAGGCGAGAGTTTTCGTTTCGAAGGTCGCTTCTTAGGTTCCTGTAATCGCTTCCTCGCCTTCAGTGATTGGTTTAGGCGACTGAGAAGGGAGAATGAGACTCACTTGTTGTTCAAGTTGATCGAGTGGTTTCTCTTCTTGGGAAGGGGATTGACCGCGTTCTTCGAACTGGTGAATACTTGTAGAGGTTGACGCTATCGGTTGAATTGATCCCGAGCTATCTTGAAGTGAGTCTGACATTCGAGTGAACGATTAAAGATGAACCGGAGGAAGTTGGCTCTCTCCCTCCTTCATCTCACTCCTTATAGCTTCGGTTGCGGTTCAGGATTGCCCACTATGGCTGTCACAAGGCGAGCGATACTGCTCGTAACTATCCTGTCTCTTTCTCTCGCTGTTTCGGCTCACGCTCACGAGGTAGTTTGCCATCTCCACTCTCCTCTCTCCTCCCTCACCGTACCCGTAAGCTAACGAGACTATTCGATAATCAACGATAGCACCACATGGAAGATGTCGGACCCTACGAGCAGAACTTTCTGAATGAAGAAGTGAACCTCTTTCCTCTTTTCCCCCTCTTTTCGCCTTGAAGCCGAACTCACTCTCTCCTCCTCTCTCTAGCCGATCGACTCGACGCTCAAATGGCACATCGGTATTCAAACACTGTGTTGGGGTTTCCTCTTTCCCGCAGGAATGATCATGGGCTTGCAGAAATCAAGATATCATGTTCCTCTTCAAACTCTCACGATTCTCCTCTCGTTGGGTGGTAATACGTTGGGTCATTCACACAAAGGAAGGATGTTCCATTACACGTGAGTCCCACCGTCAAACTGTTCAAGAGGAGCTTGACATGTCGAGAAGGAGCTCGAGAACTGACGGTTTCCTTCGACAGTGCTCACGCTGGAGCCGCATTCTACATGTGGTGGTACATGATCCTTCAAGCTTCATTCGGAGTCTTCCTCAAGCTACACGTCCTGGAAGGAACAAAGGTTAGGAATGGAGTCAAGAAAGCGCACAAATGGGTAGGAATGACATTCCCGATCTTTGGTTGGGTTCAAATGCTCTTTGGTGTACGTCCAATCCTTCGTTCCAAGTCACTTCCCGAAGAGAGGCTGACTCCTTTGAGGTTGGGACATCCAGGCTATCGCTTCATTGGGATTCTGTTTCGGCGAACACTTTGGACAATGTTTGGCTCATGAGATCATGTTAGTTCTTTCAACGCTTCTCTACCGACAAAACGAGTAGCTGATAGTGGATCTCGCGAGTTTGCAGGGGGTCAGCATTCATTCTTTACGCTTTCATTATGCTTTTGATGTTACGACTCGGTAAAAACCTGTCCTTCTCCTCTCGATATGCACGAGCTGACGCTTGAGCAATGTCTGTTAATAGGCGCAAGCTTCCTGCAACAGCACAAGTTCTCTCAAGAGTTCCTCGATTCGACGATCATCGGAATCTGGGGAATCGTCAATACCGTCAGTCCTCATCACCCTCGAGACGTTCCTTTCCTCGAACTGATTCGAAATTACTCTTTTGGAACAGTTCACGGAGCACAACTTCTTCGGAGAGAACAGCGGATGGTCACACAAAGACATGCAGCATGTTTCGTTGGGAGTGTTGTGGTGGTGTGGAGGAGCTTTGGGAATGTGGTTGAGTTGGGGAGGAAAACGAAGCGTCGTACCCGCCTTGATCATTGTTAGTACTCTTCTGTCTCTCTCCCTCAAGGTCGAACTGACTCGTAACTCCCGGGAGTGCAGGCTATGACCGGGCAAGCAATGGCGAATCACGGACAACACCTCGAATTCTCCACGACCGTTCACAAGGCATTCGGCTACTCGCTCATTGCTGCCGGTCTCACTCGTCTCGTCGAAATCTGTTTCGTCCTCAACGATCAACCGACCCCTTCGACTTCGCTCGAGAATTCGAAAGTTCGAGCTTTTCAACACCTACCTCCCTTTCTACTCGTTTTGAGTGGACTGACTTTCATGAGTGCGACGGAAGAACAAATGCAATGGGTTGCCGGGAGTGGTGTGTTTCTTTTCGCTTTTTCAGGCTACGCTATCAGATACTGAGCGAAATGGATGAGCAGGAATGGACGCTACGACGTACATCAACATCCTCTTCTCTGGAAGCTTCATTATTTACCTAGTCGGAGTCGGGATGCTAGACTTCTACGAGTTTGAGCGAGGGAGAAGAGAGAAGCGGGAACGGATCAGAGAGGGAGTGAGAAATGGACTGGGAGACGAAGAGGTCGGCGGAGGAAGAGGTTGGTTTGAAGGAGTATGGTCAAGGTTTCCGGGTCAGGGGAGGAGCTTGAACGAGACGAGAAGGGGCACTGCAGAGTACGAAGCTATGCCTTTGACGTCGGGGAGGGAGAGTGTCGATGTGAGATCGAGAGGAGGATCAGGTAGTGGGAGTGGAAGCATTGAATCTGTTGAGATGGGGACGAGGCGAAATCATCATAGGGAAGAGAGTGGGGATACTGTTTTCGAATTGGGAGATGAGGAGGAAGAGGACGATGGAGGTGATGGGTACTGGAAAGAAACTGAACGAGAACGAAGAAGCGCTCGAGTATAACGAACATTCACGACCATACTTGTATACACTCTGTAGCTCATCTCTAACGACACTATTGCACGTTGACCACATTTCTACAATTTTGATCCAAACACCATCCCCTCTAACCTCGTCGCATTCACATGTTTCTCGTTCAGTTCGCTCAGCTTCATCACTCCTAGTAACCTCATCGCTCTCTCCAGCTCTTCTTTGAGGATCTCGCCACATTTGACAATGCCTTCCTCGCCGTACATTAGTGAGAACATGAAAGGTCTCGCGGTTGATACTGCATGGGCTCCTAGACAAAGAGCTTTGACGATATCTGTACCTCGACGGATGCCTCCATCCAAGACCACTGTGAACTTGGAAGGATCCGAGAGGAGATGAGGGGCGTGAGAACGAATTTCGAGTAAGGTTTCAAGGGAAGTGTTTGCGCTGTGAACATCAACACTGGCGATCAGTCAATGGCCGATGAGAGACTGAGACAAGAGAGTCTCACGTATCGACTTGACGTCCGCCGTGATTCGAAAGGAAGATTCCTCGAGCTCCCAATTCGTATGCTTTCACAGCGTCTTCCCACGTATGAATTCCTTTGATGATGATGGGCATCCCGTTCGATACTTTCTTCAGCCAGGGGAAGTCGTCCCACGACAGAGAAGCGTCGATCGTGCTGTTTCGGCGAAAAAGAGAAAACGAGAGGTCAATCCGCAAATTCGATCAAGCTTCTTCACACCTGGCTACCATACTGCTCGAGGGCGGAGCAACAGAGAGTCGACTATATGAGCGAGAGTGTACTCACGCAGAAGTTTGGGCGACAGCCGAAACTTTATCTCCTGCTTTCTGACCCTGATTACTCAACGCGATCGCATTCTCGTCCAACCCAGTTCTCTCGTCCAGCTCTCGTTTCCCAGGTATCGCCAAATCGACGGTGACGATTACTGCTTTGTACCCCATCTGTTGAACTTCCGCAATTTGTTTCGCTGATCGCCAACGTTCTTTGTGGAGGTAGAGCTGGAAGAGAAGGGGTTGAGTTGGAGTAGCTACTTTCGAGAGCTCAAGGTGAGAGACGGAGGCGTGTGTCGAGGGCTGTACAAGACGAGATACTGCTCAATCTGACTTCGATCCTGAATTAGATTGAGAAGAATGGCGACGAACCGCATAAGGGATGCCTAATTGACCCGCACCCTTTACGATACATAGTTCTCCGTCCTTGTGTGCGAGTCCTGCTCTCGGCAAATCATAAGTCTCCCTCGTTTCGCATCAGAATTGGAACATATTTAACTTACTGCCCATTGCAGCAGGGGCGATCATGACGGGCAACGAGCTCAGAAACCCGAAGAGGTTCGTTTTGAGATCTATAGTGCCCGATACATCCCTCAACACCCTCGGTCTGAATCTGACTTCCCTCCAAATTTCCTTACTTCGCGCATAAGTTTTGCCATCGTCCGCTGAGGATTCATAGTATGCCCAACTCTTGGGTTTGAGCGTGGATTGAGCCGAGACTTCGAAGTCGTGTAGGGAGAGAATGGAGTCTAGTGGAGTGGAGGGATAGGGAAGAGAGGACATCGAAAGTGAGGGAGGGAAGGTTGCGAAGGAAGGCGATAGAGGGAGGGGAGCGTTTCTTCTTTATAGAGGGCGAGCCGATAGACTATCTTGATTGTTTGAGAGCTGCTGGAGGGCAGTACAGGGGCTGTGACGACGAGGAGAAGCGGTCGAGAGTTAAGCGGGGAATCGGAGTGGAGGGTCGAACGAAGACCGATAGCGTTTTGCTGCTTGTGCTGATCTGAACGAGTCAAAGACTAAAGTGTGCAGGTGAACCGGAGAATCCGCTTGAATCAAGTCGAGTCGAAGCGATGCGAAGGAGCGAGAGTCAAGAATCGCTCCTCTCGTTCTCCCACTTTCATACATTCCATCGATTCGACTTCTTGGTCACTCAAATACATCTAATCTACGCCCTACAACACTACAATCAACCTGAAACTCAAAGAGACCTCTTACCGATCCTCCACTCATCTCCGATACCTCTCCCCTCTTTCAAACAATGTCTACACGATTCGATCAAAGAGCGATGGGTCACCCAACAGCTACAGCAATAGATCCAGCAGATCGACCCTCCTTGAAAGCGTTCCAAGCAGAGATGGAAAAGACTAGGAATGAATCGGGAAGACCTGATGCAGTCGCAACTACAGGAACAGGGATAGAGGACAAGGTGAAGCAGTTGAGTATAGAAGAAGAGGATACAGAAGTCGAGCAAGAGGATGGTAAAACTTTAGTGAGTCTTGTTAGCCCAACTCAAGTTCGAAGTGGGGGGGCGAATCGACTTCTCTCCCCGTATGAAAGGCTGACACTCACCCATTTTATAGCTCGAGAGGTTAACAAATCCACAAGAGAGTGATTCAGCCGCTCTAACAAGTTTACTCGATCGAGCACTCCACAAAGCCCAAGGCGAAATCGTTCTCGAATTAGGACCTCACTCTCTCTCCCACAAAACCCTCGCCTCGATCTTCGACAGACCCGATACACTCTCTTCCTTATCCTCTACCGAAATCTACCTTCCCTCATCCCAAGTCTCTCAAATCGTTTCAACTCTCAAAACTCTCCTCGCGGATATCGCAGCTTCAGTATCAATACTCCATAACCCATTCGGAGAGGATGGAAAATTGAGTCAGGAGAAGGAGAAATTGACGGAGACGGAGAGTAGTCAGAATGATGAAGAGACTATCAAGAGGTGGAGTGGGAAAAGTTTGAGATTGATGGTGAGGAGGAAACCTGAAGGTGCTGAAGATCTGTTGGAGACGAGAGTGGCAGTAGTAGGGAATGTCGTAAGTCGATACTCTTACGTGTCTTTCCTACCTTCGGACGAGACTGATTCGTAGATACCATCGTCTCACAGGACGCAGGCAAATCTTCCTTACTTGGAGTCCTCACGAAATCGAAACTCGACGATGGAAGAGGACGTGCACGAGTCTCTTTGTTCCGACACAAGCACGAGATTGAATCTGGACGAACCTCATCTGCTGGAAACGAGATCTTAGGATTCACGCCTGATTCAAACGTGATCGTTCCAGACGAACATGGGAAACAACAAGCGAATTGGGAAGCGATTGCTGCGAAAGCGGGCAAAGTCGTGTCGTTTACAGATTTGGCGGGTCATGAGAGGTAAGCTCTTTCGAGTTTGTGAGGAGGAGAGATAAGAGAAGGAGACTGATTCGGGAGCTGCGAGTAGATATCTCAAAACGACACTTGCGGGGTTGACGGGAAGTGGTGCAGATTTCGTTTTACTGATTGTGGGAGCGAATGCAGGATTGATAGGAATGTCAAAGGTGAGTGAGCGTCTACTCGTTCGAAAGGCTTTTGCGAGGACTGACCTTAGAATTGATTCCTTTCTTACAGGAGCATCTTTCGGTCGCTCTCGCACTTTCATTGCCTATCGTTGTCGTCGTCACAAAGGTCGACATGACTCCCAAGAACGTCTACGAACAAACTTGCAAGCAATTGGTAAAGATCTTGCGAAGTCCAGGGTGTCGCAAGAAGCCTGTCTTCGTTAGTCCACCTTCTGTCCTTGCTCCGAGCAAACACGACTAAGCCGTGTCAACATTCAACAGGTCAAAGATTCCGGTATGGCTGCAGAATTGGCCGCGAATTTCTCAGCTGAGAAAGCAGCACCAATATTCACCCTCTCGAGCGTCACTGGAGAATCCCTCAACTTGCTCAAAACTTTCTTGAACGTCGTTAGACCCACTTCTACAACCGAGCATTATCCAGTCGACGCGAACTTCGAATTCTCTATCGATTCAATCTTTTCAGTACCTTTCACGGGAACTGTCGTTAGTGGTGTCGTCATGGCTGGGTGAGCTCGATCGTACTCCATCTACCTCATCCCTTGCGGAGACTGATGTAGAGGAGATGAGTCCTTACAGCCGTGTTCGACCAAACGATACAGTTCTCCTCGGACCTGATTCCCTCAACGCTTTCCTTCCTGTCGCGATCAAATCTATCCAGCGCAAGCGAGTCAACGTCGACTACGCCGAAGCCGGTCAATCCGTCTCGTTCGCTTTGAAACGAGTCAAGAAAACTGGAGTTAGAAAAGGGATGGTACTCTTGGGTCAAACTTCGGTTCCACCTGTTCCAGTGAGGAGGTTCGAAGGTGCCGCGTTGGTGTTGTATCACAACACGTTGATTACGGAGAGGTATCAAGCTATGTTACATAGTGGAACTATTAGACAGACGATTCAGGTCGAGGGAATCGTAGGAAAAGCGAGTGTTAGGACGGGTGATAGGGCTACGATCAGGTTCAGGTTCATCAAGAATAGTGAATATCTCGTGAGTTCGTCGAAAAGTCTGTCATCGAAGGTAGCTGCTGATGTCGTCTTCTTCTGCGTCTCACAGAAAGTCGGAGATAGATTCTTGTTCCGTGAAGGTCGATGCAAGGTGTGTAGTCCTTCATACTTCTCCGCTTACTCGATCGTTGACGTTTCGATCGACGTTCACAGGCTCTCGGCGTCGTTACCAAGCTGTTACCCGACTTGAAGTGAAGAAGCGATTTGGTGGTGAATAAGTTGTTGTGCTCTTGGGGGTTTTTTTACCCGATTTTATCGATTGTATCACGTTGCCCTAGCACTATCTCGTCGTTAGCAAGTCGTACTGAAAAGTAAAACTGTCGTTGTTCCGAAAAATCACCGACACGCGAAAACTGAGGTCGCATCGAAACTGAAATCTCCCCTTGTTTCCTTTCTCCTCACTTTTCTTCCAATCTCGTTTTTCTGTTTGGCTACACGACAACGGCCTTTCTAGGCCTTCGATCCACTCTCCTTCAAGATCAAGCAACCCCTTTTAACGACTATCTCAAATGACCTATTCGAACGCTCAAGCATCAGTTGCTTTCCTGTCTGGAGCTGATGATTTACTCTCGTAAGTTCTTGATGATCGATTCACTTCCCCATGATCTAATAGCTGTACTCGAGACTGTACGATCGTGTTCGATCCTCTTGATCGAGTGTTCGCTCTTGTTTCGTCTCATCCAACAACACGCGCTAACCTTGTTTCTCTTCCTTCCCTCGCTCGCTTGATTGTATTACAGACGCTTATTACTCGATTACTCTATATTTGAAGAACCAAAGATCAATGGAAGATCTACTGGAAAGATCAACAAGCATGCGAGGGAATTGAGAATTACGGATAACGAAGTAGAGAATGCAAAGATGTTGGTCAAAGGAGTGAGTTTCCCTTTTTCTTGTGATCGAAGGGATAGGCGAGGGCGTGATTCAGAGAGGATCAGAGTGGACAAGGGAAGCTTTCGAGAGCCAGTGGAGGGAAGGAAGGGGGAGGCTGGACTCGGTCGGAGTGGGGGCAGGGAACGATTTGGGCGATTTCATGCTGTCCCTCACCTTAGAACGAAAAGCTGACATTGCGAGGGCATTGATTTAGCTTCGATCTGGTTCAGTCGGACTCGATCAAGGTCTCAAAGATCTCCTCTCACTTCCTTCCGTCGATTCTTTCGTGAAGAAATGGGACGACGTACCACTCTTCTCGAATCACGCCAAACGTTACATCCTCGCGTTTCGACCAGATTGCGGAATCGCTTTCCACGAAACGGATCGATACAAGAATCCACGAGCTGGAGTAACTGCAAGAGCGAAGAAGAATTTAGCTGCAGTCACGTCTCGAAGGGATCCCGCAACTTTCATTGAAGTCGGTGTATTCGCCACGAGGGACTTCAAGAAAGGAGATTTGATCAACTTGAGAGGAGGAATCGCCGATTTGACAGAGGAAGAGGATGATGAGATGAGATTATCAGGAGGAAGGAGTGATTTCTCGGTACTCTGGAGTGAGAGGAAGAACTGTTTCTGTCTATTGTTGGGACCGGCGAGGTTCGTCAATCACGATTGTCGAAACAATGTCGAATTCAATCTCGTTGGAAGCAACATGTCGTTCAAAGCGTTGGAAGATATCAAAAAGGATGAGGAAATCTTTACTCACTATGGTGAGCTTAACCTCCCCTTCACGAGTGGATACAAGCGCTGACGAGTCTGTGCTCAGGTGCTCATTACTTCGAAACCGATAACGCTGCTTGTCTCTGCGCTACTTGCGAACAGTGAGCTACTTCTCGTCCTTTTATCGGGATTCATTCTCACATCATCCATCTGAGTAGACTCAAGCAAGGAGCCTTCACTCCTCTCAACAAACGAAAGAAGGCAGAAGTCGAACCTACTGAAGAAACTCCTGAAGCTACCATTTCCTCTTCCGCTCGTTCTCGTCGCAACTCTTCCCCTGGTCCCGGTCCACATAGATCCTCATCTCGCGCATCCCGATTGCCAGCCGTCAATTACAACGAGAACGCACCAGTCGCGTCAACTTCCGCTAGCGCCGTCGCTCAAAAGGCTATCGCTAAATCGAAACCCATCTCTCGTTCAACTTCCCTCGGCAGTATCACTAGTCGCCCTCGTCCTCCCTCTTCTCGAGTCATTCCAGTTCGAGGTGCTCTCTCTGTCGTCGACGCTCTTCGTTCTCAACCTCGTCTCGTAGTTCAACCCAAACTCGCCCCTCCTCCCGGTTACAAGAAGCATTACTCGTGGGATACGAAGAAGAAAGTCGCGAAATACGTTGGGCCTCAGACTTGCACGAATGAGGAGGATCAGAAGTCGAAAGTGCCCAAGAAAGGACGACTATCGATCGTTCAATCCGCTTCTACCTCGTCCCTCAGCAAGCGACGACGCCTCGATAGCGACTCTCCTGCTCCCGCCAGTTCTCCTCGTGCAAAAGCTCCCACACCGAAACGACCTAGAACCGCCTCAGTCGTTCCACCGAAGAAGTTCCGAGTTGGAGAACGAAGATCTGGTCGACTCTCGTCAACGACTGCTTCGACAAAGACGTCTGGCAAGAGGAAGCAAGATGAGGTTGACGAGGACTCTAGCGAATTGAGTGAAGAAGACGAGGAGGAAAGTGAGGAGGAAGCAGAGGACGAGGAGGAAACGAGCGATTTGAGTGATGTCGAGGCTAGTCCTGTCGAGGAAGAGGAGCGAGTCGAGGAGAAACCGAAAGTTGTACAGGACAAGGGGAAGGGAAAGGAGCTGCATCAAGATGTCGAAATGGTGGAAAGATCGAACTCGCCTGTTCCCTTCGCTCTCCCTCGTACTCGACGCGACAGAACCTCCAGCACGGCTCGATCCGCTTCCGTCGCTAGATCAGTCGCAAGTGATACTCCAGCTTCTTCTGCCAGTGGAAACGCTCACCTTCGAACCGTAACTCTCGATCTCGGATTCTCAACTTCGACCCCTATCGAAGAAGACGTATCAACCCCTTTCGCTCTCACCCATGGATCAGACCACGAAGCCGACGCAGAGAAAGATGGAGTCGAACCTTGTCCAGTTCCTGATTCGGGGAAGAAAGGAGAACCTCATCCGCCGGACAAACCTCATCATCAACGACGGATCTCGAGTCCAAACTTTTACGCTCAGAACCCTACGGAAGGAGGAGAAGGAGCGAACGGTGGGAACAAACAAACTGGGGAGTCGAGTTTTTGCGAAGCTCCCTCCTCCGCAGTTTCAAGCGGACGAGGGAGCTATTCTCAAGCGGCACGAGCCCAAAACGGATCTAACGGAGTAGGAAACGGAGGTGGAGGTTCAGGAGGAGATGAGGATGACGAGAGGAATAGAAAGAGGAACGAACCAAGGGACAAAATGGATATAGAGGGAGAGAAAGAGAACGGAGAAGAGGAAGAGGAAGATAAGAAACCTGTAGTGAATGGGACGGGAGAAGAAGGAGGAGTGGTCGAAGATCCTCAAGATGCAGTCGCAGCTTTGCTTATGCTGTACACCGCTCCGTGAGTTCGATGTCGCTTCTACTAGTTTTGTTCGAGTAGTCGCTCACCGAAGTCTTCACAGTGATTCATCCGATGCTACGCCCGAACCGAATCCGGCAACAAACAGTGCAAGTTCTGCTGCTTCATCTTCAGCACAAGTCGCTTCAGGTCCACGAACACAATCGAACGTACGAAGAGGTAAACGAGTAGCTCGACCTAGCGAACCTGAAGCTCCAGCACTCGTTCGCACTTCTAGTAATCCTCGTTCGACACGAAGACAATCGAAACTAGACGAAGACCCTGCTCCCCTTCCCGCGCCTTCTCCTCCTCGGCACAAAACGAAGAAAGCACGAATCGCGTCACCTGTAGTCTCCGAATCTTCCGAAGCGGAGGAGGAAGAACCTGCTCCCCGACCTCGTAGCAATATTCGATGGGGAAAAGGAAAACCTGGTCAGAGACCTGCGAACCTTCCTCCACGACCTTCAAATTCGATCGCAGCTCCTCCTCAACCCCAACCTCAACCTCGTTCGGTAGCGAAGCCTTCACTGCCATCCCCGAAACGAGCGAGGCCAATATCACCTGAACTTCGAGGTTCCCCTCCTCCGATTCGACCTGAACCACGTCCAGCTCCAGCTCCAACAGGTCGACGAACCCGCTCGAAACCAATTCCTGGTCGACTAGAAGACGTTCTCTCTGCCCCAGAGACTCTCGCGGCGACAGGAGGATACGATTGGGAGAAAGGCAGATACATTTCGAAACACGAACAACTTCGAGCTCCTTCCTCGAACCCTCGACCTGAACGTCGTGAAACCGATTCTCCCTCTCCTCCACCTTCCCCTCGTCGACGTCGATCAGTTCCTTCCGCTCCTCCTCCTCCAGCTCCTGCTCCAGCAATCACTTCTCGTCGATCCGATTCTCCCGCACATTCGAAACCTCTCTCGAAACCTCCCCTTCCTCCTGCTCGACGACGAGTCAGCCACAGTCCCATCGCTTCCACCTCTCGTGCCCTTCTATCCCCGAATTCTCCCGCCGCTCCTCCCGAAGGTGTCAGAGCGACTCGTCGTTCTTTCCCCATCGCTGCACCTCTTCGCGAGGTCATCTACTCTTCATCTGCTCTTGCCGCAACTGGAGGATGGTGTGAAACAAGTCAACGCTACGTCGGTGCATCAGCCGCTCCCGAAACCGGAGCGACTTCGACCTCGACTCCCAATTCTCGAGCCTCAACTTCTGGAATCAAACGTCCTCGAAGTTCGACCCCTCGTGTGCCACTCGCTTCTACTTCTCGTCCCTCAGCACCGACCCCTCCTTCCCAATCAAACACTCCTGACAGTGCACGCTCGACTCGTCGTTCAAACCCAATCAATCAAAGAATCGATCAACTCGTCTACTCTTCGGCTGTAGGTGGATGGAGCGAGAAGGAAGGCAAGTACATCTCGGCTGTCGCGGCTAGGAAAGCTGCCTCGACTGGTGGAAGTACTCCTAAATCTTAGGCTTACTACTTTTTTCTCTCTCTTTGTACTTCACTCTCTTTCACGAACTCTTGTTGCTCTCTCTTGCTTTCTCTCGCTTGCTGCTTGTCATACATTGCTTACGTTGACTTGGTCCCCTGACTCGATTGGAAACGAGAGAGAGCGAGAAAGAGGAATTCGAGGTTTGCGAAACCGACGCTACCTCCTTCCCCGAAAGCTGAGGGGTTTCGGCGAGTGGCATGCAGAGTTGTGCTCGACGATTCGTGGTATCGGTGAGGCTTTATACAGTGAATGAAATCTGGGGTGTTCACCACTCTCAAAGGAAGCGAGACGAAACGAAGGCGTTCTCTCTCAACTACCAACAACCACTTCCGACTAGTCATAGTCGCGTAGAAAGCAAAGCTGGCAACCATGGCGGCAAGGAAACTACAGAGTAAGGCCTACAACCCTTCAAACCTAGCTTCTCCGCCTCAAACTCTCCTCTAGAATCTCATCACCTCAATCACTCGGTTCAACGACTTAGGGGCTTCAGAGAGAGGTGGTAAGGCGTCACAGTACTACAAGGACTCATGGAAAGCTGCTACAGATAGCTCAGAGGTCGAGGGGGATGGGCTCTGATAGCCACTTGTTCAGAAAGGGATCAACGTCTCACCTCTCAAGAATAGCCACTGATCTCTGTCTGATTGTACACAGCTGAGATCGACAAGACACTGAAGAAGGTGACAGAAGGTGTACGTTTTCTAATTCGTTTAGCTCGCAACTCTCCGCACACTCACGAACTGACTCTCCCCTCTCCCCTTCTATAGGTCGAACTGTTTGAGGGTGTATGCAGACCTCCTTCTACAGCTGTTGAAAAGCTAGCTGATGCGAGATTCTGTCTGTACAGATCTTTGACAAGATTCAAGCCTCATCAAATCAGACACAGAAAGAGAAACTCGAGACCGACTTGAAGACTCAAATCAAGAAGCTACAACGACTTCGAGATCAGATCAAGACATGGATGGCTTCGAGTGACGTCAAGGACAAACAACCGCTGATAGACAATCGAAAACTGATCGAAACTGTAAGTTTCCACCTCCTCCCTCTCTTTCCTTCTCGGCACTCTCGCTCATCATATCGTGTTGTATGTCAACAGCAAATGGAGAAGTTCAAAGCATGCGAGAAGGAGATGAAGACGAAAGCATTCTCGAAAGAAGGTTTATCAGCAGCGATGAAACTCGACCCGAAAGAACAACAGAAGCTCGAACTGTGTCAATGGATTCAAACGATGGTTGAGGAACTGTCACGGCAGGTCGAACAGGCAGAGGCGGAACTGGAAACGATACAAGGGTTGAAAACGAAGAAGAAGGATTCGGAACGAGAAGCGAGGTTGGAAGAGTTGGAAACGCTGAATGAGAGGAGAGGATGGCATGTCAATCGATTGGAGTTGATCTTGAGACTACTGGAAAACGGGAACTTGCAAACGGATGCAGTGACGAATGTCAAGGATGATATCGCGTATTTCGTCGAAAGTAATACTGTACGTCTTCGCCTATTATCCATCCCGCGATGTGCGTGCTGATGGAAAGAGTACGATGATGTACAGGAGGAAGACTTCGAAGAGGATGAAGGGATTTACGATGAACTGAATCTATCGGATGAGGAAGACACGTACCAAATCGGTGTCGACGATCATCAATCATCACACGACTCTGTATCAGTGGCCGACGAACCTGCACCTCCTGTTCCACCGATACCGAAGACTCCTCAAAAGGTTCCCGAACCACCAAAGGAGGAGAAGAAGGAGAAGGAAGAAGAGAAGACCATTTCGAAAGCGCGAGTCGTTCCCTCACCACAGAAGAAACCAAGTCTCGATTCCGTTTCTCGACCCCCACCGCCAGTCTCTACTCCTCAACGAACAAGTTCAGGTCCTTCTCCCGCCGCTCGAACAACTCCAGCAGCATTGCCTCCAATTCGTTACGCCGCCGCCGCTGCCGCCGCGAATGCTTCCGCCACTTCCTCCGTGACATCTCCACTACCGACATCAGCGACTGCTCCTCCACCAGGTTTCGGTTCCTTACCTTCTCCCATCACTTCGGCGCAAACGACGACAAGTCCAGAAGTTTCGAAAGCGGCTCCTCCACCAGGTCTCGGAAGTCGGACACCTTCTTCTGCTCCTTCTCCTTCGCTCTCAGCTGCCGTTCCTCCAGCGTCTCTACCGAGTCCCCTGCCAGTAAGTCTCCGAAGTTTTTCTCGCTTCGATCTCCTGCAAGAGCTGAGTCGCTTTGCAATAGTCACAGGAAGCGTCACAGCATGATTCGTCATCACTATCGTCTTCAGCCGTCCCTTCCGCCGATCCAGCATCTCCAGCTCCCGTTTCAGCCGAAGCACCCAGCGTTTCTTCCCCTTCACAACAATCGCAAGAAGCTCCTTCGGCTCCCACTGTACCTTCACTGACAGGGCAGACATCTTCGAAGAGCGATCAACGATTACCGAGTAGTTTGGCAGATCTCGTCACGAGCTTCGAAACGGCGAAACAAAAGTGTACGTTCTTCGGGAGCATTCGCACAGTCAACAACAGAGGCGCTGACTGTATGCTCATTGCTCGGCACGTAGCGATGCGACGAGACAACGATTTGGGTGCGATCAACCAGATTCTCGAAGCTGGTTTCCCTGGAGTTCCTCAACCCCTCGATGCTGAAAAGTGAGTCGCACGATTTTCGCAGTCTTCTACATTTCGACTGACTGTCTCTTTCGTCGCCGTTCACAGGCCGAAATACTACGTTCCCCGTACGCCTTACGCGACACCGACCTATTACCCTCAAGAACCTTCATCTCAATTCGGTTCCTCCTCCCTCTTCGCCAAACTCGACGTCGACACTTTGTTCTACATCTTCTACTACTGTCCAGGTACCTACCTACAGTACCTCGCTGCAGGTGAATTGAAGAAACAAAGTTGGAGGTTCCACAAACAATATTTGACTTGGTTCCAAAGAGCGAATGAACCTACTACTATTACCGAAACTTTCGAACAAGGTGTTTACCTTTACTTTGATTGGGAAGGTTAGTCATCACTCCTTCATTCAGCTTGGTCAGAGTGTGAGCTAATATTGTGAATGCTCGCTCCCAGGTTCTTGGTGTCAAAGACGCAAAACCGATTTCAAGTTTGAATACAAATACCTTGATCAGTACTAGAAACCCGCCCTCTCTCTCTACTCAGTACTCTAACACTTGATGCTGGTAGATGGCTTTCGAAACCCAAACCCTATCGATAGCCTTTTTCTCATTTCGTTTTCTTTTTTGGCTCTCCCCTTTTTTTTGTTTGTTCCCCCCTTCTTTCCTCAAACCATACCTGAACCTCGTGTAACCAAATCCGTTTCCGCTGAGTTGCTGCTTAGTAGTCGAGAGTGCATGTCTGACGAGAAGTGCGAGAAAGAGGAATTGTTCAATCGGCGAGAGCTAGGGGTAGCGGTGTAGACGAAGCGAGAAAGCCAAGAGAGAGTAGACGGAACAGCAGGAGCAGCGATAACGATGAGAAACGAAGGAGCTGATAGCGAAGGAAGGTAAACGAAGCGAAGAAGCGCAACGAAACGAAGAAACAAAATCTCCCTGGTAGGAATGCCTCCGAAACCAGCAACTCTTCGACAACTGACGTTTCGGTTTAGGTTTCATCGGTAGAAAGAGAGAGAGGAATCAGAATCATCGTACTTCAAACAATACAAGAGGAGGGAGGATGGGGGTAAAGAAAGAAGTGGGGGATTTCGGATAATTCGAAACGACCAAACTACGGGAAGGATAGATTGGGAATTGAACTGTCCTCGATGATTCCAGGTTTGAGTAGTCGGGAAGAAAAGGAGAGACTGCAGATGGAACGAGGTCAGTCAATCAGAAAGGAATGGAGGAAGAAAGTGGAATTTACCGAGGTCGAAATCCTACATTTATGCCTCCTCAGCGGTAGCTCGGGTGTAGACGAGCTGAGCGCGGTGGTGGATGAGGGGCTTGATGAGGCCTTCCTTGTGGAGGTGAGCGATAGCAACACGCGCGAGGGAACCGTTGATCTTCATTCGCTCGATGAGAACGGATTGAGAGATCATCTTGAAAGTAGGAACCTCCTTCATGATGCGGTCGTAGGTGGGCTTGTCGCAAACGACGGCGTTGTTGGCCTTGTCCTTGACTTTACCTTTTGACCATTTCTTTTTCTTGCCGACCTTGGTGGTGTTCTGCGCTCCGGCAGCAGCTTTCGCCCTGTTCAATTTTACATGCACGAGTCAGCGTGATTACTCCTAGTATGCGGTGAAAGAGTATTGTGGTTGTGTCTAGTTGATTTGTGAGAGTTTTGGGATGGTAGTGGTCCGTCCTCTCTTAATCGCCATAGTGACTGCCTCTGAGCACTTGTAGACCTCTCGTCTGTTTCAATCTATCCCGAATAACTCCCTCTATATCCTCAGTCCATCTATGAGTCTCCTAGGTGAAGTTGCAGAGTTTTTGAGGTGGAAGGGAGAAGAGGTGAAATCGGTTGGATCGAGATGGTTCGAACGAGGGAATGGGACTGTGGGATGATTAAAGAGTAGAGTAAAGACTTGCATTGTCGAGGTTTAGCGAGTTAGAAGGGTGAGTTTCTGACTGGAGAGCAAAAAAAGGGGAGTCCTCGAGTTCTCTCCCAGCTCGTCGCTCACTCAGAAATCCTGAAACATCGCTTTCTCTTCCCTCTCTCTCTCCCTCGCTCGCCGCTTGCCTCTTCAGTTAGAGCACTAGTAGCTAAGACTCGTCATAGTACATCGAAAAGATAGCTCAGAGAAAATGTTGATTTTTTTGCTCAGATTCTCCGTTAATTTCCGTCGAATACTTTGATGTTGCGCCGGAATCGACTAGTTCTAGCACTTGTTAAAGAGAGCATCTTGTAATTTAGCAAGGATTTCGTTTCGATAGTTTGCGGAAAGAACCAGCCTCTCCTTCGAACGGCTCCCACAATCTGCTTGCTCTGCTCTCGCTTCTCTACGATTCAAGACAAGAGAGTAGCTTTATACGGCTGGTCCAACACACAAGTAGCTCGCTCTCCTTCCCTCACTCTGAACCTAGTTCAAACCCCACCCCTTCCGGCTCCAGTTTCGACATCTCCCTCTCAAAGTACACCTACCGACGACTTCTACACTCGTACAGAAGCTAGAGAGTAACCCGATATAGAGATCACAAGGTACGCTCATCCTTCCTTTGCCTTCCTGCATCTTTGCATTCAATCGCTGACTAGATTACCTTAGTTCGTAACTCGTCAACTCTATCCTATCAGAGAAGTCGTGAGTGGACCCTTTGCGAACTCAGTCGATCAGAGTTATCGTAGCTGAATGCAATCATCTCCTAACAGATCTCGAAACATGTCACTCCCTTCAAGTTACTCCGCCATCCTTAGCGACTTGAACCGCGAGGTCCTTCGCTCTCAACCTTCAGATCCTCTCCAGTTCTGCGCCAACTGGTTCGCTTCTCGACTAGAGCAGGAGCGTACCGCGAATCGCTCAACTTCAGGAGGAAACTTCGGTAAGTGACAATTCGAGATCGTCTTCCCGTTCTGCTCTTGCTTACCTTACATGGCTCACTCGATGATTGATCCCACAGAAGCTCCTGCTCTTGGTCCTATCGCTTCGTCTTCGTCGAATAATGGAGGAGGAGGGGCGAAACCCAAACCTTCCGCACTCCCTTTCAATCAAGGTTACTCGTTCGGAGGAGCTGGAGGAGGACAATCTCGCTCGATTCAACACGAAGATCCTCTCCCTTCCCCTTCTTCTGAACTTCCTCCCTCTGGTGGATCGACCTCTCCCTTCTCCCGCGACCGCAGTGCTAGCGGTGGACCTCTCCAATCCGCACTAGGTGGCTCTCGACACTCGAAATCCGGTTCGACTTCGGCATCCGATGCGGCCGCTGCATCTGCCGCTGCTCGCGCTCGACTCCCTTCGACTGATGAAGACTCAGACGTTGAGGATCCTCGAGATGATCCCAACTACCACCCTTCGAAGTCAGGGGGACCTTTCGGACCATCAGGCTCGACTGGACCTTCAGGTGGAGGAGGAGGAGGAGGAGGAGGAATCCCCGCCGCATACAACCTCGGACGTCGAACTTCAGTCTCTGCCGAATCTCTCGACCCTTCCGCCAACAGCTCTCTCCCAAAAACTGTCATCCCCAAAACTCCCTCTCAACGATCTCGAATCGAGACTTCGATTGCCAACAACCTCTTGTTCCGCAACTTGGACGAGGATCAACACAACGACGTCTTGAACGCGATGAAGGAAGTTACTGTACAGGCTGGAACTGAAGTCATTGTTCAAGGAGCCGTTGGAGATTTCTTCTACGTTGTCGAGGAAGGAGCTTTCGAAGTTTGGGTTCGAGCACCTCCAACTCACGAGTACACGGGTCCGGGACAATCGATCACTCATCCAGGAGAAGAAAAGAAAGTTGCGACTTATGGACCTGGAGGATCGTTCGGAGAGTTGGCGCTCATGTACAACGCTCCTCGTGCCGCTACCGTAGTAGCTACTTCGAGATCTACCATGTGGGCTTTGGATCGAGTCACGTTCAGGTCAATCCTCGTCGAACACACCTCGAGGAAACGCAAAATGTACGAAACTTTCTTGAGTGAAGTACCGATCTTGCAAACCCTCAACCCGAAGGAACGTGCCAAGATCGCCGACGCACTCGAGGAGAAGGTTTACGAAGAAGGTGAAGCGGTAGTCATCGAGGGGGAAGTTGGAAAGAATTTCTACATCATCGAGAGTGGTTCGGCGGAAGTTACGAAGAAGAGGAAGAACGGACCTATCGGAGGATCAGTCGAAGAGGATGTACTCGGTGTTTTGGGTAAAGGGGATTACTTTGGAGGTGAGTCTCTTTCTTTCTCTCGTTCTGCTGTTACACAACTCTGACTCACCTTCTCCCAACTTTACAGAACTCGCTTTGATCAACTCTGCACCACGAGCGGCTACTGTCCGTGCTATTCCCGGTAAAGGTCGACTCCGAGTAGCAACTCTAGGAGAGAAAGCCTTCACTCGACTCTTAGGTCCCATCATCGACATCCTCGCTCGTAAAGCCGAACGCTCTTACGGTCCAGGAGCAGCAGTCAACGCTTCCCTCGGAGGAGGAAACGGTGGAAATGGAGGAGGAGCAGGAGGAGGAATCGCACCAAATTCCTCATCGAAAGAAGCCTTCGGTCAAGGAGATCCTAGGAGAGGAATCCCCGTTGAAGGAGCCTAAAGAGTTCGTTGCTTCGTGCGTGTGTAAGTAGTGGTTCAGTCAATTTAGTTTCTCGTCGTTCTGCTGTAACTTTCTGGTTTTTACAATTCTCTTTCGTTTTTGCATCTAAAGTTTCGTCTCCTTTCCGTCCGATCGTAATCCCACTCCCTGATTCGAATTCCATATCTTGCTCGCTCGAGCCCCTACGTGAAAGTATCTCGCGCGAAGAAGAGAGTGCGTTCCTTACGAAACTTGCGAATTCGCTCTTTCCCTCTCGCTAAACCATGTCGTGAGCTCAACCTCCCTTCAGTCGCGCTTTTCGACCGCTTACAATCTCCAATAACTCACAGACACGCAGCTGAACCTTCCTCTATCAACGAATTGTTCGTTTCCTCTCCTCTTTCTCCAAGTTGCGTGTCATCAATCAACTCTAAATTCCTCTTCTAAATCCCGCGACATGCAGCGATCTCGCGCCCAGTGAAACCGCTGGATACAAGATTGGAGAGAAGAAGTCACTGGCAGAGTACAACGAAGTGAGCTTCCTCCTCTGAAGAGGAGAGAAAGGGGAGAAGAGGTGGGGGCGAAAAAGGCTCCTCCTCTCCTTTCCCTCTCCTTTCCTGACGACGAGCTAGACTAAATAGAGCTGACGAGATCGTGTGTCTGCTATCACAGCTGGACAAGGATGATGAATCGTTGCAGAAATGGAAAGCTAGTTTGGGAATTGGAGCTTCAAACGCTGCAGGTGCGAGATAGATCTCGTTCCTACGTCTCAATCTGATCAGACTGACGTTGTGGGAAGATATCTTCCACAGACGGACCTAATGTATCGATGTTGGCGTTGAAATTGGTCGCTCCTTCTCGAAAAGAACCTATCGTTTTGGATCTGACGAATTCTGAGGCGCTCAAGACGCTCAAGAAGGATCGTGAGTTCCTTTTATTACTTCCCTCGACGTGGCTACAGATCATAGTGGAGCAAGAACTTGATTTTTGACGATTTGCTTCGCTTGCGAATTTAGCTGTCGTGATCAAGGAGGGCGCAGAGTATGCCGTAGAGATCGTCTTCAAGATCAACAACACTATTGTGTCGGGTTTGAGATATATTCAAGCTGTCAAACGAGCAGGAATCGTCGGTGCGTTTCCAAAGAGAGCTCGATTCCTCCCCTTCTCATAGACTGATTCGACTAAACCTTTGGACGTCCAGTCGACAAGATGGAGTCGATGATTGGAAGTTATGGACCGAGTGCGGATGCGATCGAGAAGAGATTCGTTACTGAAGAAGCGTGAGTTTCGATTGTCCGACTAAGCGAAGTATTCTCTGACTTACTCACTGTCTCGAATCTCGTTTCGCAGACCATCTGGTATGATTGCTCGTTCAGGAACTTACAACGTCCGCTCTCGAGTGATCGACGACGACAAACACATCTACAGTGCGTCTAATCTTTCGAGAGCTATCTCTGTCGAAAGTCGCTGAGAGAACTACTGTCTGATTGCGTACAGTCGATTTCGAATGGTCTTTCGTGCTCAAGAAGGAGTGGTAGATGGGTCTTAAGGTTTTCGTATTTCGTCGTTCGCGAAGACTCTCGAGTCTGATCGCTTTGTAATATTTTGTTTTCGTCAGTACTCGTCCCGGCCACGTCGACGTTTGAGCCCCTCAGTACTCGCCAGATCATAATCACACTCTTTCGAACCGGCAGCGAATCTTCTGCTGAGACGACATCGAGAAGAAGACGAGCTCATCGGATTCTTGCGAAAAAAGTGCGAAATCTTCGTTTGCGTGAGAGCCAGTGCAACGTCCAGAGTTCGTCTCTTTCCCGCCCACACTAATCCGCTCCATAGCCCCTCGTGCGTCTCAGAGAAAGCGAGAGGGGTGAAGACATGAGTGTCGAGCCTGGATTCGTAGGTACCCCTTTGCGAAATGTCGTCGGAAACCCTTTTCGCATTTTTTCGTTTCACTTCGCGGCTCTCTTGCTCTTACATTTCACTCTTGCTATCATCACCAGTTACTCGCGGACATCCGTTTGCCCTAGCTCGACCCTTTCCCCTTCGGCCCCGCTTCACCATTCAGTGAATCATCACTGTCGGTTTCACGCTGTTCTTTCCTCGACTCTTTCCTCCCACTCTCCACCACCCTTGACGCCCAATCAACTACTCCAAGATGGCAGATCCTGGAGTAATCTCTTGCCTGCGACTAGCCTCCTGCGCTTTCAGTGCAATCCTGTTCGGATTCTCAATGACTTGGGTCAGCTCTTCTTCTTCCTCCTCATGCAGCTCATTCCCTGATAAAGCTGACATCCAAAGGAGATGTTATAGCCAGCTCTAGTGCTACCAGCTATTGAAAACACGATTGGATTCAATCACAAAGATCGTTTCGTTCGTCTCCCTCATTCCTCTTTTCCCCTCAAACCTCGGTCATCCTTATGTTCAGCTGACTCGAGATGACTTTCCTTAGCGTTTCTGGATGAGCTACCATCGACGAATCACCCCTTTGACTTCCCTCTTGCTCCCACTTCTCACCATCACCCTTTCTCTGTCTGCACTTTTCGCTCAATCCGCCTCAAACTCGCTTCCCCTCGAACAAGATCACTTGGGATTGATCACACTTGTCAGAAATAATCGAAAGGTGCGCTTCCCACTCTAATAAAGCTCTCGGAATAGATCAACTTACCCAATTTCGCAATGTTTCGAAACATCGTTCTTGAAACATAGTCTCTCTTCATCACTTGCGGCATCTTCACGCTAGCTCATCGACCCTATGCGTTTACTCTCCTACACCCACGTCAAGAATTGCTGATGGAGCACGATAGGAGGCAATTGATGAGGTTTAGCGGGAGTTTGAGTCCAGTAAGCGAAGACGAGGAAACCGAGTACGATTCTGCGACGGGGTTGAACGAGAAGATTCATATGGGCGTGACGAGGAGAACTATCGATAGTACGTCGCAGCTCTCTCATATTTGTTGGTATTGCGTGAAGCTGAAGAATGTCGAAACTCTCGCAACAGCCGATGAAGTGATTCGAGATTTGACGAAATTGCAAAGCGGGACCATTGTTCTGTCGAGCTTGACGTTCGCTTTGACGTTACTCGAGCTACTCTGTGTCTAGTTGACCAGTCGTTGCGAGTAGAACGCGGGTCGTTCGCTTACAAAATCTGTTCTTTCGTTTCCCAACTTGTCTTTTACTTTGTTGTCAATATCAATCCGTTTTCCTTCTTTCTCCATCGTCCTATCCTATCGAGAGGAGAGAGCTTTGAAGAAGTGAGATCGGAGAGACCGGACGATTCGGCGGAGAGTGCGAAGCCCTTTGAACACGGAATCGCCCTCCCCTCTTGTCTTCACTTCATTTTCGCATACTTGACTCGATGGTGAGTTTCACGCTCTGTCAGCTCAATACTCGGAAGCTGATTGCCTTCGCTGTGTTCACAGGCCGCTACCGATTCGTCCAAGATTATTCTCGCTCGTTCACTTGCTACAGTAGGAATAGGAGCCGGAGCTGGAATCATGTTGTCTATTGTGAGTCTGTATTAGCTATCCCGAGTGTTCGCTGCGCTTGCTGACCTCTCCTCGCGCTTTCCCCACTCCCGGTCGAATTTCGATCTGAAATCAGCCTTTATGGGTTATGCCAGCTCTCTACGCAGTTCCTATCTGCCCTAAAGATCGTCTTGTGGGTCCAGCTATCCCCTTCTTCCTCTCGAATCTCTCGCTGAGGAGTCTTCGCTGTGTATGCAGCACCTTTGGTCGAAAATCTACGATAACGGCAAGGCTACTGCTCTCGCCCTCTTCCCGACCAGCACTATCTTGTTCGCTCTGGCAGCCTACAACGTCGAGACTCCCGCTTTGTACCTTCCCGCAAACTTTATCGCTAGAAATCGCAAAGTGAGCGTCTCTCCGCCATCTTAGTCTTCCCTGCTCTCGTACTGACAGGACCTAAGCTCTTGTAGATTGTGCTTGCGCTTTGCTCGTCACTTTCAGCTAGCGTTGTTGGCTTCACAATTGCGTTCTTGATGCCTGGGATCAAGAAGTTGAAGAAAGAGGAGGCTGATCTCGTCGCGGGTGAGTTCGACTATCGCTGCACTTCTTTCGTAAGCAGTACATTGATACCGTTTCGACTCCCAGGCGCAAGACCGAGTTTCTCGACCGATGAAGCTATCTCAGAATGGGGACGACTACACCTCGTCCGACTCGCTTTCGCAGCAACGTCGTTCGTTCTCGGAGTAACGGAACTCGCGAGCGCTTGAATGTACTCAAGATTGACAGTCAATATTGTACGAGCGTCAGGAATCAAGGGACTTGTAGGGATCAACTTTGTAAGGATTAAACAAGTGCTGTGAAATTTTCGAAACTATCCTCGATCTAATCTACAACGACAATTTTGGCTCGAGAAGGTGCTCTGACAACCATTCCATTCGACCTGCTCGACCTCTTCTCGATCAAATCCTTCTCTGCAGCGACCTCTTCGGCTTTCTTCCGATTCTTCCTGATCTGCTCTTTCGACAACCGGAACTCGTAATGACGATAAGGACCTTCAGCTCCGTCTTTCCCTGTCTTCCACACTTTCTCCAGTCGCCATCCTGCTTTCATGCCGAGCGCTTCATATTGAGGTTGAGTGCGTTCCAACGCATTTACAGCGACCATCACTATTTGCCGATAGCATGGTCAGCTCGGGCTCATTTCGTCTGTTTCTTCTCCTCCGAGAGAGACGGGATAATTTGGGGAGAGATCGAGACGAACTTTGCATGTCCATGAAGTAAGGCAGGAGTGAAGTCGGAGGGAAAGGGTTTGGCGAACACAAGTAATTCAGAGGCTGCTCGATTAGGACTAGGGCTGACTCCTCCGACGCAGCCTCAGCTATACGCGTGAGGATATTGACGGCGACGTGATCTGCCCAATCGTGTCTAAAGGAGGAAAAGAATAGGTCAGTGCGCGAAACTTCTCGAAGCTGCTCTGAAGCCTAGAGTTTCGAGATGAGACGTACACGATGGCCCTCAAGACGTAGACATCGGCTCGCTTGACTGGTTGCTCCGTGAAGAAATCGTAAGTCATTAGACAGATTCGACCAGATTCGATATCTCTCGGACCCGACATCTTCCAGAACTACCCGACGAAGGACGAATACTCCAAATCAAGACTCAACTCCTGATTTACTGAGGAAAGAGTAGAACTCACAAGTTTCGCTTCTCGAATCACGTCCGGTAAATCCTGAAGAACGATTCGAATTTGTGGGAAAGCTTCTGACAGCGTCAGCGCTACATGTCCAATCCCTGATCCGACGTCGACGATTTGAGCCTGATCCCTCAGCTTTGACCAAGGGAATCCGTTCAGAATGTTTTCTTCTCCTCCGCTAAATGCAGTCCCTGCGTATCTCACCGCAGAACCGAATCTTGCGAGTAGGTGAGCATTCTTCTTCTTTGCGAAATGCTCAAAGATCGTGATCGAGTCGCCGTAGGCTCGTCCGAACGCACTGTCGCGGATATCGTAGGAATTGGCTGTAATAGGTGACATGATCGCCTCTGAAAGGTAGGCTGCCGCCTTGAAGCACTCGTCGGCCGTGTGAGCAATCAGAGCGGCAAATCCTGAGGTTTCGGAGAAGTAGTCGGTAGTGCTGTCGAGAAGGAACGGGTCAGGAATCGTACGAAACCGGTTGTGAGCTCAGATTTCGCCTTACTTGCGCAACTCAGACACACTTTTTCCGGTGTCAAGCGCAGTAGAACAGCGATTTCGAGCAAAGGTGTCGAGTCCCACCTCTCGGAAGATGTGTCGAGCCGCCAGCAATCGAAGAACTCGAGCTTTCGATAGAATGTCAAAAGTCAGTCTCAATCCTCTTCGTATTCGAACCCTCCTCAACGACCAGAGACTACTCACCTAGCTTCTCCGGACAGATTGAACTTGATTTGGCGATGACCTTGACGTGCAAAGCTGATTTACCATTCTCAGCGGCTTCTCGCAGTGTTTCTTCGACGTGAGCATCGATGGCGACCCTCAAACAAGCAGGTATGTGGAACCACCGTGGGCTGACGAGTCAGCATCCCTTCTGTCACTATCAGAGAAGCGCAGATCGACACTCACGAGGAAAGACTGTACGAGAGTGAAGGACGGGCCTTGCACGAGGGCTTGTATCTGTTCGCAGAGAGCGCCAATCTCTGCTATTTCGTACCTCGGAGGACTCCAGTAGCCCGAAGGATCATGGGAGGACGGTAGATCGATGTGAGCGTCTGCGAGACTATCAATCAGACAATCGAGTTTCGAACGCAGGAACAACAGCTCCTTGATGCCTGCTGAGCGGTGGTAGGTCATTCTGAGGTGGTTTGAGAGGCGAGTTGGTGAGTAAAGATGGTAGAAGAGGGGAAGTTGTTTGGAAAGGAATCCGAAGATCTTGCTCTCCGAGAATCCGAGGGTCGAGGCTTTGCGAACCTCAAGAACGATGCTCAAACTTCCGAAAGCTGCAAGATGCGCTCACTTGGAGACTTCGATAATTTCAGATCCTAGAGTGACAGCGATCCTCTGTCATCTCGACATCTTTGTTGCATCTTCGCAGAAGAGGATCTGTCTCTCGCTTCCGACGCTCTTCGAGGTCGAACACTCGCAAAGGCAGAAACCTCAGACGAGACTCGATCACAGTATCGTATAGTAGCACACGAAACTGCACTGCAGAAATCCGAGAGAGGAGAGAGTAAGAAACAGATATGAAAAACGAAGACAACACCGAAAAACACAAAAAATCTATCTGAATACCGGTCAACAATCTATATACGACCTCGAGAGGGCAAGGACATTAAGCTAGTGCAGCCTCCGACTTGTTCTGCTGGTTCCATTCCTCCCAACTTTTCAATTCTTCTCTAATCTTGTCCAATCTTTCCCGATCAACGGGGTGAGTTCGCATGTAGCCGTCCAGCATTCCGGTGGGCGAATCAGAGGAGGGTTTCGAGTGTTGACGAACCGACCTCGGCAGGGACGTTGCCGGAGAATCCTCGCTTAAGGGTGAAGTCGAAAGTCTATCCTCCCAAAAACTGAGTGCGAACCTAGGATCGATACCGCTGCCGGCGAGAAGACTGCACATAGAAAGAGCATAAGTCTCTTTCGAGCCAGTCATCACAAGAAAGAGGACGTACCGTAGAGCAACGAGATCAGCTTCCGATTCGAGTTTTTGACTTTCGCAACTATTCGCAGCGCTTCCCAAAAGACCGAAACCTCCCTTAGCTCCTTCACTCAACGACTGACCAACGGCATCGTTGATGAAAGGTCCCAAGATCGCCGTCAGCGGGTACAGTAGAGTTCTCAAGACTGTGCGAAAAGAGGAACATTAGCAAAGCAGTCTAGGATCGAGTCAAGTCAAAGGAAAGTTACCATCGGAAGCGAGCCTTGACAAGTGAGGCATCAACAAGTTCATGGACGCATACGACTCGAGCGTATGTGAGAGGATCAAATGAGCTGTCTCGTGACTGAGGAGTACCGCGAGGGATTTGCACTGTTCTTGAGTTGGAAGAGTCGAGGGGACAAGGTAAGAAGCGATTGCGTCCGGTTCAGGTGCTGATGTCGAAGTGGTCGAGGGTCGGGAGAAGAAAGAGGCGAGGCGTGTAGGATTCGATTGAGGATTCGAGGTGACGGACGGAGAAGGTTGCATCGTTTCTCCCAAAACTTCTTTCAGGAAACCTGCAGCGACGAGAACCTTGTCAGAATCGTTCACGAAGGGGACGAGAGGCATGGAAAAGCGTACCTGTGTAGACAACGATCACTCCTCTTCTTCCCGACTCTTGGTTACTCCTTTTCTCTGGTCCAAACCCGAAACTAAACGCATTGTTCTCATCCCTATCGATCACGAGTATATCGTACTCGACCTTCAACCCATCCTTGCCTTCACTTGAGGCATGACCGTCGAGATGTTTCGACATGATCAACTCTTCCTTCCAACTGCTCTGTTCCGACGATCTTCCTTCGAGTGGCCACTTTGACGGTGGTGGTCTCAGAGCTTCTCCTTCTCCCCTAGCTCCCGCTCCATCTCTCGTCAATCCCTCAACAACTCCTTTCTCCAACGCTCGCAATACTGCTTCACTCCATCGAACCCTCCAATCTCGTTGATCGAGTACAACTCCTCCCAATAGCATTCTCCTCCCTGTCTCTGGGTCGACGCCTTCATCCGGAAGAGAGAGGACTTGTCTCAAGATCCTTACCCAATCCAGAGAACTCCCTTCCGGCGCGACTGGCGTGATCTCTCCGTTATTCGCATGAGCGGTCGTAGCTGGTGAAGCGATTCGACCGATATCGAGGATTCCATCGACGAGTTCTGATTCTTCCGCTGGCGAAAGCATGACGAACCGCCATCTACCCGTGACTGGCGTTCGCTCGAGACTGGCGAAACCGACGAGAGCGAGTAGGATGAAGGGCGAGATCAAGAGTAGTGGTAGACCCCAGAGTGCGTTGAATCTCGAGAGTAATCCCGATGGTTGAGCGAGAGAACCGGAGTAGTAAGTCGAAGCGAGTCGACTCCAGATAGTCGCGGTCAAGGAAGATGGATCACGGAGGTAGCGTTCTCGAAGTGCGAAGATTGCTTTTGCACGGACTGAGAGTGGGAGGAGGGTGAGAGAGAGCCGAGTGATCCAGACTAGGAGGTGAAGGGCTTCGGTCGATTTCAGGGCGGCGGCGATGGGGACGATGAAGTGAAGTCCGGATCGAGGGCGCGAGGACGAGAAGAGTCGAGCTCGAGAGAAGAGGGAAGGAGTTGTCAAAATAGGAAGGGAGAGACGAGGTCGAGCCGAATGAAGGTGGAGAGAAGAAGGGATTTTAGAGGGAGTTGGTCGGAGTGAACGAGGTGTTTCAAGTCGAACAGAGTTGATCTTGACTTTGTAGTGACGTGAGATCCCACCATTACCACCTCTACCCGTGACTCCCTTTGCTTCCTTCCCCTTACCACACTGATCCCAAGTGATGAAAACTGATCCAGTCCTTCGCCTCATGACCCCGTCTCGAAGCATAACCCATTCCTGAGGTCTCGTCCACATCATCTTATGTTTCCTCCTCGTCCATTCTCGGTGATGATTGTAAGGTCTCGAGTTGGAGTGAGTTCTCGAGTACCAATATGCCTTTCGGAAAGTCGAATAATCAAAATTGCCATCGTGATCCTTCGCTTTATGCTGATGTTTCCGGAATCGACCTTTGTAAGTTCCCTTGTAACATTCCCCTCCTCCTCCTCCTCCTCCTCCTCCTCCTCCAGGAATCCCGAACCCCAATTCAGCTTCGAACCTTTTCCTCAATCCTTTCTTCGGACACCAATGATGATGTAACGCGTTCAAATCCTCCATGCAACCTCCTCTTGATCCTCTCGCATAGTGCAAAGCGACTTCGGACTGAACGATCTTGACCAAATGTCTGAAATGTGCCGCTCGTTGAGGTTGATATCGACGTCTTTCATCCATCAAGGCATAAAGGAATTTCGAACATAGCTTTGACTGCACTTCGTCGCACTTTCTTTGAGATCGTAAGACGCTAGAGAGGGTTGGGGTACGGAAACAGAGTCGAGCTGGTCGCCAGGAGGAGGAACGGGAACGATTGGAAGAGAATCGGAAGTGATGTCGATAAACTCGGAGGAGGTATTGACGGATTCGAGATTTGTAGGCATATATTTGTCGCATACATTCCTGTTGAGGGCAACCGATCGTAAGCGATACGGAGAGAATGGCAATTAGAGGAAAGATGAGCGCACCTCGTGTTTGCGAAGTTTCTCCTCTCTCAACAATCTCTTCGCCTCTGCCTGTTTCGCTTGTTCCCTCATGAAGGCTTTTTCTTTGCTGAACTCATCCATCCATGCATTCGTCTCATGTGACCTGAAACCGTTCGCGAATTCCGTTAATCGGGCTCTTGTCGCAGGGCTCGACCCGAACGTTCTTCTGCTCCCCAGGAAAGCGTTCTGCAGGAGGGAAGGTCGAAGGTGAGCGATTTGTAGAGGATTGAGAGGGATCTTGAGATGGGGTTTAGCGAGCAGAGGAAGATAGGGGGTCTTGAAGACAGGGCTGAGAGAGGGAGTGAGGATCTGTCGTAGGAGAGCTGAAGGAGTGGGAGGCATGTCGGAGGATCAAAGAGAGCTGTAGAGGTCTATAGAGAGGGAGGAGTGTCTTTCAGGGTAAGTGGAGGTTGAATGTGACTCGGATGAAAGTGGGTATGAGAGAAAGAGCGAAATTCTAGGATTGAGGTTCAAAGGCTGTCGAGTCTAATTGTGCCTCTTACGAGGCTTTCAGCTAAGTTGTCGCCAGTTTAATCGGTAGAGAGTGAGTGAGAGCAAGAGAGGAGAGAAGCGAATCTGATTCGGACGAGATCTGATCGACCTCTCAATTATTCGATGATTGATTGAGAAGCAATGGGTGTAATACATCTTCGTACAGCTACTGATAACGCTAACTTAATTTCAGGGGAGAGAGGAGAGGGAGTAACTTAGCGAATTTCACCTCTCTCCACTCTCCACTCTCACACTCATCAACTAACACAATGGAAGGTCAGTCAGAGGACCTGCATATCTATCTAGGATGCAGCTGATAGGTCGACGCTTTGTCGGACAGTCTCCTTTGGTATTACTGGGAAAGACTACGTCTTGTTCGCATCCGATACTTCAGCCGCTCGTTCAATCGTAAAGATGAAGTCGACAGAGGACAAACAGAAAGTAGTAGGCAAACATTTGTGCATGGCTTGTACGTTCCTCTCTCTCTTCTCTCCTATCCAAAGGGAGATGAATCGCTCTAGCCGCGTCATTCCCTCCTCTCTCTCAAACTGACTAGATTGAATGCTCCAGACTCAGGGGAACCTGGTGATACTGTTCAATTCGCAGAGTATGTCGAACGCAACTTGAGACTGTATCAAATTCGGTAAATTCTCCCTCATCTCTCGCTAGAACCCATTTCCTGACGACGCCTTATTGTAGTAACCACGTTCCATTACGACCACCTTCCGCCGCTTCATGGGTTCGAACTCAACTAGCACAATCCCTTCGTTCTCGCAAACCATACTCAGTCAATCTTCTCCTTGGTGGTTTTGATCCGACTTCGCAAACCCCTTCGTTGTACTGGATTGATTACTTGGGAACGTTGGGAGAAGTACCTTATGCCGCTCATGGCTACGGAGCGTATTTCGCGTTGAGTACGATGGATAGGTGGCACAAACCAGATTCGACTTTGGAAGAAGGGTTGGAATTGTTGAGGAAGTGTGTCAACGAGTTGGAGGTCAGGTGAGTCGAAATCTTACTCTCTCCGACGAAGAAGGTCTCGATCTAACGCTGTCGTGGTGTGCTTGCAGGTTCATCGTCAATTTGGGAGAGTTCACTGTGCGAGGTAAGTTCGAGCATTCATTCTCTCCTCTCCTCCTCTTCCTTCTCCCCCGCTTCTCTACACATCCCGCATGGTCTACTTTACATCCGACGGATGTCGGATAAGAAGAACTTGACAATCATGCGGGATTGCGAGGCGCCGAAGTATTGAAACAACCTTTTTTTCAATTCTCGCAACCGAAATATGTACACTTCGGAACCTTCGAACTCACTAACGCGTCTTTTTTTCTTTTCTTTCGTTCGAACAGTTGCGGATAAGGATGGAGTGAGATTAGTCGACCTCAAGACTGGTGAAACGATCGATCCAAAGGTACATGAAGCGAAACTACAACATTAGATCTTGTCTCTCGTTTCATTCTTTGCAAAGAAGTGCGTTGTACAAATAGACAAGATAGTGTCGTTTCGGCCTTGGTGACCGGCGGAGAGTCGTGTGAGAGTGGTTGAAGGTGCACCTCGAGGCGACGTTTGTCTTGTCTAGCGTCGAAAAGTGAAAAGTAAACGTTGAAGTTGCGGGTGAGATAAGCGGAGAGGTTGAGTAGACTTTTTTTAGTAGCATTCCACAGCGGAAGTCGATACCGATAGAAGCTGTCCCGCATGGTGCAATGCGACTTTGCAATATGATCGAACAACTCGCCGGCTTCACGTCGAATTTCCCAACTTCTTTTCGCTCTTTTCTCTCTCTTCTCTTCTTCATTCTCCTCAAGCGCGCTCTCTTTCTTCAAGTTCAAGGTCTATCTTGAATACCCACGGGTCACACCCCCTCCAACACTCGTTTTCTTCATCACGCTCCTTTCCAAATCTCTTCACTCAACTGTGCTACCCATCTCGATCTCCCGACTCCCACACTCGATCAAGCCCCTCCTCGACTGTTTCCACTTTCACTCTTATTAGCTCTAGTCACTCCTTCCCTCTCTCCCTATCCTCGCCATGTTTCCTTCTATCCCAATTCTCGCACTCCTTCTAGCTCCCCTCCTCGTCTCCGCAAAGGTTACGACTTCAGATGGAAAGAACGCAATCGTTCCTGGTCGCTACATCATCGAACTTGAGACTCAAAACCTTCAGAAGCGTGCTTCGAAGGATCAACCTTTCAACGTCGAAGGCGTGAGTCCTCCTCCGTTTCCCTGTCTCCCTCTCTCCGTCGTTCATGTGACTGACTTATAATACTCTCGACGATCTATAGCTCCTCTCTTCCGTTCTCACTCACCTCGCCAAACCCGTCACTACGACGATCGATTCTCTCACTGGATCTTCCTCCGACTCGACTACTACCGTCACTCTTCCCAAATTCACTTCTCGTCGTTCATTCAAATCATCTGTCTTCCCTGGTGCTGTCGTCGCTGCCGATGAGGGTGCAACTGGTGAGAATGGAGAGGAAGCGAATTGGGAGGATGTAGTCAAAGGTTTAGAGACGATCAACGGTGTCAAAGTAAGACTCTCACACCTTGTTCTCTCTCGTATAATTCTTTACTGACTCTCTCGTCTTCTGTCATGATCAGCGAGCCTGGCCTGTTCGTGTCGTACCTCGTCCGGAACCCGTTTACAACGCCGACGCGATCGCTCCCTCTGCCGAAGGCAAATACACTACTCTCGCTACCTTGACTCCCAACGTTCGCAACAACGTCGAGGACTACAAGAACGACGTCTTCCCTCCTCATCAAATGACTGGTGTCGATAAGCTTCATGAGCGTGGTGTTTTGGGTCAAGGTGTTCGAGTGAGTTCCCCTCTACTCTTTCCTACGACCTCTGATCGAAGCTGATGAGTCTGAGTGATGATAGGTCGGAGTAATTGATACGGGAGTCGACTACAAGAACCCGATCTTGGGTGGTTGCTTCGGAGAGGGATGTCATGTCTCTTTCGGAACATCTCTCGTCGACGACAGTGGCAACCCTATCCCAATCGGAACCGTCGATCCTTGTACGTTCCCCTCTACGTTCTCGTCCTCCTCTTTCCCTCTCCGTACTCTCCCTCTCCCCTTCTCCCGTCTTCGATCTTTCGCCGTCTTCGCATCGATTCCTCATTCAGCTCTTGAACTGACGACTTCACACTCTTGTAACAGACACCGACTGCTCTGAGCACGGTACTCACGTCTCAGGAATCGTCGGAGCTTTGGCAAACGACTATGGATTCTCTGGAGTTGCACCTCACGCCGATTTGGGAATGTACCGTGTTTTCGGCTGCACTGGTTCTGCTTCGGATGATATCGTACGTCTCTCTCATCCTCTTCTCGTCCTCCTTTCGAGAACGAGCGATACTGACTTTGTCTGGTGTGATTGATTTTCAGATCGTCGACGCTCTCCTTCAATCGATCGAAGACAAGTGCGATATCGTCACTCTTTCCCTCGGTGGATCCGCTGGATGGCTCGATCAATCTCCTAGTCAAACTATCGTCGAAAGGATGAACGGAATGGGTATCATTACTACCGTTTCCGCTGGTAACGATCAATCCGAAGGTCTCTTCTACGCCAACGGTCCCGCCGCTACTCGAACTGGTATCTCTGTCGGATCAGTGTACGTTCAAGTCTTCTTTTCGTCATGATCTCGCAAGGGAATGAGCTGACTCGACGTCGAATGATTAGTGATGTTACGAAACTTCCTGCTTACTTCGCCACTGTTCTCGGCAAACCTGCACTTCCTTACCTCTCGGCTCTTCCTCTCGACATCTCGACCCTTCCTTCCGACGATCTTCGAGTTTACTTCACTTCGACCGATTCATCCATCACCAACGACGCTTGCAACCCTCTTCCCGATTCTACTCCCAACCTCGCAAACTACGTTACGGTCATTCAACGTGGAACTTGCGCCTTCACTCAAAAGTTGAACAACGCAGCTGCGAAAGGAGCGAAAGTCGTTTTGGTCTACAACTCTGCCACCGCAAACTCGATGGTTCCTTATCTTACTCCCGACAACACTGGTCTCACCGCTGTCGGTTCATTGAGGAGGGAAGAAGGTTTGAGGTTGTTAAGCTACTACAAGTCGAACCCTCGAGGAACTCGTATGACTTTCACCGCTCAAGACAAACCTACCTCAGTCGAAGACACCATTTCGGGAGGAATCATCTCGAGCTTCTCTGAATTCGGCCCTACTTTCGATCTTTACGGTCAACCTTCGTTCTCAGCTCCCGGAGGAAACATCCTTTCGACTTTCCCCTTGTCGATGGGAGGATTAGGAGTTATCTCAGGGTGAGTTCTTCTCTCTCTCTCTCTTCCTCGATGAGGGATAAAGCTGACGATGGAGTGACGGGAGTAGAACTTCGATGAGTTGCCCTCATGTTGGTAAGCATTCTTCTCTCTCTATCCGTCACTTTTAAGGATCCTCACTGACTTGAAACGACTTTTCGAGTACAGCTGGTGCCGTTGCTCTTCTCCTTTCCGAGAAGAGAGCTCAAAACTTGGGTCCTCTCGACGTTCGTTCGATCTACGCTTCGACTTCAATTGGTCTCCCTACCACTCGTGGTGGATCGACTCTCGATTCTGTTCTCGTTCAAGGAGGAGGTGAGCTTCCATTCCTTGTGCTCTTTTCCCCTCGCAAGCTTGTTACTGACTCGTCGATTCTCGCTTAATAGGTCTTCTTCAAGCTGACAAGGGTATCGCTACCGGAACTATCGTCTCTCCTTACGAGCTCCAGCTCAACGACACTGCTTTCCTCAACGGAACTCAACAAGTCTTCCTCAAGAACTCGAACAACTTCCCCGTTACCTACACTTTCTCTTCTTCCAACGCTGTCGCTCTCGGTAACTACGACAAGGTGAGCATCAGTATCACTCAACATTCTTCTCACTGCCGAAACTGATCGAGCTTCGTTATTCTTCCACAGTCCTACAGAACCGACGTTCTTCCTTCGACGAACCCTTCAGCTGTCTCTGGAGCCAACGCTCGAGTCACTTTCTCGACTCAGGTTGTCGTCGTTGATGCTGGATCCTCTGCTACAGTTCAAGTCACCGTTACTCCCCCTAGGTAAGTTGCTGCTTCTCTTCTCTTCGCTCTGAAGGAAGCTAATCCGTTCCGATTTGAAATGGGGGGAAGAGTATCCCGGGCAACTGCCGAACGATTCCCATTGTACTCCGGGTTCGTCAACATCGAGGGAACTGCGCCCGCTTGGGGAGACGTGAATGAGAAGTTGGTAGTACCCTACTTTGGGTTGTTCGCGAGAATGGTTGATATGCCCGGTGAGCTTTCTCGATCTCTCTTCTCCAACTCGTGCTCGATTTACTGACATCCCTTCTCTCATAGTCTTGGATTCTACTTCTGCTGTCTACGGAGACCAAAAGTATCCTTTCGTAGTAGACTCAACAGATTCCTACATCACCAAGGAAACGACTCTCGACATCAACCGAGCTATTACTGTCTACACTCGTCTTGCCGGTAAGTCTCCCTTCCCCTTTCTCTTCATCACTTTCACTCACGCCTGAGTTGTCTTCTTCTCGCTCTCCAGGTGGAACTAGTCGTCTCACTATCGATTTGATCGCTGCCAACACGCCTTTCACTGCTACCATTTCGACTGATCGCAGTGTCGGTTCAGGTTCGACTTCTCGATTGCGTCTCGCTCGTCGAGCAGAGTCGACTTCCAGTGGAGATGGTCCCGTCGATACTTCCAAGTTTGGAGCTTACATCGGAGGATACGCTCCCAGTCTCGCCGCGGTCGCACCTTCGACTACTCTCTACAAGGATACTCCTATCGTCGGAAACATCAGGACTCTCGGTCTCTCCCCTCGTGATGCCAAGGTCTCAAACACTCCCAACCCAGCTTCAGATACTCAAACTGCTATCAACGCAAACTCTTACTCCTTCATCCAAGCTGGTCAACAGTACAAGATCCTCGTTCGGTAAGCTCTTGTTGTCCCCGTTCTCTTCCCGACAATGCTCCGGGACTAATCGATTCCTCTCTCGAGAATACAGTGCCCTCAAAATCACCGCCGATCCTTCGCTCGCAGCTTCCTACGAGAGTTGGGTATCATACCCGATCACTTTCCAGTGATCTAGCTACCCTCGCGCCCTTCAACGCTTACTCCTCACTCATTTTTCATATCCTCTGTCTCTCCTCATGGATTTTTGTACTTAGCTCTCCTCGCCTCATCTCGTCGGATCGGATCTATTCGCTTTTCATTTGTTCTTCTTCTTTTTGGATCTCCCTTACTCACCTCATCTTCATCTCAAGGTTCTTTACGACCCTCTCACGCTCAAAAGCAGTACTTTTTTCTCTTCATTTTGCAGTATTCCCGCCCTCTCATTGGAACGCATGGAAATAGCATCTCTGGATCATTCATAGTCTCTGCGTCTGTACTGTTCGCAAGCGAGAGAACGCCAAGAAGCGGAATTTCGAAACTTGCGAAAAGTGCAGATTTCGCAGAAACGTTTCGGAACCTCTCTCGTCGCAGCAACCGCTAGCTTGAAGTCAGCTTCTCTGTCAAGTTCCGATAATGTACCGACAGCTCTCGTTCCGCTAGTCTCGTTGATGCGGATAAAGTGCTCGAGCAGGGCTGCATGAAATGGAACAAAACGTTATTTCAAAGGCTCAAAGTTCCTTAACCTTCGTTTGCTTCTTGTCCCGATGTAATTCCTCTAGCAAAGACAATGCACCTTTCTTGCCCACTCCCAAATCTCCGATACTAGCGAGAGGGGTCACGATGGCCATTGCGATTTGAACGACTGATTCGACTCGCCGTTGTAGAGGTAGATAATCCGAAACGACCGTCTGTTTCCGAATGCAGAGGGTCAGCGAGATAGAACACGGAGAAGGAAGAAGAGTCTACTCACCAGGTTCTCAATCTCGACATCTGCAAAGTAGTCGTCAAGCTTGACTCGAATGACAGGAGCTCGAGGGTTCTTCTTCTCCTCAGCGATCTCTTCCGCTCGTTCTTCCTCTTTCACTTCGACGAGCTCTGCAATTGCTTGTTCAGACTTCTCTGCTGGTTCTGTCGAATCGATCATAGCTGCGTCGGCGACTGCACTCGGCTCGACTTCTATTGTTGAAGTTGGTGGTGGAGTCGTCCCGGCGAACGGAGGGGGAGTAGGGGTTTTAGAAGATGGCTGAATGAGCTCGACGGAGCCAAAGTAGGAGTCGAGGAAAGCGATGAGTCGATCAAGTCGAGAGGGAAGAGTTGAGATGTGCTCCTCGTCTTCCTCCTTTGTCGCCTCCTCCTCGTCTTCTTCCGGTGTTGACGCGAGGAGAGGTTTCGGTGATGGAGGTTCGGCGTAAGGATGAGGTGCGTGGTGGTGATGATCATGAGAAGATGTTTCTGTACGAAAGCGAAAGATAGAAATCAGTGAATCGTCGACTTAGAACAGTTGAGAAGAGAGACTCACGCTTGACACTCGCTGGACTACTCTCGATCCCGAGTACGACAGCCAACACCGAATCCGCAACCATATCATTCGTCGCTCCTCCCACCCATTCGATCGCGCACTCGTGCTTATCTGATAGCTTGACGTCGACCGTTTGCATAATCCTCATCGTTGGAACACCTTCTTGATCCCTTCCTTCGACAATCTTGCCGTACATTCCCTGCAGATGCCATCGAACGAGATCCCACGAGACTGATAATCGCAATCGTTGTCGTTGGAGGATGACTGAGGTGGAAAGACCAGTAAAGTCTCGTAGGTCGGAGGGAGAGAGGAGGGTATAAGTGAAGTCTTTAGAAACGAGGAGACCAGAGAGTGCGGTTTGAGGTGCTGGTGTTGTCAAAGCTAGAGATCCGAGAGCCTATAGCATACCTCGACGATTAGTTGCTGCTTCTCTGAAAAAAGGTTCTCGATCTCACCTTTGCCATTCGTTCCCCTCTGAACTTGAGTCTGACAATCTCGACGTTTCGAGGGGTATAGATCTGGACATCGTTCTTCTTCTCCGCGAACCTCGTCTTGAGCGCTGATCGTAATCGTGACATGTTGTTGACTTCGCCGTGAACGAGAATGAGATGCGATGGCATGACCTGTGAGCGACGATGAAGAGTGAGCCACGAAGGACGAGGTTTCGAGAGGGTCCGAAAGAAATGCTCACTTCGTCAATGAACTTGGAGTTCTGGGTATAATCGACGTGAGCCGAGAAGGATATATAGTCGACGGATCTATATTGAAAGCTCGTTTCATCAGTACAGAGTCGGTGAGCGGGGACAGATCACGCCAAACTGACAATCGACGAGGGATTTTTGCACCACCGTTCAAAGCTGGAATATCTTGCGGTTCGTTCATGATCGTCTGGATCCAGCTCCTCGAAGTAAGCACGCCGATAGCTAGCATACTTGGTGAAGCTGAAACTCACCCTAGCCATCACACCTTCCACACTGTAACCTGTAATAATCACTCCATTCCTCGGATCCGGCGCCCACTTCTCCAGCAATTCACGACTGACACCATTCGTCAAGAATCCGGGACTAGCCATGACGACGCAAGGGTTCTTGTCGTTCAGTTTCGAAGTACCTTTGTCGAGAGGTCGAATGAACGAGTTTTTGCCCTTGAAATCGAATGGATTGATTCCTCGAGCGAATTTCGATCGAACGTTCGGTGACATCGTATGAATATACCTGTGGAAGGAAGTCCAGGTCTTAGCGAGTGCAAAATGTCCCTTAAACAGAAACGGCACTCACTGTCGATAAACGTCCATGCACTTCATCGCTAGACTCGAGATATAGTAGATTGGTACATGTTGAAGCTCGGGATGTTCAGCCCAGTACTCGTCGAGGATAAGCAGCAGTTCTTGCGCTCGACCAAGGGCGAAAACGGGAAGTAGTACTCGGCCTCCTCGCTTGATGATCGATTGAACGAGATCTGTTCGAGGTCGCAATAGCTCCAACAGTTAGTCGTGAATGATGCATCAAGACTGCGTGAGAACAAGACGACGAACTCGTGAATTGAGTCTCCTTTTCTAGTCGAGGTTCGTGAGATTGTACTCTGCGACAATGGAAATGAGTCAGAGGTGGAGGAAGGGAGAGTACAACAAGGTAAGATGCTCACCCATAAGTCGACTCGCAAATCATGACATCGGGACTTCTCTCCCAATCTGGTTTCTTCGCCGGTACGAGATGTCTATCTTCCTCCGTCGAGTAATCTCCCGTATACAGCACCCTCGCTCCCGCCACCTCAATCAAGAACATGCACGCTCCGAGAACATGTCCAGCGGCGAACGAAGTGAATCGAACAGAGGCGGTAGTTTCAGAGTCGCGAGATGGAGGTAGGAGAATCTCTTGTTCGAAATCGAAAGATTGAATGGAGTTGAACGAGGTCAACATCTCTGCTTCCGTGAAGAGGTTCTCATCGCTTCCAGCCGTACTGTGCAAGTGCAAGAGGGATGTCAGTGCGAGGAAGAGAGCACAAGGTTTCTCGTTTGCGAAAACGTACGACACTCGAACGAAATCTGACATTAGGTATCGATAAACCGCTTTCGTAGGATGTGACATGTAGACGACGCCTTTACCCTCTTTGAAGTTAGTCTGTTCACATCAAGCGAATTTATGGTTGTTGCAAATTAGCGAGCGAAAGAGGTTAGCTTGATTTCGTTTAATTTTCGAAATCGAGTCGAGAAGAGATTAGCGAACGAACCTTCTCCATCACGTAGGTTAAGGATGCGGCGTGATCCAAATGGAAATGAGTAATGAGGATGGCATCGACCGTACTCCAGTCGAGTTCGTCGAGGAAAGGTAATGCTGCCATTCCAGAGAAAGCAGGATGAACTCCCGCATCGCACACGATTGTCCGTCCCTTGTACTTGATGACACAACATGATCGACCGACCTGGAAGGAAGCAGAAAGGAGGTTCAGCGAATAGTTTGAGGACAGAGAGGACAGAATTCGAAAGTCACCTCTTGTCCCGCTCCCAAAAGCTGTACAGTCATTTCATCGTCCAGACCCGAGATACCTTCTGGACTGATCTGAGCCGCTCCCGACAAGTCCCCGGGCGTCTTGCGTTTGGTCTGAGGAGCCATTCTTGATCAAAGTGGAGGGAAGGTGTACCGGTCACTCAGATCCCGCTTGCCTGTCTTGTAGTGTTTATTGGATGTTGTCGAATGTAGTAACGCCCCAGCTTGTTCGCAAGAGTGAAGTAGAGGAGAGACAAGCGATTCCGACTTTCTCTCTCTCTCTCTTTCCTCCAACAACTCCAGCATGTCAGCCGTACTCTCTGCGCTACCAGACCTACCTCCTCTCATACCAGCAGGTACCAAGATCAATGGCAAACCTATCAGGATTCCTCCTCGTGTCAACTTGAGCGATCTGTTCGTCTTCATTTCTCATCTCTTACTCCTCCTCTCTCCTTCCTACTCACCTCTGATGAATCGGAAATAGCACTGTCAACAACCTGGGAACTGTCAAGAAGCTCCACAACTGTCTCTTCCCTGTATCTTACTCGGATCGTTTCTATCAAGATTCACTCAATGCCGATCTCTCTCCTGAAGACTACAACAAGCTGGGTCAGTTCCGAGACTCGCCTGTATCGCTGAATAAACGAGCTGATACAAGCAAGTTGTGGGTTGACAGTCTTCTATCAAGATTTACCCGTTGGAGTTTTGATTACTCGCATCGAACCCATCTCTTCTCAAGCCCCCAAGGACATCGATTCCGCAGTATCAAATCCTTCGACTGAGCAGAACGATGAGAACAAGGAAGGCTACAAACTCTATATCATGACTCTCGGCGTCCTTGCGTGAGTCCTTCGTTTCTTCCCTCTCATTCTCGCGGGGATACCCAGCCTGTGAAACCCTTTCGTCTGACTCTCTTTCGCACCCTCACATACAGTCCCTATCGTAATCAAGGTCTCGCTTCCAAGCTCATGCATCACCTTCTGAACACCGCTTCTCAAACTCTCCTCCAACCCGTTCCCGAACCTTCGACTTCCGCTTCCTCTTCCACTCCCGCTCCCACAGAATCGAAATCTACCTCTGCTCCCTCCACTAGTGCTCCCCCTCCCCTCTCGAAGAAAGCGCTGAAGAAAGCCGCACAAAAAGGGAAATCTGCTTTACCACCTCCCGTTCCGACAGTCAAGAAAGACGAAGCTGAAGAAGTTGATCCGGTCGATGACGAGAAGGAACGCAAGAAGAAGGAGAGGGCAGAACAGGAGGCCAAGAGGAGTAGGAGGAGGATCGAGAAGGTTAGCTTACACGTTCAAGTTGGAAACGAGGATGCGAAAAAGTTTTGGGAAAAGTTTGGATTCACCGTCGTCGTGAGTCACAATCTTGCTCTTCATTAGTCTTGAGAGACATCCTGAGCTGGAGAGGGATTTCATAGGAAACCGTGTCTAACTATTACAACAAGATTCAACCTCGAGATGCTTGGTTGATGGAACGACCTATCCTCGCGCCAACTTCCTCCTCCACTTCTTCATGAACCTTGACTACGACTCGAAGATACCCACTTCACTAGGACTAGCTTGGATACCGACAAAGGAAAGTAGTAATAGCTTAAAGTTTGCAACGAATTTCTTCAAGACGCAATCTAACAAGTTTACAAGTAGTTGCCCACTTTTCGCTTCTCTCCTTGAACTGGGAGTCAATACTAGATCTTTCGCTCCTGTCTCGCTACCTGAGTGGCAAGCGAGGTTATCTGGGAGTTTCCGGCACTTCGAACTCGAGCGCAACGGATTTTTCGCGAAAGACTGGGACCCCTCTTCACTTCGCTTTCAGCGGAAACGCGGTTCTCGACCACGCAGACCGTATCGAGGATGAGTGACTCTTCTCTGCATTGAGCCGCGCGGAGTAAAGGAAAGGATGAAGACAGGGAAAACAACGATCGCGAGTCGAAGGTCAGAAACGGGATGCAAGGTTCGAAGCTGCCGCTCCCTTGACCGGTTACCCCTTCGCAAGACGGATCTCACAGATCCGTTATCGTGCCACATCTTCGAAACTGTCGGCCGCATTTGCGATCGAAGGTCGAAAAGCGAACGAACAAAAGGGTTCAACTCGCCCTCTCTCACTACTGATCGGTCTTTTTGTGCTCCTTTGTTCCGAAGCTTCCGATTGAGAGTACGGTGGATAATGCGCGGTTTCGGGAGGGCGGCTACGCTTCACCAATTAAAGAAGGCAAACGGTTTGCGAAAACTTTGTCGCAAAGGAAGAGAGAGAGAGAGAGTTTCTTGCTACTGAAGTCGATCCCGGTACTAGATCAGACGAAGCTTCCGCATCAAACGTCAGTCGTCTTCTTCCTGCTTCAGGGCCTTGTCTGTGAGCGCCTCTTGCAGGAAAGAGGAGGGTGGAGAGACACCGAAGGAATTCTTGCCTCCTCACTTACTTCCGAATCGCAGTTGATCTCTCTCTCATTGTTATAACACAAAGAGAAGACCAGATTGGACTAGTGGCTAATTTACTATCGTGCACAGACAGGCGAGAACGATATGTAGAGAGAACAAAAAGCGTGTACTGTACCGAGCCGGGTCAAAGAGTACAGTAATTTTTTTCCGTGAACGACGATCCTCAACACGAAAAAGAAAAGCTCGCAGGATTCCTTCCACGCTGCGGTATCGATTACCCTAACGCGTATCTCCCAAGACTTTAGCCAGTCGGCGGAGTGAGAAAACACATGCAACGGAGAAGAGACTGACAGGGTTGCGAAACTTTCAACGATGCGAGGCGAAAGCAAAAGAGTGGTTCGACTGCAGCTGTGTTACCCTGCCTCTCGACTCTTTCTTCGTTAATCGAGTTGCCTCTTTCCGCCGGAATGAACAAAGCTGGTTAATCTTTCATAACGAGTTGAATAGACCGTTTCGCAGGGTTCAAGTTGCAGAGCTCGCTGAGTGCGCCGTCGATGATGAGGTGTTCGGCGGGGTCTTTACTTTTCAGGAAAGATAACGTGCGGAAATGTGTGAATATGAGAGGCAGAGATTGTCAGATTATTGTCGAGAGTGGGTTATTTCTCAAACTCGAGGGAACCGACCAGCGCAGCGAGGCGCTCTTGCAGGCAAGCCGTTGACGCCGTCGAGCCGATAACGAGAGCCACGAAGAAAATTGAAGCGATCTAGGTTTGCGAAGTAGAGTTTGACGCTAGCCTTTCTCGTTAGATTTCGTACCTGAGATTCGACTATTCCTCTTCCTCTCTGCGATTCTGCTCAAGGACGCTTCTCTCTCTCTTGACCCAACCCCAATCGATCGCTTCAACTCAGATCTATCGCACCAACTTCGAGGACGTTCAATGGCGTCCAAAGACAACTTTCAGCGTTCTCTGTTCGTTACAAAGTTGCACGAGTTCGTTCATCTTTCTTTCTATCCCAACTCTATCCTTACCCCTATCTCTTGATCATCTTCTCTCTCAAGATCGCTTGCTCTCCATCGCGCTCTTGTCCTCGCAAGAGTCAAGTCGAGACTGACTTGTCCGTGTTGACTTCGCTTCGCAAACAGGTTACTCTCGGCAGAACAACATCCAGATTGGCTCAAATGGCTCAGTAACGACACATTCGGTATCACTAGCATCGAATCTCAGGCAAAGGCAGCCTTAGCACCTCAGTGGGAGTTTCGCAGGTGAGTTCGAAAAAGACGTTTCTTGTCTCTTCGGTATCAAACTTCGACGGGGGGGAGAGTGCGGAGGAAACGGATATCGCTCTTCCCGCGCTTGCGTTGATGGGGTTTCATGCGAGCAGCGGAAGCAAGCAGGAGTTACAGAACTGACTCGGGCTATTTGCTTCTGCGACGAAACAGCCTCTCAAGTTTTATCCGACAACTCAGTTACTACTCGTTCAAGCGACTCAGTGACCGTCGACGATCTGCTGAACGTCGTGCCCACTGCCCTTCACTGATAGTGTTCACGTGAGTTCCCATCCCCTCGCTCGCTCTCTCTTTCGCAATCCTTTCGACCTTCGCAGGGGCTGATTCCTCTCCTCTCTCGTTCAGTCACACTTCGGGCAACTTTGTTCGAGACGACATCAGTAAAACGGCAAACATTCCTAGGAAACTTCGTGCGAGGAAAAGTACCGCTGGAAGTCGTCGCAAGTCTTCAACCGCTTCCTCGATCGCTTTCGACTACGAGTATCAGGACCGATCGCCGACCCCTGAACCATACTATCCTCCTCATTTCGAAGATGAAACTCCTACACAAACTCACATCAGTCTCGCAAATTACCAACTTCAACCTTGGTCTGTTTCGCAAGACGTTCAATCTTCACCTCGTTCCCTTCCCATCTCGCCACCGACAAACATTTCTATTCCCTCTGCCTCCCTTCGACACAACACTGCGCCATACGACTCTCTACCTTGTGACTCTCCACTCTCTCGAAGTTACCCTTCACCAATTTCTTCCGCTCCTTCTTCCTACACCTACGACAATAGCTCTCAAGCTCCCATCTACCGAGATGCTTACGTTCACCCGTCACAGCCACCAATGCATTCTGATCCTCCTCGTCACCAGACACAGACCTCGTCTTCTTACTACTACCCTTCGCAACAACCACAATTCGCTTCCTCCTCATCCTACGCTTCGAACGAACTTCCCCCGATACGAACGATCACCTCAGGTCTCGTAGTACCTCCTTCCCCTCCACCAGAAACCTACTCTCATTACGCTCAACAAGTCATCGCCCCTCAACCAATTCGACGAAGTTCCCAAGTTTACGTCGATGTCGATGAAACCGCCTCGGTTCCACCTGTTCCGCCCATGCCAAATGGTCTCGTCTCGATGCATCAAGGCGATCACCGATCATACTACCCTCCGAATTCACCTCGACAGCTCGTTCACCCGAATCACGCTTCGCAACCTCAATATTCTCCGTATCAGCACGCTTCGACGACCGACTACTACCCTACGAACTCTTACTCGTGCAGCTCGCAAGTAGTGGAAGATCACAACAAGTCGTTCTATCAACTAGGAGGACGTGACATGCTCTCGTATTCGACCGCTACTTATCGTTGATCTTGTCCCTTCCTCCCATTCTTCGTTCGCATCCCTCGTTCAACCCGTATTCTATATCTTATCATATCGTTACTTCTGCTTATTTGCACATAGAATTAGTCGGATCTGTTGTCTTCTATCGCTTTACACACGCTTTGCGCAAACTTTTGTTGTATCCGTTCACTACAGAGACACTTCTTGCTGCAGTGCAACAAGCCCACGAGTTTCACCACTCTCCACTTGTCTTCTTGAGCTCCGCAGAGAGTCCAGACGATACGAGGAACGTTGCACATTTCGTCGATGAATGAATTGACCAATCGAATGAAAATGGGTTTGAGAGAACTACACAGCTCGCCACTGTACTCGAGACGGTGACGAGTTTCAACAAGATTAAGGTGACTCTAAGCTATTGGAAAGAGGAAAGTGTCTGTTTGGGTGAGCAATGCGGAAGGATTATAAACATGGATTGTGGACAAAACGGCGAATGAAGCCGTTGTCGAAATGCTGGGTAGAGACACTCTAGAAGGAGAAGTCCTGTGACACGACGGCGATGAAACAATCAGTGATTGTGCGTCAACAGGAACAGAGGAACACGAGTAGCTCACCTCGACCACGATGGAGAGTTGTCCGCGAGGGTCACCCTTTGCGACCTTTTTGAGATCGATGCGAGACGAGACGAGATTGCGAACGAGTGTATTGAGCGATGAGGGACCACAGCCTGTAATTCGACATCGAGAACAAAGTCAGTAAACGAGGTTGCGAAATGATTGGTCGGTCGGTGTCGTGCGCAATAAGAATCGTCGAGCCCGGTCTACGGGAGACAGCCGAAGGAGAACTTCCATTCAAGCCTTTGATGACCCGACCGTTCCGACCAGACGTTCAGTATCGCCGCCGGGACGAAATAACCCGGTTCTGCCGATCTTCTGATTCCCATGGTAGCTGAACGGCAGGGAACGACACGAGACGGCTCGAGAGACGTGGGAGAGCACGGTAGAGAGACGGTAGAGAGAAGGGTAACGTACAGGCAACCATAGTCTTGCCGGCCGATCGGTTAACTTCGTCGTCGAGAATCTGCTTGAGGCGAGGATAACCTGGACGAGCGAGTTCTGCAATGACATCGAGGTCGTCTTGTTCCGCCTCTGTGACGTCCAGGAAGAATGCACGATCGGTGTTGGGTGCAGATGCAGTGGCAGCTCCATCGAGATCGCCGAAACTCTTGTGGTGCGAAGGACCTCCAAAGAATCGTCGAGTACTCGAATTGTCGCCGAGAGTCTGTACTTCTGATCGATCATCGTAGCTGAGAGATGGAGAATGTCGGTAGCCGATGTCACCGAAAGAAGCGGAACGAGGAGCGTAAGGGGAATCGTGTAGTGAGGGAGACGAATCGTGATGGTCGAGAGGAAGCGCTTCGAAGCTGTCTTGAGGCTGCTGCTGATCGTAAAGGCGTTGAGTTGAGTGATTCGTTGGTGGAGGTGCGGTCGAATTCACTGCAGGACGTTTCATCGAACCTTTGCCTCCTCGCCTTGAAATCGCTCGACGAAGTTTTCCTTCCTTCTTGAGTTTAGAAGAGACCTCGAGTTCAGCTGGTGTCCGTTCTTCCTCCTCGCCTTCGAACAGAACGAGGTCTGTCACAGAGTCGACGTGGTCGCCGTAACCGGGCATTTGACTGAATTGTCGAGAGTGCGAGGGGGACTCTTCGGCATCACTCCAGTCGCTCATCTCGCTAACCACGCTGTCTCGACTCGGTGAGCCTCCTCGAGCTTGACGAGCGAAAGGTGCAGTCGGAGGAGCGAGTTCATCGGTCGAGTCGAAGTTGGCTGCGAGAGGTTGGGCAGAAGGTCGGCGTTTCGAACGGCGAGGAGTGTCGTTCGTGACGAAGAGGTCGATCTGAAGTTGCGAGGAATCGCACATCTCCATACAGCGACGAATCGTGGTAGCGACCCAACTCAAGTGTGCTGAAGCAGAACGAAACCTTTCAGTCAGTGAACGGCGTCAAAGCGAAGAGGGGTAGAAGAGGACGTACCGAACTCTTTGAGGATCCAGACGAATCTGACTCGAGTCGTCTTCCACTTCGGGTCGTGCTGCTTCCTCGCTATCCGTGTACAAGCGTTCTCGAGAACTGAAACTCCGAAAGTGATTCCCGTTCCTCCAGCGATGATCGTTAAACTCTCGTAAGACCCCCATTCGGTCCGTCCTGCAGATCCCATTGGCCAACTAACCAGAGATCGAAGGTTGACTCCTTGAGCGATTTCCTCCGCCGTCGCACCTCGCAACTCCCGCTCATGTCGGACCTTGACAACGTGATCCCATAAAGCTTTACTGAATCCCTTCTGAGCTCGAACGAGCATGACGATCTCGCTACCCTTCTCGAGACTCTTGGTTGAACCAGCTCCGATCGGCGCCACTCCTTTCGCTCGATGATCGATACTCGCGATAGTGTAAGGGTGAGAGTCGAAGAAGCGGACGGAAGGGATGTTGAGAAGCACATGTTGACCTGGTGCCCATCTGAGAGTTTGAGGAGTTCGGAGAGTGAGTCGAATTGTTCGTCCTGGGAGGAGTTGGGCGGCAGCGAAACCGGGAGGAGGAGAAACATGAGAGGTGAACTGAGGCGAGGAAGACGAAGAAGGGAGAGGAGGAGGGTAGTGAGCTGTGAAGCTTGATTGGCGAGAGTTGAGTCCACCTCGAGAACCGAAAGGTTCAGATTCGGTAAATTGAGGGGGAGGGTAGGCCGAGGATTTGGTGTCGTCGTAGTCTTGAGACTTCTCCCCGTTGAGATGACCGAATGATTGACTGCTTGATCTTCTCGCGTTCTGCTTGGGCTCCTTGAACCAGATTCCTCGAGCGAAACCATTGATCCAAAGGAAGACGATGAAGCGTACTCCTCGTTCCACTCCCCACCAAGCAACGGCAACAATCGGAAACCACATGACAGGCTAGCAAAGGGTAAGTGTCAGTATCGAAGACGAGAGAGTCAAACTTCGAAAATAGTGCGAACCTGATGATGCATGATTGCTGCGGCGAAGAAGAGAAGGAGGAGAACGACGTGACTCCAGTAGAAGAACTCATAGTGACGATTCCGCAGCGGGCTGAGCGATAAGATGGTTATGAAAGTGAGGAGAACCCAAGCCTGTTCGAAAGCAAGCTGCGTTAGTTTCGATAGACCGGTGTAGGCCACGATCAAACGAGAAACATACCACTGCTCCTGCGGTGAATCGATACCAGCTCCATACAGGAATGAGACAGGGTCGACCAAACGGATCTTTGTCGAGCGAGAGTTGGTAGAACCAAGCGATGGCGTGAGCTGTTGAGAAAGCCCAGATCACTCTTCCCGCCCAACGATGGAGAATAGCAGTCTGTCAAATCGAGAAGCAGGTTGAGCGGAAACATCTCGAAGGAAAGAAAGGGAAAAGACAGAAACTCACCTTATCGAAATGATAGTTTGTCAACCAGGGAGTCGCCCATATGTTGAACGGCCACTGTGCGAAGGACGAATATCAGCGATCAAAGCCAAGTAGAGCAGCGAAGAATTGCTTGACTCACTTGCTTCAGAGCGAGAGTGACGGCGAGAGGCAGCATAGCGAACGAGATCAACCCGAGTCGAGCTGCTGTCGTCCACGCGCTCTTGCCGATATTGACATTGGAGCTAGCCAGTAGAGGATCGTTGAAAGGAGCCTAACGAATGACTCGAGGTCAGTCTCGAATCGTCTTTCGGAACTGTTTCGAAAGTTTTTGCTCACCCATCCATTCGGGTTGAGTTTGCCTCTCTTCACCGGTCGAGTCAGCTCGTGTTGATGACTGAAACCAACAGGTACAGGTAGAGGAGCAGTCTGATCGATGTCGGAAGCGAAAGAGGAATATTGGAGGGGCGAGACGGCTCGTTTCGCTCGGAAGGTAGTTTTCGGAGGTCCTGAACTTCCAAAGTACGATTGATAGCCGCAGTATCCACCGAATGTACATGTAGTTGGCTACGAACTCGAAGGGGTCAGCGAAATTCTGCTTAACTAACCTGGAAGAATCGGAATCGTGAACTCACATCAATGTAATCGTCCCCGATAAAAGTCAGACACAGCGCTGAACCGATCAAGACAAGTACCGTGATCGTCTGAGCGAACGTCGGACTAGCCCAAATCACCTTTTTCCTTGTAGCTTGAGCATCCCGTCCCTCTTCCTCAACTTTTCCCGTTTCTTTCCCCGAGTTACCTCCGACTCGCTTCGTCCAGCTTATCCTCCTGATCGACCATTTTCTGAACCATGCTCCTATCGAGCTTCCTCCTGTCCCTGTCCCGCTGAGATGATAGGCGATCGACCATAGAACGAGAATTCCGACGATTACGAACCAAAGGAAATAAGCGTAACGATAGGAAGGGATTGAGAGTGAATGGGCATCGATGTAGGGCTATGGAGTACAAGCTACGAGTCAGTAAGAGCGAAGTAACGGAAGGAAGGATGAGAATCCACGAACTTTGGTGAAATATTCGAGAAGCGAACTTGAATCGACTCCTCCAGTACTATCTATAATCTGAATCGAAGTAGTTGCCGTAGCGGTTCCAGCAGTTCTCGAGGCAATCGAAGCGAACGAGATGCCAGTTCCTCCCGATGTTGATCCTCCTCCTCCTCCTCCTGCCGCGGCTGTTGCAGTAGCGAAAGGAGGTACATATCCACCAGTTGCCCTACTAGCTGCAGTTGCAGACATGCTCTAACGCTTGACTCGAATTTACTTCGAAGTTTGTCTAGGTTTGATTTCTTGTTGCTGCGAGGGTACTTGCTAGTTGAAGGGCTTTTCTGTAGAGGCAACTACCAGCTAGTCTTGATGTGTTGATCGTGCTGTACAAGCGTATAGTGTGAAAAATGTCGAAAAGAGAAGTAGAGAGGAGTAAGCGAAGGGTCAAGCAACTCGGAGGATCGACAAATTCTTCAGATTCGCAAAGTTGAAAACCGACACACAAAATATCGCTTTATGAGGCTCGTCGCTTGCAGTCGACTGTAGCTCTCGTATGGCGTAGAATTGCATCGAAAGTCAATCCGGAATCTCCGAAGTCGCCGTTCACTTTACGTAAAGAGCCTTGCGGAAAGACCAACGAACTTTTGTACTACACTTCGTTACTACAGATAGACATTTCCAGACGAAAAAGGAAATGATATTTTAGAGGGGGAGGGTTTTAGTTGAGATCGCAAACACTGACTTCTCGAGAAAAGACACCTGCGAAACGTTTAAGAGATCAGCACTCTACCCTTTCCCTATACGAGATGAGCCCAACGTACCGGTGAGAATGAGCTTGCCACGGTAAGGAGCAGCCGTTGTCGAGGACGAGACGATCTCTCCGTCATCAGCGAAGACGAGGTCTGCTTTGTACCCGTGACCTTTCGTTGTATCGTTTGAAATCCTGAAGATTTCGACTGCAGAGTTCTTCTCTACTCCTCCGTCTTTACCAGCTTCCATGAATGCTAGCACCTTGGTGAGAGTCGTCGCGTAGATTGAACCATCTTCATCGACGTGAATGTTGTCGATAGGTCGTTCGAGCTGCAACGGTAACGAAAGGCTGCTAATCAGTCATCGATCACTCATATCGACAAGAAATCACTCGAGACACTTACAGGTACTTCAGCGATGGATTTGAGAGTGTGATCTGGTTTCGCCTCCCAAACTCGCACGAGTCCTTGGAGGGTCGAACCTTGATAGAGCAAGTTGTCGGGACCCTTGGCGATACCGTTAGGATAAATGATTCCATCCGCTGCTACCTTACAAGCGACACCTTTTGAAACGTCGCAGTAGATAATGTCGGAAGGAACAGATTTGAGCATTTCGAAAGCTCGAGTCTGGAGAGAAAGTGAGCATTCGACAAATCAATGATCGACATCAACGAAGACAGGATCGAAATGGAGTGCTCACCCAGTGAACCTTGTGTCGGTGATCATTCGAAACGTAGAAGGAGGTTTCGCTCAAAGCGACCACGTTATTAGGCGTTCGAATGAGAGGGTGACTGACAGTCTTGACGTATTTGAGTTCGTAATCGTTCTCCGTCGTCTCAAAGATCTCAATGACCGAGTTTGCTCCCAGGGTCTTTCCAAGCGAGCGATTCTTCGGGGGACGATGAGAATTGATGAAGACTGTTCGTTTCCCGTTTGCTCCCGAAACGACATCGATCGCATGAACGTAGATTCCAGTCGCTTCAGCAGGTAGACCGGTGAGTTGAACCTTCTTGTACGAGTTGTCCTTGAGGTCGAGAATTGCGATGTAATCGGTTGAAACTTTCGGGAGGGAAGCGGAATCGAGGTGAAGTGTCGCTGGTACCCAGGCTTTTCGAGCTGCAGGCGATGAACAGACTCTGTACAGAGAGCTTTGTTAGCCTCACTTTACGGAAGAGACGAACCAACTCGGACTAACAGGTAAGCGACTCCAGCAGAATAATCCACCCAAGCATCCTCGCAAGCCTGCAGGCCTGAAGATTGAAACGAGTCAGCTCTGCTTTCGAGAGGTCTTGAGGTCGCAACTCACCTTTGATAGCTACACATTTACCGTTATTGACAGGTTGAATATCTCGGAAGATTCCCAAGATTGTGACGATGGGCGCAATATAGGCAGCGAGTGCCGCAACTAGCGGGATTGTAACGAGTGCGACTCCTTTGATTGAGGGCATCTTGAGTTGAAGATAAGTTGGAGGGAAGGAGGGGAAAAAAGTGGAGACGATCCGAAGGCCGCTGAAAACGGGGAAAATCCTTCGCAAGGCAAGGCAAGGGAGAAACATCCCCGGCGACGAGTTTCAGAAGAGTCGTGACATTGCGATGAGAGTAGGATAGAGAAGCAGGGTGTAATAAAGCGTGAGAAGGGATCCGAGAACGAGAAGACAAGCGACGAGTATGACAGGTAAGAGCAGTATGAGAGTGATGAATAGGGAGGGGTATCAAAATAGAATGAAGAAACAGTTGCTAAACATAGAGGGGGGGAAGAGGGAGGTATCGTAGGGGTCGTAAAAGGTCTAAATAGGTGAGGGTAGGGTCTGTTGGGGTTATCGTCTTGCTCGATCGGAACCGACGAGAAGTTGGTCGAAAAGTCCAGTCGCAGATTGTTCAGTTTTCATCTACGGGAACGAGAAAGATGCATCAGTGATCGTGATCACGCGGCGCAGAACGAGGGTGAAAGCTTTACCTGTAACATGTAAATGATTCCAGTACGATCTCCTTGATCACTCAATTCGATCGCAACTCCCGTCTTCCCAACTCGTTCAACTCCATCCGTGAGGACGATGGTCGAAATGAGAGTCTTTCCTTTACTCTTGTCCGAGTCGACTACGAGTTGCTTCGTGTTGCTCGGCATCGATTGATACAATTTGAGTTTCGCGGTTCCCAAACTCTTCCAAACCGAGTGATGTTGTTGAAGGAAAATCTTGCAACGCATGTCGGCGACGATTGAAGTCTTTTGAGGTCCTTGAGCGTCGACGGGAGATTGAGGAGGCGAGTCATCTTCTCCAGCGATTCGACTCCCTAGACTCGAGGCGAAAGCGGGGTTCGAGGCTGATCGTTCGTCCGACATTGCTTGTGAGGGCATTCGGTAATGTTGAGGAGGTTCGATGCGTAAAGCTTCCGCCGATTTCGAACGATGGACCGAGTTGTGCGGTGAAAGATAGTCGCTATTGCCTGAAACTGAACGGGAATCTCCAGGATCCGTTCGCATGCTCGTAGGATAGATCGGACCTCCTCTACCACTGATGTTGAGTCCGTTGTAACTTCGTTCTTTCGGTAGAGGAGGAGGAGGTTCCGGGTAACCAGAAGATCTATCGGTGCGGTTCGAACTTGATCCGAACGAGTTTTGCGATGTTCGAGAGGACGGTCGAGAATCGTTGTTACCACCTCCTCCTCCTCGTGGACCAGGTGGACCGAAATCGCCAGGTTGAGGATGGATCTGATATGGAGATTGACGACCGTTTTGTTGATAAGGTGATTGTTGTTGATGCGAAGGGTAAGAAACGGGAGGAGGGGCGTTGAAGTCGGATCGGAGAGGAGACGCTCCTCGAGAACCAGTGTCGCCGGGGAAGCTGGAAGAAGAGGGAGAAGGAACATAGCCATTCGGGGATTGATTTCGAGCGATACTAGCGTTTCGATCAGGACGAGGAATTGCAGGAGGTTGACCATACGTTCGAGGATCGTTTTGGTAACTCGGCTGCTGTTGCTGAGGAGGAGGGGGAGCACCGAGTGCGTTGAAAGAATCTTGACGAGAATAATTCGAATTCGGTGAAGTGGGTTCGGAGGAAGGGTTATTGTTTTGTGGGAAGGAAGGATATTGACTTTGGAGAGGAGAAAGAGTTTCGTTCGATGGGCTGAGAACTCGAGGGATAGGGTTGTGAGCAGTCGATATGGGGGAGAGAGGAGATTTAGGTTGTGCTGAAGAATTCGAATCAGCTCGTAGTGAAAGTGTGTCTGTGGACGGCCTGTTAGCTTCTGATCCTCATGACACATGACGAAAGGCATTAGCTTACGATTCTGACCGAACCTAGCTGCTTCTTCCATCGCCACTTTCCATTCCCTGGCTTCTCCCTCTCCTCCCGAGAACCTAATCGTCAAGTTCTCTTTCCCCATGATCGACACCTCCAATTCTGCCCTGTTTGCCGACTCTGATACCCTCAGATGCTTTCCTGCTAGAGGAGGATACAATAACGAGAGATCTTGATTCGGTGAAGAGATTTCGTTCGGTAGTGACCATTCGCAGAGGAGGAATAGATCAGTTAGTAGGATGACGTAGGCTCGAGGGTGGATCACTTGTCGTCGAGATGGATCGGAAGCGGGAGTGAAGGAGATGATTGCTGAGGAAGCTTTTCGGAGTTGGCGTTGGAAAGTGAGAGAAGGTGGTTGCATTTGAAGCTTGCATTTCTATGTAAAAGTGAAGAAGAGGTGAGCTCGATTCGGATCTCGAGCTATCAGAAGCGAAGTGTGAAACTTACGCGAGGTTGCATGGTGAAAATATCGAGAGTGCGCTCTGTACTGAGTCGTCGCTCGAGCTCGTCTACTCGTAACGGCGGTTCTCGAGCACCTGCAGAGTGTGCTGCAGCCGAAGTGTTTGCCGTCGAAGTGCCGGTAGCAGAAGAGGATCGCAGACTGTACATGGGTTCAAGCAGTCAGAACCCCAACCTCATTCAGGAAGATAAGAGAACCGACTCACCTGCTACTCGAAGGACTATCCAACCTCGCGCTTTCCCCGCTACTCCTCTCATTCTGTGCAATCTTGAGATCCAATCTCGGTGGCATCGGTTTCTGCGTCCTCGTCCGTTCCTCATTCGACCTCGTTTCCCCTTCTCCTGCCAGATTCCTTCGTTCCTCCTCCAATCCCAATACACTCCTCCCTTTCCCCTCCTCGGCGAGTTTCTCCAATTTCGCCAATTTCTCATTCGCACCGACCAATAACGCATGATCGCTTCTTCCCTCCTGAGTCGACCTCAACAACTTCGCATACAGTTTCTTGTAGTATCGTATCCGATGCACTGGGAGTTCGAACAACCTATCCAACGAGACTTGGGGAGACGAGAGGTCGTATTGATCGTAGGAAGGGAGAGTTCCTGGCCAAGGGAGAGAAGAGAGGATCGGAGCGAGTTTAGGATTCGATTGAACGGCGGGGTACGAGTCGAAATCGAGGAGCAGAGTTGAACCGTAGCGAGAGTAAGCGGGTTCGATATCCGAGATCCAGCGCATCAGGAGGTCACCGAGCGCTTTGGGTGAAGAAGGATTCGGTCCGATTTCCATCAATTTCTGTGAGTAGATACCTGAGAGTGAGTCTTTATTTCCATCAGGGGAGACTGACTTCGAGATCTGCTCACGCCGAGAAGAGTTTTGTTGATTCGATAAACAGCTTCGACTGCACGAAACATTGTATCCAGAGCTGGAGGAGGAAAATTCGAGCGAGACCATGCAGCCGCAACTCGCTGTGAGGGGATAAATCGGTGGTATCAGCTTAGTGAAATCGATGTGAAGCGATATCAAGAGATCTTCGACTCACCTTGATCACTCCTCCCAAATCTTCAACATAGAGCGTTTCCGTCGCGATGAGATCTTCTAGAGGGTTCGCTTTCTTTGACGATGATGCAGTAGGTTTCGATGAGGAAGAAGCGGATAAAGGAGGAGGAGATGAAGCGAAAGTTTCAGATTGTTTCGTCGAAAGAGGAGGAGGAGGAGGAGGAGGGGAAGTGAATGATCGATTCGAATCGGCCGCCGTGAGTGCCGCACCATTGAAAACCGCTTCTCCCCCTGATGAATCCCTATGGTTCGTCGTGTCGTCTGGTCGGTCGAAATTCTTTGGGAAATGCATACTCGAAGAAGAAGTTGGTAAAGGAGGGAGTCGTTCGTGACTCGAACTCGAAGTGATTCCTCCTCCTCCTGTAGCTGCTAGAGAACTCTTTCTTGGTACTCGAGTTGGAGAATCTCCAGATCCTACTGGAGGTACGCTTCCTCCTCTCGTCTGATTTCCTTCTGATGAATGCCCTCCTCCCCCTCCTCCTAAACTAGGTCGCGGTCGATTCGCAGCTGAGTAGCCGTAACCTCCTGGTGAGGTAGGTGAACGAGGACTAGTCGAGTTGTTGTTGAAGGATGATTGACTAGAGGGAATATTGAGATGTGAGAGTTGAGGAGGACCTGGAGAATAGGAAGGGTACTGCTGGTGTGACTGATACTGGTGACCTCCTTGATGATTCTGAGAGTAAGTTTGATCGATCTGGAGGTGGTTGAACTGAGGTGTGAGCGTCGAAGTTGAGGATGAGGATGATTCGGAAGGGGCAACTGCAGGTCCGAATCCAGAGTAATCTACCATCTTGAGACCTTTCAACTTTGTTTCCTTGCTCGTCCCTAACCAGATTGCTAATCGCGTTGCGTTGAAAGAGAGACTGTTTTGTCGAGTTGTGTTTGGGGAATTGAGATCTCCTTCGACGTGAACTAGAGCTGGTCACTTCGCCAGGTCGTAAGCAGCTACCCTTGTACTTGCTATGTTGATGGATCAGGCGACTAGAGTTGTTGAGGAACAAAGCAACCTTGCTTTCAACTTTGCGATTTCATTTTGCAACGTTTCGGAATTTCGTATTGCTCTCGCTAGACTTGATGCCAAACTTCTCTAGAGCTACCTCAACGTCGTAGACATCTTCTCAAGATCTCCTCCAACTCGAGATGATTCTGAAGGATCGTCGGATTTCGTTTCTCTCCCTCTGTCTTTCCCTCCTTTCTCCACTACACTCAACCTATCTCTAGATGGATCCATTCGATGCGCCACCTCCCTACGCCGACCCTTCCACCTCGAACTTCCCTTCTCACCCCTCTACCGCTTCCCATCTCCTCCTTCTCCCGACTCATCTCCTCCTTCAATCCCTTTCTCACTGCTCCCTCTCAACCCTCGTATTCACTCTCAAACCAGTATGTCGCACACTACATCTCGTCGTATGCGCCCTCAGTCGAGGTAGACGAGATTCTCGGTTCAAGTGGGAGAACGGGATTCTCAAAGCATCAGGAAGGAATCGACTACCATCTACTGGAGTACTCGACGATCATCTTGTTCGAGATAGTGAGGGATCGGGAGGGAGCGTTATGAAAACGAGAACGAGGGAAGAAGAGGTTTATGATTGTTTCATTGCATCACTCGCGAGGGTCGAGAGGGATCGATACGAATCGGTGTTACTCGTGGAGGGAGGTGAAGAGGTAGAGGATGAATCGAATTTGTCGTTTGAGAAGGATTTGTTCAGGTTGTTACAGCCGAAAGCGAGGATTGAGGATTTACTTATTGAACGAGGGAGGCAAGAGGATTGGATCGAATCGACCACTTTTGACGGGATTGAGGGGAAGGGCAGTCTGACGTTGTCGTCGAGTAAAGTGAGAGCGGAGGACATCAAAGTTGAGCTCAAGTTGAGGAGCGCGAAACTGCTTCTCCCAGTTCTCGGTTCCGGATTGAGGCCAGTTTGGAAGGGGATTGTAGAGGTGAACAGAAGCGAGGGAGATTCGCTCGAGGCGGTCGCGACGAGGCTGGAGAGCGAGTTCCGGAGGTGTGCAGTGAGGAGAATAGAGGGAATCGATCGAGACACAGTTTCGTATCAGTTCTAGCTGTACCTGTGTCGGAGCCGAATGCATTATAACACTGGTTGAGTCGGACCACACCTACCCCGCAGGCTTCGTCGCGAGGAACTTCCCTGTCTTGCGCTCAACGTCAAAAGCCATTCAAAGTTTACTCGCGAAAAAATTCACACTCTCAATGCAACGGAACGCACAGCGAGAAAAGAGTCAAGATAGCGTATAGTATTACGCAGGGAGAGATATGAAGAGCAATAAGTAGTGTGTAAGTAAAGCATGTACAAAAACGAAAGACGAAAGTAACAACCTGCACTCTTCGATCCTACTACAGAACTCTCAGATATCCTGACCTCCCAACTTACTCAACCTCTTGATACTCTTCTCCAATCTCTTTAGCTTCTCCCTCGAAGTCTCCCCGACGGGACTACGAGGTCTCGAGGTTCGGCGAGCTTCGACGAGTTTATCGAATGCTGCTTGATGAGGATTTGTAGCAGGAAGAGGAGGTGGTGAGAGACGAGGTCGTTTGTGATGGCGAGTGTTCGAGGGAGAGAGGGAAACGGGAGTTGCAGGTCGAGGTCGTTTGGAGGTTTTCGAGGTCTGTTCCTCAACGGTCTGTTCCTCGACGATCGGAAGATTCTCGTTCGCTGGATCTGCAGGTTGAGCGTCTTCCTGATCCTGAGCTGTATCGACTCCCTTACGTTTCGATGACGATGAGGAGGAGGTGGTCGAAGTTTGACGCGAAAGTACGTTTTCCTTTTCCTCCTCCTTTCGTTTCTTCTGAAGTTCCTTCTCCTTCTTCCTGTCTGCCTCACGGCTCCTCCTCTCCTTCTCCTCGTGTTCTTCCTTTTCGCGCTGTTGTACCGCCTCCAATTCTTCCCGTTCCCTATCCTCCCTAGCCTTCGTTTCCTCATCCTCCTTCCTCCTCCTCTCAGCCTCGTTCCATTCCTCGACAATCCCCTTCCTCCTCTCCATTTCCTCAGCTTCCTTCCTCTCCCTAATCTCCCTCTTCCTCTTCTCTGCCTGCTCCCTCATTCCCTCCTGATTCCCCCTAGGCATGTCCCTCTCCTGACCACTCAAATCGAAACTGCTATCCATCGTCGAGTCCCCTTGGGTTTGATTGAAAAGACTTGCGGTGGGAGGGGTGAGTGGTTTCGTTTGAGCTGCGAGAGGGGGTGCGAGGGAGGGGGAGGGGAGAGCTTGAGTGAAAGGTTGTTGGGAGGATTGGGAGGGGAGCGAAAGGCGAGGGCGAGGGAGGAGACGTGGTTTGAGGAGGAGAGAACGAGAGGTAGTGGTGGGAGGAGCAGAGGGTCGAGGTCGAGAAGCTCGGAGAGAAAGTTTGGATTCGTTCGCCGTTTTGTACGAGGATCGTTGATGTTCGTCTTCTGTATCCGCGTCTTCTTCTTCTTCCTCCTCCTCTGAACTGAATTGCTGTTGTTGTCCCGTCAAAGTGAGAGGTGATGAAACGTTCTTCTTGTCTTGTCGTTGCGAAAGTAAAGAATTCGCGACGTCTTCCTCACTCTCATCGGCACTATCCTCCTCCTCCCTCGATACACCGTTCTTTTCACCCATGACAGTATCCCCATCCGAATCCCCCTCAACCTCCAGTTCGACATCCGATTCAACGACACTCGAATCATCCGGAGGAGCCGCAAATGGTGTCCTCACCGATTTTTCTTCGTCCATCTGTTGTTGCTGTTGACAGAGTCGTACGGTACCAGAGGAAGGAGTTTCGTCGTTCTTGAGCAGGAGGGAGGAGGTGAAGGAAGGTGGATCATCCAACTCCCATTCCTTGTTGATTTGTTCCTCTTCCCCCTCGATAACCACTTCTTTCTCCTTTCCTTTCCCTTTCATATCCACCTTCTTCGAATCCCCTTTTTCCTTCTTAACGACCAGCCTCCCTTGGGAAGGGTTCGAGGACGAATTGGATTGAGACAAATGTTGCGACGGAGAGTTCGAGGAGCGAGTAATCTGACTAGGTTTGGATCGAGGAGGCTCGGCGGCTTTGGTGTTTGATCGTGTAGGTAGTGGATTAACAGGAGTAGGTCTTCTCGAGATGGATTTCTCATTTTTCGTCGTCGAGGTCGAAGCAACCGCATCCGACGAAGAACTCTCCCTCTCCCTCTCTCTCTTCCTCTTCTTCTCTTCTCTTCCTCTAGCCTCCTCCCTCTTCTCCAACTCAGGATCCACTTTCTTCCCAGCTTTCTTCCCGTACCTCACCCAAGATTCAATCCAACTCTTTCTTCTCCTTTCACAAGTCTCGGAGATTTTCGAAGAGGGAACGTTGAAGGATGAGTAAGATTCGTTGGGAGGGGGCCAGACTAAGGACCAGTCGTAGGATGAGAGAGAGGTGGGGAGAGAGGTGGTGGTGGACTTTCGAGAGGGAGCGACTTTGAAAGTGAGGTGTTCTTTTGGAGGTAAGGCGCGAGGTGGGGGTTTTGGTTGTTTTGGAGCGGAGGAAGGGAGCTGTGTAGAGACACGAGATTGATTGAGCTCGAAGCATCGAGACTATGAAGAGAGTTTCGATGACTTACCTCATCTGCGTAAACTACCATTTCCTCTGCTCCAACATCTCTCACTTCTCGAGGATTCTCGATCGACTCCAATTGTTTCCTAACCTCGTCGTTCCTCCTGAAATCAACAAGAGCCTTCCCTTGATCTAGTATGATTTGTCTATTCCCGCTTCCATAGTATTGGAGGTAATTGATCTTGAGACAGACAATCTTCCTTGTTTGAACTCCTGCAGAGCGAGAGGAAGGGTTCAAAGGAGGAGTAGAAAGAGAGAACCTCCAATCGATGAGTTTGAACAAGGCTTTATCGGATCCGAAGGAGGTGATCGTCTCGTTGTTACTGGATGGTCGTCACGAGTGAGTCAGTGGCATGACTTGAGAAGAGTGTGAACAGACGATACTCACTCGTTATTGAATTGTTCGACACAACTTTGTGAAAAACAGACATCAATTTCCAATACGGAATCCGACATCTTTGCCCAAATCAACTTCTCTCCCCCTTCTTGAGTCTCTCCGAGAGTCTAGTCGAAGCTTCTACGTGAGCTCTTTGTGAAAGTGTCCGAATATAGACCCTGAAATGCAAGGGAGTTGTACTCACTCTGGTGTACTGAGCCCTCCTGGCACCTTCTCCGGGTGTATCGATGAGCCTTGCACCATCCTTCGACGCTCCGCTAGTCCATTCACGTTGTAACCAAGCTGTTATATCCTTTCTTGCCATGTTGATCGAGCCGACAACGATGAACACCTGCTAGCTTTCTCGGAGGGTCTGTCGCGTGCTTGATAGATTTCTATAGCTATTCGGAGTGAATCGTGAATGGTTCAAAACAGTTTTAGGGAGTAGTTGAAGAGAGTGAAATCGAAAACAACAAACTAGCTTCTTCTCTTCTCTCTCTTCTCTTCCCTTCCTCTTTCAAACACGCTCACACTCGCTACAATACTGCTGAATATGCAGTTCCCTCGAGCACCACGTTTCGTTCCACCCCGTAAGCGCAATCTCCTCTCCTCTTCCTCCTCGTTTAATACTCACTCAACCTCTCCCTTTCTCTTCCCCTTCACGAGCAGCCGAATCAATCGTACCTGGTCCAGGAGCTTACGATCCACATTCACCCCAGGGTCATGATAAATTAGGAGTATTGGGAGTCGCGAAAGCAGATAGATTCGCAAAAGTGAAAGAATCAACAAACCCAAGTGAGTCGGGTCGCACTCTCGAATCCAAACACTGAAGCTGATTCGTGGTGCTCCTCCATTCACAGGTACGTTTGGGATGTATACTGAGGGAGATAAAGAGAATACGCAACCGAGGAGACGGATAGTTAGTTCATCGCAAGGAGTAGTCGATAGGGAACGACACAAACAACAAGCGAGTCCTTTTCTTTCTATATTATCCTATCTTACTCGTGAAGCTGATACTGAGATCGAATTATTCGCAGCTCGAAGAATTGAAAGTGAGAATGCAAGGGATTCATGAGAAAGAGATTGCGAAACTTTTATCAAAGATCAGTAAACTCGAAACGGGTAGAGAGGAATTATTAAAAGACAAGACTGAACTAGGAAAAGAAGTCGTTGGGTTGAAAAGTGAAATTCGTCAGTTACTCCCTCTTTCACTTCACTTTTGCACGACGAGGGATTGATTCTCAGAAGCTGACATGAGCCGTTACAGGTCACCTCTCTTCAAAGTTGACGAAAACTGAATCATTGTTATCGAAACATCAAACCTCACTCCCATTACTCCAATCGAAACTAAGCACTCTCCAAACCTCTCACGAACAATCCCGAACTCGCAAAGAACTCGAACTATCGACTCTGCGAGAACAATCAGAAGAACAATCAGTACTGTATCAAGTCAAGATTGCGGAGTGTAGGGAGTGGGAGGAAGTGGCGGAGAGGGAAAGGGAGGGAAGGAAGGTCGAGGTGGAAGTTGCGAGGAAAGTTATTGAGGGGTTGAGGGAGGAGGAGAGGGAGAAGAGAAGTGAGGAATTGAGGAGGGACAAGTTGAGGGTCGTCAAGTTGGAGAGACAGGTCGAAGATCGAACGGCTCAGGTCGAGGCATTGGTCGATTATTCGCAAGGACTCGAAGAAACTGTCAGAGGGTTGGAGGATCAACTTGAACTGGTTGAGGGAGATTACGAGAGGATGAGGGAGATGTGGAGCGTGGAGAGAGGATTGTTGGTCGAGGAGAGGAATGAGAAAGAATGGAGACAGAGGGCGAGGAGTGATATGAGGGAATTGGTAGGGTTGGTTGAGGAATTGGAATGCGCTAGGAGAGAGGCGGAAGCCGTGAATGAGGTGGGGAAGATTGGGGAGAGTGTGTGGAAATTGAGGAAGCGGGAATGGAGGGATGAAAAAGAGACGATGAAAGCTCAACTCGAAACCGTCGAAAAAGAGTCAGTTCTCCCGTCGTTTCACAGGTGGTTTTGAAATAGGGACAGCAGCTGACAGGTTGATACCGCGATCCTTTCAGATTGAATTCGGCATTGAACGAAGAAATCCCTCGACTTGAATCCCTCCTCGATTCTGCCAATTCCTCGATCGAAACCCTCAACACACAAGTCTCAGATCAAGCCTCTCGCATCTCTTCCCTCGAATCGGATCTCTCTCACCTCGTGCAAGAATCGACTGAAACTGCAGAACGATACGAAGGCGAGATCGAAGAGCAGAAACGGGTTGTTTCGGACATCTCGAGCGAGTTGGAGAGGGAGAAGCTAGATAAGAGGAGAGTCGTTGGGATATTGGTTCAGTGTAGAGCGGCTGAGACGGCGTTACGAGAACAAGTCGAAGAGTATGCCCACATCTTTTCGATACTTCGACTCGCTGGTGCTGACGTTCTTTCGTGCTTGTGCTAGCCTGTCTGAGCAACTAAGACGCCTCGCTCCTCTCAGTGCAGAACGTACTTCGTTACACCAGACGATCGATCATCTCGCTCGTATCAATGCTGCTACGGAACAAGACTTACAAGATTTAGTCGATCAGAATGCTGAATTAGCGGGTCACTCGAATCAGAACCAGAAGATCAAGCATGTTGCCAGTCTGAGGGAGGAGTTGGTCGAGAGTAAACGGGTAAGTCGAAAGAATGATTCCACTCCTTTCTCTCTTTCGACTCAGACACTGATGAACCACGTTGTCGTCTCTAGAAACACCTCTCAACGTTATCCCTCCTGACCTCAGCGCAAACTCGTCTCAAAGAGCTCGAACGTGAACTCGACTCGTATCGAGCAGTTCCTTCCTCCTCCTCTTCTTCCACTCTACCCTCCTCTCTCGCCTCTTCATCTTTACCACCCTTATCAGTCCGCTCTCGTGTCAGTAGACCGAACATCGAGGACGTTCAGGCTCCAACTCCATTCCAACTCCTACAACAACAATCACAACGTTCGCTTCCTCCTCCTCCCTCTCAATCAGTCCCTACTATTATCACCTCTTCTTCACTCCCCGCTGCCCCTCGAGCCTCAAGTCGACCCTCCTCGTTCAGAGCGTCCACTACGCCAACTTCGACATCGACCTTATCGACTCTGATAGAAGATGAATCCTTCCTTCCCCCTTTACTGGCGAAATCTGCTAGTTCTTTCTTACTGAGACCACCGCAAGCTGTCGGATTGGGAGGAGGACTCGTGGTGAGGGATGCGAGGAGGAGGAGGTCGGAGGTGAGTAGTGCAGAGAGAATGGAGGGGAGAATGAGCGTTTCTGAGTTGTTCAATTAGGACTTCTCGCAACTCGGTACTTAATCTTTATTATACTTCACCTATACCCCCTACTTCGTCTTTCCTTTAGTGTACATATTCCTTGGAGCGTTCCCTCTTTACGAGTGCGTCTATTTTGCTATCAACTTCTCCGAACCAAAAATGCCCAACTTTCTCTCTGTCTCTCACTTTCCACTTACGATAGCTACACGACGCGTTACGAAGCTATCAACCATGCATACTACCTACCTGCTTCGTACCATCTATGCTTTCTTCGCTCTTTCCTCGGCAGTCTCCCTCGCTCAAGACTCGCTCTTCGCTCCTAATCCACCTCTCGCAGCCTCGCAGCTTGTAGATCGACATGATCACTATATCGGACCAGTCAGAGCAGGTAGCGAAAGGCTCGAGATCCCTTCAACCCCAGCAGAAACCATCATTACAGTCAATTCAATGACACCACTCCTCGCATCGACCTCTCCCGGCTCGGCTTCGTCTCCTTCGCTTACCACCAGTGTTCAATCACCCGCATCAACCGCTGAGCACGATCACCATCATTCTCGACTTCCTGCGAAACTCGAAATCGACGAAACCGAGATCCTCAAAACTCATGCTTTTGATCCTCCCTCTTATTACGACCTGGATCAGACAGAAGAAGGGATGAAGGGAGTCATGGTGGCTCATATGGTAATCATGTCGATGGCTTTCTTCGTCTTCCTTGCTCTCAGTGAGCTCCCTCTTCCTTCGCAATCCTGTAAAAAGACGGGCTATTCTCTGCTGGGAGTATGTATTACGCTCATCGGATGCTGATGGGTAGGTTTGCTCCACAGCCATCTTCCTCAAGTCGGGTGGATCGTCTCTTTCGATTCTACCTCAATTCGCTTTCCTGTTTTGCTCCCTCGTCGGTCTCGTTCTCGGTCGAATCTACAGCTGGAGCACTCCGTCGAGATATGAACACTCCTCACACAAGCTGATCGGGTACCTCACGATGGTACTGACGGTCGGGCTCAACTTGGTCGATGTCGGTCGTTTCGCACTTCGCTCAAATTGCTGCGGACGGCTCACGGAACGGCTCTTTGGTATTCTTGGAGGGTTCAATACCAAGAGGAGACGGCATGAACACAATGAGACGATCTTTAAATACGGGGACGCAGAGGAGGAACGACAAGGTCTGGTCGAATCACCTTTACTCGAATGCTCTCCTCACGCTGCGTCCGATCATGATTCCAGTGCCTCCTCCTCTCGTGGCAACTCGTCAACTTTTTCCGACAGCGACACGATCTACGACAGCGCCGGTCAATTCCACTTTCCGAAGTCGAACTCGACTCGAGCTCAACTTCTCGACTTCGCTCTCGACCTTTCAATGTGTCTCTTGGTCCTCCTCGCCTACATCGAACTATTCAACGGGGTCGCGACATACTATGGTTTCTGTCGAGGTAACTATCTGAATGGGGAAGTTTGCAACTTTCGCTTTGACCTCCTTCTTCGCTGACTTACTGATGCTCAAACTCCTTCCTATAGATGCCTCGCTCATGCGATCAAGGGATCGATCTTCTTCTGGTACGGCGTACTCACGTTTGCGAGGTATTGTGGGGGAATGTCAAAGCTGGGATGGGCTTGGAATCGGACGCCCTCGGGAGAAAGAACCATTTTCACGGCGGAATTCGTCGAAAGCTTCGTCATCTTCCTCTATGGCTCGACGAATACATGGATGGAGAGATGGGGGAAATCTGGAGCTTACTCGGTCAAGGACGTTCAACATGTGTCGATCGCCGTAATGTGCGTTTTTGGGGTCACTGCTCGCTTCTCGAACTTGTGCTGACGCGACTCGATAAGCAGGTTTTGGGCTGCTGGAGCACTGGGTATGCTACTCGAAAGTCGTACAATCAGAGATTGGTTGGCGACTCCAGCTGTTCAAGCTTCGAATCAAGATTTCATTAGGATAGCTCAACCAGCTTCGTCAACTTTTTCCTTCAACCCTTTTCCAGGTGAGCGAAGGAGAGGCTCAGAGATTCTTCAAAGAGAGAGCTGTCGCTCACGATGCCCATGGTATCGCCCACAGCTCTCGTGGTTGGCGTCACTGGAATCGCAATGAGCGCTCATCATCAGACGTATCAATTTCAAGGTTGGCCCTCCTTTCCTCGCTCCTCGATCATTTCCACTACTCACATTCGACTTGGCTAGTCGAGATCCACGCTCTCTGGGGCTACCTCCTCGCCCTCTTTGCTCTATTCCGTTTCCTCACGTATTTCTTCCTCTACCTTCGACCACCTGCCTCGATCCTCCCCTCTCGTCCGCCAACCGAAGCTCTCGCATCTCTCTTTCTCACTTGTGGAGGGGTCGTATTCGTCTTTTCGACGGAACAAATCACGTTCGCTGCGATGCGACATCAAGCGGATGATGTGATGGTGAGCTCCGCTTAACTCTCACTTGCTCTCGATCATACAGTTGAGGAGCTGAGAAAGCTTGACCTTGTTCCACAGGCTCTTTTGAACGTTACCGTCGCTTTCGTTTGCACTGTCTTGCTCTGGATCACTCTTCTCTTCGGGATCAAAGGTCGTTTTTCTTCTGCTCAGTCTCTACTACGGCGAAGAATACTGACAAAGATCGGTGTCGCAGGCTGGGCTTTGAAGCGCTCGCTCAGTCGAAGACTTTCGCAATCTTCTCCCGTCAAATCCGCTTAATTCCCTTCATGCACTATGTTAATCGCTTGCGGCACTCCCTCGCTGTCCGTTAGTCCTATACACCATTATCAATCTGTACTGTCCTTTGCCTACTGTGTATCGCTCGCTTCGTCACCTTTCCACTTCACATCTGTCTATAGCCTTTCAGAATGTAATCTTTCGTTTCCATTGTTCGCTAGTGAAAGATATCGATCGCAAGACGTTGTCCACCTCGTCTCTCTGCACTATTGCGGTAATCGAGAGAGTCCGGCCTCGCGAATGACCGAAGTACGAAGGAGCAGAATCCATTCAATCTCTTTTCGAAACGTTTCGACAGCGAGAACAAGCAACGTATTGCATGTCAAGCACAAAGAGGAGCGCGTAATCTAGATTTCGTGAAGTCAACAAAGTAAAACACAGAAGAGTAAAGCGAGGGGTAAAGTAAATCAAGAATTCGGGTATCGTTCAAGCGTTCAAGCAATCGTCACTTCCTTCATTTCCCTCAGTAGAAGTCTTCCTCATCGTATTCGTCTTGGTATCTTCCTCCGTACCTTCCTCCTGGATCCGCATCGTAGGCTCCGTAACCATATCCTCCTCGATACTTCTCTCCTCTCCTCGGTCCATGGTAGTCTACAGTTCGCAACCCGAACTTCATCAGTCGATGCGGTAGCACAGAAATGAAGAAGGGAGAAAGCGAAACGTACAAGTTGAAGTATCCCTATGACCGGAAATTCCAGCTTGAGCAGCGAAATTCAAGTATCCCTCACTCGAGACCGACGGGCCAGCTTGATTGGATCCTCCAGCAGCGTTTGAAGCTGTCGGAGAGTGCCATTTCTCCCTACAAAGTGGACAAGTGCTGCAAAGACAAACGCAAACCCATTCAGTACGAAAGAAGAACCCGATAGGTTAGGAGAGGCTAGGACGTACACAGGTCTCGAGGTACGTTCCCATTGAGCGAAACAAGGAGCATGTAGCGCATTACCGCACCCTTGAATCGACAAGCAGAACACCAATCCATTCGTCGAATTCGGTTCGAAATCTTCGTCTACACCTCCTCGTCCCGCATCAGTTCACGCATTCTTTGCTTTTCAAGTCGAGAGAAGAGGAACACACAGCAGATCGGACAACTATCTCCTTCTTGAGGAATCCTTTTCTTTACTCCCACTTCTTCCTCCTCCTCTTGAACGACCTCATCGTTGAGTGCTCCTTCTTCTTGTTTCCCAGTAGCTTGTTTGTACATCTTTTTGACACGTTCTGCGAGTTGATCTTGAGGTGCTGGACGAGCGTTGGCGAAAATCGAGCGGAGTTCGGAGGTGAGGAGGGCGGATTGATACCTGTTCGTTATGGAAATGTTCGATAACCGCGAGGGGA
>Ga0308169_10000283_pt1 | contig 86083 bp, 68 predicted proteins | sample PhyBR1_2_FD_202139 | JGI IMG/M metagenome (GOLD analysis project Ga0308169, IMG submission 202139) | Phyllosphere microbial communities from UC Gill Tract Community Farm, Albany, California, United States - DLSLSB.R1 | ecosystem: Host-associated > Plants > Phyllosphere > Unclassified | place...
AGTTTTTCCTTACTTGGTTGTATATTATTTTTCAATGATCTCTTCTCTTCCGCTTTTTACGATACCTACATTTTCTGTCGTTTTCAGTACCGATTTGCGTGTGCAAAAGTAAAACTTTATTTCTAATTAGCCAAATGTTTTTTGAAGAAATTTTAAAGTTTTTTGATGACCCTAAATCCTTATCCAAACACTTAAACCTATCTACTCCTGCGCTCCCGTTTTACCGGACTGCAAAGATACTAATCTTTTTAACTTTACCAAATTTTATTTCTAAAAAATTTGAAAGTATTTATTGATCTTTATCCATCTGTAGATAACATTAGTCTTATCGTTTCCGCCTCCTTAAAAAGCTCTTCTGCGCTACCGAATCACTCTCGTTTTTCAGTGGGGCAAAGATAAGACGACTTTACTATACAAAGCAAACGAGCAGATGATGAAAAATTGAATTGTGGGGAAATACCTATAGTAAATTACTGTTTTACAATGCTTTTAAGACCACATTATAGTTATCCACATAGAACGAAATAAACTTTTGAACGAAATTTGAGGTGCTTTTTATAGGCTTTAGGTCGATTTCTTCAAAAAAAAGTGACAATCTTCATAGGACGACATCTAAAATCATTTAGAATTCATTTATAAATCATCTAACGAAAATTTATTGTGATATGGTGTCGCTCCCATGGAGCTCATAATATAATGATATTTCTTTTCTACAAAGTTTTCGCTCCTATGGAGCTTGTACTTACTTAAGGATAACTTGTTTTTATGTAAAGTTTATTATATATTATATTTAAGAATAGTAAGTATTCTACTTTACAATCGAATTTTTAATCTTAATGTAAAAACCAAAAGCTTTAATATAGACTTTCAATCTAGCCCTGATCGTAGCATTGTCTGAGCTCATTTTCTTGGCAAAAGAAAATAGCGAGTGCGGAGAGCGGGAAATAGCTCCTAAAAAAATACTTGAAAGAAAAGTATAGAGGATTTAAAATGCATCTATATATAATAGGATGACAAAATCTTATTGTAAGTCTAAAGGCAGAGCTATATTATTTTGTTTCATATACTCAACAAGCTCATTGTATTTGTCTTCGTAATCGTTTGTACTGCATTTATGAGAGATGCTGCAGATATCAGATGGTTTTATATCAAGAATGTCTGAAACTTTTGTAAGAATCTCGAGATTGATTTTCACTTTTGAATTTTCTATATCAGAATACGCTTTTTGTGAAATCCCCATTTCAAACGCCATGTATTCCTGGGTAAGGTCACGGTCACGTCTTATTTTTCTGATAGTTTGTCCACAAATTTTCATCACACAATAGCTTTAGTAGTTTTCGGTATATTTTAGAAGTATATCTAATAGCCTCAGACAAAGTTAGTAAATACCTTTGTCAAAACATTACATAAGCAGCATGATATTTATTTTCAGGCTCTCGAAAACCTTTATGTAAGGGAGATTCTGTAAAAAAATATTGTTCGCTGCGAGACACAAGACTTATGGAGACGCAAAAATTTAATTATGACAATAATATTGTCAGAGCATTCCTCTATGCTACTATCGTATTCGGAATTATCGGTTTTATTTTAGGTTTAACCGCTGCATTGATGCTTTTTTATCCTGAATTGCCTGAATTTTTATTTGGTACTGATGATACAACCATTCAGAGTTTAAGAAGTGGTAATATTCAGGGATTAGTCAATTCTCAGGGTGCGTTAGGATTTGGTAGAATCAGAATGCTTCATACGAGTGCGGTGATTTTCGCTTTTGTCTGTAATTCATTCTTCTGCGGTGCTTATTACAGTATGCAGCGACTTTTGAAAACCAGAATGTACAGTGATACGCTTTCCTGGATTCATTTCTGGACATGGCAAATTATGATTATTGCTGTTGTGATTACCTTCTTAATGGGAATTAACACTTCAAAAGAATATGCTGAACACGAATGGCCAATCGATATTTTGATTACTTTCTCTTGGGTAATTTTCGGAATCAATATGTTTGGAACGATTGCCAAAAGAAGAGTGCGTCATTTATATGTAGCCATCTGGTTTTATATTGCTACATGGATTGCGGTTGCGATGCTTCACATATTCAACAACCTTGAAGTTCCATTATCATTTACAAGCTGGAAATCATATTCTGCTTATGCAGGAGTAAAAGATGCATTAGTTCAATGGTGGTATGGTCATAATGCGGTTGCATTCGTCTTGACGACACCGGTTTTAGGATTGATGTATTATTTTATGCCTAAAGCAGCAAACAGACCTGTATTTTCATATAAACTTTCAATTATTCACTTCTGGTCGTTGATTTTCGTTTACCTGTGGGCAGGACCTCACCATCTTCAATATACGGCTTTACCAGCATGGGCTCAAGCGGTGGGAACAGGTTTCTCAATAATGCTGATTGCTCCGTCTTGGGGTGGAATGCTGAACGGATTATTAACTTTAAGAGGAGCCTGGGACAAAGTAAGAGAAAATCCTATTCTAAAATTCTTTGTAGTTGCGGTTACCTGTTACGGAATGGCAACCTTCGAAGGACCACTTTTAGCAACAAAATCTTTAAATAAAATCGGGCATTATACCGACTGGGTCATTGGTCACGTTCATTTAGGTGCTTTAGGATGGAATGGTTTCATGGCATTCGGAGTTATTTATTACCTAATCCCGATCATGTGGAAAACCGAACTTTGGTCTAAAAAATTAGCCAACTGGCATTTCTGGCTGGGAACTTTAGGAATTATTTTCTACGCTGTGCCAATGTATATTGCCGGATTTACTCAAGGTTTGATGTGGAAACAATTTAACCCGGACGGAACTTTATTGTGGAAAAACTGGCTAGACACAGTAACAGCAATCATTCCTTACTTTAAAATGAGATTCTTAGGCGGATTATTTTATCTGAGTGGCGCAATTTTAATGGTTGTGAATGTTTACAAAACAATCAAAACCGGATCGTTCCAGAAAAATGTTCCTGCAGAAGCACCAGCTTTAGCAAATGTTGGTTCAGGCAGAAAAGAAGGCGAAGGTGTACATCTTTGGCTGGAAAGAACTCCTCACCTATTATCAATATTAGCTTTTGTAGCAATTGCAATCGGTGGATTGGTAGAGATTGTTCCTACACTAACTGTAAAAAGCAATTTACCAACGATATCTGCTGTGAAACCTTATTCACCGTTAGAACTTGAAGGTAGAGATCTATATGTAAGAGAAGGCTGTAACTCGTGTCACTCACAAATGATAAGACCATTCCGTGATGAAGTAACAAGATTTGACGGTAAAAACGGGCAGTATTCCAAAGCCGGGGAATTCGTTTATGACAGACCATTCCTTTGGGGATCAAAAAGAACAGGTCCCGATCTTCATAGAGAAGGTGCAAGAAACCCAGATTCATGGCACTTAAAACATATGTATAACCCCAGAATTACTTCAGCAGGTTCTATTATGCCACGTTTCCCTTGGTTAATTACCAATAAATTGGATCGTTCTCAAATGATCGATAAAATGAAACTGATGAAAAATACTTTTGATGTTCCGTACACTAAAGCACAGATAGACTCAGCCGATCGATGGGCAAATAATCAGTCACAAGCGATTGTAAAAAGAATTTATTCTGAAGCTACCGATGTAAAAGACCAAATGGATAAAGAAAAAATCGCCAAAGGAAACAACTTCGTTCCGATGGAGCAAAGAGAAATCATTGCAATGATTGCCTATCTGCAAAGATTGGGAACCGACATCAAAACGACAGACATTAAGACAGCAAGTGTAGATTAATTTTAAATACAATTAAAATGAAAACGAGAACCCCCATATCTATATATATAGCAATAACGATTGGTATTACTATAATGGCGTTCGAAATGTTCGCACAAGATGCCAATTATTTTTCTACCCCTCTATTTTGGGCATTGCTGATCATCATTACGATTTTATTGCTCATTATGAATTCTATCGGTGATTTGGTAGAAAACGAAAAATTCGCCAGACTCACCGATGAAGAAAAGCAGGAATATATCACCAACAACACAACTCCATATTTTCAGAAGCTTTGGAACTCGGCTTTTAAAAAACAATCTCAAACTGAAGAAAAAGATATTTTGATCGATCACGGTTTCGATGGGATTACCGAACTCGACAATTCTTTACCTAAATGGTGGATCGGGCTTTTTTATTTCGGGATGATATTCTGTGCAGTTTATCTCATCGCTTTTGCTTTCACAGATTACGCTCATCCCGAGGCGGAATATGACAGAGAAGCTAAATTACAATTGGCATCTATTGCAGAATACGAAAAAAATGCTCCGCCTATTAATTTGGAAACTGCAAAATACAGCGCAGATTATATTGCGGAAGGCGAGCAACTTTTTAAAACCAATTGTGTAACCTGTCACGCAGACGGAGGAAAAGGCGGCATCGGACCAAACCTTACCGATACACACTGGATCAACATCAAAGAGAAAAGTTTGTTTAAAAATGTCTTCTGGATGCTCGAAAACGGTTCTCCAAATAATCCTACAATGCGACCTTTCATTAAAGAAGGAACCATTACAGGAAGAGATGCAGAAAAAATCGCATCCTATATTTATCACATCAATCAGGAAAAGTCTCCCATCACAGAAAAACAGGGTGGCGCAGCCCCTCAAGGTGAATCTGTAAAATGGCAAGAATAATTAACTCATCTAAATATATATAAACTATGAATTGAATCTCCATCAGATGTATGTCGCAGTTGTAACTCAACTAACATCTGAAAACCTATTCACTTTAAATATTCCATAATATTTAAATATCAACGAGGCATACATCAACACAAAAACCTGTTCACTGAGCAGGTTTTTGTTTATTAAATATACCACATATTTAGAAAATTTTAACAAATTTGCCGCATTGGCAAACATATTGCTCATATTTCAAAATAAGCCCTTTCAACGGGCTTTTTTCAAAAAAAAAAGTTAAATCATGGTACAGCTCATCAAATTTCAAATTTTTAAAATTTAAGTTAAAATTCGTATTTTTAAAACCGATGATCAAAAACACTCATCAATCAAAAAAAAGTATTTATTGGCTAAATCACAGAAATTTTGAAAATAAAATTTAATAAAAGAAAAATTCTCAGAGGTATTGTTATTACAATTATCTCTTTTATCGTTTTAATCATACTGCTCATCTTAAGTTTAAGACTTCCTGCGGTTCAAAACTTTGTAAAAGATAAACTGATCGTCTACCTCGAGAAAAAAATAAAAACCAAAGTAAGCCTCGACAAAGTATATATCGGATTCCCAAACAGTCTGGTGATGGAAAACCTATATCTGAAAGGTCAAAATATCGATACATTGCTTTCTGCAAGAAAAGTAGATGTCGGTTTAGATATGTGGAAATTGATTAACTCTAAAGCCGATCTTACATCAATTGATCTGGAAGGCGTTCGTGCAAACGTAGTTAGAAATCCTCAGGGAAAATTTAATTTCGACTATATTATAGATGCGTTTGCAACTTCAGATAAAGAACAGGAACAAAAACCTTCGAAGCCTTTTATTATCTCTTTAGATAAAATTAAATTAAAGGATATCGGGGTTACTTTTAATGATCAGCAGTCTAGAAATGATATTAAAGTATATTTCAAATCTTTCGATACACGCGTAAAAACTTTTGACCTTCAAAACAATTCGTATGCTGTCAACGATATTAATCTTGACGGATTAAAATTAAAACTGAAACAAGATTTGGTAAAGGAAGTTGCTGCCAATGTTGAACAAAAAGTAGATTCTCTGAATCAGAAAAAGGCGATGAAATTAGGTTTAAACAAAATAAACCTGACGAATTTTGACATAGACTATGGCGACGACAATACCAAAACTTTTGCAAAAGTTATCTTCAAAGAATTAAGCACAAAAGTAAACAGCATTGATCTTGAAAACAATGATTACAATGTTGGAAATGTTTATTTAACTGGAGCAAATATTTATGCCAACTTATTTCTTCCGACAGAAAATGCCAATCCTAAAAACGAAGAAAAACCTGAAGTTTCAAAAAATTCCGCAAAAGAAAAAGCAATGAAAGTTCTTTTGGGGAAACTTCTTTTGGACGATGTGAAAGTTGTTTATAACAACACAGCAATCGCTCCCACAAAAAGCGGAATGGATTTTAATCATCTTAATTTTGGCAAATTAAATATAGACGTCCGAAATTTTAAAATGGAAAACAATGGTTTTGCGGGAAGTGTAAAATCAGCAGAAATACAGGAAGCAAGAGGTTTGAATGTGCAGAAATTCAACACCGATTTTGTGTACGCAGAAAAAGAAGCGTATCTGAAAAATCTTTACCTGCAGACTCCGAAAACTATTTTGCGAGACGAAGTTATTTTAAATTACAATTCGATTGACCAATTATCATCCAATCTTGGAGCGGTAAAAATTTCTGCCGACATCCGTGATTCTAAAATCGGGTTTGCTGACATTTTAAATATTGTTCCTACTTTAAAAAACACCGCACCGTTCAACAAATATCCGAATGCTACATTGAATGTAAATGCTTTGGTCAACGGAACAGTGAATGATTTAACGATTCAAAATTTAAAAATTTCTGGTTTAGACCAATTGAGGGTTTTGGCTTCAGGGAAAATCAAAAATGCGATGAATCCGGATCAGTTGTATTACGATTTGAAAGTAGCAGAACTTGCGTCTTCATCCAAAACCATTTATAATTTAGTTCCGAAAAATACGATTCCTAATAATATTACTTTGCCTTCTTCATTTACAATCCGAGGAACGGCAAAAGGTACAACGAAAGTTGTAGATGCTAATGTACGTTTAACTTCCACTTTAGGAAATGCTGCCGTTATTGCCAAAGCCGATATGCGCAGAAAAAACAGAGAAACTTTTGATGTAAAAGCCAATCTACAGAGTCTTCAAATCGGAAAACTTATTCAGAATAAAGATATTGGAAGTGTCACTGCAACCATCAATGCAAAAGGACAAGGTTTTGATCCGAAAACAATGTCTGCAAATCTTTCGGGTGATGTACAATCTGCAACCTACAACGGCTATACCTATCAGAATATGATTCTGAAAGGGAAAATAAACCGTGGTACCTATGATATTGATTTAAACTCAAAAGACCCGAATGCCAATCTACATCTTGCCGCTTCCGGAGTTTATGATGAGAAAAATCCTACCGTAAAAGTTAATGGAAACATCAATAAATTAGATCTGAATAAACTAGGATTCTACAGCTCACCAATGATTATTGCCGGTGGAATTGACGGAGATTTTAAAAGTCTCGATCCTGATAATTTGAACGGCTATCTTAATTTAAAAGACTTTGCCATTTCAGACACCAAAGAAGTTTATCCTATTCAGGAAGTGAGGCTGAATGCAGTTTCTACGGCAGACTCAACTTTAATTAAATTCAATTCGCAGATTGCAGATGTTGAACTGAATGGTAAATATAAACTTACTCAGATTTTCGGAGCTTTAAGCCAAACGATCAATCAATATTATCAGTTTCAAAAACCCGGCAAGGCTCAGAAAATAGATGCCGGACAATTTTTCACCATCAATGCAACGATTAAAAATGATGATCTGATCAGAAAATTTGTACCAGATCTAAAAAGCTTTGAAACCATCAATATTACAGGAAATTATAATGCAGATTCTCAGAAAATAGAATTTGATGCAAAAATTCCTCAGGTTTTGTATGGAGCAAATTCTTTGGAAAATACAAGTTTAAAAATCACTAACGAAAATCAGGCTTTACAATACAATCTTGATGTGGCTGCTTTGAAAAGTGAAAGTTTTGCTATAAATAAAGTGAATATCAATGGTGATGTTGCCAATAACATCATTAATTATAATATCACCACAAAAGATGATAAAGACGAAACGCAGTTCCTGATTGCAGGGAATGCCAAATCGATGAATGACATTACAGAAATATCACTGAATCCGGATGGTTTAAAATTAAATTATATGGATTGGACGGTTGCTGAAAACAATAAAATTCAGATTTTCAGTCAGGGAATTGTTGCAGATAATTTTAAACTTTCCAATTCGGGAGCAGAAATTTCTTTGCAGTCTGAAAGCAGTTCACCAACCAGTCCGCTGAATGTTTCTTTGAAAGATTTTAAGATAGAAACGATCACAGAAATCATCAAAAAAGATTCACTGCTGGCCAAAGGAACCATCAACGGAACAGCACAACTGAGAGATTTAACCACAAACATGACCTTCACTTCAGACATCAATGTTTCTGATCTGATCGTTTATGGAAGTCCGGTTGGGAATTTAGCGATAAAAGTTAATAACCAATCAGCGAATCTTCTGAACGCCGATATTGCACTTTCCGGGAATAATAATGATGTGAAAATCTTAGGAAATTACAACACTTCTTCGAGTACGTTTGATTTAAACTTAGATATGAATCAGCTTCAAATGAAAACACTTCAGGGCTTTTCTATGAACGCGATTACAAATACGGAAGGGTATCTTTCGGGAGATCTTAAAATTACCGGAACGACGACTGCACCGAAAATTCTTGGAGATATTAAGCTTAATAATGTTGGCTTAATGATTTCACAAACAGGGAGTGATTTCAGAAACATCAATGATAAAATAGGATTTACCAACCGCGGAATTGAATTTGACGACTTTAAAATTAATGATAAAGACGGAAATTCTCTGAACATCGACGGGCAGATTTTAACACAGACTTACAGAGATTTTGCATTTAATTTAGATCTAAAAGCTAAAGACTTCAAGGTTGTAAATTCTGAAAAATCAAACGATGCCATGATGTACGGAATTTTAGCAATTGATGCAGCATTAAAAGTTGGCGGAAATTTAGACTTACCAAAAGTTGACGGAAGATTGTCTGTTTCAGAAACAACTGATTTTACTTTTGTTCTTCCGCAGTCTAGCCCTTCGTTGCAGGAAAGAGATGGTATTGTAGAATTTATCGATCAGGACCAGGTTGCTTTAAATAAAACCATCAAAGCCGATTCTATTGATGCACAAAGCCCAATTAAAGGATTGGATGTAAATGTGAATATAGAAGTAGATAAAGAAGCGAAAATGTCGATCATCATTGATAAAGCCAACGGAGATTTTGTAAAACTTCAGGGTGAAGCAGATTTGACAGGCGGAATTGACCCTTCAGGAAAAACTACTTTAGTCGGCGTTTATCAGGTAGAGAAAGGAAGCTATGAAATGTCTGTAAGCCTTCTGAAAAGAAAATTTGACATCCAAAAAGGAAGTACCATAACATGGACCGGCGAACCAACAACCGCCAAACTAGATATTACTGCTATATACAAAACGGAGGCGGCACCTATTGATCTCGTGGAACAACAGTTTGCAGGTAATCCTGCCGATCTTAATCAATTTAAACAAAGAATTCCGTTTAACACTTTACTGATTCTAAAAGGAGAACTGCTGAAACCTGAAATATCTTTTGATATTACTACAGACGAAAAAAACAATGCGGTATCTTCTACCGTGACAGAAACAATAGACGGAAAACTTGCTCAATTGCGACAAGATGAAAACGAAATGAACAAACAGGTTTTTGCCTTGCTTTTACTGAATCGCTTTATCGGAGAAAATCCTTTCGAAAGCAATTCCGGAGTGTCTGCCGAAACCATGGCGAGACAGAGTGTGAGTAAAATTCTTTCGCAACAGCTTAATAATATTGCCTCAAATCTTATTAAAGGAGTAGACCTGAATTTTGATCTTGAATCTACAGAAGATTATTCTACAGGAACCCAAAATACAAGAACCGATCTGAATGTAGACATCAGTAAAAAACTACTGAATGATCGTCTGAAAGTTACTGTAGGGAGTAATTTCGGATTGGAAGGTGAAGCGAGACAAAACGAAAACACGACCAATATTGCCGGAGATGTTACCATAGACTACAGCCTTTCCAGAGACGGAAGGTATATGCTGAGAGCTTACCGAAAAAATGATTATCAGGTTGCTTTGCAAGGACAAATTGTAGAAACCGGAGTCGGATTTATCATCACTTTAGATTACGACAAATTCCGTGACATTTTCCGTAAATCTCGAAATAACAGAAACAGGGAAATTAAAGAAAACAAGAGAAAACAAGATAACCAAGTTGTAGAATTTAAATAATGAAGAATAAGTTTAACATATACTGCAAATATTTTTTGGCATCGGGAGTTACAGTGGCAGTTATCTCATGTAGCAATACGAAATTTCTGAAAGACGGACAGATGCTCTACACAGGAGCAGAAGTAAAAATAGAAAGTGATACTCTTTCCAAAAAAGAAAAAAGTGAATTGCAGTCAGCACTCGAAGAAAATCTTACCCCCAAACCAAATTCTTCTTTTCTTGGATTAAGACCAAAATTATATGCTTACAATGCTACTTCGGAACCCAAAAAAGAAAAAGGACTGAAATATTGGCTGAAATATAAATTTGGAGAAGAGCCTGTATTGCTGGGAGATGTTGACAGAGAATTTAACAAAGATATTATTGTAAATTATTCTGAAAACAAAGGCTATTTTAATGCAAAAGCAAAATACGACACCGTTTCAAAAAATAAAAAAGCGCAGGTAATTTATACCTTAAATCCTGGAGCGCGATATTTGATAAGCAATGTCAATTTTCCGCAAGATTCTACGCTCATTAACAGTGAAATTCAGAATTTAAAAGCGAAAACTTTACTTAAAACAGGAAATCCTTTTGATCTTGATGTCATCAAAAACGAGCGACAAAGAATTGACGATGGTTTAAAAGATAAAGGTTTTTATTACTTCAGTCCGGATAATATTATCGTACAGGCAGACAGTACTGTTACTAAAGAACCAAAAGTAGAGCTCATTGTAAAACTGAAAGACAATACTCCTAAACTGGCGACCGAGCAGTTTACAATTGACAAAGTAGTCGTTTTTCCCAATTATAATCTTCGCGATGCGAAAAAAGGAAAATACAATATCCCAATGAATCCCGATTCTTTAAAAGGATATGAGTACAACGATATTTACGTGGTTGATCCTGATAAAAAATTTAAACCCAGAATTTTTGACAGAGCTTTATATTTCAACCAAGGCGATATCTACAACAGAAAAGACCACAATTTATCGCTTAACAGATTGATCAGTCTTGGTGTTTTTAAATTTGTAAAAAATGACTTTGTAGTATCAGATTCATTAAATCATAAGTTTGATGCGTATTATGTTTTAACTCCAAGAGAACTTCAATCTTTACGTTTAGAAGCTTTAGGAAGAACGAATTCTGCCAATTACGCAGGAAGTGAACTAAATCTAAACTGGACGCAAAGAAACTTTTTCCGTGGCGCAGAACAGTTTAAAGCTTCTGTTTATGGAGCATTTGATGTACAAATCGGTGGGCCTGAAGATGCTGAAAATATTTTCAGAGCAGGAACCAATGTACAATTATCGATACCAAGAATTGTGGCGCCTTTCCGTTTCAATTCTTCGAGTGCTTTTGTACCGAGAACCAATATTAAACTAGGCTATGAGTTTCAGAACAGAACCACTTTATACTCTTTAAATACATTTAATGCTTCATTTGGATATCAATGGAAAGAAAATGTAAGAAAAGAACACGAACTTAATGTAATAGATGTTTCTTTAATTCGTCCGGCAGATATTACTGAAAAATTTGTAACTAAATCTCAAGGCAACCCTTACCTTCAAAGAATAACTGAGCAACAACTTATTTTCGGGCCAACCTATTCTTACACCTACTCCACCACAATGCTTCCGAGAAAAAACACATTTTACTATAAAGGAATGTTAGATTTGGCAGGAAATATTACAGGTCTTGTTACGGGAGCCAATGCAAAAGAAGGAAAGGAGAAAACAATTTTCGGAGTTCCTTTCAGTCAATATGCTAAGATTGAAAATGATGTAAGATTCTATCATAAGTTTAGCGAAAAAACATCATTCGCTTCACGCTTTATTGCTGGAGCTGCCATTCCGTACGGAAATTCAGAACATATTCCTTTTTCAAGACAGTTTTTTGTAGGGGGAAGTAACAGTATCAGAGCATTCAGAGCAAGAACTTTAGGTCCTGGAAGCTATGATCCGAGAGGAGAAAAAAACAACAGAGCCCTTTTTGATCAGTCTGGAGATATAAAATTGGAACTGAATGCAGAATACAGAGCCAATCTATATAAATTCTTAAATGTTGCCGCATTTATTGATGCCGGGAATATCTGGTTGATTAATGATGATATCGATGATGAAGGAGTCAATACAAGACCGGGAGGAAAATTTTCAAAAGAATTTCTAAGTGAAATTGCTGTAGGAGCAGGAGTTGGTTTACGACTTGACTTTTCAATTTTAGTTTTAAGACTTGATCTCGCAATGCCTTTGCGTGTTCCTTATTACGAAAAAGGTGACCGATGGGCTTTTGACAGAATCAATTTTGGAGATTCGAGCTGGAGGAGAGATAATTTGATTCTAAATATTGCAATTGGATATCCTTTCTAAAAATCATTGCAGCTGAAAATAGTTTTTGGTTTATTGCATGCAAACAATATATATTCAATAGGAACGGGCTTTAGCCCGTTTTTTAGTTTAACACAATTCATCAGGCTTTAACCAAAACTTCTATTACATTTTTTAATTTAAAAATCAACGGGTAATTCATTAAACTGCTATTTACACTTCACCGTGCAAATTTATTTTCCTTTGTTTACTAAAATTTACGTTAAGGAATAATCTTTGCGTTAAATTGTGAAACAATAATATTGTCATTTCTTGATTTCAAATTGAAGACAATATTAATATCATCAAATCACATCTATTAATATTCTACTATGCTAAAAGAACTAAAATTTTTCTGGGAAACCGTCAAAGAAACATTTACAGAATGGAATAATTCATCAGCGTCCAATGACTCAGCAAGTCTTGCTTATTATGCCATTTTCTCAATCCCGGGTTTACTGATTATCATTATCTGGATTGCAGGATATTTTTTCGGTGAAGAAGCAATTCGCGGACAAATCAGTACACAAATCAGCGGATTGATGGGACAGGATGTTGCGCAAAGTATTCAGGATATGATTGCAGGAGCGCTCATCGATAAAGAAAATATTTTCATGAAAATTGTAGGAATAGGATCATTGATCTACGGTTCTACGACCCTATTTTTCCAGTTGCAGAAGTCTTTGAATAATCTCTGGGATGTAGAAGCCGCACCCAAGAAAGCTTTAATAAAATTTCTTCTCGATCGAGCCAATTCTCTAGGTATGATTCTTATTTTAGGATTTTTACTGATGATTACAATGGTTTTATCATCATTAATTGGATTATTTAATAACTTCATCACAACCTATTTCGGTCTTGAAACTTACCTAATTGTTGAACTTATTAATTTTTCAGTAGGATTTTTAATCATTGTTGTTCTTTTTGCATTGATGTTTAAAGTACTTCCGGATGTAGAAATCAACTGGAAATCTGTTTGGAAAGGTGCTTTGCTTACGGCAGCTCTTTTTACTTTAGGTAAATTTTTACTTAGTCTTTATTTCGGACAGTTTAAACCTACCTCAGCATTCGGAACTGCGGGAACAGTAATTTTAATTATGATGTGGATTAATTATTCGTGTATGCTGATTTTCTTCGGAGCCGAATTTACCAAAGTCTATACCTACAAAAGAGGCTATAAAATCGAGCCCTCAAAACATGCTAAATGGAGCAGTGCTAAACTTTATAGACAAAGCCAAAACCAAAATGAATCTACACCGGTTTAAAATAAAAATCCTCCCGAAATTTTCAGGAGGATTTGCTTTTACATTCTGTTTACAGTTCTTATTCCCAGTAGACTTAATGATTTTTGTATTGTTCTCGCCGTGAGGTCTGATACATTTAAACGAAATTGTTTAAGATCTTCATCCTCACTTTTTAATATCGGATTGCTTTGATAAAATGAGTTATATGTTTTAACCAAATCATACAGATAATTGGCCACTAAAGCCGGACTTAATAACTCAGCTGCTTTTTCAACAGTTGCTTTATAATTAGATAAAAGCATAATCAGTTCCTTCTCATATTGATTAAACTCAATACTGCTGACTTCTTTATATTCATAATTTGCTTTTGCCAATAAAGACTGAGTTCTTGCATAAGTATAAAGAATAAACGGACCTGTATTTCCATTAAAATCAATACTATCAGCCGGGTTGAACAACATCTTTTTCTTTGGATCTACCTTCAGCATAAAGTATTTCAATGCAGCCTGCCCGATAATCTCATAAGAAACTACCTTTTCTTCATCTGCAAGCCCCTCAAGTTTTCCAAGTTCTTCTGTTTTTTCTTTTGCAGTTTCAAACATATCCTGCATCAAATCGTCTGCATCAACTACTGTTCCTTCGCGGGATTTCATTTTACCTTCCGGAAGTTCAACCATTCCGTACGATAAATGGAACAACTGGTCTGCCCATTCGTAACCGAGTTTTTTTAGAATTTTAAATAAAACCTGGAAATGATAATCCTGCTCGTTTCCTACCGTATAAATTAATTTCTGAATATTATTTTCTTTAAAACGCTCTACCGCCGTTCCTAAATCCTGAGTCATGTATACTGAAGTTCCGTCTGAACGAAGTAGAAGTTTCTCGTCTAAACCTTCATCCGTTAAATCACACCAAACCGACCCATCTTGTTTCTGGTACAAAACGCCTTTATCTAAACCTTCCTGAATAAGGTCTTTTCCTAAAATATAAGTATTGCTTTCGTACTGTACCTGATCGAAATCTACTCCCAATCTTTTATAAGTCTGATTAAAACCATTGTAAACCCAAGAATTCATTTCAGCCCAAAGATTTCGTACTTTTTCATCGCCATTTTCCCAGTCGAGAAGCATTTTCTGAGCTTCTTTCATTAAAGGAGCCTCTTTTTTAGCCTGATCTTCTGTGCTTCCATTCGCAATAAGTTCAGCTATTTCTCTTTTGTATTCCTGGTCAAATTTTACATAATAGTTTCCTACGAATTTATCTCCTTTCACCTGATCCGTTTCCGGAGTTTCCCCTTTTCCAAATTTTTCCCAAGCCAACATCGACTTACAGATGTGAATTCCTCTATCGTTAATGATTTGACTTTTTATTACATCATAACCAGCTTCTTTAAGAATCTGAGCTACAGAAAAACCTAACAAGTTGTTTCTGATATGTCCCAAATGCAACGGTTTGTTGGTGTTTGGTGAAGAATATTCCACCATTACAGTTGCGTTTTTCTTTTCTATATTTAAAAACTGTTCAGCAACCGTCTTAAATTGATCAACAAAGAACTGATTTTTAACTTTTACATTTAAAAATCCTTTTACTACGTTAAAACTTTCGAGCAATTCTGTCTGAGTTGTTAAACCTTCTCCTAATTCTACCCCAATACTTTCAGGATTTTTTTTCAATTGTTTTACCAAAGGAAAGGTAACGATAGTAAAATCTCCTTCAAATTCAGTTTTATTTTCCTGGATTTCGAGTTTTATATCTTTCAACTGATATACATTAAGGATAACCTCTGCCAGTTTTTGTTCTAATATATCTTTAATATTCATTGTTCTAATTTGAAACGCAAATATACGGAAATAAAAAAACCGCACTAAGGCGGTTTAATATGAATGTTAAAAGAAGTTGATTAATTGATGTCCCAGAAAAGTTTTGTTGTTGCTTTATCTCCTCCTATTGCGCTTGCAGCAGAAGAAACATTGGCATTGTTAGTAACATATTCCTGATCTGAATATGGCATTCTGTACGGAATACCTCCAATATATGACGAAGGTGGAGCTGTAAGCACAGGATTATCCAGTCTTCTTGTAAAATTCCAGGCAGCAAAAGGATTATTCCACATTGCAATCCAGCCTTCATAACCGATTGACTGCTTCCAATTGCCTGCATTATAAGGATTAGCTGCTATATATGTAGCAGCATCAGTTGCAGATATTCCGTTTTCTAACATTGAGGCTGTAACCGCATCTGCATATAAGCTAGCTGGAGTTCCGCCACCTACATTATACCCTCTTTGGGCTGCTTCGGCTTTTAGAAATAATACTTCTGTATAGCTTAATAGATTTGCAGGTGCATTTCCGGCTAAGAACGTTGGATTTACATGAGAATTATTTGCGTAAGAATTTCCTGTTCCATACGTACCACCTGTATAGGTTGTCACGGGTGGTTTATTCTCAAAATAAGCTGCTCTTCTAGGGTCAGACTTAGCATTCATTGGGTTCACAATTACGTTTGAAGGAACGAAATCATTTCTCCCGGCTGCTACCAAATCATCAAATAAAGGATTCGTAAATGTATTCCCATCAAATTTCAATGAATAAGAATCAGCAGCCGAAGTCATTACACCTCCACTGATAGCACTTTCTGCCAAGGTTTTAGAAGCAGCAGGATCAACATCTGCAAGATTAATTGCCAGTCTTAATTTAATAGAATTAGCCAATTTAATCCATTTTGTCATATCCCCTTTATATACTAAATCTTCAGGGTAGCCTGCCTTAGCTGAATGAATTTTTGCAACAGCTGCGTTTAACCTAGAAATTAAATCTAAATAAATAGTCTTTGCATCATCATACTTAGGAGATTTAATCGTTTCTGCCTGTAAAGCTTCTTTATAAGGTACATTACCATAAGTATCCACAATATTTTCCCAAGTGAAAACAGAAGCAATTTCCAATGTTGCCAATTTATTATCGACAACTTCAGGATCTGCGTTAATTTCAAAAGGAAGATCTTTTTTAGCTTGCTCCAAAGGAGCTAATGTATACACATACATCCTTCTAAAATGATTTCTAGGCTGATTTCTGGTAATTAAATTATAGTTTGTTTCCTGAGTATAAGTGGTTTCAGTCCATTGTTGTGTAAAAAAGCGATAATTGTTAAAATTTACACTTCCTGTGTACATATAATAAAAGCCTTGATACATGCTAGTCGCCAACAAATTTCCGGAAGGCACACTCGATGGATGTTTTGGATCTTCATTTAAAGAAGTAATATCGTTTTGACATGAGTTAAACATCAATAACGAAGCAACAACTCCCCCTGTGTATAATATTTTTTTGAAATTTTTCATTTTAAGTAGTCTTAAATTTTAGAATTTAAATGTAAAGTTTACCCCAAGTTCTCTTGTAGTAGGTACAGAGCCAACTGACGATCCATATGAATACAATCCCCCCATTTGAGACGATTCTGGATCAGCATAAGGAAGATTTTTATGAATAATCCATAAGTTTCTACCTACAATAGATATTTTAGCATCATTAATAAATGTATTTACTAACAAACTCTTAGGAAGAGAATAAGTAATACTTGCTTCTCTCAATTTCACATAAGAGCCGTCATATACAAATCTCTTATCAGGAGCAACAGCATATCCATCATAAGGATTATTTGCATACTCATTAGGATCAACTCCACTAACTGGACTTGTATTTACCTGACCATTAGGATTTACACCAGCTAAAACTGGTATATTGGTTCTATAACCATCAACTGCAGTCTCTGGATACAATCCACTTGCGAGTCCGTAATACATATCTGATGAGAATACATCACCACCATGTCGGACATCAATTAAAAAGCTTAATGAAAGATTTTTATATCTAAATGAGTTTCGTAACCCACCAGTCCATTTGGCCTGAACATTTCCTATTACTTTACTGCTTTCAGTTTGATATAGTCCTGAATCGGGATCTACTACTTTTTCTCCGTTTAAATAAACATAATCACTTCCATAAATGTCTCCCCACTGATTACCAACTGAAGCAACGATAGAAGCACCTCCTACTAAACCTACTAATTGATATACCTGTAACCCTTCATCCAATTCAACAACTTTACTTCTATTTCTCGCCCAGTTAGCATCAATATCCCAAGAGAAATCTTGTGTTTTAATTGGACTAATTCCTAAATGTAGTTCAATTCCTTTGTTGTTGATCTGACCAGCATTAATTGCTGCTCCTAAACTTCCTGAACCTGCTGAAATATCAGGTCTAATTAATTGATTAACTGTTTTTGAGTCATAATAAGCTCCGTCAAAAATTATTCTATCTCTCAAGAAATGAATTTCTGTACCAAATTCAAATTCTTTCGAACGTTGAGGTTTTAAATTTGGATTATTAAGAATTGTTTGAGGTCTGTAAATATTTACATTTCCGTTACCAGTATTAAAATATCCGGCTGTATAATATGTGTAGTTTAGCTGATATGGATCAGCAGTTCCTCCAACTTCAGCATAATTACCTCTTACTTTCCAAAAGTTCATTACTGATTTTCCTGACTTCAGAAGTTCTGATAAAATTAAAGATCCGGAAACGGAAGCATACGTAAATTTATTGTTTTCATCAGGGAGCGTTGAGCTAACATCTCGTCTAATTGTTCCGTCTAAATAAAATGTTTTGTTGAAATCAAACGAAGCGGTGGCATATAAGCTATTCGTTTGCGTTGTAGCTTCATACTCTGTTGGATTCAAAAGTGGAGCTTTAGAATTATCTAATGAATAATACCCTCTTGTAATTAAACCACCTTCAGTAGATGCTTCAATAGTGCTCAGATAATTTCTTCTTACATTACCTCCTGCGATCCCACTCAAGTTTAACCAAGATGTTAAATCGTACTTATAGTTAGCAAATACATCATAGTTTGTCTCACTTCTCTTTAAGTCATATCTGTGATATCCTGAACCTACAGCTTTACCTGACACTCCGAAATTCTGTGGATAAGAGCCAGGAGCTAGCCTTCTTTCAAAAACTAAGTTGGTATTATCATAGCTTAATTTACCTGTAACATTTATATGGTCATCAACATCGTAAGTTAGCTGTGCATAAGAGAAAGTTCTTGTTCGATCATCAGTAGAATAATTTTGGTAACGTTGGAAATACGGATTGTTCCAGAATGCAGGTAGTCCATTTGTAGCACTTTTTCTGTTCCAAGTTACATTTCCAAAGTTATTTGCAAGCGTAGGATTATTAACGTTGTTAAAATAAGCATTTTTTAACGACTCCATATCGACATTGGTTTGCCACCACTGTCTAAATCCTCCAACAACATTATCATTATAGCCCGTCTCAGTTCTACCTGTAGTTCCTTGAAGTGTTAAAGTTGAATAAACTGTTGCATGTAGCTTGGGATTTAAATCATAATTAATTTTTGTAGAAAGCGTATTTTTTCTTAAATCCGAATTAGGTAACAGACCGTTAGAAAGAGTGTTGTCATACGTTAAATTAAAATTAAATCCTTTACTTCCCTTAGATAATGAAATAGAGTTAACAAATGACATTGGGGTTTCAAAAAACTTAAGAGGACCATTTTTAGCAGCTACCCAAGGAGTTGCTTTATTATAATTTGGTGATGTTGGATCAAAAGAATCCCATTGATACACTGATAGATTAGGGTTAAATTCTGGTCCCCAAGAAGCGTCTTCACCAAAATTAGCAAAGTCTAAGCCATCCCCAGCACTTCCATAATAGAATGAAGGATCATATCCACCTCCATATCGAGTCTGATATTTTGCAAAAGTAGATTTGTCGATAAACCCTGCCTGTACAGAGGAAGATAAAGTTACTCCCCAAGATTTATCATCTTTTCCTTTACCATTTTTGGTTGTGATAACAATTACTCCATTAAGTCCTCTTTCTCCGTATAAAGCAGATGCAGCAGCACCTTTTAGAACGTTTACAGATTCAATATCTTCTTGATTAATATCAGACAATGCATTTCCTAAATCAAAACCTCCATTTTGGGAACCAAAAGAAGTTACAGAGTTATCAACTGGAGATCCATCGATAACTATTAAAGGATTCGTTCCATTTATGGATTTTACACCTCGAATGACTAAGTTAGCAGAGCCTCCAAAGTTAGAAGTAGTATTTACATTAAGACCAGCAACCTTACCCGAAAGTTGAGAAGCTATGTTACCTGTATTTGTAGTTCCGTCAAATAGTTTGTCTGCTTTTACTTCTTGAGATGCATATCCAAGAGATTTTTTTTCTCTCTTAATACCTAAAGCAGTAACAACCACTTCTTCTATTTGTTCTGTTTTTAGGGTATCCCCAGGCTTCTTTTGTTGTGCTTGTGCAACTACCAGAGAAGAGGAAAGTACTAAAATTAGTACCCCTGCGGTTAATTTCTTCATATTAATATTAATTTTGCGTTAACAAAGTTGTAAAAACTTCTCGTATAAAACTGTTAAAATTTGAAAAAATTATTATTTTTAACATAACATTTGAGGTTTTACAGCATTTTTACAACTGTTAAATGTTAAAATTTATGGATTTACTAAAGAAATGGTCAAAAAATTATATCGAAGCTGGGTGTGATGAAGTCGGAAGAGGTTGTCTATGTGGACCGGTAGTTGCGGCAGCTGTAATTTTAGATGACAGTTTTGAGCAGAATCTTGTTAATGATTCAAAGAAATTGAATTTTAAAACAAGGATGGATTTGGATAGTTACATTAAAGATAATGTGAAAAATTTTGCGATTGCTGAGCTTCCGCCCTCTTTTATAGACCAACATAATATACTGAATGCCAGCATTCATGCAATGCATAATGCATTAGATAAGCTAACTCTAAGACCAGAATTTATACTGGTAGACGGAAATAAATTTCACCCTTATAATTTCATTCCGCATCAATGTGTGATTAAAGGTGATTCTAAATTTTTGTCAATTGCTGCAGCTTCTATTTTAGCAAAAAATTATAGAGATAAATTAATGATTGAGCTTCATGAAGAGCATCCTGAATATGGATGGAATACCAACTTCGGCTACGCTACAAAAAAACACCAGGATGCCCTGATAAAGCATGGTATAACCAAATATCACAGAAGATCTTTTCGTTTAAAATATGACTGAGAATATGTCACAGATGAATTATGATTAAAGAAATAAGCCACTTTTTAATTTAAATTATTTCTAAATAAAAAAGAGAAGCAATAATTTGCTTCTCTTTCTGTTATTATAAGTTATTTTTTCTTGCCTCTCGTTTGCTCTTGGGATTTCTGTGCATCCTGAGCCTTCTCCATCATTTCTCTCATTTTCTTTTGGAACTTGCCTTCTGATTTTGGCTTTTCTTTGTTCGCCTGAATCTGAGCATGGATTTTCTTTTCATCCAGAATTACATACTTAATGACAAGGATAATCAAAATATTAATTGCATTCGATACAAAATAATACCAAGATAAACCGGATGCAGAAGTATTAAGGAAGAATAAGAATGTGATCGGGAAAATATACATAATCACTTTCATATTCGGCATTCCCTCCTGTTGTGGCTGCTGCATATTTCCTGAAGTCATCACAGTATATATTAAGATTACAATTGTACATGCAATCGCAAAAACACTTAAATGATCTCCCAAGAAAGGAATTTTGAATGGTAATTGAATCAAATCATCGTAAGCCGTAAGGTCTTTTGCAAACCAGAAACCTTGACCTCTCAAGTCGATAAAGTTCGGGAAGAATCTGAATAATGCATAGAAAATCGGAATCTGTACCAACGCAGGAAGACATCCCGCCATCTGATTCACTCCTGCTTTTCTGTAGATTTCCATTGTTGCCTGCTGCTTTTTCATAGGATCAGCGTCCTTGAATTTAGCATTAGCTTCGTCGATTTCCGGACGAATTACTTTCATCATCGCACTCAATTTATGTTGTTTATACATAATTGGCGATAAAATAAGCTTCACAATAATGGTCATTAAGAAAATTACCCAACCTGCGGAAATTCCCCATCCAGCGATGATACTGTAAAGCCACATGAAGAAATAACGGTTCATTGCACCGATGAATGACCAACCTAATGGTAAAATTTCATCAAAATTTTTGTCGTAAGATTTTAATAAAGGTAAATCTAATGGCATAAAATACCACGTAAAATCCTGATTAAATTCTCCTCCATTCATGGCAACAAAGCCTTCGAAGTTTAATTTTTTTAAATATTCACCTTCTTCTATAGACTCTTGGTTTCCTTTGCTGTTTGTGAAACCTGTTTTAGATTCGATTACAGAAGAGAAAAACTGCTGTTTTACACCAATCCAGTTCAGCGTTTCTTTTTCCTCATTCATATCTGTTCTGCCGTCATAATCATAATCTTTATAATTATTAAAAGCATAAGCAAATTCTGAATGAGTTTGTTCCTGAGCTCTACCTTTTTCCAGGTTTCTCACTTGGTAATCCCAAATAAAATCTGCTTTGTTATCAGAAGTTACTTTTGCTAGACCTTGAGTTCTTACTTTAAAATCTAAAGTATATTGATCTTTAAGCTCAGCTTTAGGATTATTATTTAAAGTATAAACAAACTGAATTACCGCACCGCTGTAGTTTGCCGTTAACGTAACAGAATTACCATTAACAACCGGTGAGAATACCAAATCTTTGGTATTGACAGTTTTTCCTGATTTATCTTTGAACTGAAAACCGTAGCTCGAATTATTTTTAGTAATCAGATTAAGCGGAAGATCGGCTTTGTCGGTTTTTTGATCGTAAGCTTTGTATTTTAAAAGCTCAACTTTTGAAACCTGACCTCCTAAACTTGAAAACTCAAGCTTCAGCTCGTTGTTTGCCAAATTGGAAACCTGAATCGCATTCGGGGTTACATTGGGATTGATATCAGCTGCCGGAGTTTGCTTTACGGGAGTTTTTGCCTGTTCTGTTTTCTGTTGCTCAGCTTTTAGTTTTTCTTCTTCAGCACTATTCCTCTGGAAATAAAACATGAATCCGAAAAGGACCAAACATAAAACCGCAAAACTAATGATCTGACTTTTATCGAGTCCGTTGTTCTGTTGCATTTTATTTTTATTAAAATTTTTAAATTTAATCAAGTAATCAATTTATTACTTTTTAGAGTCGACAAAAATACTGTTTTTTTATCAAAACTCTATACTATAATGTGTTACTATATAATAAACTCAGGCTGAGAATAATCAGTCTGAGTTTATATATGACGTTTGTAATTTTAGAATTACTTTATTTAGCTGAACATGCTTTAATGAACGCTTTGAATAAAGGATGCGGTGTTGCAACCGTACTCTTATATTCCGGGTGATACTGTACCCCAACGTAGAACGGGTGATCTGTCATTTCAAGCGCTTCAACCAAGCCTGTTTCAGGGTTTGTACCTGTAGCTAAGAAGCCGTTTTTCTCGAATTCCTGAAGATAATCACTGTTGAATTCATAACGGTGACGGTGTCTTTCAGAAATATTTTTTGTTCCGTAGATATCATATAACTTAGAAGCGTTTTTTAATGAACATTTCCAAGCACCAAGACGCATTGTACCTCCTTTGTCCACTACATTTTTCTGCTCTTCCATAATTGAAATTACAGGATCCGGAGTAGATGTATCAAATTCCATTGAGTTAGCTTTTGAATGTCCAAGAACATTTCTGGCAAATTCGATGGTCATAATCTGCATTCCCAAACAAATCCCCAACATCGGAACTTTATTTTCTCTTGCATATTGAGCAGTAAGAACCTTACCTTCAATTCCTCTGTCACCAAAACCTGGAGCAACAAGAATTCCGTCAACACCTTGTAAAGTTTCTTTAATATTTTCAGCAGTAATATCTCCACTGTATACCCATCTTACTTTTACTTCAGTTTCAAGGCTTGCCCCTGCATGCTTGAAGGCTTCAGCAATAGAAATATAAGAATCCTGTAAAGAAACATATTTACCTACTAAAGCGATTTCTATTGTTTTTTTAGGGTTTTTGAATTTTTTAAGGAACGTTTTCCAGTCTTTAAGATCTGCTTCTTTATCATTTTTAAGATCTAATTCTTTAAGAACTACATCATCGAAATTTTGTTTTTGAAGATACATTGGAACTTCATAGATCGTCTCCAAATCTTTACATTCAATCACATTATCTAAAGAAACATTACAGAATTGAGCCAGTTTTGCTCTCTGATCTTTTGGAATATTATGCTCTGTTCTGCACACTAAAACATCTGCCATAATTCCGCTTTCCATCAATTGACGAACAGAATGCTGAGATGGTTTTGTTTTTAATTCTCCACTTGAAGCCAAATACGGCAACAAAGTAAGGTGAATTACCATAGAATTTTTCTCACCCAATTCCCACTTTAGCTGACGTACAGTTTCAATGTAAGGTAAAGATTCTATATCTCCCACAGTTCCACCGATTTCAGTAATAATGATATCGTAATTCTGTTTAGAAAGAATTTTAATTCTACGTTTGATTTCGTTCGTGATATGAGGAATTACCTGCACTGTTTTTCCAAGGAAATCTCCTTTTCTTTCTTTTTCAATTACAGTTTGGTAGATTTTCCCTGTGGTAACGTTGTTGTTTTGAGAAGTAGGAGCATCAAGATAACGCTCATAGTGTCCTAAATCCAGATCCGTCTCTGCGCCATCTTCGGTTACATAGCATTCTCCGTGTTCATAAGGGTTCAATGTTCCTGGGTCGATGTTAATATAAGGATCCAGTTTTTGGATGGTTACATTAAAGCCGCGTGATTTTAGCAGAAGTCCCAGAGAAGCAGAAACGATTCCCTTTCCCAAAGATGAAGTTACACCTCCTGTCACAAAGATGTACTTTGTATTCTTTTTACTCATTAGATTAGGTTTGTGCAAAGTTAGGGGAAAAAGAAAAGCAAAGCAATTTTGTTGACGTTTTAAATTTTGAAATATTTATTTTTTTAGATAAAAAAATAAGTAAAAACGTAAAAGTCATTTGCTAAAATCCTCTCTAACAAACAACAAAAGGTTTCTCAAAACACCTTGAGAAACCTTTCACCTAAACCAAATTATATATGAAAATTATTATTTCGCTACTTCTAAAAATAAAACAACCTCAACATCTTTTGCAATACCTGCTCCCGTTGGATCATATTTAATATTATAATCTAAACGATTTATAGTAAATTTCGCCTGCAAACCTGCAACTTCTTTCCCTTGCTGGTTTTTTGTGATACCTCCAAAAGTTAATGGAATGCTTATTTCTTTCGAAACACCCTTAATCGTCAATTTACCTTTCAACATGTAATTTTTATCTTTTCCTTGTGACACAGCTGCGCCTTGAAATTTCATTTCAGGAAACTTTTCTGCATCAAAAAAATCTGCGCTCTTTAAGTGCTTATCTCTGGCCTCCACACCTGTATTGATTGTTTCCGGATAAACAGTAAAATCAAATTTAGCATTGTCTAAATTAGCACCCGGAGTTTCTACTTCACCCTGAAACTTATCAAACCTTCCCTGCACAAAGCTTATTCCCATATGTTTAATATTGAAATTAATTGATGAGTGTGCAGGATCTACTCTCCACGTAGATTGTGCAAAAGTGAATGCGCTTACCAAAGCAAAAACAAAGCTTAATAGTGTTTTTTTCATTTTTTTAAATTTATAAAACAAATATAACCACAGTTTCATTATAAATAATTGATCTATGATAACTTCTTGTTTTTTGAAGAGATTATTTTTGAATAAAGAAAAATTATTAGAAGAATAATAATCGAATTTAAATATAACAATAAACTGAAAATATTATCCACACAATCAACCTTAAAAGGATTAAAGCCACTCAAAATAAGACTAATTACATACATTATTTGAAATAAAATTGCTATTTTCAAAATGGAATTATATCTCTTTTTGAATATTAAAACAGTTAAAAAAGCTACAATTGAAACGACCAAACACTCTATCAGTATAAGAAAAGGATACATTCCAAAGTTTCCTCCAGGTAAATTTGTAATATTTAGAGTCAAGACACTTAACAAAAAATTCATCACAGACATAAAAACAATAACCTCAGCACTTTTTAATAAAATATTTTTCATACCCGAAAATTAATTAAAATTAGAAAGAAAAATTCAAAAAAAAATTTGAACTTCGCAGTATGGCAAAACTCAAAACTGCATACTTCTGTCAAAACTGCGGATCGCAATACCCACAATGGACCGGGCAATGTAAAAATTGTCTCGAATGGAACACATTAGTAGAAGAAATTGTTGAAAAAACGTCTTCAAAAACACCGCCTTTTTCAAAATCAAAGCAAAACGTAATCAACATCATTGAAGTTGAAGCCGTTGAAGAGCCGAGAATAAAAACACCTTCCGATGAGCTGAACCGTGTCTTGGGAGGCGGAATTGTTTTAGGATCTGTTACCTTAATCGGTGGGGAACCCGGAATTGGTAAATCTACTCTACTTTTGCAGCTTGCGTTGAAAATGAAAAAGAAAATCTTCTATGTTTCAGGAGAAGAAAGTGCTTCGCAGATCAAAATGAGAGCCGATCGTTTGGCAGATGTAAAAAACCCGAACTGTTTTCTGTATACCGAAACGTCTTTAGAAAAAATACTTCATGAAGCTAAAAAACTGGAACCGGATTTCGTTATTATCGATTCTATTCAAACATTACAATCACAGTTGATCGAAAGTTCGCCCGGAACTGTTTCCCAAATCAGAGAATGTTCAAATGAAATTATTAAATATGCCAAAGAAAACAACGTTCCCGTATTTTTGGTAGGGCACATCACAAAAGATGGACAAATTGCAGGACCAAAGGTTTTGGAACACATGGTGGATGTCGTTCTGAATTTCGATGGAGACAGAAATCATCTTTTCAGATTATTGCGAGCCAATAAAAACCGTTTCGGATCAACTGCAGAGATCGGAATTTACGAAATGGTTTCGCAAGGATTAAAAGAAATAAAAAACCCTTCTGAAATTTTAATTACTAAAAAATTTGAAGAACTTTCGGGCAATTCTGTAGCCGTTACTTTAGAAGGAAACCGACCAATGCTTTTGGAAATTCAGGCTTTGGTAAGTACTGCAGTGTATGGAACGCCGCAGAGAAGTTGTACCGGTTTTGATTCTAAAAGACTTAATATGCTGTTAGCTGTTCTTGAAAAAAGAGCAGGTTTTCAATTGGGTGCAAAAGATGTCTTTTTAAATATTACAGGCGGAATAAAAACCGACGATCCGGCTTTAGATTTAGCGGTTGTCGCATCTATTCTGTCATCAAATGAAGATATTGCTATTTCTGAACATTTTTGTTTTGCTGGTGAAATTGGTTTGAGCGGAGAAATTCGTCCGATTGCACAGGTCGAACAAAGAATTACGGAGGCTGAAAAATTGGGTTATGAGAAAATTTTTGTTTCTAATTTAAATAAAATTCCAAAGAGAAAATTCGGAATTAAGATTGAAGAAGTAAGTAAAGTTGAGGATTTTCATGAGCGATTATTTTCATGACACAAGTTTGCTTAAAAATTTCTATATTCGTCTATGAACTTTCTCGCCCACTCTTTTCTCACTTTCAATGACGGACAAATTGTCGGGCAGTTTCTCGAAGATTTCATCCGAAACAAAGACCGCTATTCTTTCCCGAAAGATATTCAGGATGGGATTACTTTGCATCGTGCTATTGATACATTTACAGATTCTCATCCCGCCATTCACGAAGCAAAAAAAGTTTTCAGTCCGCTTGTAAGGCTTTATGCGGGAGCTTTTGTCGATGTTTCGATGGATTATTTTCTGGCGACAGATCTCAGTTTAAATTCTTTAAAAGGCTGGAAAGAACATTCGTCGAGAGTTTATAGAGTATTGAATGAAAATGAGCAATTTCTTTCTGAAAATTTCAAAAAAATGCTTGCAAAAATGGAACATGATGATTGGTTATACAATTACCGGGAAGATTGGGGCATCAAATTCAGCATTCAGAATGTTTTGAATAAAGCGAAATATTTAGATAAAGACATTCCGGTTTTTCAGGCTTTTTTAGATAATAAAGATGCTTTGCAGAAATGTTATGATGATTTTTTTCCTGATCTTTTAGCCCATACAAAAGCAGAAAACGCACTTTTACAACTTCAAAAATAATTTTAATTAAAACTGCTGAAATAAATATCTATTCGGATACGTCAGCTTTTCACTTTTACGGTTTCCATTAACGATAATATGAACTAAGTTGATTTGATCATCAAATAAATTATACAGAAAACTCACTGCAGCTTCCACTTTTTTGGGATTTTCTACTTTTTCAGATTCAAGATAAATATTCACAGATTCGCTGTCTTCTTCATAACCAACGTAATTGATTTTCAAAAACTGATTGTCTGTTTTCAGCTTGAAATATTCAGCGCTGTAATTTTTTAAAGCTTCATTGATCTGAGCTTTATATTTTGTATCATTAAAATGAAAAGGCTTTCCGTATTTTTTAGCAAGTCCATTTTCTAAATCGTCTAAGAAAAATCTTCCGGTAATTTCAAAAGTTTTTGATTTTGAATTGTAATTGATTTCTACCGAACCAACGTGGTAAGGATGAAATTCTTTTGCAGAAACAAAGGAAGTAAGCCCTAAAAATAAGATTAGAAAACTGATAAAGATTTTTTTAAGAGCTACAAACATTGTAATTATATTTAAAAACAAATATAAAAAAAAGCGGCAATGAAAAACCATTGCCACTTTGCATATTCTATATTTTATTTATTATTCTTTAATAATTTTCTTTACAATTTTCTTATCATTATCTAAAGTAATATCAAATAAATAAGTTCCTTTCACTAATCCAGATACATTAACCTTATCCTTAGAATTGATATCTAATGTTTTAACTAATCTTCCAGAAGCATCTATAATGGTTATTTTGGCTTTATAATTTTTGCCCAAATCTACCGTTACAAATGTTTTAGCAGGATTGGGATAAATATTAACTCCAGAGTCAGCCTTAATTTCATTAGTTCCTAAGAAGGCAGAAGATGTTCTTATAAAATATCCCCCTAAACCTGTTGCCTGAAAAGTAACTTCCCAATATTGATAGGTATCATTCCATACAATATCAGTAACATTAGGCATAATTATAACTGGTGTACTGCCATAAGATGCTGCGATACCCGTATTGCTCGTCCCAGAATATTTTTCAATTAACAGGTTGGCTTTATTAGACATATCAGTACTGGAAGTCGGTAACTTTACTGTATTCGTCGAATTATAAGCATCAAATTCAGCCTGTTTAAAATATAAAGTCACTTTCCCTGTTGCATTAGCTGTATTTGCATCAGAATTGATTTCATATCTTCTAGATACATAATTTGGTTGTAAGTTATCCACCCAAACTTTTGAAGTAACATTTCCTGCAACTGTACTTGCTGTTTCTTTTTCCACTCTTGAAATAAGCTGGCAATTGTTTGCAAAATAATTATATCCGTTTGCAGCTGCAGACATTTTAGTCTGGTTTGTTGTAGCTAAATTTTTAACTTCAGCAACATCTTCATAAATAGTTGCTCTCATTTTTAGATCAAATGTTCTAGAAGCCCAAGTTGTGCCATCGGTAGAAGTTTTTGACCTGCCATCAACGACTACTGACTCATTTCTCACAGATATTTTCCCAGCAAGACCATTTATGGTAATATAAAAATCTTTACCTGTTGTTGCCTGAATATTTAAATCAGACAAATCGATGTAATTCCATGTATATCTCTGAACATTATTTATCCAAGAAGACACGGTTTTAGTGGCAATTATGTCGCCTGGATCACCATTCGCATTAACTTTTCTCACCTGAATATCAGCTGCTATATCAGTCGTGGTTGCCGTTGATCCTGTATGAAATGCAAAGCCTCCTAATTTCCCAGTTAATGTGGGAGTAAAACGAACGGCAAATAAGGTATTATCAAATATATTACTTTCTTGACTGGGATTAATAAAAGGCTCATCATAAGTAACTATTTCCATATTAGATTCAACACAATTAAGCACATCTGTAACAGCCTTATAAATATCTAATTTTCCCGCGCCCCATCGTGCATTGGGAACACTTCCTGTTGCCCCGTCTTGTCTTGCATTAAGAGTAAGACGACTTTTTACCTCAGCTGCTGTTAAAGAAGGATTTGCCTGAAGCAATAATGCTACAGCTCCCGCAACACCCGGCGCAGACATACTTGTTCCTTGATTTTTTAAATAATACGTCGTTCCACCGATAACACTTGTTGATGATGGTGCAGAATTACTCGATTTTGCAGAAATAACATTTTCACCAGAAGCCGTTATTTCAGGTTTTTGAAAACCATCAACCCTTGGCCCCTGAGAACTGAACGATGAAATTGATTCCTGTGGAGCAGGTGTACGATAATTACCGGTAGAATAATATGCTGCTCTTCCCAAATAAGAGGCTACTGTAATTGCACTTGTCGCATTTCCCGGAGAACCTACAATATATTCATTGTTACCACCTACCAAAGTCGTTGCAACTCCCTCACTGTAGAGCCATCCGTGAGCTGAAATAGGCTGCGTTCCATTATTAGTGATTGCCAGAGTGTATGTACCCTGACAATTGCTAGTAGATCCTGTTACTCTACTAATAATCATCTGTACATATCTTTTATTGTTATTATTACTCCAATAATTATACATTGTTGCTGTGAAGCCTCCTCCCAATATATTATGGATAGTATTAGAGGATATATTTTGTGTATATTGCTGTCCATCTGGCGTTGTAAGTATTGCTGTTACCGGTGAATCATCATTTGCATACATTAAAAATGAAAATATGGATGATGCAGTAGTATTACTAGACACAGTAAAAGTATAAGTTCCTGTAGCACTTGAAGCAATATCTATTTTTTTATGAATGTTACCGCCATAATCATTACCCGCAGAAATCACCACAACTCTACCCGGACCTGAAGATGTAAAATTATCTACGGCAACTTCATGAGAACCACTACCGTCATGAGCCGATCCTTGCCCCCCTATACTCATGTTAACAACGATCGGTTTATTTAATGCAGTTGCAACATTTTGAAAATAGGTTAATGCATTGATGGTATTTGTAGTTGGGAATGATCCGTTTCCTCCTTTTACAAAAACAATATCAGCATTGGGGGCAAAGCCTTTATGTCTTTTATCACCAAATGCAGCCCCATTTCCTGCTGCAGTCCCCGCAACGTGTGTTCCGTGCCCATTTGTGTCATTTTCACGAACAAAGTTAGCAGGAGATCCGTCTAATTCATCTTCGATCTGAGCTTTAGTATATTCCACTCCTGTGGAAAATCCTGTTGGTGATGTTTCTGTCCCTTGAGGTGTTAAAGTCTGATCCCAAATAGAATAGATTCTACTTTTCGTTTGATCGGTGACTCCTCTAAAATCTGGATGTTTCCAATCGATACCGGTATCATAAATTCCGACCAAAACTCCGTTTCCTACATATGCTGTATTATTAAAAACGCCATCCTGCAAAAGGCTTGCGCCGGATTGGGCTCTGCTTACATCATTATGAAGCTCATCAAAAGTAGGAGCCATAATAGACTCCACATAAGGAAGTTGAAGAAGTTTCTCAATATCTTCAATGGTAACTAATGCTGTAGCAAAATTAGGTAATTGACTTTGTACTAGAATACCTTCAGCTTTTAATTTTTCGGGTGCTTTCGTATAGATAATACATGAATACATCGTTTGTGCTCCTGCTGATGTCACAACCAGATGTTTGTCCAGTTTCATTTCGGGTTGCTCTAGTTCCTTAATAAGTCCTTGTTTTGACAACGTTTCTCTGTTTTGTAGCAAAATATCAAATCGATAATCCAGCTTTTGTACTTGTCCAAAAAAGGTACAAGAAAAAAATACCAGTAAAGCAACAGTAACATTCCTAAGAACTGTGTTTTCTTTTTTTGGAATATGTACTTTTGTAGAAAATAATTTTTTTAGTTTCATATATTGTTGTTTTAAAAAACAATTATACAATTTTTATCTAAAACTTTAAATAATTATTTAATTTTTAACATTTTAACCTTTTTATTGTATTTAAAATAATTAAACCATTATTTATAACAATAATTAAAAATATTAACTCATAATTAAAATGCACGACTTTTTATTCTATTTAAAACTCGGATGGGAACATATAATTTCATTGGATGCGCTTGATCATCAGCTTTTTGTATTAGCTTTAATTGCTGTTTACACCTTCAAAGAATGGAAAAAAATTCTAATTCTGGTAACTGCATTTACAATCGGGCATTCTGTAACATTAGCTTTAAGCATTCTCGATGTGGTAAGACTTCCTTCAGATTGGGTTGAATTTTTGATTCCGTTGACGATTGTTTTGACGGCTGCCGGAAATATTCTAATGAAAAATAAAAAACAGTCTCAGGATAAAACCAATTATTATTTAGCCTTATTTTTTGGGTTAATTCACGGATTGGGATTTGCCAATACCGCAAGAGTGATGATCTCCAAAAGCCAGAGTATTGCTGTTCCGCTTTTAGGTTTTAATATTGGGTTGGAAGCGGGGCAAATCGTGATTGTTTCTGCTATTTTAATATTGCTGTTTATTCTATTAAATCTTTTCAAAGTCAACAAAAAAGACTGGATTTTGTTTGTATCGTCGGGAGTCTTCGCATTAGCTTTAAAAATGACTTTAGAGAGAATTCCTTTTTAATCTAACATCTGAAATTAAAAATATACTTATCGTAATCAATAATAAAAAGATCATTACGTAGGTTGCCATTAGATATCCATTATCAAGGGTAAAATAAATCTGGCCCACCAAACTTACCCCACATCCAATAGAAATTTGTTGTATCGTCAAATAAACTCCTGTTGCAAGCGAAGTAATTGAAACAGGTAATTTTCTCATTGCGTTGGTAAACATAGAAGGCAAAACAATTCCGCATCCTATTCCGTAAAAGAATAAAACCACAGAAATAATTGATAAATTTATGGCTGGCGTATTAACTGCATAAATATGACCAACAAGTCCTAAAACCATGATCAGTAAACCGAAAACAATAAATTTCTCCTGATATTTATTTAAAAATCTCACCGATAATAAAGATGCTAAAACATAACCGATTCCTTGGCAGGCAAACAATAACCCTGTTTTTGTAGAGCTCAAATGATGATGTTCTTCAAAAAAATTGGCATTGATGAAAAAATAAGAATCCTGAACCAGATAATAAGTTATGGCTGCTAAAAGCGCAATTTTAAAACTTGGATATAGAAAAGGTTTCATATTGATCAAAACCTCTTTTCCCTTTTTAAATTTCCTTTTTTGATTTAAAATAAAAAGAATCAAACCAGTTAAAGATAAAAGCAGTAACAGAATATTAGTTGTACTCCACCCTTCTTCGCCACCAATCACAATTGCATACATCAAAACAATCAGCAGAATAATCAATATCATTTGTGGAAAGATTTGTATAGATTCTTTTGTATTAATTTCAACTTCTTTCAGATATTTATTAGCCAAAATAATGACCAAAATTGCAATTGGAATATTAATAAAGAAAACAAGTCGCCACGCATCAAAACTCAAATGAAGATCAGGAATTACACCTCCTAAAACCTGTCCTATAACCGAGGCGATTCCTGCAATTGCACCGTAAATACCTAAAGCTTTCACTCTTTCTTCTTCAATTGTAAAAACATTAGATATTAAGGCAACGCCTTGCGGAACCATAAAAGCAGCCGAAATCCCCTGGAAAAGCCGACTTACATTCAATGCTGTTGCAGAAGTAGAGCTTCCGCAAAAAAATGAAAACACCATAAAGCTGAACATTGAAATAATAAAGATTTTCTTGTGCCCATATTTGTTCCCTATTTTACTTCCCGTAATAAGAAAAGCACCGTAGCCGGTGATATAAAAGACGATTATCAATTGTGTTTCGGCTGTACTTGCGTTGATAGAATTTTTAATGGATGGTATGGCAATATTAACAATGAAAAGATCCAGAACACATAAAAAAATCGACATCGAAATGACAATTAAACTCAACCATTTGTTAAACTCTCGAAAATTTCTCATTTTTATTGATAATATTTTAACTTTACGACTTCAAAAGTAAGAACCTCAAATCCTGCTGTCAAGTAGGTAAAAAAAACATACTCAGTATGAATTTTAATACTAATTCTGATAATGAAACCGTTAGCTGTACAGAAAATTTTCTTTTTCTGGCAAATAATTGCTACGCAGAGCACGCTTTGAAGATGATCAATGGAAAATGGAAGATTTCTCTGATAAAAATTATCGCTAATGAATGCCCAAAAAGATTCGGAGTTCTGAAGCGGGAATTAGATAATTTAGCACAGGGAACATTAACCACGATTTTAAAAGAATTGGAAAATGACGGTCTTATTTTGAGAATTGCTTATGCTGAAATTCCTCCGAGAGTAGAATATAAATTAACAGAAAAAGGGATTGCCTTTTTGCCTATTATAAAATCAATGGAAGACTGGTGGTTAGCTTTTCCTGAAAACAATTAAAAATATTAACTATGAAATTTAAAGTTGCTGCACTTTCAGTTCTATTTTATATCGGTGCTTTTGCTCAAAATATTCAAAACAATCCGGGTAGCAACCACGGAAACAGATTTGAGCAACTGGGAACCATTCTTCCCACACCTAATGTTTACAGAACAGCTTCCGGAGCTCCGGCACAGGCATATTGGCAAAACAGGGCAGATTACGACATCACCGCATATTTAGATGAAGATAAAAGAAATCTTAAAGGCTCTGAAACGGTTACCTATCACAATAATTCACCCGATGATTTAGATTACATTTGGTTACAGTTGGATGAGAACCAACAATCGACAGTCAAAAAAGCAGATTACCAATTTTCTGCTACTCTTCCAAAATCTTTAAATGATCAGCAGTTAAAGACTACAGATATCCCTACAAAAGATAATGGATACGGCGTTAATTTGGAAAAAGTAACCGATGCTTCAGGAAATCCTTTGAAATATACTGTCAATAAAACCATGATGCGTATTGATTTGCCTAAAGTTCTTAAAAAAGGTGAAAAATTTATCTTTAAGGTTGATTGGAATTACAATATTCCGAATCGTATACAAATGGGCGGTCGTGGCGGTTACGAAAATTTCGCAGAAGATGGAAACGATCTTTATACGATTACGCAATGGTTCCCAAGAATGTGTGTGTACAGCGATTTTCAGGGATGGCAAAATCATCAGTTTACAGGAAGAGGCGAATTTGCTTTAGTTTTTGGAAATTATAAAGTTTCGATGAATGTTCCTGCTGATCACATTATTGGCGGAACCGGTGAATGTAAAAATTACGATCAGGTTTTATCATCAGAGCAATTATCAAGATATAAAAAATCTCAGAATTCTACTGAACCTGTAGAAATTGTGACTTTGAATGAAGCTAAAAAAGCAGAAAAAAATCACTCAAAACAGAGAAAAACTTGGGTTTTTGAAGCGAAAGACGTGAGAGATTTTGCATGGACTTCTTCAAGAAAATTTGTTTGGGATGCAATGGGTGTTACGATTCCTGAAAACAATAATAAAGTAATGGCAATGAGTTTCTATCCAAAAGAAGCTTATGGTTTATACAGAAAATATTCTACAAAAGCTATTGCACATACAATTAAAACGTATTCAGAATTCACGATTCCTTATCCTTATCCGGTAGCTCAATCGGTGGAAGCTTCCAACGGAATGGAATATCCGATGATTTGTTTCAACTTTGGGAGAACCGAAAAAGACGGAACTTATTCTGAAGGCACCAAAAACGGAATGATCGGTGTGATTATTCATGAAGTTGGGCACAACTTTTTCCCAATGATCATCAACTCAGACGAAAGACAATGGAGCTGGATGGATGAAGGTTTAAATACGTTCACAGAATATTTAACGGAAGAAAAATGGGATAATAAATTTCCTTCAAAACGTGGCCCGGCCTGGACGATTGTTGATTATATGAAACTTCCGAAAGATCAGCTGGAACCCATCATGAGTAATTCTGAAAACATTATTCAGTTTGGTCCGAATGCTTATTCAAAACCTGCAACAGGATTGAATATTCTTCGTGAAACGATTATGGGAAGAGAACTTTTCGACAAAGCTTTTAAAACATATTCTAAAAGATGGGCTTTCAAACATCCTGAACCTGCAGATTTTTTCAGAACCATGGAGGATGCAAGCGGTGAAGATCTAGACTGGTTCTGGAGAGGATGGTTTTACGGAACAGATCCGGTAGATATCGCAATCGATAAAGTGACCATTGCAAATCCTGATTTCAACACTGTAAAAGAAGCTAACGAAACGAAATATAATGTTGAAAAACCTTTGCAGAATGAATTTGAAGATATTTCAAAAATCAGAAATAAAGAAGATAAGACAATTGCATTTGAAGTAGAAAAAGATAAAGATCTGCAAGATTTTTATTACCGTTATGACCGTGGCCAGGAAAAAGTAGATACCAAAAAAGAGTACAGCTTCAAAACTGAAGCTAGTGTAGCTTTGGATAAAAAAGAACAGGATAAATTAAAAAATATCACAGCCTATCAAATTGATTTTGTAAACAAAGGAGGTTTGGTAATGCCTGTTATTTTGGAATTTACCTTTGAAGACGGTTCAAAATTAAAAGATAAATCTTCAGCTCAAATCTGGAGACACAACGAGAAAAAAATTTCGAAGACGTTCTATTTCGATAAAAAGTTAAGATCAATTCAGCTAGATCCGATGAGAGAAACGGCAGATATTGATACTTCAAACAATTTCTGGAGCAATGACGGAACAAGTTCTGAAACTTCAAAATTCCAGGTTTTCAAAGAAAAACAAAACGGAACAGTAAGAGGAGGCGCCAATGGAAAGGTTAATCCGATGCAGGCTGCAGGAAAGAAAAAGTAAAAAAAATAGACTGTCTCTTAAAGACAGTCTATTTTTTTAATAGCATTGAAATTAACTACAAAATTGAAAAAGTGGATACAATTGTACTTTTTTCATCAAGTGAATTGGGATTTGTGATTGTAATTCCATACTCACCTGCAGGTTTATCTATTAATGTAATCAAATAAGAACTATTTCCATACTTTTTTGCTGTAAAATTCAAATAGTGTAATTTATTTGTTTTAGTAGTTCCCCAATTATTGGTAGAAGCTACTTCCGCTCTTCTATACTTTTTATTAGAATCAAATTCAAAAATTTTCACAATTGCCATCGGATCTGTATTGTTATCCACAGCTCTCACAATAAACTGAATATTATCAGGTTTTAATTTTGTTTTCGAACAACAGCCTTCAATCTGTAATTTAGCTTTTACACTTCCGAAACCTGTAATTACCATTCCGGCATTCATGGCAGATCGCGTTTGTGTTACATGCTTTTCTAAAAGTTCTGCATCACTACCAGATTTTAAAACCATACATTCTCCAATAAATTCAGGCTCCTGAACACTTTGTGCATAAGAATTTGCACCTAAAAAAGTCATCGCTGCAACTGCAGCAGTAATTAATAATTTTTTCATTCTAAAAGTATTTGTATTTTTTTTAAAAATAAGCTTTTTCCCAATATCTTAAACATTTTTTTTCTGCCAAAATTTCACATCTTCAAAAAAAATCTGCCAAAAATCCACTTCTAGCCTATTGGCACGCATTTAGAGAATTACAACACAGAAATAATTAAAAAATAAAAATATTATGTCAGTAAACTTTAAACCCTTAGCAGACAGAGTTTTGATCGAGCCGATCGCTGCAGAAACTAAAACAGCTTCAGGTATTATTATCCCAGACACTGCGAAAGAAAAACCTCAAGAAGGTACAGTAGTAGCAGTAGGTCCTGGTAAAAAAGATGAGCCTACAACTGTACAGGTAGGTGACAAAGTTCTTTATGGAAAATATTCAGGTTCTGAATTAAAATTAGACGGAAAAGACTTCTTAATTGTAAAAGAGGCAGATTTACTTGGTGTAATCGGGTAACTGCTTTTTGCTATTGGCTTTTAGCTGATGGCTTAATGCATGAAAATTAGTATGAGAGATTTTAAAAAATTTGAAGTTTGGCAATTAAGCCATCAAATAACTTTAAAAATTTATACTTCAACTAAAACTTTTCCAAAGGAAGAAATTTTTGGATTGACCTCTCAGATCAGAAGATCATTTGCTTCAATAGGATATAATATTTCGGAAGGAAGTGGTAGAAATTCAGATAAAGAATTTGCTAATTTTATCAATATTGCTTTAGGATCATCTAATGAAGCTGAAAACCAATTAATTCTAGCTAAAGATTTAGAATATATTAACGAAATTGATTATCGAGATCTTTTAGAAGAATTAACAGTATTAAAAAAGAAGCTTGTTTCCTTATGGAATAAGCTAAGACAAAATTAAAAACATTAACAATAAACTTGCGAATTGCTAAAGCCAAAAGCCAAAAGCAAATCGCCAAAAGCTAAAATAATATGGCAAAAGAAATAAAATTCGATATCGAGTCAAGAGACGCTTTAAAAAGAGGTGTTGATGCATTGGCTAATGCAGTAAAAGTAACTTTAGGACCAAAAGGTAGAAACGTTGTCATCGAAAAATCTTTCGGTGCACCTCACGTTACTAAAGACGGTGTTTCTGTAGCAAAAGAAATCGAACTTGAAGACAGAGTAGAAAACATGGGAGCGCAAATGGTAAAAGAAGTTGCGTCCAAAACTAATGATATCGCGGGAGATGGTACTACTACCGCTACTGTTCTTGCACAGGCTATCGTAAGAGAAGGTCTTAAGAATGTAGCTGCTGGTGCAAACCCAATGGACTTGAAAAGAGGAATCGACAAAGCAGTAACTGCTGTTGTTGCTAACCTAAAAGAGCAGTCTAAAGAAGTTGGTGATTCTACAGAAATGGTGAAGCAGGTTGCTTCAGTTTCTGCAAACAACGACGAAACGATCGGATCTTTGATCGCTGAGGCTTTCGGAAAAGTAGGTAAAGAAGGAGTTATTACTGTAGAAGAAGCTAAAGGTATCGATACAACTGTAGACGTTGTAGAAGGTATGCAGTTCGACAGAGGATATCAGTCGCCTTACTTCGTAACGAATCCTGAGAAAATGTTAACTGAGCTTGAAAACCCATACATTCTTTTAGTTGAGAAAAAAATCTCTTCAATGAAAGAATTACTTCCTGTTCTTGAACCTATCGCACAAAGCGGAAAATCTTTATTGATTATTTCTGAAGAAGTTGAAGGTGAAGCTTTGGCAACTTTAGTGGTAAACAAATTAAGAGGTTCTCTTAAAATTGCTGCTGTAAAAGCTCCGGGATTTGGTGACAGAAGAAAAGCAATGTTAGAAGATATCGCGATCTTAACTGGCGGACAGGTAATTTCTGAAGAGCAAGGTTTCACAATGGAAAATATCTCTCTGGATATGTTGGGAACTGCTGAGAAAGTATCGATCGACAAAGACAACACAACTGTTGTAAACGGTGGTGGTGAAGAAAGCAAGATCAAAGGCAGAGTAAACCAGATCAAAGCTCAGATGGAAACTACTACTTCTGACTACGACAAAGAAAAACTACAGGAGAGATTGGCTAAATTAGCCGGTGGTGTTGCCGTACTTTATGTAGGTGCAGCTTCTGAAGTTGAAATGAAAGAGAAAAAAGACAGAGTTGACGATGCATTAAACGCTACGAGAGCAGCTGTTGAAGAAGGTATTGTTGCTGGTGGTGGTGTTGCTTTGGTAAGAGCTATTGATGCTTTGCAAAACCTTGAAGGAATCAATGCTGACGAAACTACTGGTATTAAAATCGTAAAAAGAGCGATCGAAGAGCCATTGAGACAAATCGTTGCCAACGCAGGAGGTGAAGGTTCTGTAATCGTAGCTAAAGTTGCAGAAGGAACTGCAGATTACGGTTACAACGCTAAAACTGACGAGTATGTAAATATGCTTGAAGCAGGGATCATCGACCCTACGAAAGTAACAAGAGTTGCCCTTGAAAATGCAGCTTCAGTTTCTGGAATGCTTCTTACAACTGAGTGTGTTATCACTGAAGTGAAAAGCGCAGAACCAGCTATGCCAATGGGAGGTGGAATGCCAGGAATGATGTAACGGTCAGCGACCGAAGCAATTTATATATAAACCGTTCAGATTTTTCTGAGCGGTTTTTTTAACAAAAAATTAAAAAACATATGAATTACAAAATTATTTGGTTTATAATTGGGATTGTTTTTATTGTTTTATCCATCATACTTGGATTTTATATTATTAATTTTCATGAGAGACCTCTATCTGAGAATCCTGAGGAATGGGGACAATTTGGAGATTATTTAGGAGGAACACTCAATACTACAACTTCTATATTGAATTTATTTTTACTAGCGTATTTAACAATAAAAATTGCAAAAATAGAAGAAAGTAGAACAAATAATATGTCTAAAGATTCCGTAAGACCTTTAGGTCTTTTTTCGTTTGATGTATCTAATGACTTTTTTAAAATAGAATTTCATAATGTAGGTATAGGACCATTAATAATAAAGGAGTTTAAGATTTTTGAAAAAGAGAAAGAATATAGAGACCTTAAAGAATTACTTGACAGTATACCATTACAATTTTACAGACCAAAGTATTCTTTTACTAAAAGCACAACTAGCGGAACGATTGTACGAAAAGACGATTTTTTAAATATTATTGATATGCAAATTGATGTAGATACGCAAGGTGTTGAGCATTCAAAAAAGGTTGATAGTTTAAAAATAGTAAAAACCAGACTTGCTTCTTGTGAAATTAAGATAGTTTATTCTGATTTATTTGGAAATATTATAAGTAAAGAAATAGAAAAGTTAGAACCAGTTAACGTAGATTGTAATTAAATTCCCTCCGCTCCCGCACGAATCCCTTCGTGTGGTATTTGTATAAAAACAACCTTTACTCAATAAAATTCACGTTCTTGAATTACTAAATTTAAGATCCTATTTCACAGATTTCCATTCCGCGACTTTTCCCTATATTTAAAACATATTTTTCTACATAGAAAATCAATTAATCCCGCCCATCGCAAATCTGCAAAACCGTTGTGTGTAATACAAACCAAAAATAGAAATGAAAATAAAAAAAATATTATTCAGCATATTAACCGCTCTTGTTTTAATAATATCAATACTCCTTTATATGAATAGAGATAAATTTGTCTATGTAGGCTCAGTAGATATTATTGAAGTCGATTGCAGCAAAAAACGACAAATCCTCAGCGAAGTTTTTGAAAGTGACCAAAGGATTAGAAAATCAAATGAACTTATCAAATACGCTAAAGAAGATCATAGGAATCAGGAATTAGTGATTAGCATTATTGAAAAGTGTGGTATGCCAACATTAAAGGAGGTGGGTCAAAGACAAATGGATGCAATCTGGTTGGGACTACAACATAGTAATGAAGAAATCAGAAAAAAGTATTTTCCACAAATAGAGAGAGCGGTAAAAAATGGAGACTTATCTAAAGGACAATACGCATTGATGAAAGATAGGATGTTGATGGACGAAGGAAAACCCCAAATCTATGGTTCACAAATAGAAAATGGTAAATTGTATAAATTAGAAAATCCTGAAACTGTGAACGAAAGAAGAAAAGAAATGGGAATGGAACCAATAGAGGATTATCTAAAGTATTTTAATATTCAGTTCAATCCGAATTAAAATACTACACCCACAAACATAAAAACCACTCCCCCCTCGCCGGTGCGAGCGTCCCGCCTGTACCCACAAACATAAAAACCGCTCCCATCCGAGCGGTTTTCAAATTTCAATATAATCTATAAATAGAAAACAACCCTTTATGCTTGGAATCCCACCCTAATTGCTTGATCGTCGAACCTTTTAGGCTAGAAAACCACCCTTTTAGATTCAAATTCCATCCTTTTTGCCTGCAATTCCACCCTAATTGCTTGGCTATTGAACCTTTTAGGCTGGAAAACCATCCTATTTGGGTCAATTGTCAGCCTTTTTGCATGGATTTCCAATCTTGTTGATTCCTCGCCGAATCATTTTGGCAGGTTAATAAGATTACAATACAGAAAACATATTTTTATGGACGGCTTTTTCATTCCAGAACAAATTCAACGTGCTATATTCCCAATCCATCACTTTTTCCTATATTTAAAATATATTTTTCTACACAGAAAATCAATTCAACCAAACCTCAACATCATTGAAAACAAAATTATTACTCCTTTCACTTTTCGGTTTTTGTTTAACCAATGCACAAACACTAAATTTTAAACATCTTTCGGATATGTCTATGCGCAGAGGAGGTATAACCAGTACCATTGCAGGTGACAATATCTATGTGAGCAATGGCTATAAAGATACGGATGGCAATGCTACTATTATTGAGAAATACAACATTAAAGATAACCGTTGGAGTATCATCAACTCCAGTCTGGTTCCTAAAAGATTTGCCAATTCGGAGACTTACGATAATAAAGTTTATATTTTTAACGGTTGGGGAAACAGCAATCTTGAAATTATAGACCTTGAAACGCATCAAAAAACCAAGGGAGCTGTTAATCATGCCTATACAGGAAATGCAGGCTCTGCTATTCATAATGGAAAAATATATACGTTCGGTGGAAGTGGGCTAAACAATGCTGCAACCACTGTATTTTCTAACAGATTCCAATACTATGATATTGCTTCCAATACCTGGCATCCGTTACCAGATATGCCCACCGCCAGAGAAGCAAGGGGCAAAATAGTGAATGACAAGCTCTATGTAATCGGTGGTTTTAACGGTACGTCATCCCGCCTGGTCAATGTGTATGATCTCAACAAAAATCTTTGGACCGAGCAATATACGATGCCTGCTGCGATATCGGGACATTCACTAGCGGTATCCGGTAATAAGATTTTTATCGCAGGCGGATATAATAATCAAAATTTTCTGGCTTATTTTGATACAGAAACCAACAAGTTACATCGGTTATCATCCAATATGATTCCCAGAAGACATGCTGCAGCGGAAATATATAACAATAAATTATACATCATGGGCGGAAGTACAGCATCCTCAACCAAAACATCTATTAAAAGTATTCAGGTTGCAGATATTAGCGAAGAAGCACTTTCCGCTAAATAAACGAATGAAGATATATTACCCGCTGTCGCAGATTTGCAATCCGTGACTTTTAAATAAAGCCCAAATTATAGATCTACGCTATCCAAAATATTATAAACCGTTCCAATTTCCAGAGCGGTTTTTTATTAATTTTACAGTCGACAATAAATTATGAGTTATATAGAAACGAAAATTGATGAAGCATTTATTACTACCTTCCTACTTCCGAGAGAAAAGGTAGTGACAGATTTTTTAATGAATGTTTTGAGTTCGCAATATCAATTCAGAGAAGATGATAAAAAGATAGAGGTAATCAGTTTGTATTATTACGCTGCCAATCCTTTGGCTTTTTTGTTTGCTTTGCCCAATTATGAATATTGCGCTCCGGATAAAACCACGCAGATTGCAGAATTGCATTTGAAAGATCATTCTTTGGAAGACTATTCCTATTTTGATGTTCAGCAGCTGTGTAAAACGGTTTTGAATGAAAATAATATCGATTACTCAACCTATCTCAATCATGACAATCATTTGGATTTTGCAAATTATTGGGAAAATCAAAAAGGTTTGGAAATTGATTTCATCAAAAACTGCTGGAAAAACGCTAAAGAAAATACCCGCTCAAAAATGATTGGATTCTTAGAATCATCAGACAATTCAGCTGGAATATTCGATTTAGATCATGGTTTTGAACTTCCATTTGAAATAGAAATTGATGAATATTTAAAATCCAGAGGTTTTCTAATTAATAAAGAAATTTAAATTTGATAATGTGAACACAATTATGAAAGACATTCTTACCCGCTCCGCAAAGTCTCCCGACTTTGAGGCACAGTAAAACAAAATTCAACGCATGACCAAGCTACAAATTATAACAACCTTAGTCCTATTTCTCTTCCTCACCAACTGCAAAAATCCAGAAACCACAAAATACAAAGTCGGTCAGGAGTGGAATTACAAAACCCGCAAAGGAGAAGAAAACTCTACCCTGAAAATTTTAAAAATTGAAGAATACCCAACACACGGAAAGGTGATTCATATTTCGATTGGCAGATTGAAAGTGGAAAACCCTGATATAGAGAAAGGTTTTGCAAATGAATTCACGCACATTCCAATTTCTGAGAAAGCATTAGATAAAAGTATTACCGAATTAAAAAACGAAAAAGTCAAACTTCCTGACAACATTGACGGCTACGATTACTGGAAAAAAGAATTTGACCAGGGAATTGCCGGAGTATTTTCAATCTCAGTCTCTGAAATTGTGAATGACATGGAAGAAGGAATTGTTACGGGAAATGGTGCGGTGGATTAATCCCTGAAATCGGATTCGTTTGCTAAACCCAATGTCGCAGATTTCTAATCCGTGAATTTCAATTCAGCAAAAATGTTTTTCTTACTATCGTAAAGGCAAAAAACCACGTAAAACGATTTCGATAAAACCTACAATCATCTCAACATAAGTTTAAACTTATTCGTTGAAGAGTTCAACTTCTTCGTGATGGCAATCAAGCATTACGTTGGGGTGTTCAAGCATTTCGAAGAAGCGTTCAACCACTTCGAAGAGCCGTTCAACCAGTTCGAAGAGGTAATCAAGTACTCCGAAGCCTCAATCAACCATTCCGAAGAGCCAATCAACCACTCCATAGAGGCAATCAAGTACAATCTGTTATATTTCAGCACTTTACAGACCTTTTTCAAACTCGATGAATCTCCAGAATATTATTGATAGTCACTTCTAAAAGCAATTAAAGCTAAATGCTTTTCTTAAGCGCTAATTTCGAGCCTGTAACCTTTTCCACGAATCACCACAATTTTGATATTAGGATCTATTTCCAGTTTTTTTCTGAGTTTTGAGATAAACATATCGAGACTTCGCCCAACAATCACCCCGTCATCTTCCCAGATTTCCTTTTGCAGTCGGCTTCTTTCAACGATTTCGTTAGGAGACGATGCGAAAATAAGCAATACACGACTTTCGGTTGCCGTAAGCTCTATTGTTGTATCATTGATGATGAGTTTTCTGTTTTTAGCATCAAATTGCACAGAGCCCAAAGTGAACAGATGAGCTTGTTGATTTTCGATCATAACTTTGGGTGATTTTACAGATTTAGACCTAAAAAAAATAAAACCGATCAATGCTAAAAATGAGAGACCGCCCAGAAGATATCCACTTTTTGTTATGCTTATTCCTGTTGGTCTGAATTTGATGTTGATCATGTAACATGATTTTGGTTGCCTCCTGCCGATACACGCTACAATATCATCTTTTTTGCTTTTAGATATCGAAAATCCGTAAGCAACACGGGAGCTGCCACAATTCAGTACATTAACAATATAATCATTGGCAAGTGGATCTTTGGCTAATACACGCTTTGTAAGATTCACCAGAGAGTCGGGTTGAAACGTCAGTTCATTCTCAAAGCTGATCTGATATTCATGATCTGCAATCTTTTTTACCGGAAGCACTCTTGATGTACTGTCGCTCGACTGTAAAAGCAGTTCATGACCTATTTGGCGAAGCAGCACTTCCCTTTTATCAAAATTAAAGTCGTCATTATCGTCCGTGCTGAAGGCTGCACTTAGTACAACCACAAATAAGAGCAATAGTACTCCGAGAAGGTATTTGTGTTTTCCTGAGAGCAGATTTTGACTAAGATGCATAATGTCAAGTTATTATTTACAAAGTTTACAATTTTATTTACAATATAAATCCCAAAAGCAGAAAAATAGTAAAGTATTTTCGCTAAATCAAATTTGATAGTCTTTGAAAAATTAAAAAAGCATTGTCAGATTTGATTGATCCAGAGAATCTATATTTAATTTAAAAAATCAAAAAAATTATGAAAAAAGTAATGTATGCGCTTATGTTGTCATTGGTTGTACTGGGCGGACTGGTACTTAGCTTCGCTCCATTCACTGAAGGCTCGGATGCTAATCCTGAAGTTAAAAACGAAACTGCTAAGAAGCCGATTCAAAAGCGACTTTCAGCTGCTGAAATAGACATCGAAATGAAAAAATGGGAAGCTACCCCCGCCGATATACAATACAAAAAATGGGAAGCTTCACCTGCAGGTAAAAAAGTGGATGCCGCTGAAATTAAAATATGGAAGCATATTAAAAATTATACTAATATGGAAGGAGTTGTAACTTCTCTTTCTCTTCCACCAGGATCAAAATTAGGTCTCGGAGTGATGGTGAAAATTAAAGATGAAAACTATATTGTAACATTTGATGCGCGAAAGTCTCAACTTGAACCTCTGCATAGTCTGAAGGTAAACGACAAAATAATTATAAAAAGTCATCATGTGTCGCATGCACCAAAATATGCTTATCCAATAATATCGTGTGGCTACTTAGAACGAGACAGTAAAGTAATTTTTAAACGAATTCCCCGCAAAGGCGGGTGTTAGGAGATGCTCTACACCTTGGTAAACTTAATTTCATTAGTGTCAATCAAATAAATATTTTTTGACCTCACATCTGTATTTATTAAAACAATGATGCAACTTAAATATCAATATGTTAGTTTAAATAAATTATTTTTAAAATTACTTTAACAAAATAATGTTGCTACAATCAATACAATGCTTAATTTTAAGTTAGCAGAAATTAAAAAAGTACTGTCAAAAAAATGAAAAAAATTGTATTTCGGTTTTGGGGAATTAATTTACTGATAAGTATTCTATTATTTTTTGCTTATAGAATTTCGATTTCTCAAACAGCGACAAGTAACGGTAATTCATTTGAACAGTGGATGCAGATTGTAGAAATCCTGTTAAATCTAGGATTTTCATTGATATATCTTATTGGTATGACGATCTTTTCTCTTGCAGTTCTTCTCAATTTGGTAGAGAAAATCAGAAATAATATCTATTTATCACTTTTAACTTTTTTGGGATTACCATCCATCTGTGTTATTATTATCATTATCAAACTAGTGATTGATATTAGCTTCAACGATTTTGCACTTTTGAGAACATTTACAATTTTTTCAATACTATATCTATTCCTTACAACAATAGAATTTTTGCTATTCAGAAAAAGAATTAATAAAGAGCTGAATAAATAATTGACATATTCAGAATCTTCGAATAAAAAATGTCCCTCTCTAATATTATTCAACAATGAGAAAACTCAACATCATTTTAATTTTCATTCTCACAGCATCTTTATTCTTTGCTCAAAATCAAAGATTCACGTATGAATATTCTTATAAAATGGATTCTTTAAATAAGGAAAACGTTGAAAAGGAAATGATGAATCTAGATATTACAAAAGAAGGTTCCAACTTTTATAGCGCCTTATCATTAACCAAACATTCTCTTTTTACTGCAGAATTTGAGAAAGGAAAAGCTTCGCAATCTGTAGTCATTGATATGAGAAAAATTAAACAGGCAAAAGTTAATTTTCGTGTTTCTAAAGCTTATCCTGGTTTAGAAACTGTTTATCACAGTTCTATAAACGCCACCAACATTGCTGTAAAGGAACAGAATAAAATAAACTGGACTATTTCCCCCGATACAAAAAGTATTGAAGGCTTTAAAGTTCAAAAAGCAACCACTACTTTTGTCGGAAGAAATTGGATAGCTTGGTTCACCAATGATATCCAGATACAAGACGGGCCTTATAAATTTTGTGGTTTGCCGGGATTAATTTTAAATATTGAAGATGAAAAAGGGGATCACATATTCAACTTAAAGGGAAGTCAGAAACTCAATTACAAACCCTTACTGCTCAATTCAAAAATGAAAGATGTTTTTCTGACGAACGAAAAATTCAATAAACTCTGGAACGAGTACAAAAAAGATCCTGCAAAGAATATAAAACTCATTCATAGCTCTTCAGAAATGTCGGATACGCTATTTTTTGATTCAAATACGGGTAGTCCACTTACAAAACAAGATTTAATAAAAGGAAAGGAACAGCGAGCAAGAGAAAATTTTAAAAAGTATAATAATTACATAGAAATAGAACTTTATAAATGAGAGAACTGCGGCTAAAAAAGAACCTTTAAAACGGGTTTTACAGAAACATTATTAGAGAAGAAAGTACACCCGATATCACACCTTAAGTTGAAAAAAACAGGAAACAATTCTGCATCAAAACGGAACATTAATAAGAAAATAAACATGAAAATCACTCCCGAACATAATGAACGAATTGCAAAGATGACATTTTCATCAGTATATCCGCATTATATCACAAAGGTAGAAAGCAAAGGCAGAACAATTGAAGAATTACATCAAGTGATAGAATGGTTAACAGGTTTTGATGCTCAGAAACTACAGGAACTCATTGATGAGAAAGTAACATTTGAAATATTTTTTAAGAGAGCAAAACTAAATCCCAATGCGCATCTTATAAAAGGAGTGATCTGTGGATATAGAATTGAAGAAATTGAAAATCCCATTACAAAACAAACAAGATATCTTGATAAGCTGGTAGACGAATTGGCAAAAGGAAGAAAAATGGAAAAGATCTTAAGACAATAACCTGATTAAAGTTATGGCAAAAACAACTCACACCGGAGTAAATGTAGCAGATTTTGTAAACTCGTATGTCGACAATGAGCAGAAAAAAACCGATAGTTTTCGTCTGATAGAACTGATGCAAAAATGGACTGATTCCGAACCTAAAATGTGGGGACCATCCATTATCGGATTTGGAAATTATCACTATAAATATGCAAGCGGACACGAAGGCGATGCACCTGTTATTGGGTTTTCACCAAGAAAAGCGGCGTTTTCACTGTACGTTTATTCTGACACAGAAAAAAGCAAAGTACTGCTACCCAATCTCGGTAAATTTAAAATGAGTAAAGCCTGCATTTACGTAAAAAAACTTTCCGACATTGACATTGCCATTTTGCAGGAACTCTGTATGGAATCAATTAAATACATCAGCGAGCATCATGAATGTTCTTGCAGAGCAAAATGACCGATAAACATTCACAAAAATGAGTAAGAAAATACTATGACAAAAAATGATGAATTACTGTTAAATTTAAGTAAAACTAGAAATGAAAACCATCTATTACCACGGCACAAAAGCAGATCTTAACATCGGAGATCTTATCGAAGTAGGCTTTACATCAAACTACGGCACAAAAAGAAAATCAAAATACATTTATCTTACAGAAACTTTAGATGCAGCAACCTGGGGTGCAGAATTAGCTTTCGGAGACGGAAAAGAAAGAATCTATATTGTAGAACCCACCGGTTACATTGAAGACGATCCCAATGTTACAGACAAAAAATTTCCGGGAAACCCTACGAAATCATATCGATCAAAACATCCCTTCAAAGTGGTGGGCGAAGTTACAAATTGGCAAAGCCACTCTCCCGAACAGCTAGAAACAATGAAAAATCATTTGAAAAAATTAAAGGAAATGGGTATTGAAGCAATAGAAGATTAATCAGACTCAACTTGTTCCTCTTAAAATATGTAGAAGCCAAAAAAGAAAATCATCTAAAACATTTATAATCATAGTAAGATATTTTGAGTTTATCTTCTAGCATAAGATTGTTTTTTTATCAATAAAACAATGATTTTAATTTATTTTAATAAAATTTGTATCTATTAACAATTTTAGAACAGTTTTTGATTTAACATTTTCGTAATCAATTGTTCTTTTTATTTTTCAATGTAACAAATGCCTTTATATTATTTTTAATTAAAATCTTAAAGCCATGAAAAAACTACTCTTTATTATCCCCTACTTCATCCTTTCTGAAGCTACGGCACAGGAAATAGTAAATGATAAACCCTCAATGGTTCCGGAAGATAAAATGAATATTATTAAAACCAATATTACAGGATATGCCTTCAGGAATATTAATTTATCATACGAAAGATCTATTAATCGCTGGTTTGCCGTAAATGTAGGATTCGGAACCGTCGCAGAAGGTAAAGTTCCGTTTATGAATGCTTTTCTGAGTGATGAAGATGAGAAAAACTTTCAAAATCTTAAGATAAAAGCAACCAACTTCACCATTGAGCCTAGATTTTATATTGGTGAAGGCTATGGCAAAGGCTTTTACTTTGCTCCATACTATCGATATTCAAAAGTCTCTACCAATACTTTCGATTTTACATATGACTACAATGCTTTTGGAACAACGATCCCTATTCCGCTTAAAGGTTTAGGAGATGCAAACGGTAACAGTGGCGGGTTGATGGTGGGTGCACAGTTTTTTTTAAATGAACAACACAGCTTTGTTTTAGATTTTTGGATCGCCGGTGCGCATTACGGCTCAGGAAAAGGTGACTTCAGCCTTACCAGTGATGTAGTTCTTACCCCTGAAATGCAGGCACAGCTAAAAAATGAAATTGAAAATCTTGACGTGCCTTTTGTAGATTACACCGTAGAAACGAATGCCAACGGAGCCCGCGTGAAAGTAGACGGACCTTGGGCAGGGTTTAGAAGCGGTTTTTCGCTGGGTTATAGATTTTAGTTTTTCAAACATAAAAAATGCGCCTCAGATAATTTCTGAGGCGCATTCATTATATTAAGCGTAACACTCCTTAAATCTGGAAATCAGATTATCCATCGTGTGTCTCTGTACATAAACAGTCTTTACATCTTCATATCTTGGTGATTTGTAAAACACCTCATGGAAATCCATACTTCCGTTACCAACTTTTACAATTTTTTGAACATCGATGTTCAATTTTTTCAATTCATCTTTAAAGACCTGAAATTCGTCGTGGATATTATTCATCTTTATATTTTGTTTTTAAGTTAAAAAATCAGCAATTATTTCATCATTGCCCCCTATTAAAATCAACTTTATGTTAAATTTTTAATAAATTTAGCAAAAATATTTAAATTAACAATGGGGTTTGGATGATTTTTAATGATTAATCTTAATTGCAAAAACTATACCTAACTGTATAGTTATTAATGAAAAGTGAATTTAATATGAACCAAATGTTAACAAACGTAGATTTGGTCGTAGTTTCTTTAATTGATTCTTCTTGAATCATTTAGCTAAATTTATTGAAAATTTTAATCGATTGAATACAAAAAAATTTCTTGTATAAATTAAAATTTAACTTTTAGTAATTTTAAGAATCAAAAAAAGAAATAAAAACACAATGAATTTCTTCAAAACATTATCTTTACTCATCTTTATCACTTTTTCACTGCCAATTTTCGCACAAGAATATAATCCCTTGGTTTTAGAATCTAAAAAAGGAAATGAAAAGCAAAATGCCGCAGCTAAAAAAGAAGAAATGAAGTATTTTCTCCAGTTCGGAATTATGTCACGAAACCACGACAGTTTTAAACAAAAATACGGAGTAAATATACTTTACGAAAATTGTGTAATCACTCCTTATATGTCGGAAAAAGCAAGAAAGAACAATCAGGAAGTTGCCCAATATTTAACCACAAAATACGGTGAAAACTGGAAAAAAGATCTGGAAATAATTCCTTACGGTTTATAGGCTTTCTTTTTCTTCTACTTCAATTTCGTGTCTCAGCTGTGCTTTATATAATGTGGAATAATATCCGTTTTTATCTAAAAGCTCAAGATGTTTGCCTTCTTCAACGATTTTACCATGCTCCATGACGATGATTTTATCGGCTTTCTCAATGGTTGAAAGTCTGTGAGCAATGATAATTGATGTTCTGTTTTTGGTAATTTTCTCTGTCGCTCTCTGGATTAATTTTTCACTTTCGTGGTCAATGGATGAAGTCGCCTCATCCAAAATCAAGATCTTTGGATCTGACAAATATGCTCTTAAGAAAGACAAAAGCTGTCTCTGTCCTAAAGAAATAGACGACCCTCTTTCGCTTACCACAAACTCGTAACCGCCGGGCAGGCTCTCAATAAAGTCATCAACTTCAATTTCTCTTGCACCGGCTTTTATTTTTTCTAAAGTCACCTCATCATCACCAAATGCAAGGTTTTCATAAATACTTCCGTGGAACAGGAAAACATCCTGCAAAACGACTCCAATGTGACTTCTCAGGTTATACAGTTCATAATCTTTGAGTTCAACATCATCAATGTAAATTTCCCCCGAATTGATATCATACAATCTGGTAATTAAGCTGATAATTGTAGATTTTCCGGCTCCGGTTGCACCAACAATAGCCACAGTTTCTCCGGGATTTACTTTAAAATCAATTCCTTTTAAAACTTCCTGTTTCTCATCATACGCAAAACGAACATCTTTGAATTCTATCTTTCCGTCAAAGTGATCTTTTTTAAAGGTTCCTGTATTTGGCATTGCATAATCTTCATCCATCACGCCTAAAACTCTTTCTGCACCAACAATTCCACGCTGAATATTGTTGAAACGGTCTGCAATCTGTCGTAAAGGACGAATCAACATTGAAATAAACTGAATAAACGCAATCACAACACCCGCACTGATGGTAATATAACCTCCATAAAACAGGACAAAACCAATGAAAAGGGATGAAATCAATTCAACTACAGGAAAAAATAATGAGAAGATAAAAACTGTTCTCAATAAAGCACTTTTTAAAGTGATATTAATATCATCAAACTTTTTGAACTCTGCCTTTTGCCTGTTGAATACCTGAATAATCGGCATTCCCGCCAATCTTTCCTGCACAAAAGAGTTTTGATTGGAAGTCCAGGTTCTTTCGTCACCAAATGCCTTCTTCAGTCTTTTCTGGAAAAATCTCGTAATCACAACCATTAAAGGTAAAATAGCGAGAGAAATATAACTCAAATGCACATCAACCTGAAACATCATAAATAAAACAAAGACAATTCTCAAAACGTCTCCAAAAACCATCAGAAAACCGTCTGTATAAACCGTTGCAATAGTTTCTACATCACCAACTGCTCTTGTCACTAACTGACCAATCGGAGTTTTATCAAAAAAAGCGGTTCTGAAATAAATCAGCTTGTTATAAAGTCTCTCACGAATATCTCTGATAACATTCTGCGAAATGTAGTTTGAAAAATAAACTAAAAAGAAATTTAAAATTGTTTCGGCAAACACCAACCCAACCAAAACATAAATATGCTTCATCATGAGCGCTTTATCTTTCAGCTTCGTGATATCATTATCTACAATCTGCATTGTAAGATAAGGCCTGTACGTAGAAACAACCGATAATATGATGGAAATAATCAGGGTAAAAATAAACCAAGAACGAAACTTCATACCGATGAAGAAAAGCCTTTTTACAATTGCCCAGGTATCTTGTTTTTTCATTATAGAAATTGACGTAAAGAATTAATTTGAAAAAATTCTCTGCAAAAATACGGCTTTAAAATTTTACAGCTCGAAGAACTTGGATAGAAAATTATAGATATCTGTTATTTATCTGATGTATATTTAATGAAGATCTTTTGTATGCTCGGTTCCTATTTCTTCAATTTCCAAAATTGGATTTTTTGCATTTTCCTTTTTAAATCGATTTTCAAGAATTCTGTAGACTCCATAAACGCAGCCAATCGCAAATATCCAACTGATGATATTGATTCCTGAAAAACCTGAATAATTATTATCATTCAGAGCATTTGGATTTGATATTGCATCATAAAATCTGTAAGAAAGTAAAAATAAGATCTGAAAGCCCAGATAAATACCTATCGCCAAAAGCCCGAATTGCCACTTTGTTTTACCAAATCGCTCAGCTAAACCTGCATAATATCTATACGCACCTACAAGAATAATAATTGACATCATAGTTTTTAGTTTTATTGAATCAAATTTAATTATTTTTTCCGATTCCGTCTATTTCAGATTTATTAACAGCAATAGCTTCTTTTCTCCATGATTTCTCAAGCTGCCGATGCACAAACCAAACGACAAAAATAGAAGTCACCCAACCTAAAACAGTAGCAATAGACGCCGAAAACAAATCTACTTCCTGAGAAAATGTATTCGGGTTCAACAGTAATCCGATAAATCCGTAAGCCAGCCAAACCAGAAGCTGTACTCCCAAACAAATTCCCATTCCCAGAAAACCATATTTCCAGTGAACCTTTCCGTTTCTTACAGCCAGTTTTTGATAATATCTGAAAACACCAATAGCAATTATAATTGAAATCATTTTTATTTAATATTTAAAATTCATACCCAACATCGACCAAAAACAATGCATGAGCCGGAGCAGAAGTTCCCGCAGAATTTCGGTTTTTATTTTCTATTACTTTTCTAATATCTTCAGGCTGTATTTTTCCGGAACCTACTTCCACCATCGTTCCTACAATTGCTCTTACCATATTTCTCAGAAAACGGTTTGCCGAAACAGTAAATTTCAGTTCGTTTCCGTTTTGCTCCCATTCTGCTTTATACATTTTGCAGAGATTGGTTTTGCTGTCGGTATGCAGTTTCGCAAAACTTGTAAAATCTTCGTATTCAAATAAAATCTTACAGGCTTCATTCATTTTATTGATATCTAAAGGCTTTCGCCAATGTTGCCACGCCGAATCCTGCGTAAACGGATTTTTTTCCAAAGAAATATAATATTCATACGTCCTGAAAGTGGCATCAAAACGAGCATGAAAATCATCTTTCACTTTAAAAATTCTTTTCACCGAAATATCAGCAGGCAAAAAACTATTCAGCTTATGAGAAAGCTGATCGCTCAAAATCTGATCAGTCTCAAAATGGGCAAACATTTTCTTGCCATGAACTCCTGTGTCTGTTCTTCCCGCTCCTGTTGTTTTAATTTCTTGTCTTAAAATCGTAGAAAGAGCTCGCTCCAGCTCTTCCTGTACAGATACATCTTTCGGCTGAATCTGATAGCCAAAATAATTTTTACCGTTGTATGAAAATTCTATAAAATATCTCAAAGTCGATCAATATTAGATTTAGAAATAAATGGTAAATAAATTACTATTGAATGATTAAATATTACCAGTCATTTTACTTCTTAAACATTCCTGCAAAAATACTTTAATTTGATGGAAAAAAAATTGTTAATTTTATTTCGAAAACTGATTAAAAACATCATTTAACGGTTTTAAAATTCTTATTTTTGCCAACGTATGAAAAGATGGTACCTTTACCCTTTTTCCTTAGGTTATCATATGGTTACGGGCATCCGAAACACAATGTATGATCTTGGAATTTTTAAGTCCACGAAGTTTAAGACACCGATTATCAATGTCGGCAATCTTTCTGTGGGCGGAAGCGGAAAATCACCAATGGTGATGTATTTGGCAAAATCTTTATCTAAACATTACAGAACAGGCGTACTTTCCAGAGGATACGGAAGACTGACGAAAGGATACGACGTTACCAACTACGACAGTAATTATAAAACTGTGGGTGATGAAGCAATGCAGCTTTTTGAGCGTTTTAAAAACCGTTTTGTAATTGCAGTTTCCGAAGACCGTGTTCCCGGAGCAAAAAAAGTGATCGATGATATGGATCTTGATGTGCTGATTCTTGATGATGCAATGCAACACCGAGCCATTAAAGCAGGATTCAATATTTTAATGACCGATTTCAATGATCCTTATTTTAAAGATCATCTACTTCCGGCAGGAGATTTGAGAGAATCCAGAGCAGGATCAAAAAGAGCAGATATCATTATGGTGAGTAAATGCCCTGATGAACTGACTGAGGAAACTAAGCAATATTATATCTCAAGAATAAAACCCGAGCGTGGTCAAAAAGTATTTTTCTCATCCATCGGGTATGACGAAAATGTCTATTCAAGAGAAAAAATGCTTCCTGATAACAACTTGAATTATTACGATATTCTTCTCATCACAGGAATTGCCAACCCAAAACCTTTGCTGAATCATTTGGCTAAATTTTCTCAGCGTGTAAAACATCTGAAATTCAGAGATCATCATAATTTTTCTGATGCAGATATTAAAAACATTATCGAAGAGTACAAAAAATTGGGCGAATACAAATTAATTCTAACCACAGAAAAAGATTATGTCCGTCTGAAAACTTTCGACTATCTCCGTGATCTGGTGTATTACTGGCCGATCAATGTGGTGATCGATAAAAAGGAAGAATTCAATCAGGTAATTATGAATTACGTGAATAAAAGATAATAGAAATCTGCGGCGAAAGTTGCAGATTTTTCATTTAATATAGATTGTTTCAATTCTTAAATTTAAGCCAATTCATGCAATTTCATTTTAACTTAACAAATCAATGTTTAGATTTGTAGAAATAAATATCTGCATATGAAACAGCTGTTGACTTTTATGATGTTGAGTATTTTCACTTTGGGATGTTCTCAAAAAACGCCTGAAGTTTCAAAAACTCAATTTTCTAAAGAAGCATTACGTCAGAAATTGGAAGATGAAAATGGGAAAAAAATTAGCGTTCAGGAAATATTAAATCAGCATAAAGGAAAAGTTTTGGTTATCGATTTCTGGGCCGGCTGGTGTAGAGATTGTCTTCAGGCTTTGCCTAAAGCCGAGGAATTGGAGAAAAACAATCCGAATATCGATTTTGTGTTCTTTTCACTAGAAAGATCAAAAGAGAAATTTGACAGCAGTCTGGAAAGATTTAACATGAAAGAAAAGGAAAACTACTGGTTTGCTACGGGCTGGAAAAATGATTTCAATAATTATATTGATCTCAACTGGATTCCTAGATATATGGTAATTGACCAAAAATCTGATATTGCAAAATATTACGCTATTTCTCCGGAAGATCCGGAAATTCAAGCGACAATCGACAAACTGAAATAAGTTTAAAGTTTTTGGATCAGCATTGAATCTTAAACTTCGAATATTGAATTAAAAAAAATCTTAGAATCCATATCTTTGTGATATGGATTCTTCTTTTCCACTCCGCAAAATAATTCATGTTGATATGGATGCATTTTATGCTTCCGTAGAGCAACATGACAATCCTGAATTGCGAGGAAAAGCCATTGCTGTCGGCGGTGGTCATCGTGGCGTTGTTTCTGCGGCGAGCTATGAAGCAAGGAAATTTGGAGTTCGTTCTGCAATGCCGAGTAAAACAGCAAAAGAAAAATGTCCGCATCTTATTTTTGTTCCGCCCAGATTTGCGCGATACAAGGAAATATCCAGAAAAATCCGTGAAATTTTCTACGAATATACCGATTTGGTAGAGCCACTTTCTTTAGATGAAGCCTATCTTGACGTTACCGAAAATAAAAAAGGAATTGAGTCGGCCAATCAGATTGCCAAAGAGATTCGCCAGAAAATATTTGAACACACTGGATTAACCGCTTCTGCTGGAATTTCGATTAATAAATTTTTGGCTAAAGTTGCTTCAGACATTAATAAACCCAACGGACAGAAAACCATTCACCCCGAAAAAATAGAAAAGTTTTTGGAAGAACTTCCTGTTGAAAAATTTTATGGTGTAGGAAAAGTAACGGCCAATAAAATGTTTAGCCTGGCAATTTATAAGGGAAAAGATCTAAAAAACAGGTCGCTTGAAGATTTAATAAGACTTTTCGGAAAATCAGGAAGGTATTATTATGATGTCGTTCGAGGAATTCATCACTCTGAAGTAAAGCCTAACCGAATACAGAAAAGTGTTGCTGTAGAGCGTACGTTTTTCGAAGATCTTTTTGATGAACAACAAATCAACGAAAAATTAGAAAATTTAAGTCAGGAGCTTCATCAGCGTTTACAGAAACACCAAATTCTTGGAAGATCTTTAACATTGAAAATCAAATACAAAGATTTTTCGCTGTTTACAAGAAGTTTTACAAAGGAAGAGTATTTCACTTCTCCGGAACAGTATTTTGCAACCTCAAAAAAACTGTGGGAACTTCGGCCTTTTGATAAAGCGGTACGATTATTGGGACTATCACTGTCTCACCTCAACACTGAAGAAAAAAAGCAGATTTCAGTTCAGCTTAAAATTCCGTTTGAGGATTTTGAAAATTGAAAATTGATTTTCATTGAATAATCTCATCAAAATATATTAACTATGAACCAAACCATGATTCAGTTTTTCCACTGGTACTCAGAAGGAGACGGAAAGCTATGGAAGCACGCAGAAGAACAAGCAAATTATTTATCTCAACTCGGCATCACCTCAGCCTGGTTTCCACCGGCTTACAAAGGCACAAATGGTGGATATTCTGTAGGATATGATGCTTATGATCTTTTTGACCTTGGTGAATTTGACCAAAAAAACTCAATAGCCACAAAATACGGAACCAAGGATGATTATATAAAAGCGATTAAAAGTTTAAAAGAAAATAATATTCAGGTTATTGTAGATGTTGTTTTAGGACACAAAGGTGGTGGTGATGAATTAGAAAAATTTAAAGCTGTAAAAGTTGATGAAAATAATCGGGAAAAGATTATTTCTTCAGAAATTGAAATAGAATCGTATACAAAATTTACTTTCCCGGGACGTGGGAAAAAATATTCGGATTTTGAATGGAATTTCACTTGTTTCAGCGGTGTAGATTATGCTGAAGGAAGAGATTCGCACATCTATAAAATAAAGTCTGAATATGGTGACGACTGGGAAGAGATGATTGATGACGAGAAAGGAAATTATGATTATTTGATGTTTAATGACATCGAACATCGCAATCCTCATGTGCGTGAAGAATTGAATAAATGGGCAAAATGGTATTTTGACGAAACTGGTTTTGACGGTGTAAGGCTGGATGCTCTAAAGCATATTTCTTTTGAATTTTATAAAGAATGGTTAACGATGCTACGTTCCAATTCCGGAAAGAATATTTTTGCCGTTGGTGAATACTGGGCTCCCGGGCAACTCAATTTATTACAGAAATACATTGAAGCAACAGAAGGCTGCATGAGTCTTTTTGACAGTTCGTTACAAAACAATTTTCACAATGCATCCAAAGAAGGAGATTCTTATGATTTGAGAAATATTCTTGCTTATACTTTAACGGAAGCCGATCCTATGCATTCTGTAAGTCTGGTTGACAATCACGATACACAGCCATTACAAGATCTTGAAGCGCCAGTGGAAGCATGGTTTAAGCCTCTCGCGTATGCACTTATTTTACTGAGAGAAAACGGTTATCCTTGTATTTTTTATCCTGATTTGTATGGAGCTCATTATAAAGATACCGACCGTGAAGGAAACGAACAGGAAATATTTTTAGAAAAAGTAGACGGTATTGAAGAGCTTTTAAAAGCAAGAAAAGAAAATGCATACGGATTACAAAGAGACTATTTTGAAGATGCCAATTGTCTAGGCTGGATTCGTGAAGGTGATGACGAGCATGAAGGATGTGCCGTTGTTCTTAGTAATAAAGATGCATACGATAAACCTATGGAAATGGGTGAAAGATATATTGGAAGAACTTTTTATGACGCATTGGGAAGATCTGAAGAAAAAGTACAAATAAGAGAAGATGGCTGGGGAGATTTTCCGGTTCCTGCAGGAAATGTGAGTGTCTGGATCCCTGAATAAAAGTCTATCGATCTAAACAGATTTAAGGACATTAATAACCAGCGGAAGATTAATATTTTCAATGCATTCGTATTTAAAACAAAGAAATCCAGTCTTTTTCAAGACTGGATTTCTTTTTATCATTTCTTTAAGTATAAATCAAAATAATCGGTGACTTTTTGCATCAAATGCACTCTGTCTTTCCCTACCACATTATGCGGATGTCCCGGATAAACAAAATAATCAAGCTGAATACCGTTGTCAACAGCAGATTTAAGAAATTTCACAGAATGTTGCCATACCACAACATCATCCTGAGCGCCGTGAATCATCAATAATTTACCCTGAAGATTCTGAACTTTATCTAAAAGATTTGCTGTTTTGTAACCATCAGGATTTTCCTGAGGCGTATCCATATACCTTTCAGTGTACATCGTTTCGTACATATTCCAGTCGATTACCGGACCTCCCGCAACACCTACTTTGAAAACATTGGGCTCCTTAAGCATAAAACTTGTTGTCATAAATCCACCAAAACTCCAGCCGTGAATTCCCATTCTTTCAGCATCTACGTAAGGAAGAGACATCAGATATTTCACACCTTGCATTTGATCCTTCATTTCTACTGTTCCTAGATTTCTGAAAACAGCCTGTTCGAATTTCAAACCTCTGTTTGATGATCCTCTTCCGTCCATTGTAAAAATAATATATCCGTTTTGAGCCATATATTCATACCACAGATTTCCTGAAGCCGGGAAAGTATTGGTCACCAATTGCAAATGCGGGCCATTGTATAGGTACACAATAGCTGGATATTTATTATTAGGATCGAAATTGGTTGGAAGAATGATTTTTCCGTATAATAAAGTTCCGTCGTCAGCTTTTAAGTTGATATTTTTAATTTGTGGACGAAGATAATTTTTCAGAGGATCTTCAGACTTTAAAATATTTGTTGCTTTCAAAGTTGAAGTATTGAGAATATCGGCAACTCTCGGAGACGTTGCATTGCTATACGTATCATATAAATAATTACCGTCGCTGCTCAATACTGCAGCGTGCGTTCCTTCCGCATTGTCTAATTTCTGAGTTTTGAAAGTATTCCAGTTGATTCTGTAGATATGTCTTTCCATCGGGCTTTCCTGTGTAGAAACATAATATATCTCTTTTTTCTTTTCATTAAACCCTAAAATATCGGTTACCAGCCAATCTCCTTTTGTGATTTGAGCAATTAAACCTTTTTCTAAACTGTAATGAAACAAATGATTATAACCCGTTCTCTGACTTTGCCAGATGAAATCTGTATTTGAATTTGGGAAAAACAGTAAAGGATGTTGAGGTTCAACATATTTGTCGCTGGTTTCTTCAAATAAAGTTTTCACAAAGTTTCCGGTAACAGCGTCATACTGATTCATTTTTAAATGATTCTGACCTCTGTTTAAAACCCCTACAAAAATGAATTTAGAATCCGGACTCCAGGTAACTGCCGTTAGATATTGGTCTTTTTCACCTTCTACTTTTAGGAAAGTGGTCGTTTGATTTTTAATATTATAAACTCCCAATGTCACTTCATGAGAAGTTTTTCCTGCCATTGGATATTTAATATTGGTATTCACAGCAGGAGTTACAGACCAGTCAATTACAGGATAATCTGCAACCATGGTCTGATCCATTCTATAAAACGCAACATTTTCAGAATTGGGAGATGGGAAGATTCCGGTATCAATACCAAATTCGTTTCTGTGAACATTAGAAGCTCCGTTCAGAATATTTTCGTTAGAGTCATTCGTTATTGCAATTTCTTTCCCATTTTTATTGATGAAAAGATTATTGTTTTTAGTATAAACCAAAGTCTGATTATCTGCAAGCGTTTTTACATTTGCTGGATTATCTCCTAATGTTGCCGAACGTTTTACCTTCCAGTCGTTACCCGATTTCTCAAGCCAATACATTTGATTATTTGCCGTAAGATAAGCTTCAGAATTGGTGATAAATTTTACAGGAGGAAGACCTTTTAGCTTTTTATCAGCAAAATTTTTGTTCAACTGGTAAAGAGAGATCAATGTATCTTGCTTATTTGTCTTAAGATTTGTCGTTAAATATCCGCCTTTTACAGCCTGAATATAAGATTTGCTGTCTCTTGACCAAGAAAACTGTGAAATATTTTTCACCGCAAGATTACTTCTCATGCCGTTTACAGCTTCTGCCATGGTAAATTTCTGGTTTTGAGCCAACGCTGTTCCACCCAAAACAACCATTAATAAAGAAAATTTATATAATTTCATTGCATAAAATTGAATCCGTCAAAAATAAGAAATAAAACTCACCCGTTAAGAAATGTTAAAATAAAAAGATGATGAAAGTGTATTTAAACTTTAAAAAGGATTATATATTATTATTTGAAAAGTTCCTGAATGATATCATTTCACGGTTGCCAATTCACAAATTGTTATCTTTGTAAAAAATTTAAAACAAAAATATGAGTGTACACATCAGTGCAAAAAAAGGAGAAATTGCCAAAGTTGTTTTGCAACCGGGTGATCCGCTTCGTGCAAAATATATCGCTGAAAATTTTCTTGAAAACGCAAAATTGGTAAGTCAAACGAGAGGTATTTTTTATTACACCGGAACTTACAAAGGAAAAGAAATCTCTGTTGGAGCAAGCGGAATGGGCTTTCCAAGCATCGGAATTTATTCTTTCGAGCTGTACACAGAATATGAAGTCGATACGATCATCAGAATCGGAACTTGTGGCGGATATTCGAGTGATGTAAAATTATTCGATATTTTAAATGTAGAAAATGCAGCCAGCGAAAGTACGTACGCAAAATATGCATGGGGATTTGAAGAAGAGATTTTTTCTCACCAGGGAAATATTTTTGACATCATCAACGAAAAAGCCGAAGAATTATCTTTAAAAACTAAAGCAACCAACATTCACAGCAGTGATATTTTTTACAGAAAAGATCCTGCAACTCCCGCAATTGCTACGAAATACAATTGTCCTGCAGTAGAAATGGAAGCTTTCGGATTGTTTGCCAACGCAAAACATTTAGGTAAAAATGCAGCGACGATTCTTACGGTTTCTGATATTATTCCAACTAAAGAATTTATTTCGGCTGACGAAAGAGAAACAGCTTTGAAACCAATGATCGAATTGGCTTTGGAAGCAGCTTTGAAAGTGATTTAATAAGAATCAATTGATACAAATAAAAAGAGCTTTACCTGATGAGTAGAGCTCTTTTTAGTTACAGAATTCTACTTTTTTCGTGTAGTAATTTCCCAATTTTCAGCTTGATTTTGATTGTTATCTTTATTCAAAACCAAACGAAAATTTATTTTATCTTTTTCTTTATTCGTGAAAATATTAAATGAAAGTTTCCCTTTTGTAACGAGCTCTTCCGACACAGGATTACTTAGATAATGACTTTGCACAATTTTAAAATCCTCGGTTAGACTTGTATTTTGAAAAAGAAAATTCAAAAATTGTTTCCTCTTTCTATCAATATTTTTCTGACTCAGATCTGACGTTATAAAATTTCCTTCTACTATTAAATCTAAATTGTCACAACCCGAAAGTTCCACTGTACATTCAAAATCCTCAGCATTAAATTTCTCATTCAAAACTTCAGTATAATTATGCATATCAATCGTTCTAAATGATTCTGATGCATTTTTTAATACTTTCTTATTTTTCCATTTTGCCAGCTCACAGTTAGACAAATAGGTTTCTTCGTATACATTTCCATCTTTATAAATAAAAGATAAATCCGCAGATTCCAGTTCTTCTTCGGGTTTAGAATAAGTGCGGTAATTTTGTGTGGCAGTTGCCTTTAAAACTCCGTTTTTGTACACTATATTATCTAAAATATTATATGAGAAAGGTGCATAAGTAAGAATTCTATGCTTATCCTGAATATGGTCATCTTTTCCCATAATGATGTATGAAATTTCAGAGTTTGTATTTGCATTTCCTCCAAGCATTCCTTCTGAATTTCTTTCTATTATATAGTCTTCAATTCCATCTTTATTAAGATCTTCTGAAGCAATTTTCCGAAAAGAAACACTGTAAGAATCACCATCATTATCGAAAGAAACTGAATAGTTTTCGTAATCTACTTTCTCAGGTTTTTCAGTGCCTATTTCTTCATCCAATAAAATTTTAAGAATATCAATTTTCTGTTTAGTTTCTTTTATCGGCATGTCATTTTTTGATATAGAAGCCGACTGATTCAGAGTTTTCTTTTCAGTTTGTTTTTTTCCACAATTAAAGAGTAAAAATAAGAGAATTATCAAAACAGATTTCATAGACTATGCATTTATCTAAAATTAATGAAATTTCAGATATAAAAAGGATGAACATTAAATTAAAAGTAAACCATTTGTGCAATCGATTACTCCAATAAGCTTGTTCAGCTAACTTTTCGGGGAATATCGGAAGGTTATTTTTTGAATTTCTTTTGTACTTTCAACAATTCCATTTTGAAAAAAGTTTTCTAACTCCCTATAAATAAACGATTAACAAACTTATAAAAAATCTATTTCTCATATTCCTAAAAATTCATTCAGTATTAGATAAAATTATTACATTTAAAGGTTAACAATTATTAATTTATTAATGAAGTTTATAGGATATGATGTTGGAAGCTCATCAATAAAGGCTTCTATAGTGGATGAACAGGGCAAAGTGATCGCCCATGCAAAATATCCGGAAAGCGAGATGTCCATCGATTCTCCAAAGATTGGCTGGGCAGAACAAGATCCGGAACAATGGTGGCAAAACCTTAGAATTTTAACTCAAAAAGTAATTGCAGAAAGCCACATCGATAAAAACGAGATCAAAGGAATTGGTATTTCTTACCAAATGCACGGTTTGGTTTTAGTGGGCAAAGATAAACAAGTTCTCCGTCCATCAATTATCTGGTGTGACAGCCGTGCGGTGGAAACCGGCGACAAAGCTTTTGATGATTTGGGTGAAGAAGTTTGTATGAATAAACTATTGAACTCTCCAGGAAATTTTACAGCTTCGAAATTGAAATGGGTCAAAGAAAACGAGCCGGAAGTGTATGAAAAAATCTGGAAGTTTATGCTTCCCGGAGATTTTATTGCTTTAAAATTAAGTGGTGAAGCAACCACAACCGTAACTGGACTTTCAGAAGGCGTTCTTTGGGATTTCCAGAAACATCAGCCTTCAAAAACATTGTTAAATCATTGGGGAATCGACGAATCTCTGGTTTCAACAGTTGTAGAAAATTTTACGGAGCAATGTGTAGTTTCAAAACAAGGTGCTGAAGAAAGCGGACTCCCGGAAGGAATTCCTATTCTGTACAGAGCGGGAGACCAGCCAAATAACGCTTTATCATTAAACGTCATGAATCCCGGAGAGATCGCTGCAACAGGCGGAACTTCAGGAGTTGTTTATGGTGTGACCGATACTATTCTTTCTAAAGAATCTGTACGAGTAAACAATTTTGCACACATTAATCATACAAAAGAGCAGCCAAGAATCGGGAAAATGCTTTGTTTAAATGGTGCCGGAATTCAGTATAGTTGGTTGAGACATCAGGTGGATCAGAAAAGACATTCTTATCAGGAACTGAATGATTTAGCTTCACAAATCCCAATCGGATCAGATGGAGTTATCGTTTTACCATTCGGAAACGGTGCTGAGAGAGTTTTAAAAAATAAAGACATCGGTTCATCAACTTATAATGTCAATTTTAACCGTCACAAAAGTGTTCATTTGTTCAGAGCCGGATTGGAAGGTATTGCCTACTCTTTCGTGTATGGAACTGAAATTCTAATGAACGACGGCCTTCAAAAAGGAATCATCAAAGCCGGAGGAGACAATTTATTTCGTTCTTCCTTATTTGCGCAATCGATTGCATCTTTATTGGATACTGAAATCAGAATTTTTGATACAACAGGTTCTACCGGAGCAGCAAGAGCAGCAGCAATTGGAGCAGGAGCTTTTGAGACATTGAATGATATTTTAACAGAGAAAGATATTACCACAACTTATATTCCTGATTTTAAAAATATGGACCAGTACAGAGAAAGTTATGGAAAGTGGAAAGCAAAATTAGAACAGGTATTAGGCTGAGTTAAGCTAAAAGAAATTTTCTTTTCCCCAACCCTAAAGGGAGGAAAATTTCGTAAAATCCATCAAAATTATACCCTTGAGGGCTCGGGAAATAATTATGATGAATTTTAAAACAGACAATTAAATAAATAAAAAATATAAAATCAATATAATGGCAATTACAACAGGAAACAAAGAGTATTTTAAAGGAATAGATAAAATTCAGTTTGAAGGAAGAGAGTCTGACAATCCGTTGGCATTCAAATTTTACGATGAGAATTTGGTGGTTCGTGGAAAAACGATGAAAGAATATTTCAAATTTGCCTCAGCTTATTGGCACACATTCTGCGCAACCGGTGGAGACCCGTTTGGTGCAGGAACTCAGCAATTTGACTGGTTAACCGCTTCTGATGCTAAGCAAAGAGCAACAGAGAAAATGGATGCTGCGTTCGAATTTTTCACCAAATTAGGCGTTCCTTACTACTGTTTCCACGATTATGATTTGATCGATGAGGCAGATAATTTCACAGAATCTACGAAAAGATTAGAATTCATCACCGATTACGCTAAAGAAAAGCAAGCTGCTTCAGGTGTAAAATTGCTTTGGGGAACTTCAAACTGTTTTTCAAACCCTAGATTTATGAACGGTGCAGCAACCAATCCGTCATTTGACGTTTTGGCTTACGCTGGCGGACAGGTGAAAAACGCTTTGGATGCAACTATTAAATTAGGTGGCGAAAACTATGTATTCTGGGGCGGTCGTGAAGGTTATATGTCACTTCTAAACACGAATATGAAGCGTGAGCAGGAACATATGGCGAAGTTTTTACATTTGGCTAAAGATTATGCAAGAGCTCAAGGTTTCAAAGGGACTTTCTTCATCGAGCCAAAACCAATGGAGCCTACAAAACATCAATATGATTTTGATGCTGCAACTTGTTTGAACTTCCTGCGTCAGTACGATTTATTGGATGATTTTAAATTAAATCTTGAAGTCAATCACGCGACTTTAGCACAGCATACTTTTGAGCACGAGCTTCAGGTTGCTGCTGACAACAATGTTTTGGGAAGCATCGATGCAAACAGAGGAGATTACCAAAACGGTTGGGATACAGACCAGTTCCCGGTTGATTTATATGAAATGACTCAGGCAATGTTGGTGATTATCCAGGCTGGAGGCTTTCAAGGTGGAGGTGTTAATTTTGATGCCAAAATAAGAAGAAACTCAACAGATTTGGAAGACATTTTCATCGCACACATCAGCGGAATGGACAATTTTGCAAGATCTTTCTTAGCTGCTGATAAAATTTTAGAAAAATCAAAATATTCTGAGATCAGAACCAACAGATATTCTTCTTTCGACAGTGGAAAAGGAAAGGATTTTGAAGACGGAAATCTTTCTTTAACCGATCTTGCAACTTACGCTCAAGGATTGGGAGAAGTTGGTAGAGAAAGCGGAAAGCAGGAATATCTTGAGAGTATTATTAATCAGTATTTATAAAAATTTCTTGAGATAAATTATCTTTTAATTCAAGAAAACTATTATCAGAAAATTCATCAAAATTAATTTCCCCTGCCCTAAAGGGTGTAATTTTGATGAATTTTAAAGACCTTTTCCTCTCTTTAGGGCTGGGGTAAAAAAAAGGCTTTAAAATGTAAACAATACGTTTGATAGATAAGAGATTTTATCATTTTTTTAACAATTAAAACTAAATCAAACTATGCAAATAATAGATTCTGGTCCTAAATATTCTTCAGGAACAAAGGCGCAGATCAATATGCTGTACGTTACCGTACTCACATTGGTCGCCACTTTGGGAGGACTTTTGTTTGGGTACGACACCGCTGTGATCTCCGGAGCTGAAAAATCGATTCAGGAATATCTGATTATTCCATTAGGATTGAGTTCACTGGCTCATGGAGCGACCATTTCGAGCGCATTGATAGGATGTATAATCGGTGGCGCTATTTCCGGAATGATTTCTACAAAGCTGGGAAGAAAAAAATCATTGATGCTTTCGGCATTTTTGTTCTTCATAAGTGCTTTGGGAGCGGCGTATCCTGAATTTTTATTCTTCAAACACGGCGAACATTCAATGGGTGTTTTATTAGCATTTAATTTTTACAGGATCATTGGTGGAATTGGTGTAGGGCTCGCTTCAGCGGTCTGTCCGATGTACATTGGTGAAATTGCGCCTGCTGAAATACGTGGAAAATTGGTTTCTTTAAATCAGTTTGCCATAATTTTCGGAATGTTGGTCGTTTACTTTGTAAATTGGGGAATCGCAAGCGGACAAACCGTAGAATGGATCAACGAAATCGGATGGCGATATATGTTTTTATCATTGACAATTCCTTCTGCCCTATTCGGAATTCTATTGTTTTTCGTGCCTGAAACTCCGCGTTATCTGACGTTTATCAATAAAGATGCAGAAGCGCTTAAAATATTAACCAAAATAAATGGGGAAGCTCGTGGAAAAGAAATTTTCTCCGAAATTAAAAGCACGGTCGTCGAGCATAAAAGTGAAATTTTTGCCTTTGGAAAAACCGTAATTGTGATTGGAATTTTACTATCCGTTTTCCAGCAATTTGTAGGAATTAACGTGGCTTTATATTACGCTCCCAGAATTTTCGAAAGTATGGGCGTTCACAAAGATTCTTCGATGCTTCAAACCGTTGTAATGGGATTGGTGAATGTAATTTTTACCGTTATCGCTATTTTTACGGTGGATAAATGGGGAAGAAAACCATTATTGATTGTTGGTTCTGTAGGCATGGCGATTGGAATGTTTGCGATTGCGATTTTATCTTATTATCAAATCATTGGGATTGCCACTTTGGTATTTATCATTGTTTACACGGCTTCATTTATGATGTCTTGGGGACCGATTTGCTGGGTTTTAATTTCAGAGATTTTCCCTAATAAAATAAGAGGAAGTGCGATTGCGATTGCTGTTGCTGCACAATGGGCAGCGAATTATTTAATATCATCAACTTATCCTTTTATGATGGAATTCAGTGGCGCATTTACCTACGGATTTTACGGTGTAATGAGCGTTCTATCCTTATTTTTTGTATGGAAATGGGTTCCTGAAACCAAAGGTAAATCTCTTGAGGAGATTGAAAAGGTTTGGGAAAAATAGATTTATCAGCTATATTTTACATTATTTATTTACAATAAAAGGATTCCGAATGTGGGATCCTTTTTGTTTTTCTTTTCGACATATGCAACTTCTCTTCGGATACGCTCAGGGACCGGGGATTTGAACTGTGTCTTGTTTTAATTAAATTGTGCCTTGTTGTGTTATGATTGTGCCTTGCTGTAATTAAATGCCTCTTGTTGCAGTTTATAGTACCCTTGTTGCAGTTCGGGGTAGGCTTGTTGCAGTTTGGAGTACCCTTGTTTTAGTTTGGAGTATGCTTGTTTTAATTTGGAGTATGCTTGTTGCATTTTGGAGTAGCCTTGTTTTAATTTGAAGGTGGCTTGTTGTGTTTTGGAGGTGACTTATTGATTTAATTATGATCTTTACTCGAAAATTAAATCATCTTCAAACGTTCTTCTTCAAGATCGATTTGAAATAATTGCTGACGGATTATCTCTTCATTAATTATCGGATCTTTATTAAGCTCGGAAAGATATTCACGCTGAGTTTCGAGCATTTCTATAAAAATAAGTTTTGTTTTCTCATTCATCCAACTGTCGTCGGCAGCTTTCGCACGTTCTTCCCAATGTCTAAGGAAAATCTCTAAACCTGCATGGTCTTTTAAGTCATTTTCGTATTTAGTTTTAAGAAATTGATAAACATGTTGTTTCAGATCTTTCTTTAATTTCTCTTTCGTTAATTCTTCAGATTCTTCTTTAAAAACATCATCAAAAAACCGGGTACGCTTTATAAAATAAGGAAGCGTAAGCCCTTGAACTAAAAGGGTAAGCAAAATCACGACAAACGTAATAAAGAGAATTAAATTTCTATGTGGAAAAGCTTCGCCATTATCTAAAGTTACCGGAATTGCCAACGCTGCAGCGAGCGAAACTACACCTCGCATCCCTGTCCAGCCCAATAAAAGAGGCATCATCCAACGGCGTGTTCTCGAAGAGGCATGAGGCTGTACACTTGGGCAATCCAGTACATCAAATACGGTTCAATGATCGTCAATGCAATATCTGAAGGTGCATCGGTCGGAAGAAGTTTGTGAGCCTGTACAAAAAGCCATCCCAAAAGCAAACCAATACCAACGCCGCCAATGACCATCCAAAAGAAACTCATCGTTGCATCCATCCAAATAAACTGACCCGTGCCAACCGCAACCAAAGCGAATCGAAAAATAATCAATGATGAGGCATCATTAAGCAAACTTTCACCTTCAAGAATGGTGGAGGTAGATTTTGGAATTTTGACAAATTTAGTAATCGCTCCTGTACTGACTGCATCTGGTGGAGAAACGATTCCGCCAAGTAAAAAGCCTAAAGCAATAGTAAATCCCGGGATAAAATAGTTGGTAATTAAAGCCACAGATAAAGCGGTAAAAAATACGACCAGAAAAGCAAAGCTACCGATAATACGCCACCATTTCTTCATTTCTTTAAAAGAAATATTCCAGGCTGCATCACATAATAACGGAGGAAGAAATATGAAAAAGATAAGATCCGGATCTATTCTTATGACAGGTAATCCCGGAATGAAACTGATAATCAAACCTCCAACAACCAATAAAATAGGATAAGCAATTTTGAGTTTGGCAGCAAACATGTTTAAAACAACGATCACTGCAACCATTGCTAACAGAAAAGGTAAAAGACTGTGCATGATATTATTTGTGTTTTAAGATACAAAAATAGGGATTGCAATGACATATAAATGAAATTTTCATAACCAAATTTGATATTGATTATGAAAATTTTCTTAGTCTAAAATGTTTATTTAAAGAAAGTTGATAGAAAGTGAATTATCTTATGACTTCTAATTCTGTTTTACCTTTTGGAATGTGAAAATAAAGCATATAGGTATTATTTTTAAACTGATTTTCACCCACTTCGTAATTTCCCCAAAGCGGAGAACTTCCATCTATATTATCAATTAATGTAACAATTTTTCCGTCTCCATAGATGGCAACTTTATAATTTTCTAACGGCTGCATTTTGAGCCCCTTCTGTCCCCATCTTTGTAAAAAAGTCGATAAAAAATTGTCATTGGTTTTTTTATCGTAAAAGAAGGCTTGCGCAACCTCTTTTTCTGCCGTTAGTTTTGCATTAGCCATTTCATCTAGTTTTCCATTTTGAAGCCATCCGTGAAATTTCTGATATTCTTTTAACAGTTGCTTTTCCAGAACTGCACTATTCATTTTAGAAAGATCCGTACTGTTTTCCCATCCACTCAAAGTATAAGGAACATCTGCCTGAAAAGTTCCACTATATTCTATGTATGGTTTTCCGGCATCATTTAACATATTCTGGCCACTTTTATCATCTTTTTTCAAAGGAGCCTCAAACTTTACGACTTTACCAAATCTTTTCTCAATATCACCATTTTCACTGAATCTTACGCCTTCGATTTCCATCTCAACTCTTGCACCAGGCTGGATAATATTTTGCGGAACTAATGTCACTTCGCCATTGACCTCTTTTCTATCTCTAACAGGATAAACTTTTATTTTCCATTTTTGAATCCCAGGTTTAAGAATGGCAATATTGATCGGTGTGCTTCCACTTGAGGAACCGTCTCCAGGCCCGAAATATCGATCAACCGGATAATCGTTTATCAATACTTCATAGTTACAACCCCCGATAAATATCATCGCCTGGTAATTGATACGCTGGTCATTATGTTTAACATTTTTATATAAATTTCCAAGAATTTCTGTTGCTTTTACGTCCATATTTTTTTTGTTTTGTCCACAACTTTGCAGGCTTATTAAACTGATTATTAAAATGAAGTATTTGTACATATTTTTTAAATTTATTCTTTTTTGGAAGGAAAATAAAATTTCCCCCACTTCTTTGGTTCTTTCCAGGCATCAATCGCCTGCCAGGTAAACTCGTTGGTACTTTCTACAGAACCATATTTTGATTTACCATCACGACTGCTTACCTGACCGGAAAAGCTAGCTTCACCTTTTATTTCTAATCCTTCGAAAGTCATTTCAGGAGCCAGATACCAACCATAATCATCGGTATCAATAGGAGCCTTCGCCGTCCATTTAGCTGTTGCTTCGGCACCTAATTTACCTGTTACTATAACTTTGACAAAGAATTTCTTCTTTTCGATATTTAATTCTATCGCAATTTTTAATTTAAATTCTAAATCACATTTTAATTCTGCAACTTGCTTGTCATTTGCATTTCGGTCATCTTTATTGAAACTATTTTCGCCCGTTTTGGTATTGAGAAAGCCTTGTAATTTACCTCCAAAAGTACCCGTCGCGCTCAACTCACAAGTAATTTTACTACCGTCACCTATAATTGCCAACGTAATATCTGCCGCTGCAATTACCGCTAATGCGACAGGATGCGCTCTCTGGGCTAAAGCAAGGAAATCTAATGTTGCAGTAATCCCGATAAGCGGTGTCAATTCTAGTACTCCTTGTAAAACAATTCCGGTTTGATTGTAAAACGGACCTCGCTGACTAATATTTTCTAAGCTCCATTCAAATTGTGCTTCTAATTGTGGCCACTGTATACTGATAGAACCTATTGATCTGGTTAATTTCAGATCATATTCTTTTGACTGGCGATCCATTCTACGCTGAAGACTGTCTATATCTTTCTGAGCTCTGGCTCTATCTCTGTCAGTAACCGAAGCTCTATGTCTGGTTTTTGCAGCGTTTAATTGATCTTTGGTCTGCTCCAATTCACGCTTTTCCTTTTGGTCTTTTTTATCAGCGACGCTTTCTAAAGCTTCTTTATGTTCTGCATCGGGTTCTTTATACTTTCCCTCTTTCTTATTTTCATCTCCTAAAAAAACAGAGTTTACAAATTTTCCGATTGCTCCTAAGCTTTCAGTTAATGCTTTTACCTGTTTTGTAATATCTGCAGTGGCATCATATTCATTTTCATCATCCCATTTTGCGCCTAAAGAAATCCCAATGCTTTTTCCCTCTCCTGCGGGAATCCATTTTTGTGGTTCTCTTTTAAATTTTGCTTTTTTGGTATTAGCATACCGTTGATTTCCCCAAAGTTCTCTTTCTACCGTAGAATTTGTATAAGACAGTTTTAAGCTCCATCCAACATCGGGATATGTTTTTATAGAAACAGCTTGTTGATATCTGCACGTATTGCTTTTTACCATATACGTGTTTGTAGGAACACCATTTCCCAACCAAAAATATCGAAATATGGGATGTACAGGAATTCCTGCAAGATTAATCGGTGTATAATTATAAATATATCTGGCTTTAAATTTCAATTGCTTATCATCACCATCTGCAGTATACTTTTCTAACTTGCCTTTAAAAGCGATTAATTGCTCATGACTTACGTTGGCTTTGTCGCCACCTATCTGCACTTTTAATTTACTGTCAAAAGAGGTGCTGCTTTTCTCCTCTTCTTCTTTAGCATCTTTTTCTATCTTTTTTTCAGGATAATCTATTAAACTCAAAACATGTTTTTCATGATCATTCAGAGTACCATCAAAAGAACATTCTGTTGTATCTGTATCAAGATCAATTGTAATATCGTGCGTATTATTCAACGGTCCTGCTACCAATTCGAAAAGATTGAGTGGAGGGATAGATTTGTCTTCTAGCAAATCAATAGTGCGCGTTCCGTCACCCACCTCAAACTTATTATATCCACAAGGATGAAATGCTTGAAAATTTGTTTCTATCTTATCTACGAACACCGGTACATTTCCTGTTTCGGGCATTTGTACTTTTACAGATTCCCGACAATTGACCGTTAAAACCGAGTCTAAATCTTTCTTTTGATCACCAAAATGAATGGTTGGTTTGATAACAATCTGCACTTCACCGATACACCATGCCGGATCTATGAATACATCGACGACTGCCTTTTGAACATTCGGTACTATAGAAATATTTCCATCAGACAAATCCTGTTTTGGATCTACCAGATGTCCCGTTATTGTTCCGGCAGGAGGCTGTATACTTTTGGGATCTGAATAATCATAAATCTCGACTTCCGCTAAAAAAAGATCTTTAGAATCTACTACTTCATAAGTAGAATCGGGCTGCTCAGGCTTTTTATTGGCATATACCTGAATTACACTTCCATAAGTATTCGCCTTTAGCGTTTTACCATTTGCTTTTAACTCAACTCTGATATTATGCCCATACATACTTCGTGTATAGATATGCAGCTGCACTTTTGAGCCGGGGATAATCGGTTTATCAATTTTCAAAGGGTTGTTATCTTTATCATAACCATACCATTCTGCTGTTAAAACCTGTGCATTTTGGCTCGCTGTATGAACATATAAACCAGACTTTATATTTCCTGTAGGTTTAGAATTTTCAAAGAAAGGTTCAAGCCAGGCAAATCCTCCTCCATAGAGGTGTTGTTTAAGAGCTAAATTTACTTCTTTTGTACCTAGGGCAATTGTTTCATTCTTTCCGTTTGGTAAACTGCTACGTTGGTAAGCCAAATTCCAGGCCCATACAACAGACTCAAATTTCTTTTCAAAAGTTTCTAATTCCTGGTTTAAGTTCTTTAGCAGATTATCTTTTGCTTTCTTTAAATTCTCAGCCTTGTTTTTGGCGGCTTTTATATTTTCATCCATGCTTACCTGAGCATGAGTTACTTGTACACCGTTATGATTTTCCATCTCCGTCCATTTACCTCCTTCACTATATCTTTGATTAGCCTGATCAAATAATCTGTTTTGCTCGATTGCTAAATCAATGTCTATATTTTTTTTTTCGTTTTCTAAAGCTGTTATACGTTCCTGGATGTTTTTTTTCCCTTCTATATATTCTTTAATTCCAACAGAAAACACTTGCCCTTCCTGAGTTGTCAAAGTTCTGTATTGTTCATTAAAATCAGCATTATCTGGTTTTAAGACAATAGCGGTTAGTGTATTATTAGCCATTACTAATGTATTAAGATTCTATGTAATCTGTTTTTCTTATATATTCACCAAGATCTGTAAAAGGAAATAATTCCATCAAGACTTCTTTCTCTGCATTCTCTACATTTTGTGCAGATGCTTCCATGATTTGACCGTGATTAATAATGCTTATACAATCCGGAGCCCCAATAGGACAAGTTGCTTTACTATCTTCTAATAATGCTTTGCCGCTGTTATCCTGCAGAGTGATTTTTTCGTAGAAGCCGCTCCATTTCGTCACTACAACCTGACAAGGAGCATTATTGAGTTTTGCACAGCTTCCAAATAAATTTTTCTCAAACGTTTTACCAATATCCATATGGGTAGCCATCAATTTCTGGCTCCCATCTTTGTCGTTAATATAGCGCTTGCTTTGCGTCAATACCTTTAGCTTATCGGGTGCAGACCCAAACTTACAGCTACAAATAGCGCCTTGGCAAACAAGATGTTTTTCACTCATAATCTGCGATTTTTGATTGACTCATCAGTTGAGTTTTTCTAATTCATAAAGTTGAAAATCAACATTATGTTTTTTGTCATTTTCAAAATAAGAAATAAAACCAACTATAGAATATATTGCTTTTGTTTCTTTATCTAATTTGTAAAGCAATTCTACTTTTCCTTTTTCACGGTTTTGATTAAATAAATTTTCGTCTTCAACTCCGGTTATTTTTAATGCAATCTTGTTGCCTCTCGTCAATTTTTTCTGCAGCCAAAATTGTATTTTATAATTGATCTGCTTTGCAATATCTGCATGATAAATCTGAACTAAACTTTCTTTCTTAAAGCCTCCATAAGTCTGATAAACAGGCAGAAAAAAAAGTTTATAAAACATATTTCTTTCCAAAAACTGTCGCTTTTTATTGAGATTACAAAAAGTATCATCAAACTGCTGAAGAATTTTATCGGTCGTTTCAGACTGATAGTAATCTTTTAGCTTAGGAAACGTTTCTTTTTTCCATCTTTCAGCAACCTCATCTGCGTTCACAATCTTACTTAATGCGCCATTTTTTTCTGTTAAAATCTGTAAAGGATATAAAGTATTATTGGCTTTTTCAAATAATTGTTCGATAGTCTGCTCAATTTTCTGGTTGTTTACATATGTTTTATCTTTTGTCAGGGTTAAAATATCCAATGTTCGTTTTACCTTTATTTTGTAATGTATCTGAAGATCCTTGGATGAAAATTTAATAACAACTCCATAGTCTTTTTCCTCATTTCTGGTCGGTAATTCGAGCGTTGTACTTTTTAAGACCTTAATATCCTCCTCTTCATAATTTTTAGAAGGCAGATAAACATGCTGTACATATTTTGATAAATTTAAACTCAATAATTCCTGTAATCCGCAGTGTTGATTATGAAATTGAATAACTTCCTTGGGAGTCATTTTATATTCTTTTGAAAACTCTTCCAGATTGAAGATGCCTTCGATTTTTACTTTAGCAAAATTTGTTTCACTGCTCATTGGTGCTATTGAAATATTGATTTAAATGTTTTTCTAAGTTATGTTTCATTCTTAATTATAATCATTATAAGAATCTTTATATTCACTTTCTGTCTTGAATACTCTTGTACTGTCAGCTTTCAAAGGTTGATCGTTCAAAAACATTTCAAAACTATTATTATCGGGAGCTATCTTAAATTCTAATTTTGCATTATTTCCTGCTTTTTTAAATGCCTCATTCGTTTTTTCCCAACTGAAATAAGCTCTCCCAACAAATTGCTGATCTTTTCCCGTTTCCCAAACGAAGCTAATTTCTTTCGGAATGGCTCTTTCTTTTATCGGAATATTATTAATCCAAGGGCGAAGCATAATTTCTAACTCGGCATTATAATAGTGAAAATTCATTTCAAATAATCGAAGTGCTTTATTTTCGCCTGTAATAATGGGTTTGTAAGCATATCTTATCCGATAATTATCCCATTCATTTGGAGAAATATCTAAAAACCTATTCTTTCTCATTTCTTCACGTGAAATAGATAGTTTTGAAAATAATTTTTTCTCCAATTCTTTATCGTCTTTAATAATTTCGGATTGATAACGACCCAATTCTATTCGAACACCCGCACCATAACGCAACCATACGACAACCATCCCTTTGGGTGCAAAACCAAAAACCAGGTTAGAAAAACTATTATAAGAATTATAATTTGCACTAAAACGTTCATTTCTACCCAATCGCTTGTATTCTTCTAATGGGGCTTTATCCTCAGTTGTTCCTCCACTTTGGGCATAGGCTCTTTCCATGTAATCTTTGATCTTCTCTTCGGGAAAGTCAACTTTCAAACGATAAAAAGTATCTTCATATCTTGAAAAGTAGATGATATCTGCTCTGATGGGAGTACCGTATTGCTCTGTCCAACCAGATCCAGAATATCCCCATTCGCCAGAACTGCTACCGTAAGGCAATGCCGCACCATTACCTTCTAAAGTAAAAATTTTATCCTGTATAGGGGTTACATCTAACTTATTATAAGGATGTGATATTTCCACTTGAAATTCAGGCAGTTTTTTTTGTTTCATATCTTGGCAGTTGATACTTAGTAGCATCAAAAAAAAATAAAAAATATAGTATGCTTTCAAACTTAATATGACTCTTTAAATTTTTTTTCGCTTTTATAAATCCTTACACTATCTGCTTTAAAGGGCTGAGTATTTAGAAAAATTTCCAAATTGTTGTTATCGGGAGCGATTTTAATATTCATCTTAAAGTTTTTTTCAGCATTTTCAAATTCTTCACTTGCTTTTTCCCAATTGATGAAAATGCGTCCTTCAAAAGCTTCTTCTTTACCCGTTTCCCAAAAGAAATTGATTTCTCTTGGAATTGCTTTTTCTTTTACAGAAGGGTTTATCACAGTCGGTCGCAACAGAATATCTCTTTCACCGTTATAATAATCTGTATTTATTGAAAACAATTTAAAGTTCTTGTTTTCTGAACTTATCTGAGGTGCCCAATTGTATTTTTTTCTATAATTTATCCATTTTTCAGGTGACTCATCAGGAAGATAATTTTCCTTCGCCAACTGTTCAAATAAGTTGGCATCAACTCTATACATTTTCTGATATTTTTCTTTTAATCTCTTAATCTCAGACTCATTGTTGATTTTTTCTGCCTGATATTCACCTAATTCGATTTGCGTCGGTCCAAATCCTAACCAGACTACAACCATCCCTTTTGGCGCAAAACCAAAAATAAGATCAGACATCCCATAATAAGATTTGGAAAACGCATTATACTTTTTGCGGTAGTCAGGTTCATTATGAATATTAATAAACTCTTTCATCGGCTCATTAGATGACTCCGATTCATCTACAGCGTACGCTCTCTGAACAAACTCTTTTACCTTATCTCTCGGAAAATTTGCTTTTAAATGATAAAATACCCCTTCACTTTCAGCATAATACTTTATATCTGCTCCAATTGGAGTTCCACTCTGTTCGGTAAATCCCTTTCCTGAGTTTCCCCAACTTCCTGAAGAGCTTCCATAAGGCAAATGTGCACCAACACCTTCTAATGTTATTAAAGAATCTTCTACCGGGGTAATCAAATGTTTATTATCCGTATGTGAAATTTGTACGTTATACGAGGGAGCTATAGATTCTTTTTCCATTTTTTGGCAATTCATGAGCTGAAATAAGCCCGTTAAAAAAATAATTATTTTAAATTTATCCATCTAGTATTGTTCTTTTACGTTCTGACGAAGGGTGTACTCCGGATACTATAGGTCCCATTCCAAAAGCATCCAGATTTGCAGACCAATGTAGATATCCTTTTCTTAGATCTTTCAAATCATCAGTATTCATATTAATAAAATTTAAGTAAGAATAAGTCTTGGCTTTATCAACATATTCAGCAGATGAAATTTTCTGTCCCGATTGCATTTTTTTAACAAAGCTGTTTCTCAAATCGACACATTTTTCTACATATTTTTGCAGCTGCGATGAAAATTTAGTGACAGTATCGTCTGTTATTTGATTTTTCTTTCTTTGCATATCTAAATATTTCACACCAAAAAGATCAGAGAAATAAAACATATAATGCAACGGCAACTTGTCATAATGATTTGACAAATCACGGTTTCCCCATAACTCGTAATTATATTGAACACCAAATCTGGTTGGATATGTTTTTGTCACAATACTTATCTGATCAGGATCATACCAACCTTCTTCAATGAGGAGGTTACGATATTTTTCACAAGACTTTTTATCGTTGCTTGCTTTGTAGATGAGAACATTTTCCTTTTCCCCATCAACATAACCGCCTCCAATATCAGAATGTACTCCAGGAAATGTAAATTGTAGCCCGTATGTCCCGGTACTTTCGATATTAGTTAAACTAAAATTATCTCTAAATTCATCTGCAGAAGCTATCTGAAATATAAAATGAGCATTTTGAACTGCATTCAGTCCCAATTGTTCAGAATCATTTTTTACAAACCAATTTCCTCTGTGATTGGCACCATAAGATGCTACTGTATCATATAATCCTACAAAATTGAATTTGATTTTTTTAATTTTTAAATTATTTGAAACCAAGCAGGCTCCGAAATAGCCAAAATTTAGTAGATAAGAATCTGTTTTATCTTTTGCTATATTTAAAATTTGCTCAATAGCTTTTTCATCTTTCTTTTCCTCCGCTTTCGATAATTCATAAAAATCAGGAGGATAAACAGTTAAACCACCACCAATTGTTTTACTAGTTTGGGGAGCTGTTGTAGATACTTTTATAAAGTGGCGTGCTGCTGCAGCACCTCTGCTAAACCCGTAAACATTTACTGAAAGTACATCAATTTCTTTACTTCCAAAGTTGTTTTTAATAGCTTCGGCTCCTTTTATGCATCCTTTTGTAACTTTTGCCTTTATTCCTCTTTCAGCAACCCCTAAACCTGCACCTCTTACAGGTAATCCCAAAGTGTCATTATCAGACTTTCCATCAACAGTTCCGATTCCTTCAATATACCATGAAACTTGATTATCTGCCGTAGGATTTATTGCATCATATCCTCTTGCAACGTTAGAATAATCATTCGCATAGCTTCCTGATTTTTTATCTTTTGAGAGCCCCTGCTCAGTGTTTGTTTTGTTATTAAGTGTACCGTCAAAAAAAAGATTTAGACTAACATTTATTGTATTAATGGGTTTATCATTAGGATTTACTTGGCTGGGATTATTATAACTAACTCCTGTATTAGTTCCGTTTTGTAAAACATTTTTTATCCCATTGTGAGCAATATTGCCTTTCGAGAAAGCCAATTGATCGCCTTCTGTTTGAGAACTTACTTTACCTTCAACAAAATATTCAATACTCATGACTAATAGTTTTTAGACTTTTCGCCACTGTTATTTTTAACCTCCTTTTCTGCGTGATGCTCAACGTTTCCTTTACTGCTCACTTCAATTCCTTGCAAGCTGATAAGCTTATGTTCTTTCTCTCCGAAAGTTTCCATATCGCCCTTTACATAATGCGTTAGTTTACCTGTAACGTTGGTGAAAAAGCTTCCTAAAACTCCTACGTTTTTCATGGCTCCAACAGACTCGGAAAAATTCATTGTCACATTTTCCGTTTTATTCATTCCTACTGTATTCGATTGATTGGCTCCAACAGTAGTTGTCATATTTTGTCCCACAGAAATATTCATATTTCCACCGGCATTAAAATTCATATCATTAGGTGCAGTTACCGTAATATTTCCTTTTCCATCCATAAAATAAGTATTACCACTCGGATCTAAAATGGTCACACTTTTTTCATCATCATTCATCAGAACTTTAATTCCACTTTTGGTTTGGATGGATCGCATATGATTATTAATTCCACCGCCTAATCCAATTCCCCCATGAAACATTCCGCCCATTACAAAAGGTCGGTCAGGATGATTATGTACAAAATTCACCATCACTTGGTCGCCGACTTCCGGTATGGCAACATAACCTCTGTTTTGGGTAACCTGATCTGTCCCTCCTGCATCGGGACTCATCATTCTTATAAAATGTGTCGTGTCATTCCTCTGCCAGTCAAATCTTACCTGAACTCTTCCCTGCCCTTCTGGATCGGTATTTGAAATTACAGTGGCAATTTGGGGTTGAGCAATTGGTATTGTGAATTCCGGCTTAGGTAAAAATCCTGTATCAGATGCAATTCCCTGAAAACTTCCGGTGTAATGACCAATCGTATCTATTTCATGCGTTGCTTCTGTAACCATGATTTTTGTGAAATAGGAGGTTTCATTCGTATCCGGTTTCCGCATTTCGATATCGACACTGCATCCCGGATGTAAAAAAGGAACTGTTGTAGAGCCTGAAACACTAAAGACATTTACGCCTTCACTTCCTGATGTGCTTTTTTGTGAATATTCAACATCCAAATGGGTGGTTGCTTTTATCGGAGCAACTCGTAAAGAAGGTGTTTTGTAAATAGCATCATTGTGCTGATACGCTGTTTTTGCCAAATCTCCAACATGTTGAATAGGAGTTGAACCTGATATCAGTTTTTCATTTTTATTGCTGTTGTAACCGTAAAATTGTGGTTTCGTATGAACAGCCTTCAATTCTACTTTTATATCATTGGCACTGCTTCCGTAGGTTAACTTGATCGGTTGATTTTGTGGAGGTAATTTTCCAAAATGAAGAACTTCACCATCATAATAAAACTGCTCGCCATACGCTTCTGCCATTCTTGCCAGATAATTGTAATGCGTCTCGTCATATTGGCTGCTGTAAATGATTTGAGAATAATCATTTGTATCAATTCTGATATCAAAACGGCTTTTATCTAAACCCTGCTTAATCACTTCTTCAGCGATAATCCCCATATTGACAGCCTGATTTCCACCAAAACTCTGAATATGCGGTGCCCCATCCAATAAAATAGTCGGGCTGTAACCCGATAAAATAATATTTCCCAAGCTCATTTTCTCCTGACTGAAACCTACACCGGTAATTACACCGACAAAAGTACGTTCTGGACTGTTTTCAATGTCTTTATAAGAAATAACGGCCGTTAATCTTTTGCCCAAAAACTTATTGGCTTCTTCTAAGGTATGCGTTTGGCGGTCGCCTAAAGTATCGTGAGCTAATGTCAGCGTAAATTCGTGATGTTTCTGAGAACTTTGGGTAAGCTTGAAATGCTTGTAATATTTGATCACCTTACCTTCAATGACCAAAGATAATTTTACCAAGCGATTGATCCCGGTATGATGGTTTTCTGAAATTCCTGCCGCATTCTGAGAGGGACGAAAAGTAGTATTTCCAGATGTGTCAAAGTTTTTCATATCTGCGTAATTTTGGTGTATAGAGCATAAATTTATAAAATATTATTCATCTCAGGATGATAAATATTTATAAATTTTTCTTAACTGATTAATGATATTTCAAATTAGACCTTCTCATATCTCGGCTGAACTATTCTTTTGAAAAGAGGAAGGACAAAAAAGACCGTCTTGCGACAGTCTTTTTATATATTGTAATAACTCTGTAGATTTTAGCTTGTTGGCCAAATTCCTTCGTATGCAGAGTTTCCGTAGTTGATTTTCTCAGCACTTACGACAAAGCTGATCAACATTGAGTTTTCGTCTACTGCGTCGAAGTCTACCTCATGCTGAATTACATAACCGTTTTCCCAGTTTAAAGTAATTAGAGTTCCTTCTTCGTGAGATTTGTTGAATGTAATTTCACCAGTTGTCGGCTTGTACTTTCCGTTTAACAATGACTCAAGGATGTCAGATTTTTCTGTCGCCTCGATCGTTAATTTGATAAGCGCATTAGAAGGGTCTGATGCTACTCTACCTGAAACGTCTGTAGATCTTGAAACACTGTAGTTCAGCTTTAATAATTTTTGACCTTCGCTACCGTTGAATTTTAAGATTCCTCTTGAATTTGCTGCCATGATAAGTAAATTTTAATCGTTAGTATTTTTTTGTGATTTCTATAACCCAAAGATAGATACACCAATAATATCTTTAAAACATTTGAACATCTTTTTGAAAATTTGTAGTAATTCTACGATTTCATGTCGTAAAACTACGATACCCGTAAAAAGGTTTTGATAAAACAGATTGTCTATGCAATATTTAATCAAAAATGAAAAATTATAGCTTGCACGCTATTGGTATGCATAATTTGATTAAATTTACCACCATTCCATAAAGGAATATGATGGAAGATTTAACGTTAGTCCAGAATACCTATGACAAAGAAAAATGCCACTATTTATGATATTTCAAAGAAGCTAAACGTAAGTGTGGCAACAGTTTCCAGAGCATTGAACGATAATCCGAGAATCAGTCAGGCGACGAAAGATCTGGTGATTAAAACGGCAAAGGAAATGAACTATAAGCAGAATAACCTTGCCAAAGCCTTAAAAAGCGGGGAAACAAAAAACGTAGGAATCATCGTTCCATACATCAATACCAACTTTTTCTCATCGGTCATCCGTGGAATTGAAGAAGAACTTTCTCTTCACGGATATCATGTAATTATCTGCCAAAGTCATGAAGATGTTTTAACGGAAAAAAAACATTTGAATACTTTATTAAATGCTCAGGTTGACGGAATTTTCATGTCTGTTTCCCGTACTACAATTGATACGGAACATATTCAGCATATTTTAAATACAACCAATACGCCCATCATATTTTTCGACAGAAAAAAAGACATTCCCGGAATAAGTACCGTTACGATTGATGACTACAAGGGTGGCTACATGGCCACTGAACATCTGATTGAGGAAGGCTACAAAAACATCTGTCATTTTGCCGGAGATCTCAATCTTGAGATTTATCAGAACCGTCTGAATGGCTATAAACAAGCTTTGATTGATCACAAATTTCAGGTAAAAGAAGAAAATATCATCTCTACCGGAAGTTCGATTGATGCCGGAATTGAGGCCATCAAAACCTTATGGGACAGTAAATCTATTCCCGATGCTATATTTTCTGCCAGTGATTTTGCGGCGTTAGGTGCTTGTCAGGAATTAAAAAAACGCAAGATTAAAATCCCTCAGGAAGTTGCAGTTATCGGCTTTTCAAACGAACCTTTTACCCAATTTATGGAGCTTCCGATGAGCTCAATGGATCAGACGCCTTTAATTATGGGGAATATGGCGGGGCAGGTATTTATAGATCACATTAAAGATAATTCTTCGGGAGTTTCTATTGAGAAGAAGGTTGTTTTAGCACCGCAGATTTGTGTAAGGAAGTCTTCAAAAAGGAAGTAAATTTTCTTTTGTCTTAAAACAAAAGAAACAAAAATTCAAGACCTGGAACTGAAAGGCTAAAAATAAATTCTGTCCTCTAAAAATTCTAAAACTTGCGCGAATTCATAATTGTTTCTTCGATTGTTAATCTGTCTCGCGCTTCGAACAGAATAATTTTCTTAACGTTCACAGAAATCATTTTCTTAACGCTTTCATTTCTTATGTCGTTTTTATAATTAGCAATATAGACCTTTGCCGTCTCCCGATTTTGTGCAATTGATATGAATTCTTAGAATAATAACATTAAGCAGTGGTTTATTTTTTTAAATTTCTTTTGTCTTAAAACAAAAGAAACAAAAGTTCAAGACTTAGAATTGAAAGACTAAAAATGAATTCTGTTCTCTAAAAATTCTAAAACTTGCGCGAATTCATAATTGTTTTCTTCGGTTCTTAATTTGTCTCGCGCTTCGAACAGAAGAATTTTCTTAACGTTCACAGAAGTCATTTTCTTAACGCTTTCATTTCCTATGTCGTTTTTACAGTTAACTAAACAGCATCTTCGTCGTCTACCTATTTTGTATAACTGCAATGAATTCTTAGAGTATAATGAGATTGGGCAGTGTTTTATTTCTTAAATTTTCTTTTGTCTTAAAACAAAAGAAACAAAAGTTCAAGACTTGGAATTGAAAGGCTAAAAATAAATTCTGTCCTCTAAAAATTCTAAAACTTGCGCGAATTCATAATTGTTTCTTCGGTCCTTAATTTGTCTCGCGCTTCGAACAGAAGAATTTTCTTAACGTTCACAGAAATCATTTTCTTAACACTTTCATTTCCTATGTCGTTTTTTTAAACGCATACAATATTTGTCAGCATTCCCTTTACAGACACTTTGTCATTCTCACGAAGGAAGAATATCAGCTTTAATTTTATTTTGCTATTAAATCAAAAGTTCTACAAATTCAAACAATAGAAATAAACGAAAGATTAAAAATTCCTCTCCTCTGGAGAGGTGGCGAAAATTCCACAGAATTTTTGACGGGGTGGTTTGTTTTCACAAGTAGATTGAAAATTCTATTGTAAGCGTTTTAACCACCCCGTCTTTTTCCTATCGGAAAAATCCACCCCTCCAAGGGAAGGGAATTTCCGGTGAATAAAATTGATGTTATTTCAGGCATTCAAAATTTTTCTTTTCGTTTTAATTTTTTTCCTACCTTAGTTATTCCTCAAAATAAAAACACACGATTTTATATACATAGTATTAACCTTTAAAATCAAAAATGATGGGATTAACCAATTTGAACTCCACGCATTTGAGCAGTGCAAAGATCACTGCCGCACAGGATGCCATCGCGGCATTGGAAACAGCTCTTGCTGAAATAACAGTCAATCTTTCACCTGAAGACCGCAGGCGTTACGGAAGCATCAATGAACAAAACAAACTGTTTGTAAACAAAGTCTACGACTACAATCAGAGCCAGTCTAACCTGAGTTCTCCCGAAGTGAATTGGGACGAATTCAACAAAGATCACAGCTCCCGAAATAATATGGAGGGAATGATCAGCAGACTTGAAAGCCTGATTACGAGACTGAATAATGCAAAGACACTATATGATTACGACAATTATCAGTCGGCATTGGTTGATTATTCATACACCACCTACAAAGCAGGTACAGCATCATCGGGATTTGAAGACAAGTACAAAGACCTGAAACAGTTCTTTGTAAAAAATTCAGTCTCTACAGCTCCAACTGAGGAGAAAAAGTAAAACAACGATAATTAATCACCCCTTCAATTATACGGAGGGGTATTTTTATGCTTTCAATTCGTCTTTCAATAGGTTCGATACGTCATTGAATGCTCGGGAGACATTTTATACTGCTTCCGATACATTCAACATATCTTCGGACAGCTTATTTAATCATCCGGAGACGTTCTTTAATGGTCGGGAGAAGTTATCAACTCCTCGGGATACGTTCTGGAAAGGTAGGAAGTGGTCTTTTACCTATCCGGACATATATTTTACCTGTCGGGATAGGTTGTATACCGTGTACGAATGTATTGGCAACCCTATCGGAGGCATCGGTTACCCCGCCGGACTTCTAATGAACGTATAGGGATAGGTTGTACAACGTATCGGAACCTTTATAGAACGTATCGGGATTTATTCGGAACGTGGCGGGATAGGTTTGGGACGTGTCTGTTGGGGTTGGGAACGTGGAGGGATGGGTTTTTGTTTTCGTGGAATGCGTATAGGAATTGTTGTATTGCTTGTAGGCTGTTTTAACCACCCCGTCTTTTTTCTACGAAAAAATCCACCCCTCCAAGGGAGGGGAATTGTATGAGGCATAAACTTGGAAGGGTTATCCACATTTAGAAAAATGAATCTCAAATTTTTAACAAACGACTACACCTGAAAAATTCCCCTCCTCCGGAGGGGTGGCGAAAATTCGAAAGAATTTTTGACGGGGTGGTTTGTTTTCGCAGAATTGTAGAAATTGATTTATTTGTAAGAATTAAAATTTGCTGTTCATTTTTTATTTAACCTGAGTTCGGGATAAGAGTTGAAAATAAATTTGCAATAAAAAGCAATAATTCGTACATTTAAGTATCTAACATTCAAATGTTTAAACGAACTATTGCTTATGATTTTG
>Ga0308169_10000284_pt1 | contig 85800 bp, 59 predicted proteins | sample PhyBR1_2_FD_202139 | JGI IMG/M metagenome (GOLD analysis project Ga0308169, IMG submission 202139) | Phyllosphere microbial communities from UC Gill Tract Community Farm, Albany, California, United States - DLSLSB.R1 | ecosystem: Host-associated > Plants > Phyllosphere > Unclassified | place...
CGCAGATTTAATAAAAAAACAGCTTACCAGATTGGCGCACCGCCGGCACGCCATCTGCTTGCCGGCGCATCATTGCGTGCCTGCCAGGCGGTCGAGCGCTGCAGGGTTCAGCGGTATGCCCACCTGATGCGCTGCGTACACAGCGGCGCCGAGCACGGGCGGCAGGCGCGGCGCCAGCAAGCGGTAGGCGCCAGCACTGCTGGCAGCGAGAACGCGGGCAAACGGCGCGCGCAGCGGGCCTTCCACACCGAACAGGCCGCCCGAATACGAGACCGTGACCTCGGTGCCGGGATCGACCCCGAGCTGGCCCCGCACCGCATCGACCAGTGCGGCCACCTCCAGCGCAGCCGACTCGAGGATCGCTGCTGCCTGCGCATCGCCCAGCGCTGCCGCTTCGGACACGAGGCGCGACAGCGCAGCCACCTTGCTGCGCTCCCCTTTGAGTTCGCCATAGACAACCTGGCACAGGTCGAGGTCGTCCTGCAGCGCCAGGCGGGTGCGCATCAACGCATGCAGCGGCCCGCGTGGCGCACGGCCATCGCTCATGCGCGAAAACAGCGCGAGCCCGGCCCGGGCGATCCAGTAGGCCGAGCCTTCGTCGCTGAACAATTCGCCCCAGCCGCCGGCACGCGCGCCCTGCCCGCCGATGCGCCCATAGGCCATCGAGCCGGTGCCGGCGATGACGCTGATGCCATCGGCGCAGGCCAGCGAGCCGGCCCAGCTGCACACCATGTCGTTGTCGCACAGGTAGCGCCCATGGCCCAGCACAGCGCGCGGCAGCGCATCCAGTTGCGCCTGCACGGCGCGGTCTTCGCCGTACGCCGGCAAGCCAAAAAACGCGAATGTGACGTCGTTGGCGGTGACGCCGGCGGCCGCGAACAACCCGGCGCAGCCGCGCGCGAGCACGTCAGCCGCACCTTCCATGCCGACTTCGAGGTAATACGCGCTGCTCTGTTCATTGCGCGCCAGGACCTGGCCCTGCCGGTCGATCAGCGCGAACGCCGTCTTGGTGCCGCCGCCGTCAACCCCGAGAAACATCGCCGTCCTCCGCCAGTGGATAGATCGTGACGCCCTGCACCACGCGATTGACGGTGCCCGACACGCTCGGCGTATCCGGACGCAAGCCCAGCGCCAGCGACTGCAGCAGTGCGAACGCCTGGCAGAACACGATGTATGGCAGCGCCAGCGCCAGATCCGGGGCCTGCCCGACACCATCGAGCGTGATGCAGGCGTCACCCAGCGCCGGTTCGTCGCGGCCGCTCAGCGCCAGCACGCGGCCGGCCCGGCCATCACTGCGCAGCTCGCGCAGCAGGTCGAGGTCATAGCGGCGCGCACGGGCGTCGTTCGACAGCAGCACGACGACCAGCGTCTCGGCGTTGACGATCGTCTTCGGCCCATGGCGAAAGCCCAGCGGCGAGTCGAACAGTGCGACCACTTGGCCATCGGTCAGTTCCAGCAGCTTGAGCGACGCTTCACGGGCCAGCCCGCGCAGCGCATTGCTGCCAAGGTAGACCACGCGCTGAAAACGCTGGGCCACGAGTGCATCCAGCAGCGGCAGCATCGACGCCAGCACTTGCGCGGCCGCCGCCAACGGCCCGGCGGTGGCGCCCGGCGCCAGCACGCCGAACGCGCCCGCCGCAGCCAGCAGCATCGAGGTGAAACTGGTGGTCATGGCGAAACCGCGGTCGTGTGTGGCGTCGGGCAGCAGGATCGCATACGCATTGGCGCGGCCCTGCGCCATCCGACACAAGGCGCCGTCGGCATTGCAGGTGATGACCAGGTGGTAGATCTCGTCCACGACCCCGTCGGCCAGATCGACGGCAGCCACGCTTTCCGGGCTGTTGCCCGAGCGGCCGAACGATACCAGCAGCGTCGGCACCTTCGGCTGCAGGAACTGGCGCGGGCCCGACACCAGGTCGGTGGTGGGCACGGCATCTGCGCGCCAGCCGCCACCCAGCAATGCCGGCGCCAGGCATTCGCCGATGAAGGCCGACGTGCCGGCGCCCGTCAGCACGATGCGCAGGTCGGGCTTCGCGAGCAAGGGCCCGAGAAACGCGTCCAGCGCGCTGCGCTGATCGGCGACCAGTGCCTCGATCTCGGGCCAGACGGCCGGTTGCTGCGCGATTTCGCGCGCGGTAGCGCCGGCGCCGGCGGCATCGAGCCGCTCCGTGCCAATGCCCAGAATATTCCTGTCAGCGACTAACATGCTTCCAACTCCTTCGTTGCGGCGCCTGCCATGCAGGCCGCCATGTATTGGCGCAGCACCCTGGCTACGCCCTCTTTGAGCAGATCGACCGGCTGGTTGTTCAACCGTCCTTCACGCACGGCGTCATATTGAAACGGCAGGTACTGGCTCAGCAGCGTGAGCGGCGGCGGCGTACGTTCCAGGCTGGCCAGCAGGCGCGCCTGCGCGGCCTGGATGGCCGGATGCGGCCAGTAGTAACGGATCCGGTCGCTCAGGCTGTATTGCTGGTCGAAGCGGGCGCGGCGCGGCTCGTTGTCGTAGTACTTTTGCCACTGCGCCGGCTCGGCACGCATCACGTCCAGCACCGTGTCCTTGAACCCGGAACCCTTGCCATCGTCCGCCATCGCGGCCTCGATATCGGCCAGCGCCCACAGCGTTTCGCGCAGCGCGAACGTCGCGCCGGGGCCCACCTTGAGGATCGCAAAATGGCCGGCGACGAGCGCCGCGAGGCTGGCCGCCGTCTGGTAGTCGGTCGAATGGGCCTCGTAGACCAGCGTGGGCACGTCTTCGATCATGCGGCCGAGCTCCACGGCGCGCTCGGGCCGGAAGTCGATCACCTTGTGGTGGTCGAATTCGACACCCGGCTGCACCACCAGGCCGACAACGCGTGGCCACGCCGCATCCAGTCCGGCAGCAGCGAATGCGGCGCGGTGCGCAGCGATCGTCTGCGTCGCCGCTGCGGGCGTCGTGACGCTCAGTTCGGCCAGGTCTTCGTGCGCGCCGCCGGGCACTGGCACCTCGGTGCCGACCACATACACGGGCGCTTCGCCGCCAGCCGCCTGCCAGGCCCGCTCGGCGACGACGCACAGGCGCGCAGCCCGCGCGGCCACCACGTCATCCTGCAGCGGCACCGGGTCGCCAACGCACGACATCGAGCAATCCAGATGGATCTTGCGAAAGCCCGCCGTGACGTATTGTTCGATCAGCACCTCGGCCTTCGCCATGGCCGCATCCGCGTGCTCGCCCTGCCAGGCATTGGGGCCCAGATGGTCGCCACCGAGCAGCACACGCTCGCGCGCCAGGCCGACGCGGTCGGCGATGGCGTAGACGAAATCACGGAACACGCTCGGGGTCATGCCGGTGTAGCCGCCATCCTGGTTCACCTGATTCGACGTGGCTTCGATCAGCACCGGCTGCGCCGGTCCCGCCGCCAGCGTCACTTCCATCGCCGCCTCGAGCACGATCGGATGCGCCGAGCACACCGCGTGGATCCCGACGGCTTCGCCGGCCTTGTGCCGGCGCACCAGATTCAACATGTAGTCCATTTGTCAGGCTCCTTCGGTTGATTCGGCAGGCGCGACGCTATCGTCCGCCTGCAGCGCAAGAAACAGCGCGGCCGCCAGCGCCAGGCCGATGCCGGCCAGCCGGTAGCCGCCCGGCACCGCGCCGGCCAGCGCCATCGCGATCACGGTGGTCAACAGCGGCGCGCCGGCATTGACCAGCGGCGACACTGTCAGCGCCTTGCCGTGCCTGAACGCGTACACCAGCGTCAGTGCGCCGATGGCATTGAGCACCTGGGTGGCAGCGGCCAGCAGCGGCCCGGATGGCCCGTAATTGATCGGCTGCGAGAAATCGGTCATCGCCAGCGCCACTGGAATGCACAGCAGCGCACTGGCGGTCATATAGAAGAAGATGCTTTCGGCATCCATCCGCGTATTGGCCAGCTTGATGAAGTACGCCTGCAGACCCCATGCGACCAGCACGCCGATCGCCAGCACGAACCACAGCCCGTACTGCTGCGGCGCGCCACCCGGGTTGAAATCAAACAGCGGCAGTGCGCACACGGCCAACACGATGCCAAGCACGCCCATGCGGCCCGTACGCTCATGCAGGAACAGTAGCGAGAGCACGATCGTGATGACGGGCGAGAGCGAAATCAGCGGGAAAATGAGGTAAGCCGGGCCGGCCTTGACTGCATAGAACAGCACCATCTGGCCACCCGCGCCCAGCAGGCCGATGGCCAGCCCGTAGCCCACGGCAGTGCGGTCGCGGCGCACGCGCCAGCCGGAGCGCGCCAGCACGAACAGCGCCGGCGGCACCATCGTCAGCGCCCACACCACATACACGAGCGTCTCAGGGAAGCCATTCTGGGTAGGCAGACCGGCGAACGCGCCCCACACGCCCCACAGCAGCGCCGTCGCCAGCGCGTAGCCGAGCCAGCGCGGCCTGGCAGCACCAGCGGTGCCCTGTGCAGACAGCATCCTCTTTTCCAGGGTGTCTGCCGAATTCACAGGACCACCCATGCTGCCAGCCCGGTCATGCCGTACTCAACGCCATCGCTCGATATGCTTTTCATCCGAATCCTCTTCGCCAGGTGGGTTAGTTTCAAACGTTTTCGTTGCCACCCATGCGATAGTAAAGAAGTGCCAAACGAAAAGCAAAGTCTTTCCAAATATTTTCGCTTTCGGGTATTTTGACGTGCAAAATCGCGTCTTTTATTTTCGAATACTTTCGATTACCATCAGGACAACGGATGCATGTGCCGCCCGACCTTTTTCCGCCCGCAGACAAATTCATCGTCAGGAGATTTGCATGAACCATCGCTGGACTGAACCACGTGAACCCAAACCCTGGACCGTTGTCTGCGGCAGCCTGGCTGCTGCCCTGGCCTTGTCGGTGACGCAGGTTCATGCAAAGTCTTTGGACGATCCCCTGGCCCCGGCAGGCCGCTGGGAAGGCAATACGAGTGGCAGCGCCAGCACGCCGCCGATGGGATGGAACAGCTGGAACGCGTTCCGCACGGAAGTCGACGAAGGCAAGGTGATGGGCGCCGCACAGGTGCTTGCCGACAGCGGTCTTGCAAAGCTCGGGTACAACCATGTCATCCTCGACGATGGCTGGTGGATGAAACGCCGCACCAGCGATGGCCGCCTGCAGATCCGCACCGGCATCTTTCCTTCTGCCGCCACCGGTGGGCCGGACGGCACCAGTTTCAAGCCGTTCACCGACAAACTGCACGCGATGGGCTTTAAGGCCGGGATCTACACGGACGTCGGCCGCAACGCCTGCTCGCAAGCCTACGACCTGCATTCGCCCAACCTGCCACAAGGCACAACCGCCGAACGCGAAGTGGGCCTGGACGGCCACGTCACGCAGGACATCAACCTGTATTTCAAGGAATGGGGCTTCGACTATCTGAAGATCGACGCCTGCGGACTGGCCGATTTCATACCGGGCTCGGACCTGGTCAAGAAACAGAGCTACCGCGGCATGGCGCCGCTGATCGAGCGCGGGTCGATCAACCGCACGGATATCGGCGCCGTGCGCGCCCGTTACGAAACCGTTGCTGCGGCAATCAAAGCGGCGCGTCCGCTCGGTGATTATGTGATGTCGATCTGCGCCTGGGGCATGGCCAATGTGCGCAGCTGGGGCAAGGATGTCGGCAACCTGTGGCGCACCAGCGCCGACATCACGCCGAGTTGGACCAGCATGCTGCACAACTTCGACAGCGCGGCCAAACGTGCGCTGTACGCCGGCCCCGGCCACTGGAACGATCCCGATATCCTGCACATCGGCCATGGCGAATTCGATGCGAACAACCCGGTCGAAGTGCGCTCGCATTTCTCGCTGTGGGCGATGATCAATGCGCCGCTGCTGATCAGCTATGACTTGCAGCATGGTCCGGCGTCGCTGCTCGCCGTCCTGGGCAATGCGGACGTGATCCGCCTGAACCAGGACAAGGCCGGCCACCAGGGCATCGTTGCCTACGATGCCGACGATGCGCAGATCATCGTCAAGACGCTGGGCGATGGGCAGCGCAAGGCAGTGGCGCTGTTTAACCGCGGCGCATCGCCCGCACCGGTGACGCTACTGGCGATGCACCTGAAACTGGCGGATGGCGCGCCGGTCACGCTGCGCAATCTGTGGACGAAGGAAACCTTGACCTTCACCGCCGAGAAGGCCTTTACGCTCGCGCCACACGAGACGCTCGTATTCGAAGCGCACGGCAAGCGCCAGCTGGAAAACGGTGTGTATCTGTCGGAGATTCCGGGGTCGATCAATGTCGCCGTTGACGGGACGCGCCAGCCGCAACTCGATCCGACCGTCCATCGCATGATCGACCCGTGGTCGAGCACCCGCTCCGGCGGCTCACGGCCTCAGTACGCCGGCTGGGGTGGCGCGCAGCCGGATGCAACGCCGTTTGGACAGAGCCTGCAGGTGGCCGGCCAGGTATTCACGTCGGGGCTTGGCGTGCTGTCCAATTCGCGGCTTCAGGTGAAGAACGATGCTGGGTACGCGCGCTTGACCGCGTCGGTTGGCGTGGATGATTCGACTGAAAACACGGCCGGACTGGTGCGCTTTTACGTGTATGGCGATGGAAAACTGCTCGCCGAAAGTGTGCCGGCGCGGTTCGGATCGAAGGCTCAGACATTGACGGCCGATGTGCGCGGCGTGAAGGTCATTGAACTGGTGGTGCGGGATGCCAAAACCGGCAACGCGGTGCCTGTCGTAGCGACATGGGGAGACGTGCAGCTGACGCAGGCTGGTGCCGCTGCGCCGGGTACGCAAACGTCGGGCAGCGACCGCATCTGAGTGCCGGGACACGACACGATCATGACCTCATTCACCAGCCTCGACACCCTCGTCTTCCTCATCTACTTCGTGGCCATTTTGGCCTACGGCATCTGGATCTACTGGAGCAAGAAACGGTCGTCCGGCAAGGCCACCCACGACTTCTTTCTGGCCGAAGGGTCGCTCACGTGGTGGGCCATCGGCGCCTCGCTGATCGCATCCAACATCTCGGCCGAGCAATTCATCGGCATGAGCGGCGCGGGCTTTCGCATCGGGATGGCGATCGCGGTGTACGAGCTGATGGCCGCCGCGACCCTGGTCATTGTCGCCGTGTTCTTCATGCCGATTTACCTGAAGAACCGCATTTATACGATGCCGCAATTTCTTGAGCAGCGCTACGGCCCGGCGGTGGCGGCAACGATGGCGGTGTTCTGGCTCGGCCTGTATGTGGTGGTCAACCTCACCGCGATCCTGTACCTGGGCGCGCTGGCGATCAGCAGCATCGCCGGGCTGAACGTGCTGGCCTGCATGCTGTTCCTGGCCGTGTTTGCCACCGTGATCACGCTGGGCGGCATGAAGGTGATCGGCTATACCGATGTGATCCAGGTGCTGTGCCTGGTCATTGGCGGACTCGTTACCACCTGGATTGCACTCGACCTGGTGGCGGCGCTGGCCGGTGGCCAGGGCGCGGTGCGGGGGCTGAGCGAACTGTATCTGCGCGCTGGCGAGCATTTCAATATGGTGCTTACGCGCGACGATCCCAACTACATGGACCTGCCCGGCATGTCGACCATCATCGGTGGCATGCTGATCGTGAACCTCAACTACTGGGGCTGCAACCAGTACATCGTCCAGCGCGCGCTGGGCGCCAACCTGCACACGGCGCGCAAGGGACTGCTGTTCGCGGCCTTCCTCAAGCTGCTGATGCCGGTGATCGTGGTGTTGCCCGGCATCGCGGCCTATGCCCTCGACAAGTCCGGCACGCTTGGCGACGCCATGCGACCGGGCGGCGAACTCAATCCGGACCGCGCTTATCCTACCCTGCTGGCCCTGCTGCCGGCCGGGCTCAAGGGCCTGGCGTTCGCCGCGCTTGTTGCGGCGGTCGTCGCGTCGCTGGCCGGCAAGGCCAACAGCGTGGCGACGATCTTCACGCTGGACGTCTACAACAAGCATGTCAACCGCGGGGCCAGCGAGCAGCGCATGGTCTGGATCGGCCGGATCTCGGTGGTGGCGGCGATGGCCATCGCCGTGCTGCTCGCCCCCTTGCTGGGGATCGACAAGAAAGGCGGCTTCCAGTACATCCAGGAATACACCGGTTTCGTGTCACCCGGCATCCTGGCGATGTTCTTGCTGGGCTTTTACTGGCGCAAGACCACCGCTGCGGCGGCCATGTTCGCGACGATTGGCGGGCTGGTGTTTTCGGTGTTTCTCAAGTTTCTGCCGCTGGTGATGGACTTGGGGTTTCTGGCGCCGATTGGGTTTGCGGTCAATAACGGCGCCGGTAGTTACGAAATTCCGTTTCTCGACCGGATGCTGATCGTGTTTGTCATGGTTGTGATTGGCATGGTTTTGTTGAGCACGACGGCGCAGCGAGACGGCAGCCACAAGCGCATGGTGATCGACCGGTCGATGTTCCGTGTTGATCGCGGATTTGCGGTTGGTTCGGTGGTGATTTTTGCGGTGCTGGTGGCGATTTATGGGGGTTGGTAGTTTGAAGGCGCGTTGTCGCGCTGGTTCGATTTGTGGTTCGAAGGGAACGAGATCGGCAGCGCAATCGTGTTCACAGCCGGGTCCGTGTCCGAATGTCAGACCTGACACCGGCTTGTATCTGTTATAGCAACTATGTTTTAACGCAAAAAGCAATTGCCCTTTGACATGATTGCCGCTATAATTGCGGCCCTTTTACAACAAAACCTCCGGTAGCACATCTGCTATCGATCGTTTTCCATGCCGTGCATGGGAATCGAACCCTGGGCCAACCGCCCGCATCAAGCAACGTTCGCCGCATGGCGGTTGAACGGCACTCAGCGTCATTAACACGCACACAGCACCCGGCACGCATTGCGCACACCGCAAGCGCCGCCACGCCTTTGGCATTGTCGCCGCGTCGACAGGCCAGGCACGCGCTGTCTGCATCACCACCATGTCGCGATCTCTGCCGCCGGCCCCGTTGCCTGCGGCGATTTCATTTCATTCGACAGATCGAGGGAGAACCACACCGTGGCAAAACAAATCATCATCGACCAGGTCTTCAAAGTCTTCGGGGATCAGCCGGAAGCAGCACTGGACCTAGTTCGCCAAGGCGCCAGCAAGCAGGATATCCTTGCCCAGACCGCCTGCACCATCGGCGTGTTCGACGCCAGCTTCACGATTGAAGCCGGCGAAATTTTCGTCATCATGGGCTTGTCCGGGTCAGGCAAATCGACCATGGTGCGGATGCTCAATCGTCTGATCGAGCCGACCGCCGGGCGCATCCTGATCGACGGCAATGACATCAACACCCTGCCCGATGCGCAGTTGCGCGCGCTGCGCCGCAAGGACATCAGCATGGTGTTCCAGTCGTTCGCGCTGCTGCCGCAACTTACCGTGCTCGACAACACGGCGTTCGGCATGGAGCTGGCCGGCACGCCGAAGGCCGAGCGCCATGCGCTGGCGTTGCAGGCGCTGGACCAGGTGGGCCTGGCCGGGTATGGCGCCAGCTACCCGGATGAATTATCGGGCGGCATGCAGCAACGCGTGGGCCTGGCCCGCGCACTGGCGTGCGATCCCGCCATCCTGCTGATGGACGAGGCGTTTTCGGCGCTCGATCCGATCATGCGCACCGAGATGCAATCGGAACTGCTGCGCCTGCAGCAGATCAAGCGCCGCACCATCGTGTTCATCTCACACGATCTCGACGAAGCGATGCGCATCGGCGACCGGGTCGCCATCATGAAGGACGGCCATGTGGTGCAAGTGGGCACGCCGGAAGACATCCTGCGCCAGCCTGCCAACGACTACGTGCGCAACTTCGTGCGCGGCGTCGATGCCGCGGCCGTGTTCAAGGCCGGCGATATCGCCCGTAAGAGCCAGATCGTGGTGTCGGAGTCGCCAGCGCGCGGTTCGCGCGCAGCGCTGTCGATGCTGGAAGAGCAGGATCGGGCCTACGCCTACGTGGTCGACCCGCAGCAGAAATTCCTGGGTGTGGTCTCGGCCGACTCGCTGCGCAGCGCGCTCGACGGTCACGTCGGCCCACTGGGCCTGGCGCACGCCTACCTGCCCGATGTCACGACCATCGATGCCGATGAACCGGTGGCCGGCCTGTTCGGCCAAGTGGCGCAGATGCCGTATGGCGTGCCTGTGGTGACGAACGATGGCAAATACCGTGGCGCCATCAGCAAGACCACGCTGCTGAAGTTCCTCGACCGCGATACGCCGCCCCTGGCCGCACCAAACAACCCGAAAGGACAAGCATGAATCCCGGCACCGCCGCAGCGACCCAACCGGTCGCCCCACAAGCTGAGCAGATCAATCCATGGCTGCCGACGCCGCCGCGCGATACCTCCTGGCTCGATGCCGCGCCAGCCGCCTCGCCCGATCAGGCCGGCGTCGGACTGTCCGACCTGCTGAACGGCTCGCTGTCGCTCCAGTCCGGGATCAATGACGCTCTGGGCTGGGTGGTCGAACACTTCCGCCCATTCTTCCAGATCGTGCGCGCCCCGATCGACGCCACGCTCGACGCCGTCAGCGCGCTGTTGCTGGCTGCGCCTGCGCTCGCGGTGATCGCTGTCATCGGCGTGCTGGCCTGGCAATTCACCACCCGCACGCTCGCCATCGGCACCGTGGTGGCGCTGTTGATCGTCTCGATGCTGGGTATCTGGTCCGACGCCATGATCACGCTGTCGCTGGTGCTGACGTCGCTCGCGTTCTGCATGGTGATCGGCTTGCCGCTGGGGATTTTCCTGGCCAGCAGCGACCGCGCCCAGAACCTCCTGCGCCCATTGCTCGACGCCATGCAGACCACGCCGGCTTTTGTCTATCTGGTGCCGGTGGTGATGCTGTTCGGTATCGGTAATGCGCCGGGCGTGATCGTGACCATCATCTTTGCGCTGCCACCGCTGGTGCGCCTGACCAATCTCGGCATTCGCCAGGTGCGCCCCGACCTGATCGAGGCGGCGCGCGCCTACGGCGCCTCGCCGTGGCAGTTGCTGAGCCGCGTCCAGTTTCCGCTGGCGATGCCGTCGATCATGGCCGGCATCAACCAGTCGCTGATGCTGTCGCTGTCGATGGTCGTGATCGCCTCGATGATCGCCGTCGGCGGCCTGGGCCAGATGGTCTTGCGCGGCATCGGCCGCCTGGACATGGGTCTGGCAACCGTGGGTGGCCTGGGCATCGTGCTGCTGGCAATTACGCTGGACCGCTTGACGCAGTCGATGGGACAGCCGCGTCGTGGTGTACGCCACTGGTACCAGACTGGCCCGGCCGGCCTCATCCTGCGCCTGACACGCGGCAAGCCACAATCATAAAAAGGAACACGAATGCATCGCATGAAAAAATTCACGATCAAACACCAGTCACAACGCATGTTTCGCTGGATCGCCACCATCGCGCTGGGCGCACTGGCGCTGAGTACCCACCTGGCCATGGCGCAAACGCCGGCAGACACCCTTCCCGGCAAGGGGATCAAGGTGCAAGCGCTGCAAAGCCCGGTTGCCGAAGAGACGTTCCAGACCATGCTGGTCGACCGTGCTCTGGCAGCGCTGGGTTACGCACCGCAACCGATCAAGGAAGTGGAATACCCAACGGCCCACATCGCCATTGCCAATGGCGATGCCACGTTCCTGGCGGTGCACTGGGATCCCTTGCACAAGGATTTCTATGACAACGCCGGCGGCGATGCCAAACTGCTGCGCATGGGCGAGTACGCCGGGCCGGCCGCCCAGGGCTACCTGATCGACAAGGCGACCGCCGATAAATACGGCATCACCAGTATCGGCCAATTGCGCGAGCCGCGCCTGGCCAAGCTGTTTGACAACGACGGCGATGGCAAGGCGGACATGGCCGGTTGCAATCCGGGCTGGGGCTGCGAAGCGATGATCGAGCAGCATATGGACGGCTTCAAGCTGCGCGGCACGGTCACGCATGTGCAAGGTAATTACTCCGCATTGATCGCCGATACCATCGGCCGCTTTAAGCGCGGCTCGCCGATCCTGTATTACGCCTGGACGCCTTACTGGGTCAACGGCGTCATGATTCCGGGCAAGGATGTCGTGTGGCTGCAGGCGCCGAAGACGGCGTATCCGGGCAAGCCCGATACACGCCTGCCCGATGGCAGCGACTACGGCTTTGCCATCAACACGACGCGCTTTGTCGTGAACCGTGCCTGGGCCGAGAAGAACCCGGCAGCCGTGAAGCTGTTTCAGGTGATGCGGTTGCCGATTGCCGATATCGATGCGCAGAATGCGCGCATGCGCAGTGGCGAAAACTCCCAGGCCGATATTGCGCGCCATGTGTCGGGGTGGATCAAGTTTCATCAGAAGGAATTTGATGGCTGGATTGCGCAGGCGCGGGCGGTAGCGCGGTGAGATTGCTGTAGTCGCAGCAGTGCCGTCAGGACGCTGTCATTGCGAGCGGCCTGACGGTTGCTGCACAGCGCCAGCGTCCTGTGACATTGGTCTTGGGCGCTCCCCCATCCCTGCACGCCTGGTTGATCAACCGATGGGTCGCCATTATTGTTGGCATTAGCGGTCTTTTTTTTCGCCTCGTCGCGTGGGTTAGTTACAATTAACCAAATCGTATCTTCAGTATGAAGATGCCTCGCGGAGCACGCTGGCTGTAACCGGCGCCCTCAGGACAACACCATTCATTGCCTGGCGCCAGGCACGTTGAACACGCGATTGACATCGCCCTCCTCGCGAATGATTTCCGCGATGATCTCGGGCAGCGACATGCGCCCCCAGTTCACTGCGCGGCGGATCAGGAACGGGGTCGGGCTGTGCGGTTCGACTTCGGTCAGGTAATCGGCCAGCATGGCCAGGGTGGCGTAGGCCTGCGTGCGGTTGCGCCAGAGCTGGCCGCCCGTGCTGCCATGGTCGATGGCATCGTACCCGGCAGCGTCGGGCATCGCGCTAACATTACCGGCAGCGTCCCCGGCACTTGTCACGGCGTCCTGCACCAGATCGTCGTCATGCAAAGCTTCCACCACGCTGTCATGCAGCTGCGCCACTACCCGCTGTGCGGACTCGATGGTCGCGGCCAGCTTGCCCAGATTGGGCGCCAGCGGCCCCAGCTGCGCACGCAAGAACGCGACAATGGCGGCCAGCGCATTCTGGCACTCTCCGAGCGCAGTTGCCATCCACACCAGCTCGGGCTGCAACCGGACGACGCCATCCACAACGTCCGCGCGCGTCAGTGCGACTTCGGCCGCCGGCTGGCTGCGCCCGTCGCGAAGTTCCGGCGTCATCTCGTGAATCGTCATGCGTTCCCAGTCGGCCAGGGTCACCGGCGTGGCCTTGCCGGCATCGACACAGACCAGCACGGTATGAACGCGCAGGCTGGCGCTGAGCGATTCGTTGAGCCACTCGAGTGGCGCCAGACGGGCATCGAGGTCGGGATCGTCATCGCCCTGGGCCGTGTCCGCTGCGTCGATCCTTGGGTGCAGCGCATCCCAATAGGCACGCAACAGCGCGTCGACCATGCGCAGGCCCTGACGCAAGCCAGCGACCCCATGCCGGCGCATCCATGCCTCGACCAGCCAGACGGCGATCTGCAGATCCTTGAAACGAAAGCCCAGCATGTCGATGCACCTGGCTTCGATGGCAGGCCAATCGGCGCGCTTGAGGGGGCGCTCCCATTGGCCCATCGGCAGCTGCGGATCGTCCTCCTCGCGCAGCAGGCGGATCTCCGTGAACACGGGGTCGTAGCGCGCCGACGGGCCACAGGGGGCATCGGCAGACAGCGGTGCCAGGATGCGCGCCACGTCGGCATGGTCCAGCGTGTCGATGGGATCAGCGATCGTGTTCATAAGGATGTACCTGCAGGTGGATGCCACAGCGGCAGCTGCTCGGGAAAGGCAGCCGGCCAGGCCAGGGTCGTTTGCTTGCCGGGCGCGCGCACGCGCGCGCGCAAGAATACCTGCACCGTCGACGGTGCGGCCGGCGGCACCGCAGTGCCGGCAGCCACCACGGGAAACTCGACCCGCAGCAAAGGTGCGCGGCCGTCGTCGCCCGCAGGGTCGGCGACCCGGAAGGTTTGCACGAATGTCACCAGTGCCCACGGGTCGTTGAAACGAAAATTCACCGTGCGCTCGGCCACCGACATGTTCGGACGACTGGCGTGGGCGCCCGGATCCGGCGCCAGCACGCCATCGCGCGCCAGCCGCAGGCCGAGCATCACCGGCATGCCCGGCTCCCAGCGCAGCGCGCGCGCGGGCTCGCCCTGACGCAGGGTGGCCGGGCCGACCGACAACGTCCACTCAATGATGGCGTTGGCGCGCTGCTCAGCAGGCCGATTGACCCGGAAATCGATCGACAGGTCGAGTGCGGCCGGCTGGCTGTCGTCGGCCGGGAACAACGGCGCCAGCAGCTCGCGCACACGGCCAAATTCCTGGTCGGCCGTTTTGACCTCCGCGCGCGGCCCTGCTTGACCCCGGTCGCGCGCTGCCTGGACCACGGCGGCATGCGCCAGGTCGTAATTGCGCAGCGACGCCGCCACGGCGTCGGCGTCGGCCGTCATTGCCTCAGGTGTGGCGCCTGTCCCGGCAGCGACAAACGGCGCGCGCCGGCCCAGATTGCCGTTGTAGGCAAGCGCAAATTTCTGCCAGCGGCTTTCGCTCTCCCCGCTCGCCAGCGCCCGGCAGCGCGTGAGCAACGCGGTTCGTAATGCCAGCAGCTGAACGGCGTACAGATCGCTGCCCATGCCTGTCCTGCGTGCGGCCAGCTTGTCTGCGCAGTTGGCGCCGTCGATGCCCGCGCTTTCCTCGACAATGAAGTTTTCCAGTGCCAGACGCGAACTGAGAGGACTCTTGCGGTTGTACAGCTGCAGGTCGGCGCCCGCCAGCTGCCAGCGCTTGACGATGGGCAGGTCAACCCCGGCGCTGAGCAAGAATTGAAGCACGCCGTCACCCTGGCGCGCCGTGGCTTCAATGAATTCCTTTTGCCGTTCGACGTATGCGAGCACACCGGTGCCGTCGCCGTCGCCAAAGGCGTCGAGCAGCGGCCCGGCCTTGCCGGTCCAGTTCTCGAAGGCGGCGTCGCGCGGTACGTACAGCTGCGCCCCTGCCAGCAACGCATCGAGCCGCTGCAAGCGCGTGATGGCATCGGTTGTCAGTGCCGCATCGAGAGGCGCCAGCGTGCCGTGTGCATCGATCCTCTCCATCCAGGCCCGCAGTTCCAGCACTCGCAGGCGGTCGGCGTCGGTGGCCTTGGCCGGCGACTCGGCATCGACCACGCGCATGCCCTGCGCCAGCGCGGCATGCGCAGCCGACAGCAGCGCCAGGTCGACCAGGGCGCCGGCCGGCTGCTGAAGATTGGCCGGCAGGTCGATCAGCGGACCGGCGCGAAATGCCCTGCGTGATTCGATCAGGCTGGCGACATGTTCGAGCTGGCCCTTGTCCCAGACGATCGCCATCCCGGACGGCACCACGGGGTAGGACGCCGGTGCACTGGCCCTGACGTAGGGCTGGACCATCAGCGCTGCAACAGCGGTGCGCATGGCCTTGCGCTCGGGTGTGGCCGTCCATGACTTCGTTTCAGCCGACCACGCCAGCGCAGGTGCGGTATCCGACTGGATGTCCGCATTCACCGCCGTCCATGCCTGCGTAAAACGTGCGTAATCGCGCTCGACCAGCGCGGCAAAATCCTGTTGCGCCGCCTGCCCCAACAGGCCGTTATCGCGAATGCGCTTGAGCAGATCCCCGTAATGCGCGCCGAGCTGCATGGTGGACAGCGCCATCCATTCTCCCTGCCCAGGCGTGAGGAGTGATTGCTGCGCATCGAGCGCGCTGCGCAGCCTGCGCCAGAGTGTCAACTGGCTGTCGAGACGATCGTCGACGGCGCCGCCACTTTGTAAGGCGGCGACGATGGCGGCGATCTCGCGCCCCGTCTCAAGCAAGGGATTGCGCTCGAACAAACGGGCATCGAGTCGTTTGCCCAGCTGCTGCAAGGCGCAGCGCGCCGCCAGTTCCATCTGCGCGCGCGGCGGCAGCGCCGGGCGCCGCGCGGCATTTTTCGACGCCGCCTGCCGGTACAGTGCAGCGGCCCGGTCCAGCGCCTCGGCGCGGGCGGGCAGGTCCGCCATGCGCTGGCCAAGCAGCAGCTTGACGGCGCGTGCCAGGTCCTTGCCTTGCGCCGCTGGTACGCTGTCGCCGGTCCCGGAAGGCTGGATGGGTTCGAGTCTTTCGATCGACTCGATCCCAAGCCCAACGGTCTGAAGCTGCGCGAGGAAATCGTTCAGCGCGGCATACTCCGGCAGCATCGCAAGATTGAGCGTACCCGATGGCGCGCTTGCCGTGGGAGACGCAGGCATGCAGTTGGCGGGATCGAGCAACTGGCGCTTGCCGGCGTTATTGACATGCGCAGTGCGCGTCAGCGCGGTCAGCTTCGACACGGCCGCTTCGTGCAGCGCTGGCACGGCGACATTCGCGAAATGCTTCGGCAGCACCGCATTCAGCTGATCCTGAAGTTTGTCGAATGGCGCCCATGACCCCGGCATCGTGCCCGAGCCGAAGTGCACGCCGCCGATTGCCGCAAAATCGTTCAGCACCGTCATCAAAGGCTTGAGTGTCCCGGACGTTGCCGACATCATGTCGCCGTCGCTGTCCTGGCTGCGCAAGATTGCCTCCAGCTTCACGGCCTGGTCGGCGAGCCTGTCGGTAGCGAACGCCAGCCCGATCGCCCATAGCAAGGGGACCAGGAACAGCAGCCCCCAGCCAGCCCGTTTCAGCGGACTCTGGCGCAGGCGCTGCGCGGATGCGCGTACCAGCCCTGCCTCGGCAAACACCTTGCGCTCGAAAATATCGCGTAAAAACGCCGGCATCGCATGGCGGGACTCGGTCGGGACCGCATCCTGTTCCTGGCCGGCGATCGCGACCGGGCCGCCGGCAGCGCGCATCAGCGCCGCAGCGCTGCAATCGCCCGTCAGGTACACGCCGCGCAGCAGGAACGACTCGTGATAGACACTCGGGCGCATCAACTCGTCGCAGAACAGGGCGAGGCCGGGACGCAGGCGTTCAACGTCGCTCGCCAGCAGAAAATAGGCGCTGCTGTCGCTGTCGCCGCTTTCGAGGGCGCACAGCTCGGCGCAGCTGTCGGCGATCGCCGCGCCGACCTGGCCGATGGCGCTGTCGATCCACTGGCTGCGGTATGGTGCCACCAGTTCGTGTGGCGAGGCCCACCCGAGAATCGAGCGTTGGGTGGCATCTGGCAGGGCCGCGGCGAAACTGGCAAACCCCGGGATGGTTTCGCACTCGCTGATCACCACATGCACGGGAAAGCGCAGGGCCAGCCGGTTCTGCGCCAGCCACAGGCGCCGGTGCAGCGACTTGGCGCGCGCCAGCAACTGCAGCTGGCCGTCCGGGCTGTCATCGAGCAGCTGCGCCGCCGGAATCGCCAGCACCACGCAATCGAGAGGCCGCTGCGGGCGATACTTGCGGCAGTGGCCGATGAGATCGTCCCAGACGCCATCGACATCGGCGGCGCCCAGGTAGGCCGAGCGCAGCTGGATCACCACGCCCCGATCGAAAAACTGCCAGTCGAGGCCCTGGGCCGCGGCGCGCATGCCCGCTTCTTCGCTGAGCGCGCTTTGCAGGCCGGAGGCATGCAACGGCAACGGCGCGCCAGCGCCCTCGTTGAGCAGTACCGTCCATGACAGGTTGTAGCGCTCGGTGCGGGTCGCCAGATTACGTTCAATCAGTTTGACGGCCCTGCCGAAGGAACGGCGTACGGCGGTCGCGCTCAGCAAGCGCATGGCCTTGACGGACGCGGCCCCGTCTTTGCCATCGCGACGGGCGGCGACGAACACCAGCGCCAGCAAGGCGAGCATGACCACCGCTGCAAGCGCGAGCAGGATCGGGCCAAGGTAGGGCGAATCGAGGTTCATCGCGCCCCCGCCGCGCTGGCCGTGCCGGTATCACGGCGGGCGTTCTGCTCGAGCGCGTCGCGCACCGGCTTCGACTGCCACAGCCACAACCCCTCTGATAGCAAGAGCATGGCCAGCATGAGCCCCACCCACGTCACGGCGCCGCGGCTGGGGCGGGCCAGGCGCGCACGGTTGTCGAAGCTCAGCGTGCTCGCGTAGGGCTGGTCGCTCAGCACGGCATCGGCGCCGCGCATGCCGGGCGCGCGCTGCCAGGCGAACTGAAACAACGCGCGGCGGTAGCCGGCCAGCGCACCGAGGTCATCCCCACCACGGTAGCGGCCCTGAAAGCCGAGCGCCAGCAGATAGAGATAAAGGCGCGCCAGCGGGCGGCGCGCCGGATCGCGCTCCGTCAGGAGCAGGTCAATGTCGGCAAATATCTGCTGGCCGGCATACGCGGTGCGGAACAGGGTGGCCTCGACCAGCACGTGGCGCCAGTGCGCACGGCCGACCCAGTCGCTGCGCAACATCATTTCGTCGGCCAGCGCCGCCTTCAGAAAGCGCGCGCGCAGCTCCAGGTCGACATTGTCCTTGCCGGCCAGGCGCCCGGCTTCCAGGCTTTGCAGTTCGATCAACTGGCACAATTGCCTACTCAGGGCGGCGGCGCCAGCCTCTGCATCGGTGTCTCCGAGCGCCAGCGCCGCCGTGCGCGCACCCATCAACACCTTCACGAAGGCACGAAACTGGTGCGACGCCGGGTCCTCGCCGCCCCGTTCGATGTCACTGTTCATCGGCGCCACCTTTGATATAGACGACGATTTCCTGCGGCCGCAAGGCGCGCTGGGCGCTGTTGTCGTTGCCGATCACCAGATCCTGGCCTGCCACGATGGACTGTGCGTCGACCGTGACGGCAAACAGAGTAGCGCCGCCGCTGCCGCCCTCGCGCAGGCCCAGTTCCGGCGCGCTGTCGACGTGATGCCGGATGGCGCCCGGCACCCGGCGGTCGCGCAGCGATGCCGACACCGTGCGCGAGCCGATGGTGGCGCCCTCCATCCACTGGCGTAACTGGGGTTCGCCCTGGCCGCGCAGTCCCAGCACCAGCCGCGCACCCATCCACTCGGGACGCCAGGCCAGGGTGAACACTTCGCCATCGAAATCGAAGGCGATGCTGGTCCATTCTTCGCTCACTTCGCTGGCCAGGCCATGCAGATGATCGAGCACGGTCTCGAACGCAGCGTGGCTGTCCGCATGCAGGTAGGCCGGTGGTGCCAGCGGTACCGCGCCCGGCCGCAGCGCTGCCAGCGGCCCCAGTTGCGCGCACAGCGCCAGGTACAGCGCCAGCGGCTGCAACGGTGCGGTATCGAGTATCGCTTCCAGCAGCGGCAGGTTGAGGGTCAGGTGCGCAAGCCGTGCGCGCTCTTCCAGACGCGCCACGCGTTCTTCCACGCGCGAGGACTGGTTCGTGCTTTGCTTGCCCAGAAAAACCGCCTTGCTGCGCATCAGGACGCCCAGCGCGCGCGCGCGCTGGGCGATGTGCGCGGTCGCAGGCACGTCGAGTTGGGCCGGCCAGAAAGGGCCGCGACGCACGATCTGGTTTTCCTGGCGCAGCGCCATCAGCTGCATGGCGACATACGCGGCGCCAGGCAGCTGGCCGGCCGTCAGCGCCAGATTGGCTGCCATGCGCGGCACCTCTTCGGGTAGCGCCTCCGACACCTCGTCGTCCACCAGGCCGCTCTCGATGGGCCGGAACATGGCCGGTTGTCCGGGCTGACGCAGCGAGCGCGCACTGCCGACGATCAGATAGACCGGAACATCGCCCTGCGCCATCGCAGCTGCGAATGGCGCCAGATCCAGTTCAAGCGTGGCATCCTGGGCGCGGGTGGCATCGAAGCGCAGCGCCATCCCGTTCGGCATGACCGCTTCGAGCAGCAGGATGCGCAGGCGCCCGCCGCCCAGCAAGGCCTCGTCGATCACCAGGCGGCGCACGCCCCACGCCGCCGGCTGGCCGGCCAGCGCCTGCCACGCCAGCAAGGCGTCGACGCGCGCGCTCTCCTGCTGAAAATGCTGGGGCGTGAGCAGCATGCCTTCATGCCACTGTATGCGATCGAATATCTGCGCCTCGGCCATGAATGATTCCTCTTGATTAGTGGGCCGCGCCCGTTTTGGTGTCCGTGAGCAGTGCATCTTGCGCATTGAGTTGCAGCAGATAGCCGCTGCTATCGAGCTGCAGGCGGTAGCGGTGCGCGCCGGGCGTGCCGTAATTGGCGAACATCAGCGCCGCCCAGCCCTTTTTTGCACGAAACGGCGTCGGGTCGATCTCGAACGACTGGCCCGGCACCAGTTCCAGCGACTGCACCACCAGCGCGCCGGGCTGACTGCGGCGCATGTCGTCACGCACCGCGAAGTATTGGGCGGCAGTCAGGGCGGAGACACCGTCAACCAGGACGCGCTCGGTAATCAGGACGACGTCGATCGCCAGCGGGCTGTTGTTGTTGGCGTCAGGCGCGGTGACGACGTGCATCGTCTTCCAGTCCGGCTTGATCGCCTTCACGCCGCCGAACATGCCGCAGCCGGCCAGTAGACAGGCTGCGGCCAGCCAGGCGCAGCGTGCCGCCCCGGTCAGCGCGGCACGCATGTCGCCAGAGCTTCGTGACCGAGTACATAGCCAAGTGCGAACAACAGCACCAGAAGGCAAACAAAGGCGACCAGGCCAACCACCATCAGTCGCGTCGTCAGGGTAAAAACGGTAGGCATCATTGTCTTTCATTGCGTAGTCGCCTCATGGCAGCAGGACCGTCGTTTGCCCCGGCATCGTGATCTCGATGACACCGCCAAAGCTGCACATCAATTTGGAGGCCATGGTCAGCGCCGCCATATTCCCGATCAGGACCGTGGGCGCGCCCGGCGCCCACGGTGCGCCCGTCACCGGTACGCAGGGCATCGGTACCAGCACGCCCATTGCCGCCGCGGTGGCCGCCGCCACCGCTGGATTGGCCAGTGACGTGCACATGACGAAGGAAGCGATGTTCACCAGCGGTTTGCTGTCCATGATCGTGGCATCGGCGGCGCCGGTCAGCACGGCGTTCAGCGGCAGCACGGCCAACGCGGCGGGCGCCGCGCCGAAGGAGCATTTGAGCAGCGCGCCCGCGCACACCAATTGGCCCATCAATCCCCCCGCACCATGCGTTTCAGACGCTCGATCAGGGCCGGCGGCGCCTCCGCCGCGCCGATGCGCTTGCCCTGCTGGTCGAACCGGACCGGGGGCGCCAGCGGCACGCCGTCGTGGTAAAACAGTTCTTCCATCAGCGATCCATCCGGCCAGTAGCGCCGCACGGCGCCGTGCAGCAGGTTGGCGCGGTAGGCGCAGCGCTGCACCACCTGGCCGTCGGCATCGAAATCGCCCGACTCGCCCTCCAGGAGGCCCGCGTGGTAGTGGGCACTGCGCACTTGGCGTCCTTCGTGAAAAAACTGCGCTTCGCCTTCCAGCTGACCGGCCAGCAGCTGCAGCCGTGCGGTCATCTGGCCTGCTTCGTCGAACGACAGCGACGGCCCGCTGGCCACGCCATCGGACATGGTCTGCGCCGCGACCCGGCGACCGTGCACGAAGGTTTCGATCAGGCCGTGCGGCAGCCCGCGCCGGTAACTGCTGCGCTGGATTAGCACCCCGGCTTCGTCATACACGGCCATGGCGCCGTGCAGCTTGCCCGCTTCGAAATATGCCGTCATGGCGGGCCGACCGCCGGCGCCGAACTGCTCCAGCAGCCCGTGCAGCAGGCCGCCGGCCATGCTGCTGCGCAGGAGCAGGCTGCCGTCGGCGCCACGCTCTTCGATGGTGACCGGCTCGATACTGACCGGGGTGGCAAGGTCGGCATCCATCAGTTCACCTTCGCCGTCGCGCCCTTGAGCGTCAACATGGCGCCCGCTTCCACGGTCTGGGTCGCGTCGGCCTTGCTGTTGATGATGGGCGCCTGGTTATCGATCTTCATCCCCGCCTTGTGGGTCAGCGCCTTGCCGGCCTTGCCGACCAGGTCTGCCCCTGCCTCGCACACCAGGTCGGCACCGGCCTTGAGCGTCATGGCGGCGTCGCCGGTCAGCTTGATGGTGCCCTTGACGGTGATGGTGAAATCGCCATCGATGGTGAGCGCGTAGTTGCCCTTGACGGTGTGGGTGAAGGCCGCTTCGTTGGCATGGGTTTCGGCGCCGGTGACGGTCACGGCGCGGGTGCCCGCCACTGTATGGGTGTCGTTCCCTTTTTTGAGTTCGAGCGTGCGATCGCCCTCTTCCAGCGTGTGCAGCTGCGCGCCTTTTTTCACCGTGGTCGTCAAGCCGTCCTCGACCTCGATCAGCATGTCCTTCTGCGCGTGAAGATACAGCTCCTCGCTGTCCTTTTTGTCTTCAAAACGCAGCTCGTTGCCGGCACTGCCCTGCTTGGACGACAGAGTGCGGATCATCGACTGGGTCTGATTCGCAGGCAGGCTCGCCGGTGTGGTATTGCTGCCGTTGTAGACGCTGCCCGTGATCAGGGGGCGGTCCGGGTCACCCTGGATGTAGCTGATCACCACCTCGTGCCCGACCCGCGGCAGGAACCAGGCGCCGACACCCTTGCCGGCGGCGGCCTGCGCGACCCGGATCCACGGTGCGCGCTTGTCGTCCACGGCGTCGCGGTCCCACGGAAAGTGCACCTTCACGCGGCCGTGCTGGTCGGTCCAGATTTCCTCGCCGCTGGGGCCCACCACGCGCGCTGTTTCGCACCCGGCCACGCGTGGGCGCGCCGTTGCCAGGGGCGGGCGAAATGCCGCAGTGGCCGGAAAGGCGTCGAAGCTATTGGTATACAAATCGGCGCGCACCGTGTGGTGCACCCGGCGCAGGACGAAGGCCGCGTTCAGGGCGCTGATGAAATGGCCCGACAGCGAAAAGCGCGTGCCGGCGGCGAACGCATGGCAGTGGCTGTCGCCGCGCAGCACCTGCGCCGCGACCTGCCCCGCTTCCACGCGCAACTGCGCCAGCGCGCGGCCGGCGGCGACGGTCGGGTGGCCGGTGGCGAATTCATAGACAGCGCCGCTGCCGCCGATGGCTGCATAACTGCCTTCCAGCGTGGTGTCGGGCGTGACGAAATCGTAATCGTTGACGGTGGCTTTCTGCAGCACGATGCGATGCTCATGCGCGAAGCGGGTGACCGCGTCCGTTGGCTGCTGCATGCCGTTGGCCGGCCAGAAGCGCACCTTGTCGCCGCCACCCGGGCAGTCGGCCAGCTGGCCCACGGCATCGGCCAGCACCATGGTGTGGGCGCCGTCGGCGAAGGTAAAAAAGTAGAAGATGCCGGCGCCTTCCATCAGGCGCGCGATGAAATCGAATGCCGTTTCGTCGTACTGCACGCAGTAGTCGACGCTGGCGTAGCTGGCTACGAGCCTGGATTCGAACACGACGCCAAAACTGGAGAGTACCGCCTTGAGCACCGCATCGACGCCCTGGTTCGGAAAAATCCTGCGGTCGCGCGACAGCGTCAACAGCCACAGGGTGGGCGCCAGCTCCGCCTCGTACAGGGCGAAATCCTGGTCCTGGCCGCTCTGCACGAAGCGGATCACGACGCCGCTCACGTAGCGCTTGCCCGCAATCGTCGCCGTCATCGGTTTGCCGATCAGGGCAGCGGCATCGAGGCTGGTGCTGGCCGAGCGCATGTGCAAGGTAAAGCTGAACAACTCGGACAAGCCTTCACTGCCCTCCATGCTGTCGAGCAGCAGGTCGTCCGCGCCCAGTGCCGAGCTGACACGCAGCAGGCCGCGCTGTTTGAAGCCGTCTTTCATGCCGCACCTCGCAGCGTGTCGCGGAAGGCGTAATGAAAATCGCGCCCGATCACCGTCATGTGCACAGCCGAAAAGGGCGAGGCAGTGGCGATACGCTCAAGCACCAGCGTGGACAACTGCGGCAGCACCGTCTGCGTGAGGATGAAATCGATATTGCGTGCGCCGCTGTCGACTTCCGTGCAGCGCGCCGTGATGGCGGCGGTGACGGCGTCGTCCCAGCTGAAGCGCGCGTGGTGGTTGCCGGCGACGCGTTCGGCCAGCCTGGCCAGCTTCATGTCGACGATGACACCGATCTCGGCGTCCTGCAGCGGGTAATACGGCACCAGCACCACACGACCCATGAACGCGGGGCTGAACTGGCGCAGCAGGGCCGGCCGCAGCTGTTCGACCAGCGCCGCATGATCGGGCGGCGCGCCATGCGCAGCAGCACAGGCCTGGATGATGACGTCCTGCGCGGCGTTCGAGGTCAGCAGAATCAGCGTGTGCCTGAAGTCGATCGGCACCCCTTCGCCGTCTTCCATGCTGCCCTTGTCGAACACCTGGAAGAACAGTTCGAGCACGTCCGGATGCGCTTTTTCCATTTCGTCCAGCAGCACCACGCTGTACGGACGGCGCCGCACTGCCTCGGTCAGCACCCCGCCCTGGCCGTAGCCGACATATCCCGGCGGCGCCCCTTTCAGGCTGGAGATGGTGTGCGCCTCCTGGAATTCCGACATGTTAATCGTGATCATGTTGCGCTCACCGCCGTACAGCATGTCCGCCAGCGCATAGGCTGTCTCGGTCTTGCCCACGCCGCTGGGGCCGACCAGCATGAAGACGCCCACCGGTTTGCCCGGATCGTCCAGCTCCGCGCGGAAGGTGCGTACCCGGCGCGCGATCGCGTCCAGCGCCTGGTCCTGTCCCACCACCCGCTCGCACAGGCGCTCGTGCAGCTGCAGCACCGTGTGCACCTCGTCAGCCAGCATTTTGCCCACCGGGATGCCGGTCCAGCCGGAGATGACGCCTGCGACCATGGCGGAATCGACATACACGGGCACCAGAGCCTCGTCGTCCTGAATGGTTTCCAGCCCTTTGGTGAGGCGCTGCAGCTGGGCGGCATCCGCCGGCGTGCTCTCATCGACGTTATCGCTGTCCGCCTGCGCCGCGATCTGCCGCCGCAACGTCAGGATCTCTTCGACGGCGCGACGTTCGTCGGCCACCTTGGCGGCAAGCACCACGTGCTTCTGCGTCAGGCGGGTCAGTTCGGCTGCCTGGCGTTCGGCGTCTTTGGGTTCGCCCTCGCCGCGCGCCAGCTGGCCGCGCAGCAGGCGCAGGTGTTCGGTCGCCAGCACGATCTCGTGCACCAGGGCTTCGAGTTGCGGCGGGTCGCCGGCCAGTGCGATGGCGACGCGGGCGCAGGCCGTGTCGAGCACACTGATCGCCTTGTCGGGCAACTGGCGGCCAGCGATGTAGCGCTGCGACAGGCGTACGGCGTCGACCACGGCGGCGTCGAGGATCTCGACCTTGTGGTGGCGCTCGAGGGTCGCCACCATCCCACGCAGCATGCCGATGGCCGCTTCCGGCGACGGCTCCTCGACCTTGACCACTTGAAAACGCCGCGCCAGCGCCGGGTCGCGCTCGACGTGCTTCTTGTATTCGGCCCAGGTGGTGGCGGCGATGGTGCGCAATTCGCCGCGCGCCAGCGCGGGCTTGAGCAGATTGGCGGCGTCGCCCTGCCCTTCGCTGCCGCCGGCGCCGATCAACTGGTGCGCCTCGTCAATGAACAGGATCACCGGCGTGGCGGCGGCGCGCACCTCGGCGATCACCGATTTCAAGCGCTGCTCGAATTCGCCGCGTACGCCGGCGCCAGCCTGCAGCAGTGCCAGGTCGAGCGAGCAGATGCGCACGTCGGCCAGTACGGCCGGCACGCTGCCCTCGGCGATGCGCAGGGCAAAACCCTCAACGACAGCGGTCTTGCCGACGCCCGCCTCGCCCGTCAGGATCGGATTGTTCTGGCGACGACGCAGCAGGATGTCGATGATCTGGCGGATTTCGGCGTTACGGCCGCGTACCGGGTCGATCTTGCCGGCGCGGGCTTGCGCCGTCATGTCGACCGTGTAGAGGTCCAGCGAGGGCGTCGCGCCCACCGTGCCTGCCATCTTCGGCGCATCTGGCGCCACATTGCCTGGCTCCGCGTCTTCCGTCGAGGCAGCCAGCAGCGACGGCAACGTCGTCTTCAAACGGTCGCGCGCAATCGCCAGCAAGGCCGGCGCTGTCTCGATCAGCATGCCGCGCAGGCTGTCCTGCTCCAGCAGCGCCATCAGCACCGTGCCGGAGCGGATCTGCTGGCTGCCCAGCAGCATGGAACTGCTGAGCCAAGCCTCCTGAAACAGCGCCTTAAAATTAGGCGACATGGCCGGCGTGCGACCGTTGCCCCGTTTGAAACCGTCCAGGCAGGCCTGCGCCTGGGTACGCACCACTGCCGCATCGACGTCGAACTGCTTCAACAGCAGCAGCAGATCGGGGGCGCCGGCGTCGAGCAAGGCGACCAGAAAATGCTCGACCTCGACGTTGAAATGGGTCTGCGCCACGCATCGGTCCGCGGCCACGCCCATGGCGCGCTTGCACTCGGGATTCAGGCGGCCCAGCAAGGTGCGGATGTCGATGTCCATGGCGCTCAAGTATTCTGGCTGGCGTGGACCAGCGCGAAGCGGGCTTGCCGATAGATGGCCGCGCCGCCGCTGCGGCTGGACAGCCAGGCGCTGCGCCCGAGCCGCGGCGCCATCGGGGCGGAGGCGCCAAGCCGGCTCACGGGCGCTTCATTCAGGCCCAGCGTCAAGGTCACGGTGAAATCGGCTTGCAGATGGCGCGCCACCAGCCAGCCGAGCAGGCCAAAGCGCTCGCCGCCCGGCAGCAGCGCCGCGAACCGGGCCCGGTCAAGTAGCGGCGCGCGCAGGGCGATGCCTGCCGCCTGATCCCAGGCGCGGCCGCCCAGGCTGACGCCAGGGCTGGCCGCGCGCCTGCCGGAGCGGCGCGTGCGGCTGCCCGCCAGCCGGGCGCGCTCGTTCGGCGCCAGCGCATGCCAGCCACCGACGAACTGCTCGCCCGTGAAGTGCACACCAAGCCGGTCGCGTAGTACGACCAGCAGACTTGTCAGCGAACGCGGCGCGGCGTTCTGCACGCCCGCGTGGCACAACCAGCCCGCCTCGCCGGCCGGACCGCGAGCGCCAGCGGCCCGGCCGAGGCCCGACAGCTGGTCCATCACGGTCAGGAGTGGATTAATGCCGGCCGGTTGCAGCGCCAGGTGCATTTTGGCCCGTGCGCGGTAACGAAAGCCCAGCAGGCGCCCGTTGAACATGTCGAGGAAATCGAGCCCGCCCCGATCGCGCCGGGCGTGGCGTTCCAGCAGCAGTTCGGTGAACGGGGCGGCCAGCGGCCCCTGGGCGCCGGCCAGACTCAGGGCCGGCGTACGCAGCACCCACCGTGGTCCGGGTGCTTTGCTCTCTTGCAGGCTCGCGATATCGCTTGGCGCAAAGGCCATGTCGACGCGGGCCCCCAGGCGCACTGCCTCGTCCATGCCGACGCCAGTGCCAACGGGAGCGCGCCCCGGCGCGGCCCGTTCGAGCAGGTGGATGGCCTGGAACAGATCAAAACGCTGCGGTGCGCGCAGCAGCTCGCCAATCAGGTCAGGCATCGCGCGTCCACGGCGTGGCGCGGTTGGCCAGGCCCGCTTCAAACTGAAACTGCACAGGTTCGCTGCCGAGGAATGCGGTAGCCGCAATCTCGACCCAAGCCATGGTTGGCCAGTCGGCGGAAGGCGCCACCTTGACAGTGACGTGGCGCAGGCGCGGTTCGTATAGAGTAATGGCGCGCACGACTACCTGCTGCCAGGGTTGCAGGTCAGTGGCCGATTGCGCTGACAGGTGCAGCGTGTCGGGCAAGCCGTAGTCGAGCGATGTCGGCGCACCGCTCAGGAATTCGTCGACCGTCAAACGGTTGCGCACATTGAACAGACGCGTGAGGTCGCGGCGCAGCGACAGCTGGAGGGCCTGCGCGGGCGGCAGCGCCATGTCCGGGTCGGATAGCGGACCACCGAAGCGGTCGAACAGGGGAATCGGCATGCTTGTCGGCTGTGGGTGCATGAAGGTCGTGCATGTGATGGGCGCTGGTGCAGCGAGCGCGGGTCGGAAGTGATCGTAGGAGGCATCAAGCGCGTAACACAAGTATCAGCGGCGTATCAGCCACAGCTCACATCAGCGCCTGCCGCCCCGTCATCGGCGGCCACGTCATCCAGTCTTCTTCGCCACGCCGCACGGTCAGCCGGACGAACGAGTTGGCCGTCGTGTAGAGCGCAAAGAAGCGCGCCAGCACACCGGCCAGCATCAGCGCCGACGATCCGGCGAAGCAGCCGGTGTCGAACTCGATGACAACGTCGGTGCCGCGGCAGTGTCCGCGCCAGCTGCCTGCGCCTGCCGTACCTTGCATGCGCGCCGTGCCAGGGGTCGCAGTGAGGCGCTTGACGCCCATGATCTGCTTCGCATCGCGCGCGCTGTGGGTGGCGAACAGGCCCAGCATCTCGCGCAAGGTGGCCGCGCCCGCGCTGCCATCGACCAGCGAACGGTGATTCAGGCGCAGCAGCGAGGCCAGTGCCCACAGCGATTCGCTGTCCATGGTCGGCGCGCGCTGCTCGCTTGGTTGGTACAGGGCGCGGATGTCAGTGGACGCCGCCATCCCCTCGCCATAGAACCGCGTATTCGGCATCACCTGGCTGGCCAGCAGGCGGTTGGTGCACAGCAGGCTGGCGTAGATGACGGGCGTCGTGGTCTGGGAGCGCACGTCGCGGCGGTCGACGAAGCCCAGGTGGACGTCGCTGCCGGCGATGCCGGGCCGCAGGCTGGCGCTGCGGCGCATGGTCCAGGTGAGCGACGCGTTACCACGCACGCCATCGCTGTCGCCCTCGCTGCCCGTATCGGCAAAGGCGCTGGGAATCGCTTCACTTTTCTCGCTGCGTGGATCGGACAAAGTCACCGCCACGACGGAATGCACTTCAGTGGTGGCGTCGCGCTTGCGGTTCGGGATCAACAGGTAGTCGTAGTGGCGCTGATCGTAGGCGATCGGTTCGCTGGTGACGGGGAACAGGTTGATCGCCGGGACGCAGTTCAGGCGCACGTGTTCGGGCCGCAGCAGTTCGAGGGCGCTGGCGCCGTGGCTGAATACGAAGCGCAGACCGAAACCGCCGCCGCTGCCAAGTTTTCCGCGCAACCCATGCACATCGAAAAACTGGAACTTGCGCGGGAAGGCGAAATATTCCTGCAGCAGACTGTAGGCCGGATGGGTATGGGCCGGGCTGGCCAGCAGCAGTTGGTCTTCATCGAAGCCGGCTTCCTGCAAACAGTCGGCAGACAGGCGATGCACGCCGGAAGTGCTGATCACTTCGACATAGTCGAGGCCCGTCAGCAGCAGTTCGTGCAGCGGCATGGTCGTCAATTGCTCACCCGCCAGGTGCAGGCGCAGGCTGTCCACTTCCAGCTCCGCCACATCCACACCGGTATCGGCGCGCACCTCGATGCGCAAGCTGCGCGCATCGCCGCGCACCACGTCGTGAACCTGAAGCGGCCACAAGGTGGTGTTCCAGCCGACCTGGAAGCGGCACGGCACGCCGGACAGCGCCGTGGTTGACAGCAGCGTGCCCCGCGCTACCCGGCTGCCAGCGGTGACCTTGCCCTCTGCTGGGTCAAGGGCCATCTGCATGATGGTCATCGACGGCACCGGCTGCGTGAGGGTCGGACACAAGTTGTCCAGGATGGCGGCGGCAGCGGCCGGCGCCACCCGGTCGAGCTCGCGGTGGACGCCGGCTGTGAGGAAGGCGACCGATTCAATGAGGTGCTGGATGTGCGGATCGGCGGACTCGGCGTCAGTCAGCACCAGGCGCTGCGCGAGTTTGGGGTAGCGGGCGGCGAAGTGGGCGGATTCGGTGCGCAGGTAGCGCAGTTCGCGGCGGTAGTGTTCGAGGTGGGGGTCTTGGGAAGGCATATGGTTTTCTCAACGACGAGCAAATTCGGTTCAGCTAAAGATGTATCCGAATGTCAGACCTGAACCCGCCAATCGCGTTAATCTAACTTCACGACCCCAATTCCAGCAGAGCGTGGACAAGGATCACCGTACAACACGGGAAACGCCTGGTCAGCGCGGCGTTATTCTTGCACCTATTCTTTCAATGCTCATATTGATCGACATTTTTTCTAGGATAGATTTCGGAATGCCCAAGGTAATTGTAGAGCCCTCTTTCTTGCAACGACATGAATTAACAACCATTTCTCGAGGCAGACCGCCAAGACCGCTGGCTGGTAATAGCTTTTTTATTAAAGTATTTTTCATCTCGTGTTTAAGTGGTATCACCATAACAAATCCTTGACCTTCTCTACCACCGACCACATTGACAGTTTGCCTTGAGAATAGGTAGGGTCGGTCGAACGCGAACCATTTGAAAAGATCTCCTCCAGCACCGAACAAGTTCGCAATCCGCTCAGGTTGAAACGCTGCTCCTATTGGAGCGACCTCATTCCAACAAATAGACTCTTCTTTAGACATAAGCCGAATCAAGTAGTCAGAAGCCATAATTTTCTCTTTTCCCGAAGCATAAAGACGATTAAATTCTGCCATCTGCTGCCAGTCGTCTCGATAATTCAAAAGCACCAGCGCTTGATCGTAATAACTCATATCATCCTATCCATTATTAGATATTTTAAATCAAAAAAATTACATTTCCTCAATTGCTCAAGGTTGTTTTTGGGATCAAAAAAACAATAATATAAAGAGGGACCCGACAAGGATATTTTTCAATTAACGCTCAACCGATAGTTAAATCTTTCTTAAAAACTGCTAAAACCAATCAAACACGCTTCATCGCATTCAAATTCCCAGCCTATACTTATTAACCATTAAAAATTTAACGGCATTTCTGGCACCTCTTTCGCGCGAAGTGAATTTAGATGTTGCATTGAGGACCCCCTCAGAGGTAAAAGCCAAAGTAAGAGCATGGTGACTCGTGCATGTGTCTAGACCACCTCTCTGAATTCAACCCTCTATCATCAGCAACTTTTAAAACAGCTAGGCAGCAACTCCGGAGCTTATATGTTCGAAAAATTGGAGCAAGAAATTGTTAAATCTCAGTATAATCTTCACCCGGGTCGCTGCTCAAATTCACGCGAAGACGTGATTCAGGCAATTGATTCAAAGTGACAGGTGGGAAGCGGGGCGGTGGTCCCATATTTATCTGAATCATTGCATGTGCTTTCGCCCGCGTGATTAGGTCGCCTTGCAATGCGTGGTTGTGGTGACGAATCAATGCCTTATAACTACGAAAATAGTCGGCATAGGAAACCGAAACTGATGCCCACGGCATATCTCTCTCCTATTTCTTCCGAATGAATGGATCATATGCGCGTAATCGGGGTTAAGCTTTCCTTCACACACGATTTTGAAATTTAACCAATAGCACGACCTAAGTCACAATCAAGTTCGGGTCAGAAATTTCTACACAGCTTTGATTATAAGACGGGGTCAGGTCTCATATTCTATGAGACGGCGTCAGGTCTGACATTCGGACACGGCCCCAACATCGAGCGCAGAATGATCACTGCCAGGACCAATCAAGCCGGCTTCATCGTCCCCAAATCCCAAGTCCACGTGTTATTTCCCTTGGCCGTCGAATCGCCTTGCTGCTGCGTGTATGTCGCCGTAATCTTTGTGAAATTGATCGAAAATGAATCATTTGGAATACCGCCGCCGCCGCTACAACTCATCTGCGAAATCATGGCATTCGACATGACATATGTCATGAAGTTCATATACTTTCCATTTTCCACACGGCCGATACTCAACGTGGCGTCGCCAATTTTCGATCCCTTCGTGCAATAACTGAAAAGCTCAGTTGTCGCTAAATCAGATGGCTTTGAGAACGACATTTCGGAGAGCACCGGCCGGCCTAGCGTGCGCTCTGTATTTCCTGCATCGCTGCCCATGGGCAGATATGCACTGTGTGAAAACGAGCTGACGATGACCTTGTCGGGGTAGCCGTCAAGCGTGCAATTGCCCTTGATGGCGCCGAGATCGAGGATGAGGATGTCTGACATGGGAAACTCCGCTATGAGAATGCTGTGGCAGCCGCTTCAGCGTGCTGCCATGCAGGAAATATGCTCGAATATAGTGAACGAAATGGCAGCCCGCCTTCAGGCTGCCGCTGCCGGCAACTCCGCCACCAGTCGAATCGACGTGCTCAGCTCTTCCATCTGGAAATGAGGCTTCAGGAACACCACAGCTGAGTAGGCGCCAGGCTTTCCGGCAATTTCCTTGACATCAACCCGGCCTTCTGCCAGCGGAAAGCGCGCCTTCTCTTCCTGGGTAGCGTTGGCACTGAGCAGAACGTAGCCACTGAGCCAATTGTTCAGATAATTCTCCACGCTCGCCCGCGTCTGAAAACTTCCGATCTTGTCGCGCATGATCACCTTCAGATAATGCGCAAACCTTGAAGCCGCCAGCACATACGGCAACCGCGACGACAAGGCCGCATTCGCATTGGCCGCATCGAGGTTGTAGAGTTTCGGCTTGTTCACCGACTGCCCGCCAAAGAAGGCCGCCGTATCGGTCCCCTTCGCATTGACCACCGCGATGAAGCCCAGATCATTGAGCTCCTTCTCGCGCCGGTCGGTAATCGACACCTCGGTCGGACATTTCAGCACCACGTCGCCCTCGTCCGTCTTGAACGAATGCGCGGTCATGCCGGTGATCTGGCCGCCGCCTTCGACGCCGCGAATCGCTGTCGTCCAACTGTGCTTGGCGAAAGCGTCGGTGATGCGCAGACCCAGTTGATAGGCCGAGTTCGACCACAGGTATTTGTCGTGATTGGTTCCGTCGACGTTTTCTTCAAACGCGAACGATTCGACCGGATTGGTCTTGGCGCCGTACGGCAGGCGGGCGGCATAGCGCGGCAGCACCAGCGCGACATAGCGCGAATCTTCCGACTCACGGAATCCACGCCAGGAAGTCAGCTCGGCGCTATCAAAGATTTTCGACATGTCGCGTGGAACACCCAGTTCGGTGAACGACGTCATGTCGAACAACGACGGTGCCGCGGCCGAAATGAACGGCGCGTGGGCGGCGGCGGCGACTTTCGACAGGCGCTCGAGCAAGGCCATGTCCTGAGGATGGCGGCCAAAATAATAGTCGCCGATGAACAGCGAATACGGGTTGCCACCGTGTGTGCCGTATTCTTCTTCGTAGATTTTCTTGAACAGCACGCTCATGTCGTGATCGACCGCGCCTTCGAGGTCCTTCAGCAGCTCTTTTTTCGACACGTTCAGCAGCCGGAGTTTCAGCTTGCTGCTGGTCTCGGTGCCCATCACCATGTCATGCAGGCCGCGCCAGGAGCCTTCCAGCGCCTGGAAACCTTCGTGATGCATGATGGCGTTGATCTGATCGCTGAGGATCTGGTCGATCTGGGCGACGCGCTCGTTAATCGTGGCGACGATCCCCTTGTCGGGCGAGGTCTTCATGCCCCCGTCGAGCACCTGGGTGGCAAATTGCCCGAGCAGGGTACGTGCGTAGTCTTTCTGCGAGGGCTCGACCGCCATTTTTCCTTCCTCGACGATGCGGTCCAACAGCGACATGTCCGCGTTGGTGGTACTGGCGCCGGACTGAACGGCTTGAGTGCTGGCCATGGTGTTTCTTTCAGATAGATGGAGGGATCAGCGTGCTGTCAGGAAGCGACCGGTTCGGCGCTGTCGGCTGCGGGCGCCTCGGTTTTCGGTGCGCCGTCGTCGGCCTGCAGAGCCTTCAGTTCTTCCGAGTTCTGCACGATGTTTTCCAGCAGCGCATCGAGTTCATCGTTGCCGTCGAGCTTGCCGAGCAGGTCGCGCAGTTGCTGGCGCACTTCCAGCAGCTTGGCCAGGCGCGGCACCTGCTTGACGATGGACTCGGGATGGAAGTCGTCGAAGTTCCTGAAGTTGAGCTCGATCTTCAGGCTGCCGTCCTTGCCGGGCATGGTGTCGGGCACCGACAGGTCCAGGCGCGGAGCGATCTTCTGCATCACCTCGTTGAAGTTGTCGCGGTCGATGTCGACCAGGCGACGCGCCTTGAGCTTGGGCGGTGCGAGCAGCGGCTGGCCGGACAGGTCGGCCAGCAGGCCCACCACCAGCGGCAGTTCTTTCTTCTCCACGGCGCCGCCGATTTCGACGTCGTAGGTAATCTGGACACGCGGTGGACGATTTCGTCCCACCCATTTTTGCAAGCTGTCTGCCATCACATCCTCACTATTGTTGGATTGAATCTGCTGGGTACATCGGCTGGATCGGAACCGATGGTAGGAGTGCGCTTTGGCGTAACACAAGTATCAATCTGGTATCAGGCCCGCATTTTTGTCGTTGTTGAACAACCACCAACTACCCGGTGCCGGTGATACCATGATGAACTTTTGGTAGTTATTCTCACCGGAACACATGATCGCAGCGCGCGCCCCCGTCGACCCCGCCACGCCGGCCATGCCTCCCGCATGAAGGCGCCATTTCGCTTCGGCGAGTGGCTGGTCGATCCCAGCGCCAATTCGATTGCCATGGCGGCCGATAAGCGCCAGATGGAGCCGCGCACGATGGCGTTATTGCTTGCCCTGTGCGGCGCGCGCGGCGCCGTGGTGAGCGGCGACCAACTGCTCACACAGTGCTGGGGCAGCACGGTCTCGGGCGACAGCCCCTTGCACAAGACCATCGCCCAGCTGCGCCGGGTGCTGGGCGACAGCGCCACCAGCCCGCGTTACATCGAAACCATCCGTATGCGCGGGTACCGTACGGTTGCGCCACTCGATTTCAGCGCGGCGCCCGATCCTGGCCGCAAACAATGGCATGCCGGCTCGCCGTTTCGTGGCCTGCTGGCGTTTGATGAGACCCATGCCGAGGTGTTTTTCGGACGCGACGATGCCATCGGTCAGTTGGCCGAGACGGCTGGCACGCAGGTGCGCTCTGGGCTGTCGCTGCTGTTGATCCTGGGACCGAGTGGCTCCGGCAAGACCTCGCTGGTACAGGCCGGCCTGCTGCCCGCATTACAGCGCGTCGCCCCGGGCAGGGATCCGGCCATCGTCGCCAGCACCACCTTCGACGTCTTCGATCAGGGACGGCAGACGCTGTTCACCGCGCTGGCCGGCGCCCTGATCGATCTGCAGTGGGAAGACCGCTGGGCCTTCACGGGAGAAAATGCGATGGCGCTGGGCGCGCGCCTGGAAACCGATTGCGCGAGCGTCATCGCTGCGCTCGAAGCTGCCCTGCCCTCGCCGGCGCGGCCAGGGGCGCGCTTTGCCATCTTCATCGACCGTTTCGAAGCCCTGTTCAACCTTGCACGCATCGACGAACCGGAACGGCTGGCATTTCTGCACACGCTGGAACAACTGGCGCGCAGCCGGGTCGCACTGATCATCATCGCCTGCCGCAACGATTTCTATCCCAGCATTGCCCAGTATCGCCTGCTGACCGAATGCAAACGCCATGGCGGGCACGTCGACCTGGAACCGCCCGGTGTACGTGACATCGCGCAGATGATCCGGCGGCCCGCCGCTGCCGCGGGCTTGAGCTTCGGCACCGATCCGGTCAGCGGCGCAGGTCTCGACGAAGTGCTGTGCGCCAACGCGGCTGCCAGCCCGGACGCCCTGCCACTGCTGCAGTATTGCCTGGAAGAGTTGTACCGGATGCGCAGCAGCGAAGGCCAACTGAGCTTCGATGCGTTCGAGCGGCTCGGCGACCTGGAAGGTGCCATCGGCCAACGCGCGGAGGCGGCGGTGCTGGCGATGGATGATGCCCAGCGCGACAGCCTGCCGCACATCATGTCGCTGGTGACGGTGTTATCGAGCGACGGCGTCAACGTCACGAGCCGGCGCGCGCCATGGGCCAGTTTGCGCAGCGAACCAGCGCGCCAGGCGGTGATGGCGTTGATCGAAGCACGATTGTTCGTCAGCGACTTGTTGGCAGGCACGCCCGTGTTCGGCATCGCCCACGACGCCATCCTGCGGCGCTGGCCACGCATGACCGACTGGATCGCCGCCCACCGCGGAGCGCTGGCGGTGCGCGGAAGGCTCGCCCAGCACGCGGCCCGCTGGCGCGACGACGGGCGCCCCGCCGACTTGCTGCTGCCGCACGGCAAACTGCTCGACGAGGCGAAAATGCTGCAGCAGGACGGCGCCTGGTCGCTCGCGCCCCATGAACTCGACCTGATCGACGTATCGACCCGCCGCGTGCAGCAACGTACGCGCGCGCGCAAATGGGCTGCAATCCTGATCGTGTCGCTGGCCGCGCTCGCTTGCGTGCTGGGCGCAAGCGCGATGCTGGCCAACCGCGCGGCCGAGCAACGCAGGGTTGCTGCGGAGGCATTGATGGACTTCATGCTGGGCGATTTTTCCGACAAGCTGCGCCCGCTCGGCAAGCTCGACCTTCTGGAAAGCGTCAGCGGCAAGGCGCTGCAGTTCCTGCGCGGCTCGGACGGCAGCGACTTGAGCCTGCCCGCGCTGACCCTGCGCGCCAAAGGCCTGCAGACCATCGGCGAGGTCAGCCGGTCACGCGGCCAGTCGCAACAAGCGCTGGAAGCCTTTGCCGAAGCCCATAAAATCCTCATCCGTCAGCACAGCCTCGCCCCGCAAGATATGCAGGTGCTCAAGAGCCTGGGCGCCAATGCTTACTGGATGGCGCAGATTCACAAGGACCGAAACGATTGGCGCGCCGCCGAGCAGTCTCTGAGGGACTACCTGGACTTCGCCAACCAACTCAACCGCGCAGAGCCGGACAATCCCGAATGGTGGGTCGAACAGTCCTACGCGCACAACAATCTGGGTGCGCTGGCTCAGACGCGGGGCAATCCGGCGCTGGCGGCGCCGCAATTTGCCGCATCCATCGTATTGAAACAGCGCGCCCTGTTGCGCATGCCGGACTCGGCGGACGTTGCGGTCGAACTGGCAGACAGTTATTCATGGCTGGCGGCGGCGCGCGAGACGCTGGGAGAACTGGACGAAGCCGAGCGCCTGTATGCGCGCGAGATGGCCGTCGTGCTCCGTCTGTGCGCGCGCTTTCCCGGCGAGTCGATGTGGATCTACCGCCAAGTACGCGCCCTGCAACACCGGGCGGCCATCGGCCTTGCGCTGGGTCGCGATGCCGATGCCTTGCGTGACTACGACGCGGCGAAACAGCATTTTGCGCCTCTGGTGGCGCGCGACCCGGGCAACCGCGCCTGGCAAGTCGAACTGGCCAATATGGATCAGGAACGGTTACGCATCCTGGCGCGGACAAGCTTGACGCAATCGCTGCTGCCCGAATTGATCGAGGTGCACGCGGTACTGCGCGCAGCGTTGGCAATGGACCCAAAGAATGGCGCCTGGTCACGGCGCGAGGCAATTGCGCGCTCGCGCCTGGGATTGGCCCTGGCCGCAGATGGCGCGGCGCGGGGCCATGTGGAACTGGACGGGGCGGTGGCTAGCCTGCGCTTACTGGTACAAGCCAATCCGGATGCCCTGGCCAACAGGCTCGCGCTGACCGAAGGCCTGCTGTTATCGGCGTCGGTCAAATCGGCCGACAGCGACAACGATACGACATTGACGAAGTGCCGCCAAGCCCACGACACGCTCGAAGCGGACGCCAAAGCGACGAAGAATTATCAAATCCTGGATCCCTGGGTCCGGGTCAATTATTGCCTGCAAAATGGGGCGCCTGCGAAGAACGGGGTCGAGCGGCTGCAAGCAATTGGTTATCGCGATTCATCGTTTGTCTTACTCACCCAAACCAACCAAGGAACACAATGACCGATCATCGATTCAAAATGGGTATTCCGCAACGTGTGATTCACGTTTCACTCCGGCCGATTGGCGACAAGATCGCTGCGTTTTATACCTACGTCTCGCCGCTGTTCGGCACCAGTTATATCGACGCCCCACGCTGCGACATCAAATGCGACCGGCCCACTTACACGTTGTATGTGCTCGATTTTGCATCTACCCTGAATGGCTGGAAAATTCATGGCGCCGAGTTTCCCAAGAACCCTGACCATCTGAAAGCATCCCCGGGACCCGAGCATTTGTCGATCCAGGTATTCAATCCCCACAAAGACGATACGTCAGTCGACAATTTTTTCATTGTTTATACCAATCCCAACTATTGCGACGGACAGCTCGTACCGATCGATCCCCAGGAAGGCAATATTCCACCGGTGTTCCCGGAATAAAGACGCGCATTGGAATTGCCTCACTCTGGACGAATGCCGCTAAGCGGTGTTCGTCCGCGATCGGAAGTAATCCGCCAGCTTGTCACAAATGGCATTCGCCAGTTGCTCCTGAAGGGCGATGCCAAGCACCCCGCTTGAATCGCATTGGGTCGTCCAGACCGTATGGCCCGCAGCCGTGTCGACCAGCCGCACCGATGCCCGCACCAACGTCTGCTCAATGCGAATGCTGCCTTCCAGGCGCAGCTGCGCTTCTTGTATGCGATCGCCGGTGCCGGTGACGTTGGTCTCGCGCACCTGCAACATGGCGGGAAAGCGCGAAAACATGCACGAACATAGTTCTTCATCGAGCCCGCCGGCAAACGCCCCGTTGCGCTCATCGAGGCTGAGGCAACGCAGCGGCGCTAGTGCCATCCGCTCGATGCCCGATATCGCCCCATCCGGTACCATACGCCGCAGCACCGGAATATAGCTGCCGGCCGGTATGCAGATTTGCAGTGCACCGACTTCTTTCATGGCGCCGTAATAATCGGCCAGACGGGTCCGCAAGCGACCAATCTGCACCCGTACGACAGGATCGATCGTGGTGTCGTAGGCAGCCGCGTCGCGCCTGAACACGTGCATCCCGATTGCATATTCCGTCAGGTCCCTATCGACGCCATCGAGTTTCTTTTCCATCAAAAATGACAGTAACGCGCACATGCGAGGTGCTTTTGCAAACGCCGTGCTGGTCACCACACATCTCAGTGCGGAGCGGATTTCTTCCGATGCAGGCGCGAGCTCTTCGCGCTGCTCCTGCCATTCAACTGTTGCATTCATCGTTTTCTCCCCAAGGACTGGCGTCGTCATGCACCTGCTTCGTGCTGCCAAGTACTGTACTGAGGTAAAGAAAATAAGGTCTTACGACATTCTTACGGAGCGTAATTAATGCGCAACGCCGGCTCACCAAGGGCGTTTTGCTGTCTTGTGCCAGGACGGCGGCAGTTCGTCGTGAATATGCCGGGTCGAAAAAAAGCTCGCCGGAGCGAGCTATTTTCTAGTGTTGATTGCTCTTGGCAAGCAAACTCATTCCCATTCGATGATCAATAACCGAGCTAAGTTCATGAAATGTTTGCGTTTTCAAGCCGCGGATCTTTTCCGATACCATAAAGGACACCATCCTTGGCGATCCGAACGTTCTTCATGCCGCGACGGGCCTTACGTTGATTGCCGAATACCGACCAGGTCGTGCAAAACCAGTCTCAACGCAACCCTGCGCGTTCTGCATTCTCCCACTCGAGGTCATCCTTCCGAGGCCGGCGGCCACGGCCAAGTTTCGACTCAGTCCCACGAAACTCACGGGAAGGCAGCAGAGGCATCCAGGCAGGGGATGGGACTGAGCAGGCCTCCAGAAGTCACAACAGCGCTTGTCTACAAAGCGACTACGCCGGATGCCTTCAGGTTCACCGAATTGGGAATCTCCGCCATGGACAATATCCGCATGTGCGGGACAACCCGTTCCGACAAGGCGCGCAGGTGGCGCCGCAGCTCAGGCGAGCACAGGAGCACTGGAAGCAGATTCCCTTTCATCATGCGTTCTGACTGCGCCGCGAGGCGAGACAGCAACTGTTCGGCATACTTCGGTTCGACGACCATCTCCCCCCCTGCTTCGGCGCTGCGAAGACCGGCCATCAACGTCTGCTCGATGGCCGGGTCCAGCGTCAGTACATTGAGCGCATTACCTTCACCCAAAAGGCCGTGGCAAATTGCGGCGCCCAGTTTTTGCCGCACGAATTCGGTCAGGTAGCCCAAGTCCTTGGTGGTGCGCCCCATATCGGCCAGCGTCTCGAGGATCACCTCCAGATTACGGATCGATACCTTTTCGCGCAGGAGATTCTGCAGCACCTTCTGCACGTCGCTCAGCGACAGAATCGTTGGCACCAGTTCTTCAACCAGACCTGGCTGGTGATGACGTACCCGCTGCAAAAGTCGGTCCGTTTCCGTACGTGTCAGCAATTGCGCCGCCTGCCCCTTAAGCACTTCGCTAATATGGGTGATGAACACGGTAGCCGGATCGATCAAGGTGTAGCGCGCCGCGCGCGCCGCTTCGCGCTCGCTCTCCTCTATCCATATTGCGGGCAGTCCGTAAGTCGGCTCTCGCGTCTCTACACCTTTGAGCAGGCGTGCATCCTTGCTAGCGCGAATGGCGAGCGTACGATCGATCAGGATTTCGCCCTTTCCGCTCGGAACACCGAATATCTGCAACTCGTAGGCGCTGGCGCCAAGCTGGGCGGCATCGCGGAAGCGCACCCGCGGCAGCACCATCCCCGACTCCAGCGCGTACTGCTTGCGGATCGCCGCGATGCGCTCCATGAACACCGTCTGCTCACCCTTGACCAGCGGCGCGAGGCTCACGCCCACATGGACCTCGATCGGCTCCACCTTCAGCATGTCGTAGGCGTCCTCCTCCCCCTTGGCCACATCCGCATCGGCCGGGTCTTCCTTACTGTCAACGCCGGCCCGCACCGCGCGGCGTCCGAGCATGATTCCGGCCGCCAGCAGCGCGCACGCCAGGGTCAGCACCGGCAGCGCCGGAATCCCGGGCAGGAACAGCAACACGGCCAGTGCTCCCCCGACGATCAGCAGCGTCTTCGGATGCGCGGTCAACTGTTTCAGCACCTCCTTGCTGAGCTCGCCGTCAGAGGCCGAACGCGTGACGATGATGCCGGTGCCGACCGCGATCACCAGTGCCGGGACCTGGGTCACGATACCGTCGCCGACCGTGAGCAGCGTGAAGGTCTGCAGGGCCTCGTCCCATCGCATCCCCATCTGCATCACACCGATCACCAGACCGCCGATGATGTTAATCAGGAGGATGATGATGCCGGCGATGGCGTCGCCTTTGACAAATTTGCTGGCGCCGTCCATGGCGCCATAGAAGCCGCTTTCCTTTTCCAGCAGCTTGCGGCGCCTCTTGGCTTCGTCCTGGTCGATGAATCCCATGTTCAGGTCGGCGTCGATGCTCATCTGCTGGCCCGGCATGCTGTCGAGGGTAAAACGCGCCGCCACTTCGGAAACGCGCTGAGCGCCGTTGGTCACCACCACGTACTGCACCACCACCAGAATGAGAAACACGATCATCCCGATCACATAATTGCCACCGATGACATACGATCCGATCGACGCGATCACGCGTCCGGCATCGGCGTCGGTCAGGATCAGGCGCGTGGTCGCCACGTTCAGCGACAGCCGGAACAGCGTGGCGATCAGCAGCAACGACGGGAAGGTCGAAAATTCGACTGGACGCGCGATATAGAACGTCAGCAGCAGGATCAGGAGCGAGAAACTGACGTTCATCAGGATCAGGAAATCCAGCAGCGCCGACGGAATCGGCACGAACAGCACGGTCAGGATGCCGACCACCAGCAAGACCAGCACCATGTCGGTGTTGCGTTGAAACACACTACGCAGGGCATTCATCGAATTCTTACCTCATTGGATTGCGGCGGGCGTCGCGCATGGCGTACACCCAGACCATGATCTTGGCGATCTGCGGATACAGCTTCTCCGGCACGTAGCCGTCGAAGGGCACTTCTCGAAACAGCGTGCGCGCCAGCGGGCGGTTCTGGACAATGGGAATCTGGTGGCGCGCGGCCACCTCGCGCATCTTGCGCGCAAGGTCGCCCGTTCCCTTGGCCAGCACCTGCGGCGCCCCCGAGCTGCCGTGTCGGTAGCTGAGCGCCACAGCCAGCCGGGTCGGATTGGTGATCAGGACGTCGGCCTCCGCGACCCGCGATGCCGCCTGGCTGCGCTTGAGCATTTCCTGGCGCAGTTCGCGGATGCGCGAACGAATGCGCGGATCGCCTTCGCGGTTCTTGTGTTCGTCCTTGATGTCGCGCTTGCTCATGCGCATCTGCTTGGCGAAGTCGTGGCGCACAAAAGCGAAGTCGGCTGCGGCGATTACCAGCTGGGCGAACACCAGCTTCACCAGCAACGCCGTGCACAGGCCGACCAGCACCCGCAAATACCCTTTGGCCTCGGCGCCGGGCAGGCCGATCAGGCCCGGCAGCACATCGCGCACGGCGAAGTAGACGACTGCCGAAAGCACCACCAGCTTGACCACGCTCTTGCCTGCCTCGAACAGCGTGCGCATCGAAAACACGCGCTTGAAACCCGCGGCCGGGTTGATGCGCTCGATGTCCGGCTTGACCGGCTCGAAGCTGAACACCGGCCCGATCTGCACCAGGTTGATCAGCACCGCGACCACGGCGACCGCCAGCAACAGCGGGGCCAGCACCAGCAGCATCGCCATCAGCAGCTCTCCCATCCATGCCGCAGCGGCTTCCGGACTCCAGCCGGCGTGCCCGATCCGGGCCAGGATGCGGTGCTGCAGCTGTACCGTCGTGCGCAGGGCGTCCCAGCCGTTGGCCTGCAACACCAACACCAGCGCGGCCAAGATCGCCAGCGCGGTGACGTCCAGGCTGCGCGCGACAGAACCCTTCCTGCGCGCTTCCTCGAGCCGGTGCGGGGTGGCCTCTTCCGAACGATCGCTGTCCTGCTCGGCCATCTACGCCAGTACTTTCTGCCAATAGACAAAGATCGAGGCGTAGACCCGCCCCATCGATGGTCCCATCAGGACCACTGTCAGCGCCAGCAGCGCTATGCCAACCACGATCTTGACCGGAACCCCGATCACGAACACATTCATCTGCGGCAGCACCCGCGATACGAACGCCAGCCCGGTCTCGGCCAGAAGCAGGCACAGGATCACCGGGATCACCAGCGCCACGCCCAGCGAAAACATCATGCCGAACTGCTGCACCATCGCCTCCACGGGCATGGCCCCGAGCGCTGTGCCGGGGGCGACCCGCTCGAGCGAAAATGCCAGACCGCGCAGGAACGCGTGGTGGCCATCCAGGCCGAAGAACATCACGGCGCCAAGCATGTTGAGCATGGTCGCGAAGATCGGCGCGCCGGCGCGGGTTACCGGATCGTAGACGGTGCCCATGCCGAATCCGGCCTGCACGTCGAGGATCTTGCCGGCCACCGAGAACGCGCCGAAGGCGGCGAATACGCCGAAGGCAAGCGTGCCCCCGACCAGCAATTCGTTGAAGGCGCCGGCCAGCACCGGGCCGAGCGCCAGCGCCTCGGGCGGCGCACGCAGGCCCAGGCCCTGCACCAGCAGCGCCGCCAGCGCCAGCGTCAGCAGCACGCGCACCGTGACCAGGCCGGACAGGCCGGCCAGGATTGGCGACAGCAGCAGCACCACGCCTAGGCGCAGTGCAGTGAAGAAGACCGCCAGCGCCCAGGCCGGATCGACATCGATCTGCATCGGCTCAGAAGTAGGAGGGAATGTTCGCGATCAGCGAGCTCGAGTAGCCGACGAGGCGCTTGAGCATCCACGGACCGAACACCACCAGCACCACCACCGAGGCAATGATCTTGGGAATGAAGGTCAGCGACTGTTCCTGCACCTGGGTCACCACCTGAACCACGCTGATGAGCAGCCCCACGGCCAGCGTCACTGCCAGCAGCGGCGCCGAGATCAGCAGCGCAGTCCACAGCAGGTCGGCCAGCAATTGCAGCGAGAGATCGGCACGCATATTTGTCCTTAACGGGCCTGGTAGGCGTCCATCAGGTCGGACAAGGTATGTCCGAACGCCCCCTGGCGGCTCTGCATCAGGCGTCGCGCCAGCTGGCGGAAGCGTTCCGGATCCTCGGTCTGTCCACCCAACACCATCTGCGCATAGCGCGCCGCCAGGCTTTGCGGATCGAGGCCGAGCGCACGCTCGATCGTGCGCGCCGCCTCTTCGCGCTCGCCGCCTTGCGCCAGCAGCACCGCCAGCGCGCCGTGGCTTTCGCCGAAGTTGCGGTCGAGCCCGAGCGCGTGCTCGAAGGCCGCACGCGCTGCAAGCCGGTCACCCGCAAACAGACAGCACCAGCCAAGGCTGTGCCAGCTGCCGATATGGCCCGGCATCAGGCGCACTGCGGTTTCGAGCTGGCTGCGCGCCGCGTCCAGGTCGCGCCGCAGCAGGCTGGCCATGCCCAACGCCGACCAGGCGCGCCCTTCTTCCGGCCGCGCCGCCACCACCTCGCCCAACAAGGCGGCTGCCACATCGGGTTCCATCCGCGCCAGCGCAAGCGAACCGGCGCTGACCAGCGCCTCTGGCGGGCGTTGCGGCCCGTCGAGCGCGGCGTTGGCCAGGGCCTGCGCCTGTTCGAGCTGGTTGTCGTCGAGTGCCGCCAGACTGGCCGCCGCCAGCAGCGAGGGATCGTCGCCACAGCGCGCGCGCTGGGCCAGCGCAACGGCCAGGGCCCGCTCCGGATCGCCATTCAGGTGCAGCACCCGCACCAGCAGCAGCACGCTCTGCGGCGCGAGGGCGGCGCCGTCGGCATACGGCTGCAGGCGCGCCAGTGCCTGCGCCGGCAGACCCTGGCAGTAGCAGGCGTAGGCGGCGCCGTAGGCGAGCGCCGGATCGGCATGGCGCTCGAGCAGGGCATCGAACAGTGCGCCCGCCTGGTCATGACGGCCCTGCGCCAGCAGCACATTGCCGAGGCGCGCTGCCAGAACGTCGTCGTCCGGATAGCGCGCCACCGCCGCTTCGGCGTGCTCGGCGGCGCGTTGCGCCAGGCCGGCGGCCAGCGCGTGGTCGACCGCGGCCGCCAGCAGGCGCGCGTTGGCGGGATCGGCTGCCAGATAGGATTCAGTCCGTTCCAGCTGCTGCAGCGCTGCCTGGCGGGTAGTTTGTTCGTGCATTCAGCTCTTTCTTGTCATGATATCGGCCGGCCTCGCGGCCAGCAGGTGGGAGATGGCGTCGCGCACCAGCGGCGCGCAGTTAGGATCCTGCTCCAGGACCCGTTGCACGTCCTCGACCATCTGGTGGAAACCGGGGTCGAGGTTCAGGTGGCCGCCGAGTTCGTGAAGCAGGACCGATTCGAGGAACACGCGGAAAGCCTTGCGTCCGCGCTGCGGGTCATCGGGATCGATTCGCGCCACCTGCGACTCGACCAGCTCGCCCAGCGAACGCGGCGCGGCGCGCGCACTGCGACGCGCCGTCCCCCCTGCGACACCTGGCTGGGTGCGCTCGCGCAGCCGCGACTGGATCACGGCCACCAGTTGGCCGACCGAGGCGATACCGCTCATGGTCAGTGCGCCTGGTTGCCCGCGTAGGCCGACAGCAGCAGGCGAGCGTCGACCTCGTCCTCGCCCTCATCGCCGCCGTCCGGCGCGCCCAGCCGCTGGCCGATCTCGTCGACGATGCGCTGCATGTCGCCGTTGAGCGCTGGGTTCGTGTCGTTCAGGCCGATGCCCTCGGTCAGCGCGATGCGCGCCCCCTGCAGGTCCTCGCTGGCCAGACACAGCAGCCCGGCGCCGAAGCGCTGCAAGGCCTGGTCCTGGTTCTGCTGCGCCAGCGGTCCGAGGACATCGACGGCGCGCTCGGTGCGGCTGGCGGCCAGGTACAACAGCGCCAGCTGGATACGCGCGGTCCAGAGGGCCGGATCGAGCGCCAGCGCGGCCTCCATCTCGTCCATGGCGCGGTCATACAGCTTGAGCTGGGCGTACTCGGCCCCCAGCAGGTAGTGCGCGGAAGGCGTGGCGTCGACCCGCGCCACCGCGGTCTTCAGGTAGGCCAGCGCGCTGGCGCTGTCGCCCGCTGCGCCGGCGCTCAGGGCCAGCTGGAACAGCTCGGTCTGGTCGAGCAAGGTCAAGGTATCGGTCATGGATATCAGATCCGGTTACGGCCACACTGCGGCCTGGTGGTCAACGGTGCCAGCATACTGCCTGCCGGACTGCCAAAGCTACAATTACACGCTCCAATCGACTGCATTTCCGCCACGCCATCGCTGGCGCAGCGCCTCAAGTGCTTCCTTGTGCAGCTGCGACACGCGGCCGCGCGACACCTTCAGCTGTGCGCCGATTTCCTCGAACGGCCGCTGCTCAAGGTAATGCCATACCAGCACGTTGCGCTGGCGCTCCGGCAGTTCAGACAGCGCTTCCTTCAGGCGAGCGCGCAGTTGGCGCAGCGCCAGCCCGTCATAGGGCCGGGCCGGACAGCTCGCGTGCTCGTCCTGGACCATCCCGGTGCCTTCGAGCGCCATCCCCAACGCCAGCCCGACGGCGAGGTCAGCAAGGTAGGCGAACAGCGCGGCCGGGTCTTCGCCCTTGGGAGCGGCGCCATGCAGACCCTCGATCCGCTCGGCCTCGACCCGGCGCCGCGCCGCCACCTGCCGCTGCATGTCCGAGTAACTGGCCAGGCCGTCCAGGATGGCCCCGTTGATACGGTGCGCGGCGTAGGTCTCGAACTTGGCCCCCTGCATCCCGTCGTAACGGTCTACCGCCTCCAGCAGGCCCAGGCGTGCGAACTGCAGGTAGTCGTCGAATTCCAGTCCCTCGTAGGTGCGGCGCGCATACAGGCGCGCGGCCAGCATGCGCGCGAATTCCAGATAGCGAACGACCAGGCGCTGACGCTGCGCCTCGCCGCGGCCGACGCGGAAGTCTTGCCACAGAGCGAGCGTGCCGTCCGCCGCGGCCACCGGATCCGCCGCCGCAGCGGCGGCAGCGCTGGCCGCAGCGGGAATGCCTTGTGCGGCGATGGCGGCGATGGCGGCGGACATGTCCATGGCAGGCTCAGGCGAACGTTCCAAGCAGCGCCCTCACCACCAGGTTCCAACCGTCCATCAGCACGAACAGCAGAATCTTGAGCGGCAGCGAGATCGAGGCCGGCGGCACCATCATCATCCCGAGCGCCATCAGCGCGCTCGACACGATCAGGTCGACCAGCAGAAACGGCAGGAAGATCACGAACCCGATCTGGAACGCGGCGCGCAGTTCGGACAGCATGAAGGCCGGGATCAGCTGTATCAGGCTGATGTCGTCGATCGTCGCAGGTTGCTCGGCCTTGGCCAGTTCGACCATCAGCGCCAGGTCTTCCTCGCGTGTCTGGCGCACCATGAAGTCGCGCAGTGGCGCCAGCGCGCCGGCGGCCGCCCGTTCCGGCGTGACGGTGCCGGCCAGGTAGGGCTGAAGCGCATCCTGGTTGACCTTCTCCAGCACCGGCGCCATCGTAAACAGGGTCAGGAACAGCGCCAGGCTGATGATCACGGTGTTGGGCGGCGTTTCCGGCATACCCAGTGCGTGGCGCAGCATCGACATCACGATGACGATGCGGATGAAGGCCGTCATCGACACCAGGATTGCCGGTGCCAGGCTGAGCACGGTCAGCGCCAGCAACACCTTCAGCGCAAGCGATACGTCGGCGCCGCCCCCGTTGACGGTGATGCCGGGTGCGCTCACCAGCGGTTGCGCGGCATGCGCCGCCCCTGCGAAGGCGCAGGCCAGCACCGCACCGGCGACCAGCAACGCAATGCCCGGCCCACCCTTCATGGCGCCTCCCGCTGCGCCGTCGGCTTCTCGGCCAGGCACGAGACCCCATGTTCGCCCTGGGCCACCAGATACCGCGAACCGTCGAATTCAATCACGGACAGCAGTGTGCGCGGCCCCAGGCGGGTCGACTCGATCACCCGCACCAGGCGCGCCTGGCCGGCGACGCCAGGCGCGCCGCCATGCAGCTTGAAACGCCGCCGCAGGTACAACACCACGGCAATCGCCAGCAGCGATATCAGCACGACACCGGCGCCACCGCTCGCCAGCGCCGTGCCGGCAGCATCGTCGTCGCGCCGGAACGGGATTGCCGCCATCGGCGTGGCCGGCGTGGAGGCAAGCGCGGCGCCGTTCTGTGCGCTGGTCGGCTGCGACGCGTTCATGCCTGCGCGGCCGCCACTTCGGTGATACGGATGCCAAAGTTGTCGTCCACCGCGACCAGCTGGCCGCGCGCAACCACCTGGCCGTTCAGGATCAGGTCGACCGGCGTGTCGACGCGGCGCTCGATCCTGAGCACGGACGCTTCCTGCAGCGCCAGCAGTTCGCCGACAGTGGTCTCGACCTGGCCGACCGCGACCGTGAGAGTGACCGGCACCTTGTCCAGCAGGCGCAGGTTACCGTCGAGCAGCGCCGGGCCGCCGGCGGGCTGATGCTGCAGGTCGGTCAGTTCGATGATGTGGGTCTGCGCACCGGCTTCCCCGTGATGCATGGTCATGCGTGTTCTCCAGATGATTCGGCGCCCGCCACGAGGTCGAGCGCAAGATGGGGGCCGCGCGCGCCCAGATAGCCGCGCAGCAAAATGGCGCCATCGGCTCCCCGCGCCGCCAATGGGGCGTCGGCCAGGGTGTCGAGACGGATCACGTCGCCCGGCGCCAGCGCCAGCAGGCTGCCGAGAGCGACGTTGGCGCGCCCGGCATCGACCGACAGCCGCACCGGCTGCCGGTCCAGCAGGGCGCGGTAGTCGAGCGCCGCCAGAGGCGCCGGCTGCGGCTGCACCGCCGACGCAGCGCACCGCGTCACCGCAGCGGCGTCGAGGAGCACCGACAGGGTATGGCGCTCGAAACGCAGCTCGGCCAGCACCGCACCAGAACCTGCAGCTCGCAGGGAGGCCGGCGACGATGTATCGGCGTTGCGCTGAGGATCGAGGTCGATTACGGCGACGCCGAGCGCCGTTTCGAGCCCGCTCAGAGCGGCGCTGGCAGACGCGGCGGCCAGTTCAGCCTCCCCGCCCGGCACCGCCTGGACGCCGCGATCGGCGCCGAACAGCTCGCGCTGGAGCGCTCCCGCGAGCGCGTCGGGCCAGGCCAACCAGGCGCTCCCCTCGCCATCGGCGGCGCCAAAGCGGGTGCGGTACGATGCCGGCACTGCGCCGTCCCAGGCGCGCCGGCACACCAGCGCCGGCGACGCCACGCCCCAGTCTCGGGCCCAGGTCGCAGCCGCCGCATCGAGCGCCGTGCGCACGACGGTCAGCACACGCTCGGCCAGCAGGGCATAGACACGCATTGCCATCAGCGCCCTTTCATGTCGAACAGTTGCTGAATCATGTCGTTGGCCGTGCTGATCACGTGCGACGACGCCTGGTAGCCGCGCTGCATCAGGATCAGATTGCCGAATTCCTCGGCCAGGTCGACATTGGATCCTTCCCGGTGGCCCGCAGCGAGTGAACCGAACGACTCGTCACCGGCATGGCCGTAGCGCACCGGCGCGCCGCTGCGCTTCTCGAACATGCCGCCGGCGACGCCGTGCAGGTCGTCCTCGGTACTGAACTCGGCAAGCGCAAGACGCGCGCCTTTCGCGGTCTGGTTGTTGGAGTAGCGCACGGTGACACTGCCGTCGGCGCCGACCGCCTGGTCGGTCAGCACGCCAGCGGCGTAGCCATCCTGGGACGCGATTCCCAGCGTGGTCGAGCTCAGCAGCGAGGTGACGTTCTTCGCGAAATCGAGCTTGACGTCGAAGGCCGGGACGCCGCTGGCGCTGTACTTGAAGGTCAGGCTGTCCTTGCCGGCTTCGGGGAAGCCGCCGGCGAAGCCGATCTTGCCGCTGGCCATCGGCGCCGTGCCGCTGGCGGCGCCGGCCTCGGTCACAGTGACGGTGAACAGTCCTGCGCCCTCGTCCTTGAACGACAGGTTGACGCTGCGCTGGACGCCGTTCGGGTCGTAAATGGTGATCGCGTTGACGCTGGCATTCACCGGCGGCACCGCGACGGTCGATGTCAGGTTGCCCGTCATCTTGACCGTGGTGGTGGCGTTCGGCTTGCTCTGAGAGAGCGCGTCGAGCGTGACGTCCGACAGCTTGCCGCCGCTGTCGAGCGATTGCACCTTGTCGCCAGCGCCGTTGACCAGCACGTTGCCGGCGTCGAAGCGGAAATCTCCCGAGCGCGTGTAGAGCAGCTGCTCGCCACGCTTGACGACGAACAGGCCGTTACCGTCGATGGCCAGGTCGAGCGGATTACCGGTGCTCTGGTCGACCCCGGTGCGAAAGCTGAGCCGGGTGCCGATCGCTTCCACGCCGGCGCCGGTGACCACTTCCTGACGCTGCGCATAGGCGCCGCCGCCGCCCTGCTCGAATAGCGCGCCGAATTGCAGGGCCGAGCGCTTGAAGCCCGGGGTGTTCACGTTGGCCAGGTTATTGCTGACCACTTTCAGGCCCTTGGCGTGGGTAGTCAGGCCGGACGTGCCGATCTGGATGGTATCGAACATGGTGGCTCCTCAACGAATGGCGACTACTTGGGACAGGCTGATGTTGTTCTGGAACGCGCCCGATGCGGTGGTGATCGTCATCAAGGGCGCCCCGGTGCTCAGGTCGAGCGCCGAGACCTTGCCCGACAGCAGGAAGCCATTCAGGTTGACGTCCACCGTACGGCCCAGCATGCCGACCGATTGCACCGACGACTCGACCGCCAGCAGGCTGTCGATGCGGCTGTTGAGCTGGCGGCTCTGCTCCAGCGTCGCAAACTGCGCGATCTGGGCCACGAATTCCTCGTTGTCGACCGGTTTCAGCGGATCCTGATTGTTCAGCTGCGCGGTCAGGATCTTGAGAAAATCCTGGATGCTGATATTGGACGACTGCGAAGCCGTGCCGGCGCCGATTGCGGCGCTGGAATTGATGGCCATCAGGTGGCTCCTTTCAGATTGACGTGCGGTGCGACCCGCCGGGACGCCGTCGCTGGCGCTGTTTCTTCGTATTCGGTGCCGCCATCCAGGCCGTCCGGGTCGACGCGGCGGCCATTGACGGTCAAGCCAGCCAGGCGGGCACCGCTGCCGTTCAGTTCTGCGGCCAGGGCCTGGGCCACCAGGCGCAGGCGGACACCGTCCAGCGCAGCATCGCGGATATAGGCATGCACGCCGTCAGCGCCGTGGAACAGATGCAGCAGTTGCTTGTGATATTCCTCGCCCGACGCCGGCATGTCGGGGGCGCCGGCCGCGGCGCCCTCGTCTGCGCCGTCCACTGCGGGCGCAACGCTGAGCGCCGCCCCGGCGATGGCGCCGAACGGTGTCAGCGGCGCCGCGCTCGCGGCGCCCGGCGCCGGTCCGGTCTCGGGCTGCGCCATCGCGGCGCGCGCCGCCTGGAGCACGGACTGGGGCTGGGCTCCGAGACCGGTCATCGTGACCGAGGACGCGCCAGGTAAACCGCCAGGCTGCAAGGCGCTGACCGCGACGGCGCCCATGCCGGGACCGGCCGATGCAACGTCGCCGGCGCCATCCATCGCGCCATCGCGCTCGGAAGCGGACAGACCCGCAGCAGCGCCAAAGCCGCTGCGCGCGGCGCCTGCTCGCGTCTCAGTCTCTGACGCCGAAGACGCCGCGGTTCGCGCCTGAGATGCAGCCACCCGCGCCTGGCCTGCCAGGTCCGCGACATGCGCCTGTGGCCGTCCTGCCGCGTGCAGCGGCGCCTGCGTGTCCTGTCCGCGCGCCGCACGCGCCTCCTCGCGGCCGGCATCGTTCGCATCAGCGCGCACCGATTGCGGCTGGGGCTGAGCCTGGGCCAGCATCGCCTGCTCCAGCTGGGCCATCCAGCGCTGCTGGCGCGCATCGCTGCGCTGGTGCTCGAAGCGCGCTGCGGCAGGCGCCAGAGCGGTCGATGGATCAAGCCTCGGTTTCATGTTCAGCCCTCCTTCCATGCAATAGATTCCAGTGATCGTCGGCCGTCTTCAAATCGGCATCGGCGCGCACGCGCCGGTAGGCGCGGCGCGCACCGTCGCGGTGTTCCTCGACCGCGTCGAGCGCACGCCGAGCGCTCTGCGCCTGCAGTGCCAGCGCCTCGCGTTCACCGTCCAGCGCGGCCAGCCGGCGTTCGAGTTCGAGCAGCCGCCGCGCGCCATCCTGCAAGTACCGTCCGAGCAGCGCCATCGGCCCCAACGCCAACGCCGCGCCATCGGCCTGCGCGGCCAGCCAGCCGGCGCGCGCATGCGCCATCTGCCGCAGCACCTCGTCGTGCGCCGCGCGCTGCTCGGCGATATGGCCGTTGAGCGCGGCCAGTTCTGCCAGCGCCGCATCCAGCGCCCAGCTGCGCGTCAGGCGCAGCGGTTCCAGCACGTAACGGAATCCCTCTTTCATGACGCCTCCGCCAGTATTTGGCGCAGCTGCGCCAGCGCCTGGCCGCGCGTGGCCGCCTCGTCCACGGCCTGGCGCAGAAAGGCGCGCAGCGGCGGAAATGCCTTGACGGCGCGGTCGATCGCCGGATTGCTGCCGGCGCGGTAAGCGCCCATGTCGAGCATCTGGCGGTTGCGCTCATAGGTCGCCAGCAGTTCCACCGCGTCGCCCATGGTGGTGCGCTCCTCGCGCGTAGCCAGCTGCGAGACCAGGCGGCTCGCGCTCTGCAGCACGTCGATCGCCGGAAAATGGCCTTCGTGCGCCAATGCCCGCGACAGCATGATGTGACCGTCCAGCGTGGCGCGCACGATATCGGAGATCGGCTCGTTGAAATCGTCGCCCTCTACCAGCACCGTGTACAGCGCCGAGATCGAGCCGCCCGAATCGGTCGCGCCGCAGCGCTCGCACAGCGCCGGGATGTCGTTGAACACCGACGGCGTGTAGCCGCGCGCGGTCGGCGGTTCGCCGGCGGCCAGCCCGATCTCACGGCGAGCCATGGCGAAGCGGGTGATCGAATCCATCATCAGCAGCACCTGCCGCCCCTGGTCGCGGAAGTATTCGGCAATCGCCGTCGCGGCGTGCGCCGCCCGCAGCCGCACCAGGGCAGGCTGGTCCGACGTCGCCACCACCACCACGCTACGACGCAGGCCTTCCTCGCCCAGCTGCTCCTCGATGAACTCGCGCACCTCGCGCCCGCGCTCCCCGATCAGGGCGATCACGTTGACGTCGCTGGCGACGCGCCGCGCGAGCATGCCCAGCAAGGTGCTCTTGCCGACGCCGCTGCCGGCGAAGATGCCGACCCGCTGGCCGCAACCCAGGGGCAACAGGCTGTCGATCGCGCGCACGCCGGTTTCGAGCAGGCGCCCGATCGCGGGCCGGGTAAGCGGATTGATCGGCGCCGAATACAGGCTGCGCGGCGCCAGCGGATGCGGTGCGGGCTTGCCATCGAGCGGGACCCCGAATGGATCGATCACGCGTCCCAGCAGCGCCGGACCCACACCGATACCGGGGGCCGCGCCGCCGGCTACCACTTCGCTGCCGGCGCCGATGCCGCGCGGGTCGCCATAGGGCATCAGGATGACCCGGCCCGGACGCAGGCCGACCACTTCGGCCAGCAGCCGTCCTCCACCCTGCAGCGGCAATTCGCACATTTCGCCAAGCGTGACCTCTGGACCCGCCGCTTCGATGCTGTGTCCGGTCACAGCCAGCACCTTGCCGCTGCGGCGCGTCAGGTCGGCGCCACGCACTGCCTCCAGATAAGCGTGCATCGAGTCCATCTTCATGCCTCCGGCGCCGGCATGCCGGCCGCATCGGACGCAGCACCTGCGCGCGCAGCGCGTACCTCAACCAGCGCCGCGCGCAGCCGCTCCAGCTGCAGTTCCAGGCGTGCATCCAGGCTACCCTGGACGCCGTCGACGATGCAGCCGCCCAGCGCCACTGCCGCGTCGGCATGCAGCGACCAGCGCCCTGGCTCGCCGTGCGCGGCCAGCCAGGCAGCGTCCTGGGGATGCATGCGCACGCGCAGCGCCTGACCGTCACGCACCTGGGACATGGCAGCATGCACCATCGCCAGCGCACCGTCGCGGCTGGCCGCCAGCTCGCCGGCCAGACGGCAGATCGCGCTCCACGCCACCTCGACCAGCAAATCTTCGTGGCGCGCCAGCGCCTGCCCGGCCGCCTGTTCCATTCCCAGCGCCAGAGCATCGAGCTGGATCAGGCGGGCGGCGGCGGCGGCATCGGCCCCGGCCCGGCCTTCGGCAACGCCGCGCGCAAGTCCATCTTCGTGGCCGCGTTGCGCGGCTTCGTCGTGTGCGCCCTCGAGCGCGTCCTGGTGCGCCTTGCGTTCGGCCTGCAGCATCTGTTCGCGACGCGCCAGGTCAGCGCGCTCCCGATCGAGCAGCGCGCGCGCGGCCGCCTCCTCGGCCTGCCACACGCGGCGCTGCTCTTCGGCCTGCGTCAGCACCACCGACGCCGCCGCCAGGGCCGCGGCGCTGGCGGCGGCGTCGGCAGCTATGCCTGCCAGCAGCGCGCGCGCCGCCTCGGACGGATCCGGTGGCGGCGCATCCGGAGGCAGCAAGGCGGGCGTCACCGGCTGAAGCGCGTCGAGCGCCGCCGGTAGCCCTGACTGCACGACACCCGGCCGTCCCAGCGGGCGGCGCAAGGCGGTGACGGTAGCGGCCCGGATTATCGGGTCCATACCAGTTTCCTCAAGCGTTGCAACAGCGGCAGGCGCCGGCCGGACGCGCGCGGCGCGGCCAGCACTGCCCGCGACGGTTGCGCGCTCAGGCGGGTGCGCACGGCGTCGGACAGGAAAGCAGCACGTGCGGGCGCCACCGCTCCGGCAGGCGCGGCGGCGCGCAGCTGGTCGAGCCGCGCCGGGCTTTGCAGGGCCAGGTAGTCGGCGCGCCAGCGCCATGCCTGGAGTGAAAGCACCTGCGCCACCAGCGCCGCCGGCTCATGTTGCAGCAGGCGGTGCACATCGGCGCCGCGCGCAGCGGCGAGCGGGTCGCTGTCCGGACGCGCCAACGCGTTGGCGGCGGCGCTGTCGGCCGGCCCGAAACCGAGTGCGTCCAGTTCGTTCAGGCAGGCGCACAGCACCTGGCGATCGGTGTCGGCCAGCTCGGCCAGCACCAGTTCGCGGTCAATGGGTCCCAATGCATGCAAGGCCACGGCGGCCTGGCGGTGACCGCTCGACTGCTCGATCATGCAGGCGTTCATCGACTCGCTCATCAACGCACTCATCGGCGCATTCATTTCGCCCCTCCTTGCCCCGGAGCAGCCGCGATCCAGCCGTGGATGTCGGCGACCACCCGCGCACGCTCCTCGGCGCTCAGGCGCGCCGGCGCCACACCGGGCATCGCCATTCGCCCGACCGGTTCCTGGGCGCCGGCCGGCGTGACTGCCCGCGTGCGGCGTCGGCGCATGGCCCGCGCCAGCAGGCCAAGCAAGCCAAGCAAGATTGCCACGCCCGCAACGACGCCCAGCACCGGCGCCACTGCGTCGGCGGCGGGGGTATCTGCCGCGCGCTCGCCATCCAGGGCAGCCGGCGCCACAATCTCGTCCTGCCCGGCTGCTACGCCAACCTGCGCGAACTGCGTCATCGGATACACGATCACGGCATCGCCGCGCGCCTCGCTGTACCCGACGGCCAGCATCACGACTTCTTTCAGCTTGGCGACCTGGTCTTCGTTGAGGTGCTGACGCATCAGCACAGCCACCGTCATGCGCCGGATGCCGCCGCTGCCCGGCACCAGTTGCTCGACGCGGCGCCCGACCTGGTAATCGGCTTCGGTGGTGCTGTTGCCGGCGTTGCGCCCGGCGCCGGTCGCGGCAAGCGTGCCCGCATCGGCGGCGTCGCTCAGCGTGCGCCGTTCGCGCACCATGACGCCCGAGGAGGCGCCGGCCTGGGCCTTCGCGGGCAGCACTTCCTCAGTCGTGATACGGCTCTGGTCGAGGTTCAGGGCGACATCGACGCTGGCCACGGCAACCCCGGCGCCGAAGCTGCGGTCAAGCACTTCGCTCACCTTTTTCGCCAGGTATTCCTCGGTGCTGCGCTTCGCGTCCAGCGCGGCCGTGCCGGCGCCGCCGGTGTTGCCCTCGGCCAGCGCTTCGGCGCCGACGTTGCGCGTCAGCGCCACGCCGTGCTGGTTCAGCACAGTCACGTCGGCGGCGCCGATGTCCGGCACCGATGCCGCCACCAGGCGTTGAATGCCGGCCACCTGCTCCGGCGCCAGCGTGCGGCCGCGCTTCATGGTCAGCGTCACGGATGCCTTGGGCCGGGTCAAGGCCTTCTTGAACAGACCCTGCTCGGGAATCGCGAGGTGTACCCGCGCGCCCTGTACTTCCTCGATCGCGAGAATGGTGCGGGTCAGTTCGCCCTGGATGGCACGCTGATAGTTCACTTTCTGGACGAATTCGGTCATCCCGAAATCGGCGTTGTTGAACACCTCGAAACCGACCGCGCCATGCAACGGCAGCTCCCTGCCCATCAGCGCCAGGCGGGTCTTGTAGACCAGGTCCTTCGGCACCAGGATGGTGGCGCCGCCATCGGCCAGCTGGTAAGGCGTCTTCAGTTTATCCAGCTCGGCCGTCATGGCGGCCGCGTCGGCCGCAGCCACGTCCGAAAACAGCACCTGGTAATCGGGGCGATAGGCCCACAGGCCCAGTCCAGCGACCAGACAGGCAATGAATAGTATCCCGGCCGCCAGGCCGTAGCGGGCCCGAGGGGCCAACGTTTTCCAGCTTTCGAGCATCGCCATCTACTCCTACACCTGCATCCGCATGACTTCCTGGTACGCATCCAGCAAGCGGTTCCTGACCTGGGCCAGCAGCTGAAACGACAGCCGCGCCTCTTCCAGGTCGATCATGACCTCGTGCAGGCTGGGGCCAGCGCCGAGCGCGACCTGGCGCACGCCGGCGTCGGCGCTGACCATGGTCTCGTTGACGGCGCCGATGCTTTCGTTGACCCAGGCCGCGAAGCCAGGGGCCGGCGCCGCTGCGGGAGCCGCGAGCGGCGCCAGAAATTGTTCGCTAGTCGGCAATATCGCCGACAGGCTGACGGGATCGATGCTCATCACTGACCTCCGATGTCGAGCGTGCGGGCGGCCATGGTACGGGCCGCGTTCATCGCGGTGACGTTGGCTTCGTAGGCGCGCAGTGCGGCGTTCAGGGTCACCATCTCGGCGATATGGTCGACGCCGGGATAGGCAACCATGCCCTGCGAGTTAGCATACGGGTGACCCGGCTCGTGCACCATGCGCGCGGCTTTGTCCTGGGGCACCACCACGGCCCGCGAACCACCGGCCTGGGCCGCCGCGGCAAGACGTCCAAACTGGGCGCCGAAGCCGAGCGCCTGGGTCAGCACGCGTTGCGGGCGGTACACCTGGTCGGCCGAGGCGCCAGCAGCATGCATATTGGCCAGGTTGAGCGTTGTGACGTCCAGGCGCAGCTTTTCGGTCGCCATGCCGGCGGCGCTGATCTGGAATGCGGCGCGATAGTCCATCAGCGTTTCCCTTCGTTGATCGCGCTCGACAGCAGCGCCAGATGCTTGTTCAGCATTTTGAGCAGCGCCTGCTGCTGCAGCGTGTTCTCGGACAATGCCGCCACTTCCATGTCGAGCGGCACGGCGTCGCCGGGCGCGCCGACCAGCTCGAGGGCTGGCCGGAAATCGCGCAGCGAAGACAACGCCGGCGCATCGCCGGCGCGCGTCATGTCGCGCAGCGCGCCGAGCCGCTGTTCGAAGCTGACGCCGATGCGCTGGTAGCCCGGGGTATGGGCATTGGCGATGTTGTGGGCGATCGCGCGCTGGCGCAGGGCGCTGGCGTCGAGCGCCAGGCTGACCAGGCCGACGGTGCTGGAATCGATGAGGGACACTGCTGGCTCCATTGTGCTGTGATGGTGGAAAGTGACGTTCTTTACTGGACGATCAGTTCGGCATGCAGCGCGCCGGCCGCCTTGACCGCACGCAGGATCGAGATGATGTCGCGGGTATTGGTCTTGACGCGCGCCAGCGATTGCACCAGGTCGGCCACCGTGGTGCCCTCCGAGGCCAGGAAGCCGGGGCCGTTGCGCTCCTGGACGTCGATCTGGCTGTTGGAGACGAGCGCGGTGCGCACGCCACGCCCGGCCTCGCCGTAGAACAGCGGCTGCGACACCGTGTTGTCGGTCTGAATCGTCACCCGCAGATCGCCCTGGGACACGGCGACGCGCGCGATGCGCACGTCGCCGCCGGAAACGATGGTCCCGGTACGCTCGTTGATCACCACCTTGGCGCGCCGGTCGGGCTCTACCGTGACGTTCTCGAGCGCCATCATGTAGTCGTTCAGGCGTGCCTGGCGTCCGTCCGGGATCCGGATCGCGATGCCGGCGGCGTCGCGCGCCACCGCGACCTGCTGGCCCAGCTGGCTGTTGATCGCAGCGGCGACGCGGCTGGCTGTGGTCACGTCCGGCTCGGCCAGCACGAAGGTCAGTCCGCGTCCGCCGTCGGTCACGTCCGCCAGTACGGTTTCTTCGACCGTGGCGCCGGACGGAATCCCGGCCACGGTCGGATGGTTCTTCTGCACCACGTTGCCGTTCATGTCGTACTTGTAGCCGCCGACCGACACCGGCCCCTGGGCGAGCGCATAGACGCGGCCATTGGCCGCCTTGAGCGGCGCCAGGATCAGCGCGCCGCCGACCAGGCTGCGCGCGTCGCCGATCGAGGTGATGGTGACGTCGATGGTGTCGCCGGCGCGGGCGAACGGCGGCAGGCTGGCGGTGACCATCACCGCCGCCACATTGCGGCTTTGCACATCGTCGGCGATCAGCGTCATGTCGAAACGCGCCAGCATATTGGCGATCGACTGGCGGGTCGCCTTGCTGCGGGACGAGTCACCGGTCCCGGCCAAGCCGGTCACCAGGCCGTACCCGGTCAGCGCGTTCTCGCGCCAGCCGCTCATCTTGCCCAGGTCCTTGATGCGCACCGGTTCGGCGCCCGCGCAGGAAGTAAAGGCGACCAGCGCCGCCAGCAAAACACCACGAATCATGATCACAGTCCGAACAGGGTCAGGAAGCGCTGCCACCAGGCCGGGTGCTGCATAGTGGCCAGGTCGCCATGGCCGGCATAGCTGATACGGGCGTTGGCGATGCGGGTCGACAGCACCACGTTGGCATCGGAGACGTCGCGCGCGCGCACCCGGCCTTCCACGCGGATCTGCTGGCGTTCGTTGTTAATGTCGAGCACCTGCTCGCCCGCGACGACCAGGTCGCCGTGCTCGGTGATTTCCTGGATCGCCACCGTGATCTGGGCCAGCACCCGACCCTCGCGTGCGGTGCGCCCGCCGCCGTCCATCTGGTTGCTGGCCTTGAGCCCGGCGCCGTAGCTTTTGCCGGGCAGCCGCGCATCCAGACCAATGCCGGCATCACGCCCGGCGCTGGTATTGGCAGCTGTGCTGGCGCTGGCGCTCTCGTACACCATCACAGTGATCAGGTCGCCCACATGGCGTGGCCGCAAATCCGACGTATAGGACTGGAAGCTGCCAGGCTTGTACAGGCTTTCGGCGCCGGAGGCGCTCGCCAGCCCCAACAGTCCGGCGGCGGCAATGTGCTTGAAACGATTCATGCTGATCAATATCATTCGATTGCTACCAGGCCCTGGCCGATCACCCGCGCCGCCACCGCTTCGCTGCCGCTGGCGGGCAGTACCCGCACGCGGGCGCCGGCGATGCCGTCTTCCTGGACCACCGCCGCCGTCTCGATGCGCAGCGCGGCATCGCGCACCAGCAGTTTGACGCGATCGCCGCGGCGCACGGCGCCGGCCGGGACCAGATGATGCGCCGACAGCACATCGCCTTCGGCCAGCGCCGCGGCCAGGCGCACGCCGTCCCACGACGGCGCCGCCACTGCCGGCGCCGCGCGCTGTCCGAGCGCCAGCACATCGCGCTCCTCGCTGCGCAGGTCGGCCGCGCCCAGTGGCGCGCCGGCGGCCAGGTCGCGCCGCGCCACGAGTACGGGGCGCCAGGCGCGCACCTGGAACGGCACCGTTACCGAGCGCACCAGCGCGCCGTCGACCAGCACGTCGATCCACACCGTGGTGCGCGCGCCGAGAGGCACGGCCGCGTCGCGCGGTCGCAGCGCCAGCGCGCCTTCCGGCGCCTGGACGTCGGGAATCGTTCCCAGCGGCGTCAGTTCCAGACGCGCATGGCGCGCGCCGTGGAGCGCCTCCAGGCGGAGCCGCGCCACGGCCTGCAGCGCCGCGCCGTCGACCTGCAAGGCGGCGCGCCGCACCACCACCCGCTCGGCGCCGCGCCAAGCCGGCGTCAGTCCGGCAAAACCGGCCTGACCGGCAAGCGCCGCATCGAGCGCGGCGCGACCGAGTGTGGCTGGATAGCCAGCCAGCGGGGCGCTCCCGACCTGCAGCGCCGCTAGGCGGCGCGCGGTGGCGGGGACGGCGTCGATCGAAGCAATGTCGCCCAGGCGCACGGCCTGGCCGCGCACCAGCGCGTCGGGGCGCAGCTCGAGGATTACCGGCGTGGCCTGCGCGGCGCCGCATGCCACCAGCAAGGCCAGGCGCACGCCGGCCGGCGCCAGGCGCCGCATCGAAACGAAAAGGGAAACCATGAAAGCGATCGACCTATTTGCGCAGGTTGTTGCTCATTGCAAGCATCTCGTCGGCGGCCTGGATCACCTTGACGCTGCTTTCGTAGGCGCGCTGGGCAGCCATCAGGCCGACCATCTCGTCGATCAGGCGCACGTTGGAGGCCTCGACCGACCCCTGCGCCAGGCGGCCCATGCCGTCTTCGCCGGCCTTGCCATGGATCGCGTCGCCCGACTTCTCGCTTGGACGGTACAGGTTGCCGCCCAGGGAGACCAGACCATCGGTATCGGCAAAGCGCACCAGGTCGATGCGCCCGACTTCGCCCGCCTCGGACTGGCCAGGGGCGCGCACCAGCACGCGGCCGTCAGGGCGAATGGTCAGCTCGCTGGCATCCACGCCGACATGAATGCCCGGCTTGAGCGGATAGCCTTCGGCGCTGACCAGCATGCCGTCGCGGTCGATCGCCAGGCTACCGCCGCGGCTGAAGGCCGCGCTGCCGTCGGAAGCGGTCACTTCGACGAAGCCGACGCCGTCGATGGCCAAGTCGAGCGGCTGCTCGGTTTTGCGTATTTCGCCAGCGGCGAACACTTTGGCCAGACTGGCAATGCCGACGCCGCTGCCCTGCCACAGCGCGGCGCCCTGGACGCCACCCGGGCTGGCCGGCGCGGCCTGCAGGCCGCGATAGACCAGGTCTTCGAAACTGACCTTGGCGCGCTTGAAACCAGGCGTATTTACATTGGCCAGGTTATTGGCGATAGTATCGACGCTTTTTTGCTGCGCTTGCATGCCGGTGGCGGCAATATACAAAGCGTCATTCATCAGAATTCACCTAGTTTACGAATACTTTTTTCCAGTAGCTCGTCGTAACCCTGCACGATCTTTTGCATGGCTTCGAAGTGGCGCATCGTTTCCGTCATGTTCACCATTTCACGCGCACTATCGACATTCGAGTTTTCTTCATAGCCAATACGTAACCGCGGCACAAACGGCGCTTCATCGAGCGTCGCGCCGCCCAGCGCATAACTACCGGCGCCGGCCGGCTCGAGCAGGCCCGGCTCCTGGAACCGCACCACGCGCAGACGCGCTACTGTGGAGCCGCCCTGAACAATATCGCCGTTGGGCATGATCTTGAACGGGTCGCCATTGAGAACGACCGTACCGGAACTGCCCATCACCGGCCGCTCCTGCGGCCCCACCAAGCGGCCGGCAGCGTCGAGGCGCAAGGCCCCGCGCCGGGTGTACAACGGCCCGGAAGGCGTGCTCAGCTCGAAGAAGCCGTCGCCATCGATGGCGACGTCAGAGCCGTTGCCGGTACCGCGCAGGGTTCCAGACGACGCATCGAGCACGACCCGCATCGGCGCGCCCAGCGCCTGACTGGCCTGGGCCGGGGCCGAGGCCGCACCGGCGGCGCTGAATTGCGCAGCAAAACCGGCGCCGACGCTCAGTTGCTTCTTGTAACCCGGCGTCAGCGCATTACCCAGATTCTGGGCAATACCCTGCAATCTGGCAGCATCTTGCTGCATGGCGTGTGCGGCGACGACAGTGATATCCATGGTCTATTCGGCGCAGTCATTCCACGCTTAATTTGCGAATGCAAATCATTGTAAACACGCAGAAATATAATTACAACAGGCAAGCAAAGAATAATTGAACAACGTCGTTTTAATAGCATGGCAGCGATAATTCTATCCAATTATCACCGGTCAATTTATGCGGTGAGATTCTCACCAATTATCACTGCGATTGCTCAGAAAAAAAAATTTCAATAATCGCTAAACACTTCTGAATTTCCGAGGATAAATTGTTTATAAGGCACAAGGTGCCGGCGAACTTATCCCTGGAGAAGAAGATGGTAGCGATTGTGAGTGGCAACGGCTTGGGCTTTCTGAATGGTTCGGCTGCAACGCTGGGTCAGGCCGGTCTGTTCGGCAATGCGACACATGGAGCGACCAGCGCCGGCGCGTATGTGAATGCCGCCAACGGCAACCTGGCGGTGTCGGAACGCGACGCCTGGCTGGCGTCGGTCGGCGTCAACGTAGCGCTCACCCGCACCTACAATTCGCAAGGCAACTACGGCGACGCCAATGGACGGAACTGGAAAGCCGGCCCGGTCAAGATGCTGGCACTGAACGGCCTGTTGAACAGCGCCGGCAGCAGCGTCACCCGCATCGATGCCGACGGCAGCAGTCAGTTGTACGACTGGGACAGCGCTGCGGGTAGCTACCGGAGCACCGACGGCGGTGGCGCCCACGACACCTTGCAGCGCGATGCCAGCGGCTGGACCTGGCTCGGCGATGCCCGCGACCGTAAGGGCGTCTACGAGCGCTACGACAGCCTCGGCCGCATTGTCAGCAGCGGCGCCGTCGACACCGACCGTATCCGCTATAGCTACAATGACGCCAGCCAGCTGGCCACAGTGACCGACGCCAGTGGCGACGTCACCACCTATGAATACCAGAGCGGCAAGCTGGCCCGCATTCGTACCAGCAAGTCCGACGGCACCAGCGCGGTCCGCACCCACTACGAATACGACAACCTGAACCGGCTGACGGCGGTGACGATCGACATGACGCCGGAAGATGGCTCGATCGCGGACGGCAACGTCTACCGCACCAGCTACGAATACTGGAACTCGAGCAGCCAGCTCAAGCGCGTTCGCCAGTCCGACAATAGCGAACTGAACTTTACCTACGACGCCCAGGGCCGCGTCGCCAGCGCCGGCGACGCGCTGGGGCAGACCACCCGCTTCGACTACAGCGTGGCGGGCCGGACCACGGTCACCGACCCGACCGGCAACCGCATCACCTACGGCTATGACGGCAAGGGGCAGCTGACCAGCACCACGAGCCAGAGCGCCGGCGGCGTCCAGCTCGTCACCACCTATGATTACGATAGCGCTGGCAACCTGACCCGCCTGGTCAGCCCGGCCGGGCTCGCCACGACGTATGCCTACGACGCCAACGGCAACCGCGTGCTTGAACGCGACGCCGATGGGCGCACCATCAAGCGCGCCTACGACACGACCACCAACCTGCTGCTGAGCGAGACCACTCATACCGGGATCGATCCGGATGGCGACGGCGCGGCGACCGCTGGCGGCGCCCAGACACGCCGCTTCTTCTATGACGCCGACAACCAGCTGCGCTTCGCGGTGTCGGCCGAAGGACGCGTGACCGAGTACCGCTACAATACTGAACACCAGATCCAGTCGCAGTTGCAGTACCTGACCGCTGCGGCCGGCGATATGGCCACCTCGACCGCACAGCTGATGCAGTGGACCTCGAACTCCAGGGCCGTCGGTCAGGTCGACTATGCATACGACGCACGTGGCCAGGTGCGCACGGCGACCTCATATTCTGCGGCGGCATCGGGCGCAACCACCGGTGCTGGCCTCACCACCGTGCAGTACGCCTACGACGCTGGCGGCAGGCTGCTGATGTCGGTCGACGGCAACGGCAAGACCACCACCTACACCTACGACGAACTGGGCCGCGTGCTGACTCAGCGAAATGAGGATGGCACCCGCAAGGTCACAAGCTATGACGATGCGCGCGGCATCATGTCCGTATCGCACTACGCCGGCGGCCGCGCTGCCTTGCTCCGGGCCGTGCTGCTACGTGTGGAGTCGTTCAGCTTCGACGCCGCCGGACGGGTCATCCAGTCCTCGGCAGCACATGACGGCACGCAGTCGGGTGCAGTGTCATACGCCTACGACGCCGCAGGTCGCGTACGTCTGGTCAAGACCGCAGACGGCGTCTCGACACACCTGCTGTACGACAGCGCCGGCCGCAAGGTCGCCGAAATCGTCGGCAAGGCGCTGACAGAATACCGTTACGATGCCGATGGCCGGCTGACCGGCACCACCCGCTACGCCAGCGATATCAACGATGCGCTCCTGGTCTCGGCGGCAGGCACGCTGCTCTACCCGGAAGTCGCCGCCCTGCGCCCGACCACGCTCGCCGAGGCCAACCGCAGTTCGTGGAACAGCTACGACGCCGGCGGGCGCCTGGTGGCCACAGTCGATGCCATGGGCTACCTGACGCGCTATGGTTACGACGGCGCAGGACGTCTGGTTTCGACCGTTCAGCGCGCCAAGCCGGTTGACACCACCCTGATCAGCGGCAGCATCATTCCCGCCGCCTTCAGCGGTGAAGCCAGCGCATTGGACGACCGTTATGCGCGCCGTTTCTACGACGCCGACGGCAAGCTGGTGTCGTCACTGGACGGCGCCGGCGCCCTGACCGGCTACAGCTATGACGGCGCCGGTCGCCTGAGCGACACCGCCACCTACGCCAACCTGACGGGCATGCCCGACGCGGTCGAGGTGCCGCTCGCCACCCTACTCGCGCGCGCCGGCGCGGTCGCCACCCATCGCCGCAACCTGTACGACGGCAAGGGTCAACTGGTTGGCACCGTCGACGAAGCCAACTACCTGACCCAGATCGACTACGATGCCGCCGGCAATGTCGTCAGCCGCCGCCGCTTCGCGATCGCGGTCGCCACCCCGGGTGCAACAACCTTGTCCGGGCTCGGTGCTCAGCCCGGTCCGGACGACCGCATCACCACCTACGTCTACAACAGCGCCGGGCAGCTGCTGACCGAGACTGGCCCCGAGGGCGACCAGCTGAGCTACAGCTACGACAGTTCTGGACGCCAGATTTCGGTGTCCCGCATCGGCGCCGACTCCGTCACCCGCACCAGCATGCGCCGCTACGACGGCGCCGACCGGCTGACAGGCGAACTGAGCGAAGAAGGCGCGCGCCGGCTGGCGGCGCTCGGCGGCAAGGCCGACAACCTCCAAATCGCGCGTATCTGGGCCGAATTCGGCGTCGGCTACACCTACGACGCCGCCGGCAACCGCACCAGCATGACCGACCAGCTCGGCCACCGGACGCTGTACCTGTACAGCGAGGGCCGGCTGGCGGCCACCGTCAACCCGGTCGGCAACTGGGAGCGCTACACCTATGACGGCTTCGGCGGCCTGATCGAAGTGGCGCGCTCCACGGTGGCGCTGAGCGCGGCGCAGATGGATGCGCTGGCCAGTTCGGGCACCGTTGCCGGCCTGCCTGCAGGCGGCTCTCCGCTGCTGACCCGCTACTACTACGACAACGAAGGCCAGCGCACGCACACGCGGGACGCCGCCGGCGGCGTCACCCGCACCACCTACAACGCCTTCGGCGATATCGAGCGCACCTGGCGCTATTACACGCCGGCAGGCCAACTGGCAAACGCGATCGGCAACAGCGGCCATGCCGGCGCCGCCGCGACAGACCTCGGCGCCGCCCTGTCCAGCGCCGGTCCGGCCATGACGCGCAACTGGTACGACAATGCCGGCCGCCTGCTGTGGAGCGCCGACAACAACAGCATCGTGCGCCGCGAATACGACGTGCGCGGCAACCTGAGCGCGATAAGCGAACTAGGCGCCAACCCGGCGGACGCGCTGAACGACCCGGCCATGACCCGCACCATCCTGGCCAACAGCATCAGCGCCGCCCTCGACAGCACCCGACGCTACCGCTACGACGAGCGCGGCCTGATGATCGAAGCGAACGATGCGCTCGGCTATCGCAGCGTCAACCGCTACACCGCGTTCGGCGAAGTCGACCTGGTTACCCGCTACGCCATCCCCGTCGCCGGCGCCGCCCCCGTCGCCTCGCCGCTGGACAGCGCAGCGCGCACCGTGTATGACCGCAATGGACGCGTGTATGCGACCATCAACGGCAACGGCGGTGTCACCGTCTACGACTACGACGTCGACGGGCGCGTGATCGAGCAGATCACCTACGCGCGCACGCTGGGCGCCAATACGTCGCTGCCAGAGATCCGTGCAGCCATCGATTCGCAGGCCCTGTCGCACGCCGGCCACGACCTGCGTCAGCTCTTCGTCTACGACGCCAACGGCCGCATCGCGGCCACCCTGACCCTGCAGCAAGCAGTGGCGCCGGCCGGCGCCAACCAGAACGGTGTGCCGGGCAACTGGCGCGTGGTTGCCAACAGTTATGACGCCGCCGGGCGACTGGTGCAGCGCACCGGCTTCGGCGTCACGTTCGCGAGCAGCGATCTGAAACCGTCCGACGACGCCATCATGGCATGGGTCGGCGCACCACGCGCCGCCGACGGCAACGCCAGCCCCGACAGCGTAACGCGCTATGCCTACGACGACGCCAACCGCCTGGTCGCCACCGCCACCGCGCAGCGCGGGACCGGCGCCGAGCGCCAGTGGGCGGTCGAGCAGATCAGCTACGACGGCGCCGGCAACATCGGCCAGCGCGCGCTGCGCGCCGCCGTGCTGGAGGCGCTCGATCCGACCGATGCGCAATTGCGCAGCCATGTGGCGGGCGGCCTCAACGAAGGCGATGCCGTCACCCAATATCGCTACGACGCCATGGGACGTGTTACCGCCAGCGCCAGCGCCCTGCGCGGCGCCGGCAACGCCATTGAGTGGGCGCTGAGCACGCGGCGCTACGACGCTGCCGGCAACCTGCTGGCGGTACGCAACTACGCCGCCGCCGCGGTCGGCGCAACGCCGGGCGACTTCACCACGCCGCGCGCCGACGACAGCGCCGACCGTCTGCTGCGCTACAGTTACGACGCCGGCGGCCGCCTGGTCGCAACCGTGGACGCGAACGGCGCCGCTACCCGCCTGGCGTACGATGCGCGCGGCAACGTGATCAGCACGACGCGCCACATGACCCTGGTCAGCGGCAGCGGCGACCTGGCGCGCGACTTCAAGCCTGCGACCTCTTCAAACGACCGCATTACCCGCACCTACTACGATCTTGGCGACAACCCCGTCCTCGAGATCGGCCCCGAAGGCGCCATCGTGCAGCGCCGTTTCGACGCCGCCGGCAACGTCATCGCCGTGACCGCGCGCACGACCCCGGCCAGCGCGGCCGAGATCGCTGCCTTGACCGCCACCGCCGGCGCTGTCGCGCTCGCCGAGCGCAAGGCGACCGGTACCGACCGTACCCAGTTCTTCGTCTATCACGCGGACGGCGCGCTGCGCTATTCGATCGATGCGCTCGGTTACGTGAGCGAAAAACGCTACGAGCCGACCGGCCGCGTGGTCAGCGAGTACGCTTACGCCAAGCCTGTCCAGCTCGCGCCCGGCGCCTCACTCGACACAGTGTCGCAGGCCGCCGCGGCCGCCGCCAATGCCCAACAGGGCGACGCAGCGACCCGCATCACGCGCCATGTTTACGACGCTGGCGGCAACTTGGCCAACAGCACCGACGCCCTCGGCTACACCGAATCGTTCACCTACGATGCACTGGGCCGCAAGCGCAGCTTCACCAACAAGCTGGGCCACACCTGGGAATATCGCTACGACGCTGCCGGCCGCCTGGTGCAGGAAAAGGCGCCGCCGGTCGGGACTTATGCCGACGGCATGCCGGCCACCATCGGCAACTGGGGCAATCCGCAGACACTGCAACTGGTGACGGTGCTGGAATACGATGCCTTGAATAACCTCAAGCGCCGCACGGAAGCCGCTGGCATCGCCGGCAAGGAGCGCAGCACCGAGTACCGCTACGACGCGATGGGGCGCCAGGTGCAGACCATCCTGCCGGCGCTGGCGGTGTATGACTTGGTACTGAACAAGCAGTCGATAGCGGGGCACGGCGTGTTCGAGCGCGACTCGGGGCTGCGCACCATCACCGTCACCTACGATGCTCTGGGCAACGCAGTGTCGAACCGTGACGTAGGCGGCGAGATCAGCCACAAGATCTATGATCGCGCCGGCAAGGTGGTGGCCGAAGTCGATGCCGCCGACTACGCCACCACCTACGTGCGCAACAGCTTCGGCGAAGTCACCTCGATGACCCGCCATGGCAACAAGAACGGTGCCATCGAAGGCGTGGCCGCCGCCAGCGTGGAAGGCCTGCTGAGCCGCAACAGCAAGACCGACCGCACCATCGCCTATGCTTACGACGCCGCCGGCCGCGTGCTGCGCACGACCGAGCCGCTGGTGTCCACCTACAGCCCCGGCAGCAGCGGATCCGGTTACCAGAGTCTGGCGCGCACCACCCGCAACGAGTACAACGCGTTCGGCGAAGTCTTCCGCCAGTCCGTGTACGGCGTTGGCGGTGGCGCCGCGACCGAAGCGGCCGTCACTCGCTGGTACTACAATGCGCGCGGCGAAAAGACGGCGCAGATCGATGCCCTGTCCGACATTCTCGGCCAACGCAGCGGCTACCTGAGCACCTTCACCTACGACGCCGCCGGCAAACTGACGCGCCAGACCGAGTACGCGACCGCCTTCGGCACCTGGACCGACACCACCTACGACAGCTACATCGCCTCGGACGAGGACCGCAGCGTCGGCTACGAATACGACAATCTCGGCCGCAAGACCTCCGAAACCCGCGTCAATGTCCAGTACGCCGACGGCAGCGCCAGCGCCAAGCTGGTGCGAGGCAACCTGACCACCGGCTTCGGCTACGACGCGGTCGGCAACCAGACCGTGGTTACCGACGCCATCGGGGGCAAGAACTTCACCTACTACGACGTCCTGGGTCGCGTGACCGGCAACGCGCGCACGCAGGAATCGGCGATCAACGGCGTGGTTGACAATCGCATCAAGCTGACCGAGTTCAAGCTCGACATCCACGGCAACGTCGTGCTGCGCATCGAGTATGCGGACAGCGCCCTGGCCGCCGACGCGACCAGCTACCAGGTCGGCGCCGCGATGCCGGGTAATGTCGCCAACCGCATCACCGCGACACGCTACGACAACTGGGGCCGTGCGCTGGAAACGCTCGACCCAGAGCAGTTCGCCAAAAACGGCGCGCGCAGCAGCATGCTGTCGTCCTACGATGTCTACGGTCGCCTGGCCAAGCAGTCGCGCACCGTCACCGACATCCATGGCAACGTGACGGCCGCGTTCCAGATCCTCGGGTACGACGCCTTCGGCCGTGTCGTCAACGTCACTACGCCGGGCCTGATCGACCTGGTCAACAGCAGTGTGGGTCTGACCAACAGCCGCATGACGGAATACAACGCCTTCGGTGAAGTTACGCGCACCTATATTGCTGGCATCGGCGGCAGCGACCGCTGGACCAGCTACGACCAGGCCGGACGCGCGTGGTACACCGATACCAATAACAATGTCGATACGGTGCGTTTGTACGATGTACACGGCAACGTCACCGCCGTCATCACCAGCACCAAAGCCGATGTCGTCGTGGATGACCACGACAACCCGCTGAAAAAGTCATTCGATGAAGAATCGGGCGCAGTCGACGTGGCCGCGCTGCTGGCGAACGTCGAGGTCCTGCGCACCGAGAACCGCTACAACCTGCTGGGCCAGATGGTCGACAGCAGCCAGGTGTCCGACAGCCGCCTGACGGTGCTGGTGCGGGAATCCGGCAAGTGGGTCAGCAAGACCCTGGCGTATGGAGAGAGCGTTGGCGACAGCCTGCTGGTGCTGGATGATCCGATTACGGCGGGCACGATCAAGGGACTGCGCTATCGCCTGAGAGGCCCCGACTGGACCAGCGCCACGGCGCAGAACCTGCGCGTGGTCGACGGCGTGACGGTGTTCGACACTGCAGGCCTGGCGGCCGGCGACTACGAATACGAGGTGATCCTGCAGGCCGACAGCGGGCGCGAATTCGCCCGTACCGGCGGCCGCCTGAATGTCTCGCGCGTGGCCGATCCGGGAAAGGCGCTGCAGATCGTCCAGATGTACATCATGTTGTACGGCCGTCCGGTTGAACGGGCCGGCCTGGACTTCTGGCTGAACGGCACCAACAAGGGTGTGGGCACTGCAGCCGCGTTCGCGGCCATGCTGAGCGATAGCGAGGCGCGTGCCGCGCTGAGCGGCACGCCGCGCCAGATCATGGACAAGATCTTCAGGAATGCTTTCGGCAGCAAGCAGATCCCGACCGGCGGCGACGAAGTCCGCATTGCCTCCTGGGCGCGGCTATATGAGGTCGCGACCGCAACCGACGGCAGTGCCTCTTACGCGGCGCGCGGCCAGGTGCTGGCCGACCTACTCGACGCCCATGTGCGTGAAAACGGCGCCGGCGGCCAGGTCATGGCCGTGCGCGCCAACGCGGTCGCCAACTACGTGGTGCACAACCAGGGCAACAACCGCGACCTCGCAGCGGCAATCATGCTCCAGGCCGAGACCGACCCGGCCGGCGCCATTACGCGCGGCAACCGGGAGGGCGCACTTGAGCGCAACCAGATCGCGCTGATCGAAATGTACGTCTCCCTGTTCGGCCGTGCGCCGGACAAGGACGGCCTGGCGTTCTGGGCCGCGGCGATGGGCAACGGCGTGTCGATCGAAGAAGCCGCCGACAATATGCTCTCCAGCCCGGAGGCGACGCAGCCGTGGTTGTACCCGTCGATCGGCCTGACCACACAGCAATACAACGAGCAGTTGGTGAACCAGGCCCACGCGCTGGCGCTGGGACGCGCGCCGTCCGCAGCCGAGCTGGCCGACTGGATGACGCGCCTGAGCGGCCCGAACAAGATCAGCCGGGCTCAGTTTGCCGTCCAGTTCGCAGCACAAGTAAGCAACTACAGCGGTACCGACGCCGCACGCCTGGCCGACCGCAGCTTGTTCACAAACAAGGTATCGACCGCCTTCCAGGCGGTGGTGGTCCTGAGCCTGAGCTTGCCGAAAGGCGACTCCGGCAGCATTATGCTCAACGGTGTCACGTCGGCGGCGACCGCTCAGGAAGCGGCCGAGAAGGCGCTACTGGCGGCCAGGGTCGCGGCCGAACTGGCGCGCAACGCCCAGAATGCCGCCGGCGTGGCCGCTGGCGGAACGTCGCTGGAAGACATTCGCCGCACCCTGACCAGGCTCTATATTGTGCTGCTGGGGCGGGTGCCGGACCAGGGCGGCATGCGCTTCTTCACACCGGATAAGCCGTACACCGAGACACAGTGGAGAGGGTTTGCGTTGTCGTTCCTGGACAGCACCGAAAGTGCCGGCGTGCTGGGCAACTGGCGCGGCCTGAGCAACCAGGCTTTCGTCGAAGCGCTGTACAGAAATGCCCTCGGCGATGCGACACTCACGCCTGCTGCCCGCGCCGAACTGACGGACTTCGTCGCACGCCTGAACAGCGGTGCCGCGCGCGAGCAGATCGCGTTCGAGATCGCCGACCGCATGCTGTCGCCGAGGAACCCGACACCGGACGACCGCGTCCTGCGCACACTGCTGGACAACCGCACTGCGGTTAGCCTCACGGCGGGCCTGTCGCTGACGCTGGCCGACGTTGCCGCGCAGCGCGCAGCATTGTCGCTGGTGACGGCAACCGACGTCAGCGCGGCGCTGAATTACGCCTACGCCGGCAGCCAGACGGCACTCACCAACAAGCTCAACGGGCTACGCACGTCGGCCACGTCCGCCTCCCAGCTGGCCGAGGCAATGAGCAACGCAGCACTCGGCAATGCGGCGGCGCTGGCCGCCAACGCCACATTGGCTGCGAACCCGGCTGCGAGCAACCGACTGCAGATCACGCAGCTGTACGTGGCGCTGCTCGGCCGTAACGCCGGCTTCCCGCCGGACTTCGCCGGCATCCAGTTCTATGTCGACGGCAAGGTCCCACTGGACGAGATTGTCCAGAGCTTCCTTGCCAACAAGGAAGGCGCCGACCTGTACGGCGGCACCACCAACGCCGGCTATGTCGACAAGGTGGTGGTACAGATGCTCGGCAGCGCGTCCCTGATCAGCACCGCCAGGCGCGCCGCCTGGACCGCCCAGCTATCGGCAACCCCAGCCGCGACGCGGGGCAAGGTGGCGCTGGACATCGTCAACAGCGTGCTGACCTATGCCACCCAGGACGCGCTGGGTAGTATCGGAATGGACTACCTCACGGCGCGCGCCGCTTTTCTCCAGCGCGTCGCCGACAGCTTCGTCAAGGTGGATGCGGCCACGGCAGCGGAAGTGACCCGCATCACCAATCTGCGCACCACACTCAAGAGCTCGCTCGACACTCTGACTGCCCAGCTGGCGCCGCTGCAGACGACGATGAACAACACGGCGGCAACGAGCACAGCCGCGGTCAGCGCGGCCACCGCGGCGCTGAACAACGCCAACAAGTCAGGCGACGCAACTGCCACCAAGCGGCTGCAGATCATCCGCATGTACGCCACGCTGCTGCAGCGCACCACCGCCAATCCGCCGAGCCTGGCCGACAGCAACTATTGGATCGCCTCCACGCCCGACTTCATCGCCCAGCAGATGATCGACAGCCCGGAGGGACGCGCCTACTTCCCGGCGGGAACCGCCAACGCCACATTCATCACCAATCTGTATACGACGATCCTGGGCCGCGCGCCGAGCCAGCAGGACATCGCCTACTGGGGCAACTATCTGACGCAAAACGCCGGCAAGGCCAACCTGCGCGGCAGCATGGCGGTACTGATGCTGGAGAACTGGGGAAATTACACCGACTACTTGCCGTCCCAGCTGACGTACAAGAAGATGGTGGATGACCGCATCGCATCGTTTATCGGCACTATTACCACAGCGGCCAACACGGCCAAGACCACGGCCAGCAACGTGCTCACGGAAGCCGACCGCCTGAACACGGCGGTCAATACGGCAACCACCAATGTCTCGACCGCGCAGAGCCGTCTCACTGCCACGCAAAGTGCCTACAGCGATGCCATGGACATGCTGTCGCTTAACTCGGCGCGACGAAGCGTGGCGCAGGTCTACGCACAGCTGCGCGGCAGCGCCGATTATTCCGGCGCACTGTTCTATATCCGCAACGTCGGACGGGGCGCAACGACGGTTGCCCAGGTTGCCGACGCAATCCTGACCGCCGAGTATCCGGCCGGGGCCAGCGCCTTTATCACGAAGCTGTACAGTAACGTGCTGGGGCGTGCCGCCACAGCTGCCGACATTGCCTATTACACCGGCATTCTCAACAGCTGGGGACGGTCATATGTCGCCAACGACATCATGAAGTCGCCGGAAGCGCAGGGCCGTGTCACAAGCATCACCAATGCGGTGGAGAATGGGCTCAAGAACCGGGCCAACAGCGATGTAGCCGCCTACAACACGGCGTCGAGCAACCTGACCAGCGCCAACACCGCCCTGACCACGGCCAAGCGCAACTACCAGAACTACGGCTGGACCGTCGCGAGCGCGGCGGCAGCGTACAATGTCGCTACTGCCACGCACACCACTTTCACGGCATTGACCACTGCACACAAATCTGTGATCACGGCAGACGACAGTTACTTGCTCGCGTCCAATGCCAAGGTCGCCTACGACGCCAAGAAGGCCGAGTACGACAAGGTGAACACCGATTATCAGGCGGCGCTGAACGCGCCGCTTGAGAACTACCAGGCGGCCGTCGTGCTCGGCGCCACCATTGCCACCGCCGTAAAAGCCCAGGCCAGCGCCGCCACCAGCCTGCCGACCGTCGCCAAATTCAGCACCTCCGCCAATGTGCAGCTACAGCAGCTGACCCAGGTCTACATCACGCTGCTCAACCGTGCGCCGACCCTGACCGAGCTGTATCACGCCAGCGAGCAGATGGCGGCAGGCGCCAGCATGAACCAGGTGACGGCGTCGCTCATGGCGTCCAATCCGGCCCTGTTCCCGGCTGGCCAGACCGACGATGCGTTCGTCCGTCTGCTGTACACCAACGGCCTTGGCCGCGCAGTCGATGTGGGCGGCCTGAAGTTCTTCACCAAACAACTCACGGAGGGACGCAGCCGTGCCGAAGTGGCGACGAACTTCATCGAAGCGACCAACACCGCCAATAACGTCGACACGACCACGTTCAACAATCGTACCCGTACCCTGCTGCAGCAGTTGGGTATGGCCACCGTCGTCAAGGCCGACATCGACGCCATCATCGACGCCGCTGCGGCGCAGTCGCGCCAGCAGAGCATCCAGTTCAATGCCGCCGGCGTAGCCGCACTGGCAGCATCGCCCGATGCCCAGCGCACGGTCCTGCTGACGCGACTGTACGTGGCGGTGCTGGGCCGGACCCCGGACAGCGGTGGGCTGAACTTCTACGCCGACGCCATGCGCCGTTTCCCAGACATCACTGGCGAGGCGGTGGCACAGTTGCTGTTGGACAGCCCAGAAGGTCAGCGCCTGCTGCCGGCCAGCCTCGGCAACGGGGACTTCGTCCGGAACTTCTTCACGCAGGCCATGGGCCGCACGCCGACCAGCGCCGAGCTGAGCCAGTTCAGCGCCATGCTGCCGGCCCGTACCCGCGGCCAAGTGGCGCTGGCCATCGTCAACACGGTGTTGGACTACCAGGGCACGGACCGCTTGCAGCAGACCACGCAGGCCGGCTTCAACGCCAAGGTCAGCGCCGCCCTGCACCAACTGGTCGGGCTGGCTCAGGAAGACGATAACGACACCCGTATCGCAATCGGCATCCTGGAAAAGCTGCTGGAAAAACCGTTGCCGACGCTGCACCTGGGCGAGCTTGCCACCGCCACGAAGCAGGTGCAGAGCGGCGCACGCACCGCCGCTGGCGGCAACACGATGACAGTCGATCGCTGGGGCAACGTGCTCAGCGTGACCGACCCGCGCGACCCGTCGTTCCGTATCACCTACCGGTACGGCTACGACAACCAGCTGGTCGCGCAAACCCAGAACGTGCAAGGCGCTGGCGGCCCGGTCGCAAGCACCCTCTACGACGCGCTGGGCCGGGTCGCCGCCACGACCGACTTCAATGGCAACACGAACGCCGTCGCCTACGACGGCCTGGGCAACGTGATCGGCGAATACCATGCCGACGGCGGCGTGGTGACCAGCCAGTACAATCTGTTCGGCAATCGGCTGTGGGTGCAGCAGCCGTCGACCACGCTGGCCAACGGCACCACGCTGCAGGGGGTGCTGACGAACTACGGCTACGATCATCTGGGCAACCTGACCTCCTCGAGCCTTGGCAACAAGGTAGACGTGTACGTGGCCACCAACTTAGGTGTTGGCAACCTCACGCCGATCAAACAGGCCGCGTCGAATCTCACCCAACGGTTCGAGTACGACGAGCTGGGACGGCAGATCCGCAACATCGGCGCCGACAATGTGGCGACCGTACTCAAGTACGACGCCGACGGCAACGTCGTCTTTACCGCCACCCAGGATCGTAGCGGCTTAACGCCGAATGCCAACGCCTTGCTGTTCCATACCACTACCCGGTATGACGCCGAAGGCAACAAGGCCGCCAGCCGGGACGCTAACGGCTACACGATGATCTGGCATTACAAGCACGGCCGCCTGGTCCAGAGCGAGGACATGGGCAAGGTCTTGACCGACTACGCGTATGACCACAGCGGTCGTCTGCTGCAACGCTCGTCCGGTCGGGGGCAGTCATTGACGTATGGCTACACCGGGGACAAGCTCACCTATATCAACGATGCGGCGTCGAGCATTGCCACCCGCTACACCTATGATGCGGCCGGCAACCGCCTGAGCGAACGGCAGACCTACACGGGCGCCGCCGGCGCGGACGCACCGCCGCAATTGCAGAACAACACGCTGTGCTACGACATGCAGAACCGCCTTGTGGGTATCAAGGACGACAAGTATGTGTTGAATTACCGGTATGACGACAACGGCAACCGTAAGGTCATCGAATCGTCTTACAACGGTCAGGCACCGGTCGTATTCTTTAATGACTACGACAAAATGAACCGACAGACGTTAGTCAACGGTGAAAAAAACGCCAGTGGACAGGCCATATTCGGCAAGTCCACGCATGCCATCACCTATGACAAGTCGGGTAATCGTCTGACCGACACGTCGCGCGGCGTCGCCATCAGTAACCAGGGCGGCAGCTTCGGCGTCGTGTCGGATGGCATGCGTGTGGAAAGCTACACCTACGATGCCGCCGGCCGCCTGTCGGCGATCCATCACGATGGCCTGCTGATCGATACCCGCCTGTACGACGCCGGCGGCCGCGTCTCGCAGTCGGGCATCACGAACGCCAATTCCCTCACGACCAAGCTGCTCAATGCACTCGGCATCACGTCGACTGGCCGTACCTACGCTTACTACGTAGGCGGCCGTCTTTGGGCCCAGACCGACAGGAATGCCGGCGGTGGCGTGTTGCAGGAAATTTATTTCGCTGCAGACGACAAGAACAAAGGGGCCGGCTACGATGCCATGGGCAACCTGACCGGATACACGGTGACCAAACCGAAGACCGACCGTGACGATAACGGTCGTTACATCATCAAATACGCCATGTACGACAGCTATAAGGAGGAGCAGACAACGCTGGCGACCAACAACACCACCAACATCAGCCATTACGACGCCAATGGCAACCGCATCAAGGTGGTCGATAGCAGGACCGATGACGTCATCAACCGGTTATGGTACGACGCCGAAGGCCACGTGCAGTCGCGCCAGGCCGCCGGCGAGCAGGTTGAGTTCAACCTGATCGTGAACGGCCAGGTGTACGGCGTGGAATCGGGCGACGCGGCCCTTGCGCTGGGCTCGAACTACCTTGCCGTGACCAGCTCGTCGCTGAGCGCAGCGCCGTCGAGCTACAGCGTACAGGCGACGGGCGAAACGCTCCAGAGCATCGCCCATGGCATCTGGGGCGACGCCGGCCTGTGGTACCTGATTGCCGACGCCAACGCGCTTGGTTCAAATGCGGTGCTGACCGTAGGGCAGATCCTGCGGATTCCGACGCGTGTGAATACGGTGAGTGGCGACCATCAGGCATTCCAGCCGTATGATCCGACGGAGATGATCGGTAGTACGGCGCCGGCCATGCCGGTGCCGCAGGGCGGCGGCGGCGGATGTGGTGGGCTGGGGCAGTTGGTGATGATTGTCGTGGCTGTGGTGGCGACGATTTATACGGCTGGCTTGGCTGCTGGTGCACTGGGCGTCAGCACCGCAGGAACGACTGCGTGGGCTGCCGGCGCAGCCGTCACGACTGGCGGGTACGGATTCGGTGCCGGCGTTGTAGCAGCTGGTGCAATCGGCGGCGCAGCGGGCTCGATTGCAAGTCAGGCAGTCGGGATCGCGATTGGCGCCCAGGATGGATTCAACTGGAAAGGTGTCGCCTTGTCAGCGATCGGCGGTGGTGTATCGTCAGGTGTCGCGGGAGCGGCTTCGCAAGGAGCATTTTCCAATGCGCTCATGGGTCCTAAATGGGGGGCCATGGCTGCACGTGCTGCGTTGGCTAACGTCGTCACCCAAGGTATCAGTGTTGCGACGGGGTTGCAAAACAGCTTCAGTTGGCGTGGTGTAGCGGCGTCTGCTGCTGGTGCAGCGGTGGGAGCGCAGGCGGATAGTTATCTTGGCGGTGAAAATGCGCTCGGCAATCTTTTTAAAGGGAACGAGATCAGCAGGGCGACGGTTGTTGGGTTTGCAGCTGGGGGGACGACGGCAATTGCCAGGGGTGGCAAGATCGATGTGATTCGGATTGCTACAGATGCATTTGGGAATGCTTTAGGAAATTCGATTGCCGAACGGGATTCCGAGATCAGTTGGAGCAACAAACGATTAACAGATGATCCGCGTCTCCACTCAGGGGTTCCTGCAGCAGTAACCGCTTCATTTGAACGGCATAGTCAATCGACTAGTCAATTACTGGAAAGGTCAGTCGATAACGATTTAAAAGACTATAAGCTAGAAACAGAAATTCCGTTATTAACAGATATCTCTATATTATCGGAACCCTCTCCGCATTTCTCTCCGGCTCCAAATGGGTCGGGAATCTCTTCAAAATCGATAACAGTTGGCAACCAACCGCATTGGATTGAAACGAGTTACGGAACAGCGATTGGTCCATTAATTTCAAAAACACCTACCTTAGCAAAGCAATTAGGAATATTAAATGATAACAAATGGAAATTTGAATTTAATACCGAACCCGGATCCAAGGCCAGCAGGGAAACCTCAACTATTTTCATTGACAAAAAATATCAAAACTCTCCGTTAGATTTAGTTCAAACGCTTGCGCATGAGGCCGGGCACGGACTATACGAACTTAACAAATTTAGTCTCGATTACACGTCAAAAACGACCTACTTAAACGGCGTTTTCGCTGACGAAGGCGCTGGGGTATTTAATAACATTAAGATTCAGCGCGAAATTATAGCCAACGGCGGCCCCGATATAAAGATAGCCGGATCCATATCGAATATAGCAAGTTACAACCAGGTCTATGATAAATTTTTACAGGACGGCGATCTTCAAAAAGCGTATAAGGGATTAGGGGATATTGTTGGCTACAAGGAAACGACATCAGTTAGCAACCAGCTTTATGACAAGTACTACGGAGATTGGTATGACAAAGTTTACATACCGTGGCGCGATGCACAACAAGCTTTGCAAAAACGCCAAGGCAAATAAGCCATTTGGATTCACAGGCTATATTTCGGCAGCTTTAATTGCAGCCGCACTAACTCCTTTGGCAGATGCATCCAGCAATATGAAAAAAATTAAGTTATGGGACTCTATAAACTCCTTAACATCGATTCGCACGCTGCAAAAAAAAGACGTGGAGTCCACCTTCGGTGTCAGGTTACGTATACTAGCGAAGCGTAATGAAATTGTTTTTTATTCAAGCCCAACAATTTCACTCGCCGAAGGAGGCTCAATCGATTCAATTGACTTTCGAGTAAAAAATGGTTCAGATCCGTCAAGCTTTTTATTAGTCAATTTGGCAGGAACTTGTTTTTTACTGGCTGATGTTCGAAAATTATATAACTTTGATTCGATCAGCCCGCCCGGAGCACATGCTCAGAACCCAACAACCTCTTACTCCATGAAAACTGAATTTGGCGCTGCAAATTTTTTGTTCTCCTATGGAGCAGAAAAAGAGTGTTTGACTGCCGTCTCGCTCAATTTTTCAGGTTAGAACAACGTTGGTGTCACACAACGTTAGTTTAAAGTCTGACATCCGATGATTGTCAAGCTAGTTGTCGCGTTAGCGGCAGCTAGCTTGACAACCATCGCATCCGGACACGGATTCTTCTGCAGCATATTTATTTAAGAAGGAAGCATGAGTCGCAGGCTCTGATCGGTTTCGACAAGCGACTGGGCGAAGCATTGAGCGCGGCCGCGCGGCGCTACGCCGATATCCAACGCTCGGTACTGGAGAGCACCACCACCGGCGCGGCGGTTCTGCACACGGCGCCGGACCGCATGCGTGTGGACCGCTGGGGCAATACCCTGTCGGTGAACGATCCACGCGATCCGAACGCCCAGACCCGCACCACCTATAACGCCAACAACCAGGTGCTCGAGACCACCCTGCCCGCCGTCACCCGGCCGGCCGGCACCGACGACGGCTTACTCAGAATGGTCAACACTTACGACCACGCCGGCCGCCTGCTCAGCGCAGCGAAGATCGCCGGCGACGGCAAGCTGGTCTACACCACACGCTATCAGTACGACGACAAGGGCGCTCTCAAGCGCGAGGACCATGCCGACGGCGGCTACACCACCTACACCAGCGACGCATTCGGCCAGCGCCTGAGCAGCACCCAGTATCTCAATGCCAGCCAGTCGGTGACTTATTCCTATGCCTATGACCGCCTGGGCAATCTGGCCACCCGCACCAGCGCGCCGGTGACGGTGTACGACTGGGACGGCAGCGCCAACGGCAAGACCGCCACCTTCCAGAATGCGCGCCGGATCGTCGATGCCTATGCCTACGATGAACTCGGGCGCCGCATCAGTACCACCAACTACAGCACCGATACCAGCGGCGCGCAGTACGGATTGACTGTCATCAGCGCCCTGCGCTACGACGTTGGCGGCAACGTCATTCTGTCCACCGACGGCAACGGCCTGCGCACCTTGCGCGTGTACGACGCGCTGGGCAACAAGCACATCGAACGCGAAGCGAGCGCCTACGATCCGGGCACCAGCCAGGCCAAGCTGCAGCATTGGAACTATGACGGCTTCGGCCGCCTGCAGTCGTACATCGACCTGGCCGGCAACGTCACCGACAACGTGTACAACGCCGCCGGCCAGCTGGCCGTGAGCGTGCAAATGGACGCCAACAGGAATCAGATGCGACGCACCAGCTACGAGTACGAAGGCGGCACCGGCTACCTGGTCAAGGTGCTCGACACCAACTTCGTCAACGGCCAGAACCTGCAGCAGCTGGCGCGTTACAGCTACGACCGGGCCGGCAACCGCATCACCGAGCAGGCCTGGCTGATGGGTAGCGATGGCCAACTGCAGCGCGCGCTGCAAGACCAGGTGCTGGCCTACGACAGGCGAAACCAGCTCACCAGGATCACCTCATCGGTGCCGGGCGCCGACTACAGGATCGCCTACGCCTACGACGCCTTCGGCAACCGCGAGCAAGTCACGACCGAATACACCAACGACATCGGGCACAAGAAGACCATCACCGTCAACTACAAGTTCGACGCCATGGATCGCGTGCGCGAAGTGTCCGGCAAGGTCGACACGCTCTACGACAAGCCGGTGTATGTTCCGCCGAGCCGAACGCCGATCAGGAACGAACATCGCGATGAGTACTACGAGGATTTCCCGAGAGACATCGGCTACTACAAGGATGCGGACAACGCGCTGATCGAGAAACACGTCATCGCCTACAACTGGGCCGGCAACCGCGCCAGCGACAACAACGAGACCTACCAGTACGATGCGCTCGGCCGCCTGTCCGAGATCCGGCTTGGCCGCAGCGTCACCGGCTACCGCCGCTACGACAGCCTCGGCCGCGTGATCGAGGCGCGCAATGGCGCCGAGGTCCAGCTCAACGACTACGACGCTGGCGGTCGCCTGACGTTCCAGCGCACCCAGAACCAGACCAACGGCGACCAGCGCAGCCGGGTTACCTATTACTACGACGGCAATCTGGGCTTGCTCGATTCAACCACGGCCCAGGGCGCCAGTGGCGGCAAGCTGCAGCGCACGATGAACGTCTGGAACGAGCTGCGCGGCACGCGCCTGCTGGGCACAACCACGGTGCGCAACGACGGCGGATCGGACTACAAGACCAGCAAGATGGAATACGACATCGGCGGGGTGATGAGCCGGGTGACGGCCCAAGTCTACGCGAACAACAAGCTGAGCGACGACACGGCCAGCGCACGCACCATGATCAGCGACTACAACGGCCAGCTGCTGGAGAAAGCCCAGAACGGCATGCGCACGCACGTGTTGCTGGCCAATGACCAGATGATCGGTGAAAACAGCGCCAGCCACGAAACGTTCAGCACTGTGCATGAAGGCTTGTCGACGTCGACCGACGCCAATGTGAGCGTGTACGTTGTACAGAGCGCGGGCGAGAAGCTGACTTCGATCGCCAAGGCGATCTGGGGCGACGAGCGACTGTGGTACCTGATCGCCGACGCCAACGGCTTGACGTTCGCAGCGACGCTGACGGTGGGCCAGCCACTGACCATTCCCGCCAATGCCGGCGCCAGCTACAACGGCGCCGATACCTTCAAACCGTATAATGCGGCCGAGATCATCGGCAGCACGACGCCGGAGATGGCGTTGCCGCTGCCGCAGCAATCCGGCGGCGGGTGTGGTGGGCTGGGGCAGTTGGTGATGATTGTCGTGGCTGTGGTGGCGACGATTTATACGGCTGGCTTGGCTGCCGGTGCACTGGGCGTCAGTGCAGCAGGCACGTCGGCGTGGGCGGCCGGTGCAGCTGCCATGACTGGCGGGTACGGATTCGGCGCAGGCGTTGTAGCGGCTGGTGCAATCGGCGGCGCAACGGGCTCGATTGCTAGCCAGGCAGTCGGGATCGCGATTGGCGCACAGGATGGATTCAACTGGAAGGGTGTGGCCTTGTCCGCGATCGGCGGTGGCGTCTCGGCAGGTGTCGCGGGAGCGGCTTCGCAAGGAGCATTTTCCAATGCGCTCATGGGTCCTAAATGGGGGGCCATGGCTGCACGTGCTGCGTTAGGGAACGTCGTCAGCCAAGGTATCAGTGTTGCGACGGGGTTGCAAAACAGCTTCAGTTGGCGTGGTGTAGCGGCGTCTGCTGCTGGTGCAGCGGTGGGAACGCAGGCGGATAGTTATCTTGGCGGTGACAATGCGCTTGGCAATTTGTTTAAAGGGAACGAGATCAGCAGGGCGACGGCTATTGGGTTTGCTGCTGGGGCGACAACTGCGATAGCGCATGGCGGCAAGATCGATGTTGTCAGGATTGCTACAGACGCGTTTGGCAATGCGCTGGGTGAAAGTTTAGTAGAAAGCATGAACGGTAGCGCACGCCGTGACCAATTGGCAGAGGACCAGATGCGATCCGTTCGCGAGGAAGCCCATATCCAGAAAGACTCCTGGGCGGCAAGAAGCGATGCGGACTCGGACCCAGGCGGAAACGTGATGACTGCCGATGAGGTCAAGCGCCGCGTCATGCTAGATATCCTGAGCGAGCAGGCGCGGGACGATTCGTTAATCACGCCCGATATGTTGCAGACCGGCGGCCCGGCGCGCGGCGCCGCGCGCTATCGCCCTGGCAACTTCGAGATGGTCAAGAACAACAACTGGGACAACGCCATGAATATGGCGGCGGACCCGTTCGGATTGCTTGGCGAGGTTCCAGGTATCATGGACGATCTTGGCCGGATGTCCGAGACGCAAGCGAAGAATCAGGTAGACGCGATGCGTGTATCGATGATTAAGGCGGGCGTCAAGAATGTGCCGACCGATCACGAGTATTACATCAGCAATTCGGGCAGCGGCATTGACTTCAAGGGGACGGTCGAGCGACTGGGCAATGTCTACGAGGGTCATATCCGGGATCAGCGCTTGCGCGAAACGTGGGGCGACGATTACGAGTCGATCCGCGTCGGCAAATCCAAGATGACAGTGCTGGAGTTCGAGAAGAAGGTTCTCGACGTGCATTTGCAAATGACGGATGTCGCATATGAACAAGGGGTTGATCTGATTGCAAAGGGCAAATTGGCGTTTAAGGATGGCCAATACGCCAGGACATTAGGCAGTTTTATCGATGAACAGGTGCGAGACCAGTTGCGAAGCTTTGCGAAGGTTGAAAATATTAACGATGGTCCGATGTCGAACATCTGGGCCATCAACCGCCGCATCAAGAGCGACACCGTTGCTGGATACGGCATTCCTGACGGCAGGATTGGCTTCAACATCTTCCACGACACGACGCTGGCACGGAAGGATGGCTACACGCCGCAGTTGAGCAAGTGGAACGCCATCCGTCCGGGCAACTTCCTAATCATTCGACCGACGGAACTTGGCGGCCCTTATGTGGTTCCCCGCCAATCGATTCAGCCCTATATGCCGATGCGAAATCTACCTGGTCGAAAATTCTAAATCGAAGGATTCATGATGTCTTTAATTGAGAAACTACGTGACTTCGCCGGAGCGCTTACCTCTGCGACATTTGCACCGGATGACTACCCATCATGGGGATACGTCACCTACGAGAGCAATATGGCCGACCTCAAGGATCTGTGGGCGGAAATACGCCCGAAGCTGAAAAAGGATTTGGATAAGTCCGAATTTATCGACAGCAAGCTCCAGGAAGCGTTCGCCGCTTTTGGAGCCAAGGACAAGGAGACGGGCCAAGACGCGATCCTGGCAATATACAACCTTGACGTGAAGACGCTGCGCTGATCGGTGCCGATAAACAAGGGGCCGGGGTCACGTCTGACATCCGGACACGGATGTCTGCTGCAGCACATTTATCTGCGTTGCGCGGATTGTATTCAAATAAATACACAGACGTCGAAGACCTTCTTTTCTCGCTGTTAAGAAGGACGCATCAGTCGCAGGCTCCGGCTTCATCAACAGCCTTGTGATCGGCACGCTCACGACGCCACCGACGCCTTCGTCAATGCCCTGGCGCTGAGCGACGTACGCGCGCAAGGACGCGGCAAGCACGCTACGCGATCGAGATCACGCAACTCTACGTGACCCTCTCGATCGCATCCCTGACCTATCCGCCCTGCTCTCGGCGATCGACGCGCGCCGAACTGACCCGCGCGCAACTGGTCATCGGCCTGATTGCCTGCACCGATGCCTACCGCGGCGGCGACCCGCAGATCCTCGCCGGCCGCGAACTACTCGGCGCCAGTATCGACACAGCTCCAAGCTCGTAAAAAAGCTCGCCGAAGCGAGCCTTTTTAGATTACCAGAACGAAGTTTCCATCTAAAACCTTACTCCCACTCAATCGTCGCCGGCGGCTTCCCCGAAATATCATAGACAACGCGGTTAATCCCCCGCACTTCATTGATGATGCGGTTCGACACCTTGCCCATCAACGCATGCGGCAGATGCGCCCACTGCGCCGTCATGAAGTCCAGCGTTTGCACCGCGCGCAGCGCGACAACATATTCATACGTGCGGCCATCGCCCATCACGCCCACCGATTTCACTGGCAGGAACACGGCAAACGCCTGGCTGGTCGCTTCATACCAGTTCAATGGCGCCTTGCCGGCATCGATGCCCGGCACGTGCGGCACTTCGAACGGCGTGTTGCGCAGCTCTTCGATGAAGATCGCATCGGCTTCACGCAGCAGGTCGGCAAACTCTTTCTTGACTTCGCCGAGGATGCGCACGCCCAGGCCCGGACCCGGGAACGGGTGACGGTAGACCATGTCATGCGGCAGGCCCAGCGCGACGCCGAGTTTGCGCACTTCATCCTTGAACAGTTCGCGCAGCGGCTCGAGCAGTTTCAGGTTCAGCGTCTCTGGCAGGCCACCCACATTGTGGTGGCTCTTGATCGTCTGGCCTTTTTTACCTTTACCAGCCGACTCGATGACGTCCGGATAGATGGTGCCTTGCGCCAGCCACTTGGCATTGGTCAGCTTGCCCGCTTCAACTTGGAACACTTCGACGAACTCACGGCCGATGATCTTGCGCTTCTGCTCGGGATCGTTCACGCCGGCCAGGTGGCCCATGAACTGGTCTTCGGCATCGATGCGGATCACTTTCACGCCCAGGTTCTTTTCGAACATGCTCATGACCATCTTGCCTTCGTCCTTGCGGAGCAGGCCGTGGTCGACGAACACGCAGGTCAGCTGGTCACCGATCGCGCGGTGGATCAGCGCGGCAGCCACGCTCGAGTCGACGCCGCCCGACAGACCCAGGATCACGTCGTCGGTACCGACCTGTGCGCGGATCTTTTCAACGGCTTCGCCGATATAGTCCGGCATGTTCCAGTCCGACTTGCAACCGCAGATCTCGTGCACGAAGCGGCCGATGATGGCTTCGCCCTGCGTCGTGTGCGTCACTTCAGGGTGGAATTGCAGCGCGTAGAAACGGCGCTCTTCGTCGGCCATCGCGGCGATTGGGCAGCTGTCGGTCGAACCCATCAGCTTAAAGCCTTCGGGCATGTCCAGAACCTTGTCGCCGTGGCTCATCCAGACCTTCAGCATGCCGTGGCCTTCGTCGGTGACGAAGTCGTTGATGCCATTGAGCAGCGCCGTATGACCACGGGCACGCACTTCGGCGTAGCCGAACTCACGCTTCAGGCCGTTTTCGACCTTGCCGCCCAACTGGGCTGCCATGGTCTGCATGCCGTAGCAGATGCCCAGCACCGGCACGCCGGCTTCGAACACGGCCTGCGGTGCGCGTGGCGAGTCGCCTTCAAGCGTCGAATTGTGGCTGCCCGACAGGATGATGCCCGAGGCGCGGTAGTTGCGGACGAACTCGTCGCTGACGTCGTAGGGGAAGACTTCGGAGAAGACGCCGGCGTCGCGCACGCGGCGGGCGATCAGCTGGGTGACCTGGGAACCGAAATCGAGGATGAGGATTTTCGAATGCATGAGAGAAGAGTCTGAGTAGTCTGGGTAGGGTGGATGGCTCGGCCGTCCACGCGGTGATGGTTGACGGCGCCGATTTCGCGCCGGATGAACGTGATGCCAACTATCGCCGCGTGGACGGCGAAGCCGTCCACCCTACGAAAACGCGGCCAGTATCGGCCGCGTCAGGGATCGTTTATTCCGAACGGTAGTTCGGCGCTTCTTTCGTGATCTGCACATCGTGCACGTGCGATTCGCGCATGCCGGCCGACGTGAT
>Ga0308169_10000285_pt1 | contig 85402 bp, 58 predicted proteins | sample PhyBR1_2_FD_202139 | JGI IMG/M metagenome (GOLD analysis project Ga0308169, IMG submission 202139) | Phyllosphere microbial communities from UC Gill Tract Community Farm, Albany, California, United States - DLSLSB.R1 | ecosystem: Host-associated > Plants > Phyllosphere > Unclassified | place...
CGCTGGCCCGCTACATCGTTGACGAAGTGCAGGACGTGTACCGTCTGCAAGGCGTGAAGATCAACGACAAGCACATCGAGGTGATCGTTCGCCAGATGCTGCGTCGTGTTCAGATCGTCGAAGCCGGCGACACCGACTACATCGTCGGCGAGCAGGTGGAACGTTCGGAACTGCTGGATGCAAACGACCGCGTCCTGGCCCTGAACAAGCTGCCGGCAACCTACGAAAACGTGCTGCTGGGTATTACCAAGGCATCGCTGTCGACCGATTCGTTCATCTCGGCCGCATCGTTCCAGGAAACCACCCGCGTGCTGACCGAAGCGGCGATCATGGGCAAGCGCGACGGTCTGCGCGGCCTGAAAGAGAACGTCATCGTCGGCCGCCTGATCCCTGGCGGTACCGGTCTGGCATTCCACCGCGCCCGCAAAGAGAAGGAAGTGTGGGAAGCGGAAGAGCGCCAGGCACTGCTGCAGCAAGAGAAGGCCAACATGGCCGCCGAACTGCAGGCGATGGAAGATCAGCAGACTGCTTCGGCTTCGGCTGAGCAGCATGGCGATAACGAGTAATCGTTAGAGCGCTAGCGAAAACGGCACCCTGCGGGGTGCCGTTTTTTTTTATCGGTTCCGCACTGCAGCTCCTTGCGCCGATCTGTACAGGGCGCTCACCACTTGCAATTTGCTCTACACTTTTTGCTCAACCAAGAGCCATTAAAGGAGCGAACCATGAAAATGCAATGGATGAGTGCAGTACTGCTGGGCGCGGTATGCCTTTCCGCGAATGCAGCAGACACCAAGGTGTCGCTCAAGATGGCGACCGAAAAAGGTGATGGCGCCGCCATCGGCACCGTCACCATTAGTGAAACCAAATATGGCGTGGTGTTCACCCCCGAGCTCAAGGACCTGACTCCGGGCCTGCACGGTTTCCACGTGCACGCGAATGGCAGCTGCGCCCCGAACCAGGCTGACGGCAAGACAGTCCCGGCAGGCGCCGCGGGCGGCCACCTCGACCCGTCCAAGACCAACAAGCATGGCACCCCATGGGGCGATGGCCACCTGGGCGATTTGCCTGGCCTGACGGTTGACGCCAAGGGCATGGCCACCAACCCGGTGCTGGCGCCGCGCCTGAAAATGGCTGACCTCAAGGGCAAGGCCCTGATGGTGCACGTCGGCGGCGACAATCACTCTGATCATCCGGCCCCGCTCGGCGGTGGCGGCGCGCGCATGGCGTGCGGCGTGATCCAGTAAGCGATGCACAGGCGGACAGCGAGCGCTGTCCGCATTCGTTTTAATTGTCAGGTACCTGGCCGCGCAGCCACACCAGGCTCGACGCCGCATAGTTCAGCACCGAGATATGCCCGTCGTCCGGCCGCAGCCACAGCTCGGCCGAGCGACAATGCCGCGCCAGCCATTCGCTGTGCGCCGCCGGTACGATCCGATCCCGTTGTCCGTGCACGAACAGCACCGGGCAAGCGATGCGCGCGCAATCGAACCCCCACGGCGTCACATACGCCAGGTCGTCATCGATCAAGCCGTCCATGCCCTGCGCCAGTGCCGGCCCGACCACGCTGTCGAACCACGACCACGGTCCCGCCAGCGCTTCCCAGTCTTCCGGCGTGAACATCGCGCGATCGAACGCCAGCCCCAACCCTTCGTGATACGCCTTGGCCGCACGCCCTTGCGCCGCCGCTCTGAGCGACGCCGCGCCAAACGATCCCATCCCGTCAAACCAGTCCAGCCCCGCCGCCCCGAACGGCGCCAGCCCCGCCACGCTGACCGCCGCCACGACGCGATCCGGCAGCAGCGCCGCACACGCCAGCGCATGCGGCCCGCCGCCCGAATGCCCCATCACCGCAAAGCGCTTCAACCCGAGCCGATCCGCGACTCGCCCCACATCGGCCGCAAACGACGCGACATCGCGCCCGCTGACTGCCGTCGAGCCGCCGTACCCCGGCCGGTCTATGCCGATCCAGCGAATCCCCAGCTCCTGCGCTACCTCGAACAAGGGTTCCGGTGGCCGGCCGAGATTGGGCGTGCCGTGATGCCAGAACAGCGCCAGCTCCATCGCGCGCCCCTCCGGCGGGTGATCGTAAAAGTGCAGCGTGCGTCCATCGCCCAGCACCAGGTCTTCTTCCCGCATCGCCGCCTCCATCATTGAACGCGCAATAAAAAACGCGCCGTCAGACCTTAGTAGAGTCCAACTGCGCGTTCGTGTCGAGCGTGACGACGATTACTTCGCCGCGCGCGCCTTGCCGAACGGATCACCCGCCTTCCACGCCGGCATCTTCGGCGCATCCGCCACCATGCGGCCCAGGTTCAGCGTGTACTGCGCCTGCTGCACCATGCCCGACAGATCCCAGGCCGGATCGTACTCGTCGCCCACCTGGTGATACTTGGCGCGATAGGTCGCCGCTTTAGCGGTATTCGCCTCGGCATCCTTCACCCAGCTATGACCCGCGCCCACCGAGAACGCCGGCACGCCGGCCTTGGCGAAGCTGAAGTGGTCGCTGCGGAAGTAGCCGCCGCCCAGGTCGGGACGCATCGGCGCGATCACCAGGCCCATCGACTTGGCGGTGGCCGCCGCCATCTCGCCCAGCTCCGTGCGCTCGCTGCCCGGCACGCTGACATCCTTCACCAGGCCGACCCAGTTCAGGCTATCCAGGTTCAGGTTGGCGGCGGTCTTTTCGATCGGCCACAGCGGCTTAGCGGCGTAGGCCGCGCTGCCCAGCAGGCCTTGCTCTTCGGCCGCCACCCACAGGAACATCTGGCTGCGCTTGGCCGGATTCTTGACCGCTTCCGCTGCCATCGCCAGCAGGGCGCCGGTGCCGGATGCGTTGTCGACCGCGCCGTTGAAGATGGTGTCGCCCTCAGTTCCCTGCTTGCCCATGTGATCCCAGTGCGCGCTGTAGATCACTACTTCTTCTTTCAGCTTCGGATCGGTACCCGGCACGATGCCGGCCACGTTGAATTCGTCGAGCGTGCGCACCTGGGCGCGGGCGTCGCCCTTGACGCGCGCCTTGAGCGTCACCGGCTTGAAGTTCTTGTTCTCGGCTGCGGCGCGCAGTTTATCCAGGTCCTGGCCGCCGGCGGCGAACACCTTGCGCGCGGTGGCGTCGGTCATCCAGCCCTGCAGGCCGGTGCCCAGCTTGCCCTCGGCCAGCTGGAAGCGCTCGGCGTTGGCCCAGCTGTTCTGCACCACGCTCCAGCCGTACGAGGCCGAGGCGTCGGTGTGGATCAGGATCGCGCCCGCCGCGCCCTGACGCGCCGCTTCTTCGAATTTGTAGGTCCAGCGGCCGTAGTAGGTCAGGCCGGCGCCGTTGAAGCGCTTCGGCTCCGCGGCGGTCGGCGCCGGGTCGTTGACCATCATGACGATGACCTTGCCCTTCAGGTTCACGCCCTTGAAGTCGTTCCAGCCGCCTTCTTCCGGCGCGTTGATGCCGTAGCCGACGAACACCAGTTCCGCGTCCAGCGTGTGGTCGGCCTTGGCGTCGCCCGGGCCCCAGACCCAGTCGGCGCCGAACTGCAGCGGCACGGCCTGGCCATTGGCAGTGATGCCGATCGTGCTCTTCTCGGGCACCGCACGCACACCGGCGATCTTGACCGGCTGGCGGAAGCTGTTGCCGTTGGCGGGTTTGAGGCCGACTGCCGCTGCCTGCGTCTCGAGATAGGTGACGGTCAGTTCGCCGCCACGCTGGCCGGTGCCGCGGCCTTCGAGGGCGTCGGACGAAAGGAAGGCCAGGTGCGCGCGCAGCGGCGCTTCCTGGACGGTGGCGGCTTGCGGATTATTTTGTTGGGCGTGGGCCGGATAGGCCAGCGCCAGGCTGGCGGCGAGGGCGGTAAGGACAACGGAAGAGACGATCTTGGACATGAAAATCCTGCTGCGTGAGTTGATCGATGGAGCCGCCGATTGTGTCAACCGGCGGGTCATCCGGACAGGCACGCCTCGCTCAATGTGCCGGGCGTGCGCGGGTATTTTATGACAACTGATCAGTAAAACCGCAGGATATCGGTGGCGTGCGTGGCACCGGCGTAGTCCGGCAGCGGCGCGGTGTTCGCGGGCCGTTCGGGCAGCAGGTGGCGCGGCAGGCCGGGCATGCGCTCTTCGACCGTGATCGCGAAGATCTCGTCGGCGGCCGATTCGATCTCGAAGCGCAGCAGCCGATCCTCCATCCCGTACAGCGACAGGCGCCACGGGCCTTCGCTGTCGGTAAGTGTCACGCCGTCCAGGCGCGAGCGCAGCGCCTTGGCGCCCGACATCCACAGTTCGATGTGCGGCGCGCGGTTCTTCGAGCGCACCGTGAAGCGTCCCAGTCGCACCTTGCCCACCTGGTCGAGCAGGACGAAGCATTCGGGGAAGGCGATGCCATCGTCGCGCGGCGCGATGGCGTGCCACTGGCGCGGGCTGTGCCAGCCGAAGACCTCCATATAGATACTGGGCTCCTTCTGTTGGCCGAACAGCATGCGGCCCCAGTCGCCGAGCGCTTGCGGCGGCAGCAGCCAGTAGGCGCGCCAGGTGTTCATGTCCTTGAAGTAGACCAGCCGTTCGAGTCCGGCGTCGGCTTTTGTCGTCGGTTGCGGCGCGCTGCCTGGTATCGCAAAGCAGATGGCGGCGCCGGCCAGCGCCAGCGCGCCGACGGCAAACGGGCCGGCGCGCAGCGTCAAGACCAGGCCAACAAAGCACAGCAAGGGCAGCGCCATCAGCATCGGCACCATGTACATGCGCTGCGGCGCCAGCAGCAGCCAGGTGTCGCGCAGCGCTGGAGGAAACAGCACCAGCGCCGGCGCCATGCCGGCGATCAGCAGCGCTGCGCGCGTCGGCCGGTCCTGGCGTTGGCCCCAGTCCGATGTCAGCGCCAGCACCGCCATCAACCCGAAGGCCAGCGGCCATGCCAACAGCCATGCGGCGCCTGGCAACACCAGCGCCACCAGTGGCAGCGCCAGCGCCGGCCAGGCCAGCGCGCCGAGCGTGGCGGCAGTGGCGCCGACACTGCGGCGCATCAGCGCCAGGCCGGCGACGAAGGCGCAGACGGTAAGCGCGAGCAGCACCAGCGGCACGCGCGTGTCGCCGGCAACGCCCGCCTCCATCATTTCCCAGCGCCAGTTCCAGGTGCCGATGCGCGTGATCACCAGCAGGAAGACGACGCCGAACAGCCCTTGCAGCGCTTCGGTGGTCTGGTCGTCCTGCCCGATACGGCGCCAGGCCAGGCCGAATGCGACACAGCAGGCCAGCGCCAGCACCCAGCTCACGCCGTGCGCATGCTGCACCGGCTTGAGCAGCGGAAGCGAAAAATAACTGCGGCCAGCGTGGCGGCCGTGCGCCAGCGGCGCCTCGCCATACGCGCGCGCCAATCGCAGCATGGCGTCGCCCAGGCGCGCGCGATGGTCGGCGTCGGCGACGGCGCCGGTGAACAGCAACAGCGGCGCATCGAGCCGGGACAGCGGGCCGACCTGCGGCGCGCCCGGCAGCATGCGCGCCATCTCGGCCAGCAGCGACGAGCCTTCGATCTCCGGCGCGGCGCGCTGCCAGCCGGCCAGCGCCGCGCCGTCGGCGCCACTGGTGTTGAACAGTCGCAGCGGGCCGGGGCCGTCGGCGAATTTCAGTGTGAGCGCAATGCGGCGCGCCAGCGGATGCTGCTCGGCGAAGCCTTGTGCGCCCAGCATGCCGACCTGTTCACCGTCCGCGAACAGCAGCACCACGTCGTTGTTCGGGGGCGAGGCGAGCAAGAAGCGCGCCGTTTCCAGCAGCGCCGCCGCCGGCGCGGCATCGGTAACGTCGCCATCGTAGTGGGTCGTCAGCAGCAGCGCGGGACGTGTCGCCGCGCCCCGTGCGCGGCCGGGAATGCGCACCACCACGTTGCGCACCACGCCGATCGTGGTGTGACGCCCGCCAAAGAAATACACGGTCGACTTGCGCACCGTGGCGCGCTGCACCTCGGGCGCAAGTCCCATCGCGCGCAGCTGCGCCAGCAAATAGTCGCGCGCGCGGGCGTTGGACTCGGTGGCGATCGCACGCGGCTCGCCCAGCGCGCGCAGGTGGCCGTCCATGCGTATCGTCCAGCCGCGCGCCGCCACCTCGACCCCGGGCGGCGGGATGCGCGGCGGCGCCAGCGCCAGCCAGGTCAGCCAGGCGACGAGCGCCAGCGTCAGGCAGGCGAGGGCGCTGCTGGCCAGATTGCGCGGGCGAGTGGCGGCGGGTAGCGCGACGGCGGTCATCTCCATGGTGGTTTCTATCCTTGTTGTTGTGGTGTTTTTTCAGGGCGCAGGCAGCCGCGCGCCGGTTCGGTAGCGCAAATAACAGGCGAAAAAAAACCCGCCGGTCCGGTGAAGGTGGCGGGCTGAAGAGGAAAGAGATCTACTCGAGCGTCCAGACGTAGGCAATCTGCGCCCAGCCGGCTTCGGCGATGCCGTTGTTATTCGCCGGCTGGAACTGACACAAGCTCAGCGCATTGACGGCGGCGCGGTCCAGGTCGCGCGAGCCGCTGGACGACTGGACGCGCGATTGCTGCACCCGGCCATCGGCGCCGACCAGCAGCGCCAGGGTCACGGTACCGGTCTCGCCATTGCGCGCAGCGCGCATCGGATAGTCCGGCTTGGCGCAACCGTTGGCGTCGGCCAGCACCGCATTACGCATCTGGCCGCTATTGCTGGAAGGCTGTACGGCGGGCGCCGGCGGCGCTTCGGATTGCGCGGGCAGGGCCGGCTCAGGCGCCGCTTCGGTGGTGGCTGCTACCTGAGGCTCGATTGGCGGCAGCGGTACATCGACTTCGACCTTCGGCACCACGACTTCCGGCGGCGCGCTGCGCAGTTGCGGCTTGGGCGGTTGCGGCGGTGGGGAAGGCGGCGGAATCTCGGGCTTGACCCACACCAGCGCGTCATCGAGCACGGCCGGCAGCGAGATCGTCTTCGAGTTCATGCTGTTGATGACGCCCAGCGCCACCAGCACATGCAGCCCGGCCACCAGGGCGAACTTGCCGGCCTTGCCGCCGGCACTTTGGTCAACGTGAGTGAAATGCATGGCAACCTCCTGTTTGTTGGTCCCGGCCACCCTGCACCGGGTTTATTACCTTGGAAGAAGTACATACTTACCGCTGTTGGAATTAATATATGCTAGCTCCTAGCAATTTGCAACTCTATTTATGAGTAGTTCTGTAGGGTTGGCGGTTCCGCCGCCGACGCGTCCACCGTCCCGTGCGTCACCCCCTCATCACCAAGACACCCAAAATCCCCTCGCCTTGCCCATCGCTTCCACGCCCGTTGTATGAAATAATTCCCAACTGTGCCGTGGCTGTCGCCCGGCCCTGCAATGCCACAGTCTGGCTAAGCAACGCAACAGGCCAGCGCGCCCGGAGAACAAATGGCAGATCAACAAAAACCCATTCGCGTAATGCTCGCGGACGACCACCCGATCGTGATGACCGGCTTCGCCATGTCGCTCGAAGCGGCCGGCATGCAGGTGGTGGGGCAGGCCAAGACCCCGAACGAGGCGACTGCCCTGTACGCCGCCCAGCAGCCCGACGTTGCCGTGCTCGACATGCGCTTCGGCACCGAACTGACCGGCATGGACGCCGCCCACGCCATCCTCAAGGCCGATCCGTCGGCCAAGATCGTCTTCCTGAGCCAGTTCGACCAGGACAGCCTGATCAAGGAAACCTACCGCCTCGGCGCCCACGCGTTCGTGACCAAGGATTGCGACCCGGCCGACCTGGCCACCGCGGTGCGCCACGCGCACGAGGGCAAGCTGTACTTCCTGCCGCACATTGCGTCGCGCCTGGCCAGCATGGCGGTGCGCGGCGAAGTCACGCCGCAGTCGCAGCTCGACGAGCGCGGCCTCGAGATCTTCAAGTTCATGGCCGAGGGCATGACCAACGCCGAGATCGCGGAGCGGCTCGACCTGTCGACCAAGACCATCAGCAATATCAGCCAGTCGATCAAGGAAAAGCTGGGCGTGCACCGCCAGGCCAGCATCACGCTGCTGGCGGTCAAGCACGGCCTGATCGAACCGTAAGCGCCCGATGAATCGCACCCTGCGCAGCATCGGCAAGGACATGGGCGCCAATGCCCCCGCGCTGGCCTCGATGCTGGCATTGACACTGTTGATCGCGATGGCCGCCGGCGCGGTGCAGGCGGCGAATCAGGCTGCGCAGCAGACGGCGAATCCGTCCACGGGCCAGGTCGCGCAACCGGCAGCCAGTTCACTTGCCACGCCCGTGGCGCCGGCCGCGCCAGTAGCGGCGCAGCAAGAGCGCAGCGATAGTCGCGGTGACAATCGCAGCGACAATCGCGGCGAAACCCAGGGCTTCCGTTTCCAGATCATCACCGGCGACGATTCCGCCGTCACCCACCGCATCGCCGAAGATCTGTACAAACGCCTGGTGCCGACCTTCGCCGCCTTCCGCACCGAGCTGGCGCAGAAGCGCCGCATGCTGTATATCGCGATCGGCCCCACCGCGCTGCGCGACGCGCTGTCGCGCCGCTGCGATTGCGTGGTGATCTCGGCCTACACCTCGAGCCAGGTGTGGCGCAGCGTGACGTCGCGCCAGAGCCCGAGCCAGAACCAGGCCAGACAGCGCCGTCCGTCCAGCACCGCGATCTATGCCGAACCGGCGCCGAGCGACCAGATGCGCCTGGCCGCGCTGCTGTACGGACGGCCGGTGCGGGTCGGCGTGCTGCTCGGACCCGACACCGCCTTCCTGCGCCCGCAGCTGCACGACGCGGCCGAGGTGCAGATGTATTCGCCCGGCGAAGATTTGAACCACACCCTGAACAGCATGACGCGCGCCGAGATGCTGCTGGCGCTGCCCGACAGCGACATCTACAACGCCGAGAACGTGCGCAACATCCTGCTCTCGACCTACCGCCGCAAGCAGGGCGTACTGGGCTTCTCGAGCGACATGGTGAAGGTCGGCGCGCTGGCTACAACCTACTCGGAGATCGAGGATATCAACGCCCAGGTGGCCGAGATCGCGGCGCACTTCGTCGCAACCGGAGAACTGGCCGAGCCGCAGTTTCCGCGCTACTTCCGCACCATCATCAACGAAGGTGTGGCCAGTTCGCTCGACCTGCGCGTGACCGACGCCGCCCGCAACTTCGCGCGCCGCGCACCGGCGCCATGAACCTGCGTTTCTGGCGCGGCTGGGGCGTGGGCCGGCGCATGGCGGTGATCACCATGCTGCCGGTGGCGCTGCTGTTCACGTCTTTCGTCTGGTATTCGTGGTACGCGCACCGCGCCCAGGTGGCCGAAGAACTGGCCGAGCGCGGACGTATTTTGGCGCGCGCGCTGGCCGAAACATCCGAGTACAACGTCATCTCGGGCAACCTGTCCGACCTGCGCCTGACCATCAATGGCCTGGTGCAGTCCGACCGCAGCATCTACCGGGTCGACGTGGTCGACGCCAGCGGCCGCGCTTCGGTGCGCGTGGTGTCCGAATCGGCCACCGACGCCCAGCCGCATTACTACGAAGCGCAGATCCGCAAGCAGGTGGTGTGGATCAACCTGTTCTCGGACAACGGCACGCCGCACGTGTCGGCGTCGAGCGACTCGCGTCCGCCCACGCTCACCACCGAAGTGGTGGGCTGGGTGCGGGTGACGATGTCGCCCTCGAACATGATGGCCAAGCAGACCGACCGCTTCCAGATCGAGCTGTCGATGGCGGCGCTGGCGCTGGCCGCCAGCGGCATCCTGGCCTGGGTCCTGGCGCGCTCGCTGATCGTGCCGCTGCGCGAAGCGATCGGATCGCTGCGCCAGATCCGCGGCGGTAACTTCCAGGTCAATCCGCCCGTATCCACCGGCGGCGAGATCGGTGAACTGCAATCGTCGATCGGCGAGATGGCGCTGGCGCTGGGCGAATCCAAGCGCGACCTCGAGAACAAGGTGGCCGAGCGCACGCGCGACCTGCTGGCCTCGCGCAACGAAGCGCTGCGCGCCGACGCCGACAAACGTAAACTCATTCAGAAGGTCAACGAGATCATCGAGGACGAGCGCAAGAGCATCGCGGTCGAGATCCACGATGAACTCAATGCGTCCTTGATCGCGGCGCGCCTGGAAGCGCAGGCGATCGGCCTGCTGGCGGCCAAGGCGCCGCCGGGCGCCGAAGTGACCGAGATCCGGCGCAAGTCCGAAGCGATCACCAAGCTGGCGCTCGACCTGTACGCCAACGGCCGCCGCCTGGTGCGTCGCCTGCGTCCTGAAGTGCTGGACATGCTCGGCCTGCACGGCGCGGTGGAAGAAGTGGTGCGCCACTACGACAGCACGTCCGGCTGCCGTTTCGATTTGCACAGCGAAGGCGACTTCGCGCGTCTGTCGAACGAGCTGGCGATTTCGGCCTACCGCATCGTGCAGGAAGCGCTGTCGAACGTGATGAAGCACGCCGGCGCGCGCTCGGCGCACGTGAGCCTGCTGCTCGACGAAGGCAAGGGCGTGCTGCGCATCCGTGTGGTCGACGACGGCGCCGGCTTCGACACCGCCAGCGCCTCCGAAGGCATCGGCATCATCGGCATGCGCGAGCGCGCCTACGCGCTGCACGGCACGATCGAAGTGCGCTCAAGCCCGGGCGAAGGCACCGACGTCGCCATCGCGCTGCCGCTCAACGTGCCGGCGCAGCCATCCCTGATCACGCCGGCCGTGCCGGCATCCGCTTCCTGATTTCACCTTTTACACGCATAGAACCATGTCCAACGAACTGCTGACGCCCTACGAAAAGGGCAACCTGAACCAGACCACCACCTGGGCCGAATGCATCGCCTGGTACCAGGACCTGGCGCACCGCTTCCCGAATGTGCTGCGCTTTGAAAAAGTCGGCGTGTCGGATGCGGGTGTGCCGATCCACGCCGGTGTGGTCAGCAGCGACGGCGTGTTCGAGGTCGACGCGATCAAGCGCGCAGGGCGCGCCGTCTTCTTCAACAATAACGGCATCCATCCGGGCGAGCCGGAAGGCGTCGATGGCTGCATGGCGCTGGTGCGCGACTTCTGCGTCGACCCTGCGCGCCTGCAAGCGCTGGGGCAGACCGTGTTCCTGTTCGTCCCGCTGTACAACGTCGACGGCGCCTTCAACCGCGCCGATACCTCGCGCGTGAACCAGGACGGGCCGGAGCAATTTGGCTTTCGTGGCAACAGCCGCCACCTCGACCTGAATCGCGACTTCGTCAAGTGCGACACCCTGACCGCGCAGGTGTTCAACACCCTGTTCACGACCTGGGATCCGGACGTGATGGTCGACACCCATACGTCCAACGGCGCCGACTACAGCTACACCATGACCCTGATCCACACCCAGCCCGACAAGCTCGGTGGCGGCCTGGGTGACTTCCTGCGCAAGGAGATGCTGCCCGCGATGTACGCCGGCATGGACGCACGCGGCTGGCCGACCTGCCCGTACGTGAACCCGGTGCAGGACAGCCCCGACCACGGCATCGCCGACTTCCTCGAGACCGCGCGCTTCTCGACCGGCTACGCGGCGCTGCACCACACGATCGGCTTCATGCCCGAGACGCACATGCTCAAACCCTTCAAGGACCGCTACGAATCGATGCGCGCGCTGGTCGAGACGGCGCTCGCGTTCACCGTGACGCATGCCGATCGCATCCAGTCGCTGCGCCGCGCCGCGCGCGAAGAAGGCCGCACGCGCGCCGAGTGGCCGGTGCGCTGGAAGCTCGACCAAGCCAACCCGTCGAGCTTCCGCTTCAAGGGCTACGAAGCCAAGTACAAGAAAAGCGCCATCGGCGACTACACGCGCCTGTACTACGACCGCAGCAGCCCATGGGAGCGCGACATCGCCTGGTACGACAGCTTCCCGGTCGACGTCAGCGTGCCGGCGCCGCAAGCGTATGTGGTGCCGCAGCAGTGGCGCGAAGCGATCGAACGGTTGCAGATGAATGGCGTGCAGATGGAGCGGGTGCAAGCCGATCGCGTGCAGCAGGTGGCGTATTACCAGGTGCTGGCGGTCGGGGCGCGTGCGGGTGCGTATGAGGGCCACATGTTCCATGACGAGGTGGCGCTGGATCGTCGCATCGGTGAGGTGCAACTGCGCGCCGGCGACTACATCGTGCCGCTGGACCAGGACCGCGCGCGCTATGCGGTCGAGACGCTCGAGCCGCTGGCGCACGACAGCTTCTTCCGCTGGGGCTTCTTCAACAGTGTGCTGGAGAAGAAAGAGCATTACTCGGACTACGTGTTCGAGGATACGGCCGAAGCCTTGCTGCGCGAGGAGCCGGCGCTGGCGGCTAAATTTGCGCAGTGGAAGGCCGAGAATCCGGGGCTGCTCGCCAGCCAGGAGGCGGTGCTGGACTTCATCTACGCCAACTGCGAACGCTATCGCGAGCCGGAGTGGAACCGCTATCCGGTGTTCATGATCGAGCGCTGATCTGTCGGCGTGGGCGGCGTTGCCAGCCAATAGCAGTAGGGTTGGGGGCTTCGCCGCCGACACGTTCAAGCAGCTTTCAATCCGCCGCGTCGTGTTCAGAATGTGTTGAAGGCGTCGGCGGCAGAGCCGCCAACCCTACCAGAGATTCAGGCAATCGCGCTTACTTCGACGCCGCAATCCAGCGATCCACCTTCGCCTCCAGCACCGCCAGCGGCAGCGTGCCCTCATCGAGCACCACCTTGTGGAATTCCGGCAGCTTGAACTTGTCGCCCAGTGCCGCCTGCGCGCGCTGGCGCAATTCCATGATCTTGAGCGCGCCGATCTTGTACGCCAGCGCCTGACCCGGCATCACCATGTAGCGCTCGATCTGCGCGCGCGCCTCCAGGTCGGAGTAGCCGAGCGTCTCCTTGAAGTACTTGATCGCCTGCTCGCGGCTCCAGCCTTTGCTGTGCATGCCGGTGTCGACCACAAGGCGCGCGGCGCGCAGCATCTCGTCGTTCAGGTGGCCGAAATAATCTTCCGGCTGCTCGAACAGGCCCATCTCCTTGCCCAGCGTCTCGGCATACAGCGCCCAGCCTTCGGTGAAGGCGGTATTGCCGCCGAACTTGCGGAAGTTGGGCAGGCCCAGTTCCTGTGTCAGCGCCAGGTGGAAGTGGTGGCCCGGCTGGCCTTCGTGCAGGTACAGCGTGACCATGCCGGTCTTGCCGTACTGTTTCGGGTCGTTCACCACCGACCAGAACACGCCCGGACGCGATCCATCAGCGGCCGGCGAGGTGTAATGGTCCGACGCCGTCTCGCGCGTGAGTTCCGGCTCCAGGCGCACTTCGAGCGGCGCCTTCGGCATCAACGTGAACAGCGCCGGCAGCTTGGTGCGCACAGTGGCGTCGAGCTTCTGGAACACCTCGATCACCTGCTGGTCCGAGGTAAACGGTTTATATTTGGATTGCTCGGACACCCAGCGCGGCAGGCCGGCAGCCGTGCCGGTGTAGCCCATCTTCGGCCCGATCTTGCCGTACTCGCCCTGGATGCGCGCCACTTCCTTCAGGCCGATCTCATGGATCTGGGCCGGGCTCAATGAAGTGGTCGTCATCGCCGCCACGCGCGCCGCGTACCAGGCTTCGCCATTGGGCAGCACATTCCAGCCAGCCGTGGTACGGGTGGCCGGCAGGTAGTCCTGCTCGACATACTTCGCCAGGCGCGCCAGCGCCGGATTGAGCTTGTCGGCCAGCGTCTTGCGGTAGTCCGCCGTCAGCCTGGTCTTGTCGGCGCTGGAGAAACCGGCCGGCAGGTTCTTGATCGGGGTGTAGAAGATGCTGGCCTCGGGCGATGCCGCCACCAGCTGCTTCAGTTGCGGCAGCAGCGACTGCATCGGTTCGCGCGGATGCACGATGCCGCGCTTGACGCCTTCGCGCATGTTGGCAATCGACTGGTCGATGTACGGCGCCAGCTGCGCCAGGCGGCTCAGATATGCGCGGTAATCCTTGGGCGTCAACAAAGGCTGCGCGCCCTGGCCGCCCGCGTAGTTGGCCAAAAACGCCGGCATGTTGAACATCTGGTCCAGCGGCAGCAGGTGTTCGGGGAAGGCGCCCAGGCGCAGCGCGGCATTGAGCTCGAACTGCAGGATGTCGTGGCTGGCCTGGTCGCGCGCGTTCAGACGCTCGCGCGGGATCGCCTGCAGGCGCTTTAAATAGCCGCGATACAGGTCCATCTGGCGCTCGCGGTTGTTCGGCGCGATCGACAGCCCGAGCTGGTCGAAGAAGCGGCCGTCGCCGCTTTCGGTTGCCCACACCGGCTCGAAGCGCGCATAGGCCTCGTAGTAGTCGTCAGCCAGCTTGTTGATCTGCGCGGCGGCCTTGCTGTCGACAGCGGTGGCGGCCGACGTGGCGGCGGCGTTGCCTGCGGCGTGGACCGGCGCGCACGCCAGCAGGGCGGCCGTCGCCAGCGCGCCCAGCTTCAAAAATGCGTTCATCGTTCGATTTCCTTAGTAGCTGGCCAGCGGCGTCAGCGCGCCGTTCTTGAAGGTGTACACCGTCACCGCGGTTTTCTTGAGGTTGCCCTTGGCGTCGTAGCCGTAGGTGCCGATTACGCCCTGGTAGCTGATCGCGTGCATCGCCGCGCCCACCTTGGCCGCATCGACCGACTTGGCGTTCTGGATCGCCTGCGCAATGAATTTGGTCTGGTCATAGAACGACGGCGCGTACACGTCCGGCTCGCGCCCGAAACGCTTCTTGTAGTTGGCCAAAAAGGCCGCGCCGCCCGGCTGTTTGGCGACGATGGCGCCGGCTTGCGCGCAGCGCACGTTCTCGCCAACGGCGGCGCCGCCCAGCTTGGCCATTTCGGGACTGCACAGCGTGTCGCCGCCGAGCAGCGGCACGTTCAGGCCGAGCTGCTTCATCTGGCGCACCATTGGCGCGGCCTGCGGCGCGTAGCCGCCGAAGAAGATCGCGTCCACGCGCTTGGCGCGCAGCGCGGTCAGGATGGCGGCGAAGTCGGTTGCCTTGTCGTTGGTGTATTCGTGGCCCGCGACCTTCATGCCGGCGGCCTGCGCCTGGCGCTTGAATTCCATCGCGATGCCCTGGCCAAACGCGGTGCGGTCGTCGATCACGCCGACGTTCTTGACCTTCAATTCCTTGGCTGCGTAGCCGGCAACCGAGGCGCCAACCTGCGTATCGCTGGCAACGATGCGAAACACCGTCGGGTAGCCGGCAGCCGTGATCTTGGGGTTGGTGCCGACGGTCGACATCAGGATGCCGGCATTGTTGTACACGCGCGAGGCGGGGATCGCGACGCCCGAGTTGTACGGCCCGAGCACGAACTTGACGCCGGCATCGGCGAATTTCTGGGCCACGCTGACGCCCTGTTTCGGGTCGCCGCCATCGTCTTCGGAGCGCAGCTCAAAACGCAGCACATCGGCGCCGAGCTTGATCTTCTGGGCGTTGAGTTCTTCGACGGCGAGGCGCACGCCGTTTTCATTGTCCTTGCCGGCAAAGGCATTGGCGCCCGATAGCGGGCCGCTGACACCGATCCTGACGACCTGCTCGGCGGCGTTGGCGTGGACAAAAGTAAGGGCAGATACGACAGCCAGCGCCAGCGGCGCCAGGTTCATTTTCGATGGCATTCCCAGAAGTCTCCGTTGATAGCAACGGCTGCCATCATCGCACGATTCACATGGCCCGCGAAATGGGCGCAGTGTAACGATACGTAGCCTTAAGCGGGCACGCCGTGCGAGATCAGTTCCAGCGGCAGGGCGGTGGTGGACTTGAGCTGTTCCATCGAAAACGCCGACGACACGCCGGTCAGGCGCGCGGCCTTGATCAGCTTCTTGTAGAAGCGGTCGTAGCCGGCGATGTCGGTGGTGACCACCTTGAGCAGGTAGTCGACGTCGCCGCTCATGCGGTGAAATTCGAGCACTTCGGGCAGCGCGATCACGGCGGCGGCGAAGCGCGCCAGCCATTTTTCATCATGCTCGACCGTGCGCAAGCTGACGAACACGGTGACCGGCAGGCCGACCTTCTGGCGGTTGACGATGCTGACCCGGCTCTCGATATAGCCTTCTTCTTCCAGGCGCTTGACCCGTTTCCAGCACGGGGTGCTGGACAGGCCCACCTTTTCGCTCAATCCCGAGATCGACAGCGTAGCGTCCGCCTGCAGCGCGGCGAGGATCGCACAATCAAACTTGTCCAGTGAGTTCATATTACCGTTTGATAATTTTAAGAATAATCATCCTTCATTCCGCAAGAATTTCAGGAAATTTAGAACGTATCGATCGGCGCAACTTCGTATCATATTACTGGACATTAACATCTAACGCGATCACTTTTTGAATTATTGGCAACGCTTTATGCACACTGAAATCTACCTCGACGCGAACGCCACTTCTCCGGTGCTGCCGGCTGCGCTGGAGGCGGCGCTGGCGGCGATGGCCGACTGCTTCGGCAACCCGAGCAGCAGCCATGCGGCGGGTCTGCGCGCGCGCGCCTTGCGCGAAGAAGTGCGCGCCTGCGCGCGCCGCGTGGTGGGTGCGCCCGAGGGTCGCGTGATGTTCAACAGCGGCGCCACCGAAGGGATACAGACGGCCGTGCTGTCGGCGCTGTGCGCCGTGCGTGCGGCGCGGGGCAGTGGCCAGGCAACGGGCGACCTGCTGCTGTTCGGCGCCACCGAACACAAGGCGGTGCCGGAAAGCCTGGCGCACTGGAACCGCCTGCTCGATACAAGGCTCGAACTGCGGGTGCTGCCGGTCGACGCCGATGGTCGCCATCGGCTCGACGTGCTGCGCGAGCTGGCGCCGCGCGCCGCTTTTATCTGCACCATGGCCGCCAACAACGAGACCGGCGTCGTGTCCGACCTGGACGCCATCGCCGCCGTGCTGCGCGAGTGCGCCAGCCCGGCGCTGTGGATGGTCGACTGCGTGCAGGCGCTGGGCAAGCTGCCGCTGGCCTTGAGCGCGAGCCGCATCGACTACGCGCCGTTCTCGGGCCACAAGCTGTATGCGCCGAAAGGCATCGGCATGCTGTACGTGCGCGAAGGCAGCCCGTTCACGCCCTTGATGTGCGGCGGTGGACAGGAACAGGGGCAGCGTTCGGGCACCGAGAACATGGCCGGCATCGCCGCACTGGGCGCGGTGCTGCGCGCATTGGAGCAGGGCGGCACGTTCCGCACCCATGATGCCTTGCTGGCTTGCCGCGCGCGCCTGGTGGCCGCGCTGCAAGCGGCGTTCCCGGCCATCGTGTTCAACGCGCCGCTCGAATACGCGCTGCCGACCACCCTGAATTTTTCGGTGCCGGGCCTGTCCAGCGCCGACGTGCTGGACGTGTTCGATGCCGCCGGCATGCGCGTCAGCGCCGGCTCGGCCTGTTCCGCATCCAGGGCTGCGCCGAGCTACGTGCTCGATGCGATGGGCGTGCCGGCCTGGCGCAGCGCGTCGGCGGTGCGCATGTCGTTCGGGCCGTTGATGATCGACGCCGCCATCGACCTGGCGTGCGAACGCATCGCGGCCTGCGCCCGTGCGCTGGCGTTGCCGCTGCTGGCGCCGTCGACCGTCGCGGGCGAGAGCGTCGGCCTGGTGCAGGTGGAGCACGACGAAGGAGACGGCTGGCTGCTGTTCGACGCCGCCAGCCGCGAATGCATCGCCATCGATCCGCCGCCGGCGCTGGCAGAACGTACCGTCGCCATGCTGCGCGCGGGCGGTTACCGCTTGCTGGCGGCGCTGGCAACCGGCACTGGCGGCGCTGCCAATCCGGCCGGCGCCAGCCTGTGCGCCTATGCGGCGCAAGGTATCGCCGGCTGGCCCGACGGCGGCTTTGAGGCGCAGCTGGAAGACGGGCGCCGCTTGCCTGCGGTCGCACTGGGTTCGGATACGCTGGTGCGAGACGGCGACGACTATCTGTTCGGACGCCTGGATAATGGCGTGCTGGGAAAGGTGCGCTTCGCCTTCGCGGGTGGACAGTCGCCCATCGCCGGCACGATCCAATGCGACGCACCGGAAACCGAACTGGACGCCGCTGCACTGGCATCCTGGCTGGCCGACCATCCGGACGCGCTGGTGGTCGACGTGCGCTGCGCGCGCGAGTTTTCCGTCGGCGCGCTCGACCTGCACGGCCGCGCCGCGCTCAACGTGCCGCTGGCGCGCCTGACCGAACACGCGTCCCATTGGCTGGGCACGGATGCCCGTCCGCTGCTGTTCGTGTGCCGCAGCGGCGCCCGCAGCGCCCGCGCGGCGCGCACCTTGCGCGGCCTGGGTCACCAGCGCGCCTGGTCGCTGGCCGGCGGTTTCGCCCAGGCCGAATAAGCGCCCTCGCGGCCGACGGTGGTGTGTGTACGCCACCGCACGGTCGTGCGCTCGACCTTTCTCTAGCATGAACCTGACCGTGCGCGCCCAGCGTTTCCTGCCTGAACCGCCCCGTGCGCCCTGTGCGCCAGCGGTTTGATGCGCACGTCTCCAGCTCTGAGGTTCCCGTTGAAAGTTGAGAACGATCCGATGGCCGGGCAGCCAGCATCTCCCGATGCGGCGCCGGTCGCAGGCCATGATGCACCCTGGCGCGCCGCTCCGATCGGAACGGCGCAGCTGGGGGCGCATGCGCGCGCGCTGGCCGCGCATCATCGGGTCGCAGGAGCGGTCGCCGCCACCGATTTGCTGGCGCTGCTGGCGACGAACATTGACGTCATTGCCGACGCCTGCGACGCATTGGAGCGGGCGGCGCGCGCCGGCGTCACGCTGCCGCCGGCTGGCGCGCGGCTGCTCGACGGCTTCCATTTGTTCGACGTGCAGGCGCGCCTGGCGCGCGGCCAGTTGCTGCGCGCCGCGCCGCGTCTACCGCGCTTGATGCCCGAGGCCCAACCGCGCGCCTGGCAACTGGTGCTCGATGTGGTGGCGCATGGCGACGGTGCGGTCGATGCCGAAGTGTTGCAGCGCTTCCTGGCCGCTTACGGCGAGCATACCCCCTTGACCATCGCCGAACTGGACGCCGTGCCGGCGCTGCTGCGCATGGCGCTGATCGACAACCTGCGCCGGCTGGCCGCGCGCGCCGCGCGCATCTGCGCCGGTCGCACCCAGGCGCAGGAATGGGCGACGCGGCTGGAGGCCTGCGCCGAAGAGCGCCCCGGCGACTTGCTGCTGCTGGTGGCCGACATGGTGCGCAGCGCGCAGGTAGGCGACAGCGGCTTCGTGGCCGAACTGGCGCGCCGCCTGCAGGGACGCGGCCCCGCGCTGCAACAGGTGCTCGACTGGGTCGATGCGCGCCTGGCCGACGACGGCGCCGGCATCGCCGCGCTGACCCAGCGCGAACGCGGCGAACTGGCCGAAGACGCCGTCTCGGCCGGCAACAGCCTGGCCGCCCTGCGCCTGCTCGATGGCGTCGACTGGACCGCGCTGGCCGAAGCGTTGGGAGAGACTGAAAACGTACTGCGTACCGATCCCGCCGGCAGCTACGCGCACATGGACGCGATCACGCGTGCGCGGTACCGGCGCGCCGTCGAGCGCCTGGCGCGCGCCGCGAACCGGAGCGAAGTCGAGGTGGCGCGCGAAGCGATCGCCCTGGCCGGCGTGAACCGCGCGCCGGGCGAGGGCGGACTGGATGGCCGCACGCGCCATGTCGGTTATTACCTGGTCGGGCCGGGACGCGACGCGCTGGCGACGCGCCTGGGCGGCGCCGGTGTGTTGCGTCGTTTGCGCATGCTGGCCCCGCGTTTGCCGCTGCCGCTGCAGATCGGCGCGGTCGGGTTGTTGACGCTGGCCTTCCTGGCCGCGATCCTGGTGCACGCGCGCCAAGGCGGCGCCGGCCTGGCGCTGTTGGCCCTGATCGGCATGCTGGCGCTGCCCGGCGCCGGCGAAGTGGCACGGGCGCTGGTGCGCATGGTCTCTGGCTGGCTGGCGCAACCGCGCCCGACCCCGCGCATGGCGCTGGACCAAGGAATCCCGCCTGATGCCGCCACGCTGGTGGCGGTGTGCGCCCAACTGAGTGACGCACCCGGCGTATCGACACTGTGCGCCGACCTCGAAGTGCGCTACCTCGGCAACCGCGATCCGCGCCTGCGTTTCTGCCTGCTGGCCGACCTGCCCGATGCGGCGAGCGAGCAGGCGTCCGGCGACGAGGCGCTGTGCGAGCATGTGCGCATCGCGATTGAAAATCTGAACCGCAAGCATGGCTACGAGCGCAGCGTCGATACGATCGATCCCGATGGGGTGGCGCAGACGGTGCGCGAGCGCATCGAACCGTTCATGCTGCTGGTGCGCACGCGAACGCAAGATTCGAACCGATGGATCGGCCGCGAACGGCAACGCGGCCAGCTGGCCGACCTGAATGCCTGGCTGTGCGGTGCGCGCGAACGCTTCGTCCTCGCTGCCGGCAACACCGGCGCCGCCACCGAAGTGCGTTATGTGATCTCGCTCGACGCCGCCACTGGGCTGGGTCGCGACGCCGCGCGCAGCCTGGTGGCGGCGATGGCGCACCCCCTGCATTGCCCATTGCAGGGCGAGGATGGCCGCGTGCACGAAGGCCACGGCATGCTGCGCGTCGCGGTGCAGGCGGCGCTACCGGAACGGGGACATGCCGGCACGCGCTACCAGCGCCTGTGGTCGGACGGCGCGCGCACCTGGGCCGCGATCGGCGCCGGCTGCGGCGCCACCGCGGAGCACAGCCAGGGCTGGGCCGCGATCCACGATGTCGATGCCTGGCGCCGCGCGCTTGGTGAAGAATTACGCGACGAAGGCCGCGCCGAACCGGGCCCGGTCGAAGAAGACCGCCTGCGCGCCGGCCGCATTACCGACCTGCGCCTGGAAGCGCAGCACGTGGGCAGCTACGGCGAACACGTGCTGCGCCGCCATCGCGCGTTGCGCGCGGTGTGGCAAGAGACCCATCGGCTGGGCCGTGGTCCTGACGCGTTGCGCACATTGCGCCAGTGGTGGCGCCTGTTCGACCGCTTGCGCGCCGGCCTGGTGGCGCCGACCCTGACCGCATTGCTGGTGCTGTGCTGGAGCGCGCTGGCCGCGCCCGTGTTCTGGTCAGCGACGGTGCTGGCGGTGTTCTTCCTGCCGGCGCTGATAGGCATGCTGGCAGCATTGGCCGACCGCACGCACGATGCGCCGTGGCGCCAGCACCTCGACGCCTGGGCGCGCGGCGCGCGCGTGCCGCTGGTACGCGCCGCGCTGTCGACCGCGTTCTTGCCGCACGCGGCCTGGATTGCCGGCGACGCCCTGGTGCGCGGCCTGTGGCGCCGCCGCGTCACGCGCCAGAACTTGCTGGAGCTGCGCCCGCCCGCGCTGGCGCGTTCCAGCGCTTCGCTCGACAACGCCTGGCGCGGCATGTGGTTTGCGCCGTCGCTGGCGGTCGGCACCGCGGTGCTGCTGACCTTCGCCAATCCCTACGGCCTGTTCGCGGCGGCGCCGCTGCTGCTGGTGTGGTTCCTGTCACCGGTACTGGCCTGGTGGGCCAGCCAGCCGGGACGCCGCACGATGCGCCTGGGGGCGACGCAGACCCAATTCTTGCGCGCGCTGGCGCGCCGCACCTGGGCCTTTTTCGAACAGCACGGCGTCGCCGCCCACGGCCTGGCGCCGGAAGCGGTGCTCGAGCATCCCGAGCCGGCGCTCGATGCGCGCGTGTCGCCAACCGGCATGGGCCTGTCGCTGCTGGCGGGGCTGGGCGCGAAGGACTTCGGCTTTATTGCGCTGGGCGGCCTTCTGACGCGCAGCGATGCGGCGCTGGCCTCGATGGCGCGCCTGGAACGCTGGAACGGCCATTTCTATGGCTGGTACGACGGCGTCAAACTGGGTCCGGTCAAACCGGCGCGCGTCGACACCGCCGCCAGCGGCAGCCTGGTGCTGTCGCTGCGCACCTTCGCCGCCGGCCTGGACGAACTGCCGGCGCAACCGATTGCCGGGCACGCGCTGCTGGACGGCATCCGTGACACGCTGCAGGTAGTGCGCCATCACGCCGCCAATGCCGCGCCGGCCGTGCGCCAGGCGCTCGATGGCGTAACGCGCGCGCTGCAGCCCGACCGCTGCCGCGCCACCGATACGCTGCCCGGACTGGCCGATTGCTTGCGCGCGGTAACGCAGGAAGCGCACACGCTGGCGGTGGAAGCCGCGCCTGCATCCGACGCCTCGCTGCGGGCCTGGGCCGCACGCCTGTCGGCCCAGTGCGAGGCGCAACTGGAAGACCTGTTCGCGCTGGCGCCGTGGCTGCGCGTGGCGCAGGAATACGTGCTGGACGCGCATCTGACCCGCATCCCGACGCTGCACCAACTGGCGGCGTTCGATGTGCCGGATCACGTGAACCCTGGGCTGGCGCAACTGGTCGACGCCGGCCGCACCTGCGCGCGCCGGCGCATCGAACACATTGCTGCGTTGGCGGCGCAGGCGCGCACGCTGGCACAGGCTGATTTCGGCGTGCTGCACGATCCGGCCACCGGTTTGCTCGCGAGCGGCTGGCTGGCCACCGACAAGCGCCTCGAGCGCGACAGCTGCGACCTGCTGGCATCCAACGCGCGCATGGCCAGTTTCGCCGCCGTGGCGCAAGGCCAGCTGGAACAAGGTCACTGGTGGTCGCTCGCCCGCCCGCTGCGTATGGCCGACAGTGGCGCGCTGCTGCTGTCACGTCATGGCGCTTTGTCCGATCTGCTGGCGCCGCAATTGATAATGCCATCCTGGCGCGACACCCTGCTCGACGGCGCCGCGCGCGCCGCGGTGCGCATGCAGGCGATTCACGCCCAGCGCCATGGCGTGCTGTGGGGCTTCTCGGAGTCGCTGTGCAATGCGGTGGACGCGGCGGCGCGTTATCGCGCGCGCCGTTCCGGCTTGCCGGCAGCGGCGTTGGAGCGCATCGCGCCGGACGACCTGGCGGCTGCACCTTACGCGGCCGCGCTGGCGCTTGCGTCGGCGCCGGCGCTGGCCGCGCGCAACCTGGAACGCATGGCGGCCCAGGGCCTGCTGGGCGAGACCGGCCTGTATGAAGCGCTCGACTATGCACCGCAACGCCTGCCGCAGGGCGAACGCCAGGTGGTGGTGCGCGCCTACGCTGCGCGGCACCAGGCCATGACGCTGCTGGCACTGGCGCGCCATCTGCTGGACGAACCGATGCAGCGCCGCTTCTGCGCCGACCCTGAATTGCGCGCCGCGCTTGGCCTGCTGCAGGAAGCATTGCCGGCGTCGGGCGCCGCCGCGCCGCTGCGCGCGCCGGCCGGGCCGGCGGTGGAAGGCATGTCGGCGCGTCCGTACGCGCGCAGCATCGGCGCCGATAGCGCCGTGCTGCCCGAGATGCAGCTGCTGTCCAATGGCCGCCTGCATTTGGCGCTGGACAGCGATGGTATCGGCGTCAGCCGCTGGGAAAACACGCCGCTCACGCGCACCGGTCGCGGCGAGAGCGGCATGGTGTGCCACGTACGCGACGTGACAACGGGACGCAGCTGGTCCAATACGCTGCTGCCGGGATCCAACCACGCCGCACCGCAGCGGCAAGAGACGATCTTCGCCGAGGGCCGCGCCAGCCTGCGCCGAGTCGATGGCGAGATCGCCATGTGGACCGACGTGGCGGTGGCGCCGGACGACGACGTCGAGCTGCGTCGCATCCGCATCGTCAACACCGGGCAAAGCGCGTGCACGCTGGAACTGACCAGTTGCGTGGCGCCGGCCGGCCCTGCACCAGTGCCTGGCATGAGGAGCGGCATCCGCATCGAATTCGACGCCGCCAACGACAGCCTGCTGTGCGTGACCGCACCAGAAGCGCCGGTGCTCGTGCACCGCATGACGCTGCGCGGCTTGGCCGGCCAGCCAGGCATGGAGACCAGCCGCGCGCGTTTCGTCGGGCGCGGTCATGAACCGCTTGCACCGCAGGCGATTGCCGTTGGCGGCGCCTTGCCCGGCCTGGACCCGGAGCCGGACGAAGCGCTGCTGGCGCTGCGCCGCACGGTGACGCTGGCGCCGAACCAGGAAATCGTGGTCGACCTGGTGCTGGGCGTGGCGGGCAGTCGCGCGATCGCGCGCGAACTGGCGGCGCGCTACGGCGCCGGACACGTCGCCAACAACGCGGTCGACCATGCGATCGAAGCCGCCTGGACCCATGGCCAGGCTTTCCTGCACCGCCTCGAATTGGGTGAAGCAGAGGCCCAGCTTTATACGCGCCTGGCCGGTTGCCTGCTGCGCTCCGTGCCAGCACTGCGCGCCGATCCGGCCGTCATCGCGCGCAATGTGCGCGGCCCCGAGGCATTGGCGCCGTATGGTGTCGGCACAGAGCGGCCGATCCTGCTGCTGCAACTGGCGCAGGGCACCGACGGCGAGCTGGCGCGCCAACTGTTGCAGGCGCACGGCTACTGGCGTAGCCGCGGCCTGGCGGTCGACCTGCTGGTGCTGTGCGAGAACCGCAGCGCACGCGAGGAGCTGATGCACCTGGCGATGGCGCTACTCGACCCGGACAGTTTCGACAGCGCCGGCGGCGTCCACCTGCATCTGCTGACCGAAGTGCCGGCGGAAGAGCGCATCCTGCTGCGCGCCAGCGCCCACGTGCTGCTCTCGAGCGAAGACGGCGAGCTGGCCGACCAGCTGCGCCGCGCGGCGCGGCCCGGCGCCGCGCTGCCGCTACCGTTCACAGCGCGCGTCGATGCGCCGGCATGGAGTGCAAACGAGTCGCTGCCTGATGCGCCCGAGCTGGTGCTTGATAACGGCATCGGCGGCTTTACACCGGACGGCCGCGAATACGTGATCCGCAGTGGGGCCGATGTCCCGGTTCCGCCTGCACCCTGGGTCAATCTGCTGGCCAACGCCGATTTCGGCAGCATCGTCTCCGAGCGCGGCGATGCCTCCAGCTGGAGTGGCGGGCGTGACGCGCGTGTCAGCGGTGGCGAAGCGTTCTACCTGCGCGATGAGGATACTGGCCAGTTCTGGTCACCCACGCCGTGGCCGGCGCCGTCGAGTGAACCCTATCTGACGCGCCATGGCTTCGGCTACAGCATCGTTGAACATCAGGCGCACGGCATCGGTTCGACCCTGCGCAGTTTCGTGCCGGTCGACGCGTCGCTCAAGTACACCGTACTCACGCTGCGCAACGACAGCGATGCACCGCGCCACCTGTCGGCGGTCGGTTATGTCGACTGGCTGCTCGACACGGCCGGCGACGCATCGAACGGCATGCAGGTCGTCACCGCCGCCGACCTGGCCGGCGGCGCGCTGCTGGCCACCAATGCCTTCGGCGCCGGCTTCGAGGGCAAGGTAGGGTTCTTCCATGTCGACGCCGAGCCGATTGCCACCACCTGCGACCGCGATGAATTCGTCGGCCGCCACGGCAGCCTGGCGCGCCCCGCGGGCCTGCTGCGCAGCGGCCTGTCGGGCCGCGGCGGCGCCGGCCTGGCGCCGTGCGCCGCGCTGCAAGTGGCCGTCACGCTGGCTCCCGGCGAAGCGCGCGAGCTGGTGTTCGTGCTCGGCGTGGCCGGTCCCGCCAGCCTGGATGCCAGCCGCGCCGTGCAGCGCCATGGCGGCGCCGACGCCGCCGCTGCCGCGTGGGGCAATCTGCGCGCCTGGTGGGACACGACGCTGGGCGCATTCAGTATCGAGTCGCCCGATGCGGCGTTCGACATCCGCGTGAATAGCTGGCTGCCATACCAGGCGATCAACGCCATGCTGGGCGAACCGAATGCAGCCAAGCGCCTGCAGTCGGCACTGGCCGTGCTGCATGCGCGTCCGGAACTGCTGCGCGCCGAACTGCTGCGCGCGGCGCGCGCGTTTTCAAACGGCGAGCCGGCGGTCGAAGACTTCCTGTGGCTGCCGTTCGCGCTGACGCGTTATGTAACGGCGACCGGTGACAATACGATCCTGGCGGCGCTGCCGTTCGCGTCCCTTGACGACGCCACGGCGCTGGCCGCTGCCGATGACCTCTACCTGCATTGTGTGCACGGCCTGCGCGGCAGCCTGCGTTTCGGCACGCGCGGCCTGCCACCCGCCGCCGCGCTGCTGCACGACGAGACGCCCGGCGGACAGGGCGAGAGCGTGCGCCTGGCCTTCTTCATGACGGCGACCTTGCAGCGCTTCGCCGAACTGGCCGACCGGCGCGGCGACTTCGGTTTCGCCACCACCTGCCGCGGCGCCGCGCTGGCGCTGGGCGCGCAATGCGAGGAACATGGCTGGGACGGCGAGTGGTACCGCTGGTGCTACCTCGAAAATGGCAATGTGCTGGGCGCCGCCGCCAATCCCGCCTGCCGCGTCGACCTGTTGACGCAGGGCTGGGCGGTACTGGCCGGTGCGCCGCGCGGCCATGAGGCGCTGCAGGCAGCGACGCGGCGCCTGGCCGATAGCGAGCAAGATGCGGTGCGCCTGTGCGAACCGCCGGTGGATGGCCAGTGGGCCGACCGGGTCGAGGCCTGGCCCGGCCAGGACCATCGTGCAGTAGCGTTGGCGGCGCTCGGATTTGCGCGTGCGGGCAACGCGCAAGAAGCGTGGCACCTGGCGCACCTGCTCGATCCGCTGGCGCGCAGCGCAACACCGGAGGCTTGCGCGCGCTACGCGGCAGCGCCGTACTTCGTCACCGACGGCGTGCGCGCGATCGCGCCGTATGCCGGACGCGCCATCGGCGACGCGATCACCAGCGCAGCAGCATGGAGCTGGCTGGCACTGGTCGAAGGTTTATTGGGCGTGCAGCGCCGCGGCGCGCAGCTGTACTTGCGGCCACGTCTGGCGCCGGGGTGGAATGGCGCGCGCATCTGCTACCGCCACCGCGGCGCGATCTACGAGATCACGGTGCAGACCGGGGCCGAGCGAAACGAAGTGCTGCTCGACGGGCAACTGTGCACCGACGGCATCGTGCCGCTGGCCGACGACCGGCGCGACCACCGGGTCGAGGTGCGGATATCGGGGTGAGCGCCAACGCGCGTCAGCCGTGGTGCTTGTCGAGCGCCGGGATGATGTCGTAGCAGGCGCCCATGGTGTGATAGTCGACCTTGCCGGCCGGGCTCTTTTCGTCTGAATACTTGCTGTTGTCGGCGCGCAGGATGCGGTACCAGGCGCCGTGTTCGTGATCGACGAAATGCTCCCAGCAATAAGCCCACAGCCGTTCGTAATCCAACCAATACTGCTTCTCGCCGGTACGCGCCCCGAGCAGGGCGCTGGCCGCCAGCGTCTCGGCCTGGACCCAGAAGTACTTGTTGTCGTCGCACACGCTGCCATCCGGCGCGAAGCCGTAATGCAGGCCGCCGTGGCGGTTGTCAAACGCGTGGCGCAGCGCCTTGGCGTACAGCGCCTGCGCGGTCGGCAGCAACCAGTCCGGGTCGCGCGTCAGGAGCGACCAGTGCGCCTCCAGCTGTAACAGCAATTTGCTCCACTCGGTGAAGTGGCCCGGCTGGTAACCCCAGGGCCGGAACAGGTTGGCCTGGTCGTGCAGATTGTAGCTCCAGTCCGGGGTCCAGTCCTGGCGGTAGTGCTCCCAGATCATGCCGCCCGCCAGGTCGGCCTGGCGCCGCGTGATGTTCCAGGCCACCGTCTCGGCGCGCTGCAAAAAGGCGACGTGGCCGGTGGCGCGCCACGCCGCCAGCAGCGCTTCGCAGGTGTGCATATTCGCGTTCTGGCCGCGGTACGGCGCCAGCACGCTCCAGTCGGCGCTGGCCTGGTCGGCGTACAGGCCGTGCTGCGGCTCCCAGAAATGCCCCTCCATCAACGCGTAGGTTTCGTGGATCCAGGCGCGCGCTTCGTGCACGCCGGCCATCAGCGCGTGGGCATAAGCCAGCAGCACGAAGGCCAGGCCATAGCAGTGGTTGTCGCCATCGAGCACGCGCGCTTCGCCATCCTGCCATTCAAGCTGCCAGGCATAGCCGCCGGTGGCCGGGTCGCGGTGCATGCGGCGCAGGAAGTCGACGCCGTGGCGCACCATGCCCTGGTAGTCGGGATTGTCGAAATGGCGGTAGGCGTTGGCGAACACGAACACGAAGCGTGCGCTCGAGACCAGGTGGCGCGTGGTGGCGTCGTAGACGGTGCCGTCGTCCTTGAAGTAATGATAGAAGCCACCGCTGGCGTCGACGCAACGCGGGTAGTAGAACTCCATGGTGTCGGCGACGTGGCGGGTCAGGACGTCCGACGAGAAGAAATCGGGCAGGTCGGCGGCGACTGGCGCAGGCATAGTGGAATGCACGGCGGGACGCTGGCGTTTGGGGAAAGTCGGCATGGGGCAATCGTCAATGGCTGCTCCCGCGTTGCACCAGCTGCACCGCGAGCGTCTGTTCGAGAATATGGTGTGGGTCCGGCGCTGACGGTTTGTCGAGCAGCGCCTCGACGCCCATCCGGCCCAGTGCGTCCTTGTCGATCTTGATGCTCGACAGCGGCGGATCCGAGCACGCGGCGGCGCTGATGTCGTCGAAGCCGACAATCGCGATGTCGTGCGGGATGCGCAGGCCGCGCTCCTGGCAACGCCGCATCGCCGCCAGCGCGCTGCTGTCGTTGTAGCAGAACAGGGCGTCTGGACGCGGCTCGCGCTCGAGCAGCGCGTCGACCGCGAGGCGCACATTGTCCTGCGTGTTGCCGATGCTGGGCAGCTGCACCTCCAGCGCCGGATCGGCCAGCATGCCCGCCTCGAACAGCGCCTTGCGAAAGCCGCGGTAGCGTTCCAGGATGCTGTGGTGCGCCAGCGGGCCGGTGAGCATGGCGATGCGGCGGCGTCCAAGGTCGATCAGGTGGCGCGTGGCCAGGTAGCCGCCCAGGCCGTGGTCCGGATTGACCGAGAAGTAGCCAAGCAGGCGCATGTCGAGCAGCACCAGCGGCTTGGCCGTGTCGCGCAGCGCCGCCAGCAGTTCGGGTTCGAAGAAGCCGGCGCACAGCAGGGCGTCGGGCTGGTGCAGGCGCACCAGGTCGAGCACCGGTTCGGCCGGGCCGACCACCACGAACGAGAGCGCGATGCCGCGCGCGCGGCAGGCGTGTTCAGCGCCGTGCAGCACCGGCAGATAGAACGGGCTGGCCGCCTGCGTGTTGTGCTGGCGGTGCAGCAGAAAGGCGATGCGGCGGATGTCGCCCAGGCGCAGCTTGCCGAAGTCGTAGCCCAGGTCGCGCGCCACGGCGCAGATGCGGGTGCGCGTGGCGTCGGTCAAGCCGTCCTGGTTTTTCAGCGCGCGCGAGACCGTGCCGATCGAATAGTTGGTGGCGCGGGCGATGTCGCGGATCGTCACTGCCATGGTGGTCTCCCCGGTGTTGTCGCTGGCCTTTTAGTAACGGGTCTGGGTATAAGGACGGGCGCTTTGCTCCTTGCCCCATTCCTTGTTCGGCGTGTCCTGCATGGTGAATACCAATTCACCGCCGGCCACGATTTCTTCGTGACGCAGGAAGGTGCGCGCCAGCGGCTTGCCGTTCAGGGTCACGCGGCCGATGTAGCGGTTGGCGTCGGAAAGCTTATCGGCGCGCATGCGGAAGCGCTTCCCGTTCGGCAGGTTCAGCGTGGCCTTGTCCAGGAACGGGCGGCCGATCACGTACTCGTTGCTGGCCGGCGCCACCGGATAGAAGCCCATCGCGGTGAACGCGAACCAGGCCGACATCTGGCCCAGGTCGTCGTTGCCGGCCAGGCCGTCCGGCTTGTCGCTGTATTGGGTGGACATGATCTGGGCCAGGCGTTCCTGCGCGCGCCACGGGGCGCCGGCGTAGTTGTACAGGTAGGCCACGTGGTGCGACGGCTCGTTGCCGTGGGCGTAGTGGCCGATCAGGCCGGAGATGTCTTCCATGTGGGCGTACATATTGTCGATGCCCTTGGCGTCGAACACCTGGTCCATCTTGTTCACCAGCGCGGCGTCGCCGCCCAGCATCGAGATCAGGCCGGCGTTATCGTGCGGCATATACCAGGAATACTGCCAGGCGCTGCCCTCGGTATAGTCGCTGCCGAAGTTCGATACGTTCGGATCGAACGGGGTGCGGAATTCGCCGGTCGACTTGCGCGCGCGAATGAAGCCGCTGTCCTTGTCGAACACATTGCGATAGTTCTGGGCGCGCTTGTAGTAGCGCGCGGCGACGTCTTTCTTGCCCATCTTCTCGGCCATGCGCGCGATGGTCCAGTCGTCGAACGCGTATTCCACCGTCTTCGATGCCGCCTCTTTCTCGAGGTCGATCGGCACGTAGCCCAGCTTCATGTAGTGTTCCAGGCCGCCGTACGGGCCGTATTCGGCGCTGGCGGTCATGGCCTTCAAGGCTTCCTCGGCGTCGAAACCCTTGATGCCCTTCATGTAGGCGTCGGCGATCACCGGCACCGCGTGGTAGCCGATCATGGTCCAGGTTTCCAGGCCATGGAAGCTCCACACCGGCAGGATGCCGTAGGGGCTGTGCTGCTGCGAGGCCACCAGCGAGCGCACGAAGTCGGCGTTGCGCTGCTCGGGCGCCAGCAGGGTCAGGAGCGGATGCAGCGCGCGGTAGGTGTCCCACAGCGAGAAGGTCGAGTGGAAGCGGAAGTTCTTTGCCTTGTGCACTGCGTTGTCCGGGCCGCGGTAGCTGCCGTCGCGGTCCATGAACAGTGACGGCGCCAGCATGGAGTGGTACAGCGCGGTGTAGAACATGGTGCGCATCGGCGCCGGCGCTTCGGCGCTGACCGCGCCCAATGCCTCGTTCCAGGCTTTGCTTGCCTTGCCGCGCTCGGCATCGAAGTCCCAGCCCGGCATCTCGTCCAGGTTGGCGATGGCGTTGTCTTCGCTGACCGGCGAGATCGCGACTTTCACCATCAACGTGCCGTCGCTTGGGACGTCGAACTGGAAGTCGCCCATCAGCGCCTTGCCTTCGACCATGGCGCGGTCTCCCGGGTTTTTGCCCGGCTGGGCGAAGCCCCTGTACTCGATCGACTCTTCGCGATTGAGCAGCTGGCGCGTGGCGATCGGGCGCGAGAAGCGCACCGCGAAGTACAGCTGGCGGCCCGGCGCCCAGCCGCGCGTTTCGCGCATGCCGCTGATGGTCGAGCCGTCGCGCACGCGCAGGCGCGACCACAGGTTCTTGTTGTCGTAGTTGTAGATGCTGGTGCGCAGGTCGAGGATCACCTTGGCCGGTTCGCCCTGTTTGAAGCGGTAGCGGTGCATGCCCACGCGCTCGCTGGCGGTGAGTTCGACGTCGACTTCATGGTCTTTCAGGCGCACTGCGTAGTAGCCCGGTTCGGCCTTTTCCTGGTCGTGCGAGAAGCGCGAGCGGTAGCCGGTGAACGGGCGTTCCGGGTATCCGGGTTCGAGTCTTGTATCGCCGCTGTATGGCATCAGCAGCACGTCGCCCAGGTCCGAGTGGCCGCTGCCCGAGAAGTGGGTGTGCGAAAAGCCGAGGATCGAATCGTCGGCGTAGTTGTAGCCCGAGGCCCACGGATAGCTCTGGCGGAAGTGGCGCACCTGCGTGTCCGGCGAGAGCTGCACCATGCCGTACGGGCGGCTGGCGCCGGGGAAGGTGTGGCCGTCGGCGCCGGTGCCGATGAAGACGTTGACCGCCGCGGCGGGCGTGCCTGGATCGGCTGCATGGGCCACCTGAAGCGGCGCTGCACTAAACACCAGCGCGAACGCCAGCAGGTTGAATGGACGAGAAAATCCGCGGGTGCAGCGAGCTGTCATGGTGTCTCCACACGAAGGCGGGCGAAGGTTGCGCCGCCGGGTCTTGTTTGCGTTTTGCCTATTGGGACAGGGCCGCTGCGTCGGCGCCGCCGCGATGCGGGCGGCGGGAATGCACTCTGGCGATTGTCACAATATCGGGCTATAAGCTTATATGCGCAAACGTGTGGCTCGACAATACATACGGGTTTTCGGTGCAAGTTTAGTCCTTTTTACTAAACAATCATGCAGGGCGCATCATCGCACCAGCTTGGCCACCGCCTCGATTTCGATCAGGGTGTCGGGCGAGGCCAGCGAGGCCACGCCGATGCCGGTGAGGGCCGGGCGCGACAGGCCCAGATGGCGGACCAGGATTGGCGCCACCGTGTTCAAGTGCGCGCCGATTTCGCCGCGCACGTAAACGCGCAGCTGCACGATGCGGTCGATCGAGGCGCCGGCAGCTTCGAGCACCAGCGCAAGGTTGCGCGCCGCGCCTTCGGTTTGCTCGGCCAGCGTGGTGTGGCGCACGCGGTAGTGGGTATCCCAGTCGACCTGGCCCGAGACGAATACCAGGCCGGTGTCGGTGTCGACGGTGGCGTGCGACAGGCCGTGCGGTGCGCCGTCGTACAGGGCGGGAGGGTTGATGTACTCGATGGTCATGGTGCGCTCGCTGTCCGGTTGAAAGCGTCCAAGCATAGACAGCGCCGGCGCGCGCGGCAATCGGCTGCGGCTTGTAGCCGATACAAGCGCCGTTAAACGTTCAGGCGCGCTTTCACGCGATCCAGCACCCAGGTCATGAACGGGTCCGAGCGCGCGCTCGGATGGCGGGCCGCGACCACGGTGTAGCCGGGCGGGGACTTGGTCAGCGCGATCTCGTGCAGCCCTTCAATTGGCAACAAGCGCGCCGGCATGAAGGCGACCAGGTTCGATCCCTTCAGGTACTCGAGCGTCATGAAGAAGGTCGGCGCCGATGCCACCACGCGCCGCTCAAGACCCTGGCGCGCGAACCAGCCGTCGGCCGAACCTTTGAAATGGGCGCCGCCGGGCGAGGTGACGATGAAGTCGTGTTCGACCAGCTGCTGCGGCGTCAGTGCGGCGCCGGCCAGCGCCGGGTTGCCGGTCACGCAGCGGTACTGCTCCAGAAACAGCGGCTCGGATACCAGGCCGGGCGCCACCGAACCGTCGACCGTGAACACCAGGTCGATCTCGCCCTGCTGCATCTTGCGTCCCAAGGCTTCGACTTCGATGCCGACGACCGCGACTTTGACACGCGGCGCATGCAGGCGCAGGTCGCGCACCAGGTCGGCCAGAATCACCTTCTGGGTGTAGTCGGTGCCCGAGACAACCAGCGTGCGCTCGGTGTGTTCGGGCTGCAGCTTCGATGGCAACGGGATCGCGTTCAGGTGCGCCAGCACCGCGCTCACGTGCGGCGCGATCAGCTTCGCATACGGCGTCGGCGCCATGCCGTGGCCGGTGCGCACGAACAGCGGGTCGCCCAGCAGCGTGCGGATCTTTTTCAGTTGCAGGCTGACCGCCTGCTGCGACACATGCAGGTGCTCGGCCGCCGCTGACATGCTGGCGCAGCGGTTCAGGGCATCGAGGGTGCGCAGGTGGGCCAGTTCGAGCTTGTCGATCATGCGATGTCAGGGATGGTAGTGGTGCAACCCGGCAACGATAACCGTCGGGGGCGCTTGCGGCAAGCGATCGCGTGCGCTCCGCCCGCGTCGACAGAATTGCCTTTTTTGAAACTCATCAAACAACGTGGATGAATTGGCAAGTTCATCGTCGTCCTGCGCAATGTTGTAGCGGCAAAGAGTTTCAACATTGGCATCATGAAAACCCCATTCCCCGCGCCCTTCCTGGCCCTGTTGTTGTGCTGCAGCCTGGCGCATGCCGCCCTTGCCGAACACCAGGAATTCGAAGCCACGCTGCACGCGCCGTTCCAGTCAGCAGCACCCCAGCGCACCTTTACGCTGGGTTTCGACTACTCCGGCGCCACACGCGCGCAGACCGTCGACTGGCGCGTCGAACTGGTGCGCCCCGGCGGGCGCGTCGCGCTGCGCTGGCGCGGCCAGGCGCAGCTTGCCGGGAAAGCGGTCACGGTACCGGTGTCGTGGTCCGGACGCCTGGGCCCGGCGCCGGCCCCGGACGGCATCTACCGTGTGCGGCTGCGCGCATCCGTGCGCGGCGACGCGCACGAGCAGGTCGAACAGGACTGGGAGATCGTGGTCGGCCGGCCCACCGAACCGCGCCTGCCGCTGTTCGCGCCACTGCCGCGCCCCGGTGAAGCGAGCGTCGTAGCGGCGCCCGGCGCGCTGCCGTACACCGTCTATCTCGGCAACCTGCACAGCCAGACCAGTCACAGCGACGGCGGCGCCGACATCGATCAATGCAAGAGCGCGCAGGCGCCGGGCACGGCGCCGCATGGCCCGGACGACGCCTTCGCCTATGCCCACGCGCGCGGCCTCGACCTGCTGGTCGCCTCGGAACACAACCACATGTTCGACGGCTCGGCTGGCAGCGCGCCCAATGCCGATCCCGCAAAGGCCAAGGCGCTGTACCGCGGCGGCCTGCAGCAGGCGGCCACATTCAGCAAGGCGCACCCGGGCTTTCTGGCGCTGTACGGCATGGAGTGGGGCGTGATCAATCACGGTGGCCACGTCAACATCTTCAACAGCGACGAACTGCTGGGATGGGAGACCAATGCCGACGGCGAACTGATGGCCGACACCCTGACCCCGCGCGGCGACTATGCGGCGCTGTACACCTTGATGCGACAACGCGGCTGGGTGGGGCAGTTCAACCATCCGGCGCACTCGGGCCAGTTCCAGGTGAACGGCGTGGCGCTGGCCCATACCGCCGACGGCGAACAAGCGATGGTGCTGTGCGAAGTGATGAACAGCAGCGCGTTCTCGACCAACGTCAGCGAGACCGAAACCCGGCGCAGCAACTTCGAGGGCGCCTGCAACCGCCTGCTCGAAGCGGGCTACCGCGTCGCCTTCAGCAGCAACCAGGACAACCACTGCGCCAACTGGGGCGCGGCCTTTACCAACCGCACCGGCGTGCTGCTGCCGAACGGCGTGGCTTTGACCCGCGCGACGTTCGTTGATGCGCTCAGGGCGCGCCGCGTGTTCGCGACCATGGACAAGGCGTCGCAACTGGTCCTGACAGCGAACGGGCGCATGATGGGCGAACGCTTCGTCAACCGCGGAGAGCTGACCCTGGTGACCAACTTCGCCAGCCTGGGTGGCAAGCGGGTGGCAGCGGTGGCGGTGATGGAGGGCGTCCCGGGCCGCAACGGCAAGGTGACGCGGCTGTCGCAGACGGCGGTTACTACCTTCACCCCAAAGCCCGGCGCGCACTTCTATTATGCGAAGGTGACGCAGGACGATGGCAACGTGTTGTGGTCGGCGCCGGTGTGGGTGATGCAGGAATAACCTAGAACCCTAGCCCTTCGCCAGCGCCGAACAAGGTCGCAATCCCCAGCACCGCGAAGATCACCGCCGCGCATCCGTGCACCAGCTTCAGGGGCACGCGCCCCGAAATGCGCTCGCCGAAGTACACCGCCGGCACATTCGCCAGCATCATGCCGAAGGTGGTGCCGGCCACGATGGCGGCCATCGATTCGTAGCGCGCGGCCAGGGCCACGGTCGCAACTTGCGTCTTGTCGCCCATCTCGGCGACAAAGAAAGCGAGCAGGGTGGTCAGGAACACGCCGTATTTCGCCAGCGGCGCGCCGTGCGGTGCATCGGCGTCGATCTCGTCGGGGACCATGACCCAGGCCGCCATGGCGAGGAAGGACAGGCCCAGCACCCAGCGCATCGTGGCAGGGCCCAGCAGCTCGCTCACCAGCGAACCGACGGCGGCGGCGAAGGCGTGGTTGGCGACGGTCGCCACCAGGATGCCGAACACGATCGGCAGCGGACGGCGAAAACGCGCGGCGAGCAGGAAGGCGAGCAGCTGGGTCTTGTCGCCAATCTCGGCGAGGCCCACGATGCCGGTCGAAACGAGGAAGGCGTCCATGAATTGGGTGGTGAGCGGGTAAAACAGGAGCGCGGATCATAGCAGAGCCGACCCGCGCAACGCGGCCGCACGGTGTATTTATTCGAGGCGCCCGCGCTTTTACTCGCCCGGCGCGCATGCTATTCTGCTCGCGCCTTCAGCCCGTCCGGGCTGCGCTTATTTGCGATTATCTGCGAGAGACCATGAAGACAAGCACCCTGCTGCGCGCCACCACCGCAGCTCTCCTGGGCGCGTGGAGCGCTTACGCGTTCGCGCTCGATCCCCTCAGCTACGCCAAGTACGACCAGGTCAAGACCACGGCCCTGCACATGGACCTGAAGGCCGACTTTACCAAGAAGACGCTGTCCGGCTACGCCGAACTGACCCTGAACTGGCTGGACAAACAAGCCACCACGCTCGACCTGGACACGCGCGAACTGACGATTTCGAAGGTCGAAGCCCAGGACGCGAAAGGCGCCTGGCGCAAGGCCGACTACCTGCTGGGCAAATTCGATGAAGAGAAAGGCCAGGCGCTGCAGGTCAAGCTGCCGAACCAGGCGACCAAGGTGCGCATCCACTACCGCACCGCGCCCACCGCCACCGCGCTGCAATGGCTCAAACCCGTGCAGACCATGTCGGGCAAGCACCCGTTCATGTTCAGCCAGTCGCAGGCGATCAACGCCCGTTCGTGGGTGCCGATCCAGGACACGCCGGCGGTGCGCTTCACCTACACCGCCCGCATCGAAGCGCCGCAGGGCTTGCGCGTGGTGATGAGCGCCGATAACGACATGAAGGCCACCGGCCAGGGCGGCTGGAAGTTCACCATGCCGCAGCCGATTCCGTCGTACCTGCTGGCGATCGGCATCGGCGAACTCGAAGCGCGCACGCTGGGCGGACGCACCGGCGTCTACGCCGAGCCGCAACGCATCAAGGCTGCCGAATACGAACTGGCCGACACCGAAAAGATGGTGGCAGCGGCCGAGAAGCTGTACGGCCCGTATCGCTGGGGGCGTTACGACATGCTGGTGCTGCCGCCGTCGTTCCCGATCGGCGGCATGGAAAACCCGCGCCTGACGTTCCTGACCCCGACCATGATCGCGGGCGACCGTAGCCTGGTCGACCTGATCGCGCACGAACTGGCGCACAGCTGGTCGGGCAACCTGGTGACCAACGCCTCGTGGAAGCACTGGTGGCTCAACGAAGGTTTTACCACCTACGTCACCACCCGTATTCTGGAAGAAATCTACGGCAAGGAAGCGGCGCTGATGAACCTGCAGCTGGAGCAGGAAGAAGCGCTCGAGATGCTCAAGGAACTGGCGCCGGCCAAGCAGGCGTTGGTCTCGCGCCAGGCCGACACCTCGGCCGAGTTCTACCCGGACACCTCGCTTGCGTACCCGAAAGGCGCCTGGTTCCTGCACACGATCGAACAGCGCGCCGGCCGCGCCGCGTTCGACCCGTTCCTGCGCGGCTGGTTCGACGGGCACGCATTCCAGAGCGTGACGAATGACCAATTTCTGGACTACCTGCGCAAGGAGCTGCTGGCCAAGAATCCGAAGATCATGAGCGACGCGGAGCTCGACGAGTGGATCTACGGTCCCGGCATTCCGAAGTCGGCCCAGCACGCGGTGTCGCAGCGCCTGGTCAAATTGAACGCCACCATCGACGGCTGGCTCAAAGGCTCGATCAGCACCGGGCAACTGAACGCCAAGGAATGGAACGCCACCGAGTGGATGAAGTTCCTGAACGATGTCGACAACAAGGCCGACGCCGCCAAGCTGGAGCAACTGGACCGCGCCTACGGCCTGGCCAAGACCGGCAACAACGAGGTCGCGTTCCGCTTCTATCGCGCGTCGGTGCATGCCGGCTACCGCGCCGTACGTCCGAACCTGGAAGCGTTCTTGATGAGCGTGGGCCGCCAGAAGTTCGTGGTGCCGCTGTACGCCGCACTGCGCGAGAAGCCGGAAGACCGCACCTGGGCCGAGAACATCTACAAGTCGGCGCGCGAGCGTTATCACCCGGAGACGCAATCGAGCGTCGACAAGGCCATCGGCAAACAATAAGAGGGCACGCATGCAGACATTGAATAAAATCGCCGCCGCAATGCTGATCGGGTTTTCCGCGATCGGTGCGGCGGCTGCGCACGAAAGTGTGGCGACAGCCGCCGCGCCGGCCTACAACCTCGACGCCGACGTCAACCGCGTCCTGAAAACCTTCGACGTGCCGGGCATCGCCATCGCGGTGGTCAAGGACGGTAAGGTCGTCGTCACGCAAGGCTTCGGCGTACGCAAGAAGGGCGACCCGACCCCGGTCGACGGCAAGACGGTGTTCGAGATCGCCTCCAATTCCAAGGCCTTTACCGCCGCCGCGCTGGCGATGCTGGTCGACCAGGGAAAATTGAGCTGGGACGATCCGGTCATCAAGCACCTGCCGGACTTTCGCATGTACGACGCCTATGTAACGGCCGAGATGACGGTGCGCGACCTGCTCACGCACCGCAGCGGCCTGGGACTGGGCGCGGGTGACCTGATGTGGTGGCCGACCACCACCTTCACCAGCGACGAGATCATCCACAACCTCCGCTACATCAAGCCGGCGACGAGCTTTCGCAACAGCTATGCCTACGACAACCTGCTGTACATCGTGGCCGGCAAGATCATCGCCCAGAAGTCCGGCAAACCGTGGGGCGACACCATGCGCGAATGGATCCTCGATCCGGTCGGCATGAAGGGCACCACCACCAGCCTGGACGCGCACACGGCCGGCATGAACGTCTCGGCGCCGCACAGCAAGATCAATGGCAAGGCAGCGGTGGTGAAGGCAATGCCGGTGGCGAACGCGGTCGGCGCGGTCGGCATCAACACCAGCGCCGAAGACATCGCACGCTGGATGAACGTGCTGCTCGATAACGGCCGCGTGGGTAAGGATGCGAATGGCAAGGAAGTGCGCCTGTGGTCGGACAAACAGGCGCGCGAGATGTGGACCGCGCAGACGCCGATGGCGATCAACCAGCCGCGCCCTCCGCTGGCCGCGACCAAGCCGAACTTCTATGCCTACGGCCTGGGCTTCCAGCTGCGCGATTACCAAGGCAAGCTGGTGGCGATGCATGGCGGCGCGCTGCAGGGCTTTTATTCGCGCGTGCTGATCGTGCCCGAGGCGAAGCTGGGAATTGCGATCTTCACCAACGCCGAAAGCGGCCCGTCGCTCAACGCGCTGCAATACCGCCTGCTCGACCAGTACCTGGGCGTGGCGCCAACCGACTGGATCGGCCGCATCGCCGACCTCGATCGCGAGATGCAAGAGAAAGAAGCGGCGCGCCTGAAGAAGGAAACCGCGACCCGCGCCAAGGCTTCCAAGCCGTCGCTGGCGCTGGCCGACTATGTGGGCGAGTATGAGGATTCCTGGTATGGCAAGGCGAGCATCAAGCAAGTGGGGACGAAACTCGTGATGTCGTTCTCGCGCACGCCCGATCTGACCGGCGAGATGGAGCACTTCCAGCACGACACCTTCGTCGTGCGCTGGAAGGAGCGTAACTTCAACGCCGACGCGTATGCGACGTTCTCGCTCGACCATGACGGCTCGATCGAGCGCCTGCGCATGAAGCCGATTTCGACCGAGACCGATTTCAGTTACGACTTCCAGGATCTGTTGTTTACGCCTGTCAAAAAAGCGAAATGACGTAATGGGTCGGCGGCAGAGCCGTTTGCGCACGCAGGGTTGGCGGCTCTGCCGCCAACCCTGCGCATCGTCCAGCCAGCGGTATCGCGTGACGCAATCCGGCCTTACTTGCCGGACCAGACTTTCATCATATCCTCCGACCCCTGCATCCTGATCCCGTTATCCGACAGCACCGCTTCGGTCGCATCCAGCACCGCCTTGCGTGGCAACACCATGGTCTCGCCATAACGCTGGTCGAAACGCAGCACCAGCTGCTCGTCCTTCAGATCGCGCAGCACTTCCACCAGATGCTGCAGGCTGCGCACCGGCTTGCCGTTGACCGACTCCACCACCGATCCGAAGCGGTTGCCGTACCCACTCACCAGGCGGTGCGGAAAGAACGGCGCGCTGATCACCACCAGCTCTTCGCGCTCGGCGCTCGGCGAGTCGCCACGCTGCGTCACCAACGGCGAGGCGTTGAACGCATACAGGTTCATGCCCTGCACGCTGCCGCTGACAAAGCTCGTGAACTCGGTAGTGGCGCGTGAAAACACCAGCGGGCCATAGATGAAATACGACGGATACGCGCCGTTCAGATCAGGGATCAGCAGCGGGCGCGCACCGATCGCCGGCAGTGCGATCTTGATCGGCTTACCGCCGCGCACCACGGTCAGCGCAATCGCGCCATTCTTGGCCACCTGCTGGATACGGTACTGGAAGCGCACCCGCAGGTTCGACCCCAGCTTGACCATGCCCTGGTTGTCGACCGGGTAGTCGCCGATGTGCGTGATCACATCCCATTCCTTCAGCGGCCAGGCCGCGTCGGTGCGATAGGGCTTGTGCACCACCGCCCCTTCCACCGCTTTATCGAGCTTGAGGAACTGGCGCAGCGCCGGGTTCTCGAGCGTCTGCACGCTGTCGTGCATCAAGGGTTTACCGTCGTAGCGGCCATCGGCCACATCGCGCAGGAACAGCTCGATCTCTTCGTTCGGGATCACGTAGCCGATGTTCTGGGCGTTGACCAGGCCCGAGAAGGCCAGGCCGATCATCCGCTCGCCCGCCACCACCGGCCCGCCGCTGTTGCCCGGGTTGATCGGCGCGTCGATCTGAATGCGCAGGCCCGAGCTGAAGGCGCCGTAGTTGACGAACTCCACGCGCGAGACAATGCCGGTGGTGGTCGAGAGCGAATTGCCGCCGACCGGATAGCCATACGCGAACACCTGCTGGCGCACGTCGGGCAGCATCGCCGCGCGCGCTACCGGCGGGCGCTTGTCGAAGAACGACGCGTCGTCCAGTTCCAGCACCGCCAGATCGAGGCCACGCGCCACCGCCACCACCCGCGCCGGCACCTTGTCGCCCGACTGGCTGGCCTGCACCTCGACCTGGCTGGCGTAGCCGACCACGTGGGCATTGGTCAGGATGCGCTTGCCCTCGATGATGACGCCGGAACCGGTGACGTCGGCGGGCGACGCCTTGGTCCAGGGTTTATAGGGGTCGGGACGGCGGATGGTGGCGAAGATCTTCACCACCGAGTTTTCGACCGCCGGCAGGGCAGGGGCGGGAACGGCAGGACGTGCGGGTGCCGGTGCCACGGCAGGCGCCGCAACCGGAGCGCCTGTCGGTGCAGGCACGCCTTGCGGATAAGCCGTCACGCCATCCTGGGCGTGCAGGGCGCTCGAGATGCAAAGGGCGGCGGCAAGGGCGCTGAGGCGAAGCTGGTTCATGGTTTCCTTCGGTAGCTCGGTCAAAGTCTCAAGCGAAGGAATATACACGCCCGCGGCACGGGGAAATGCGCGGATCGTCACGCGGCAGCTAGGCCGCGTGACGTGAACTGCTTACTGCTTCACGAACTTGAGCGTCATGCGATCGCTCTCGCCGATGGCGATGTACTTCTCGCGGTCCTTGTCCTTGTTGGCCAGCACCGGCGGCAGCGTCCACACGCCTTTTTCATGGTCCGCCGTGTCCTTCGGATTGGCGTTGATCTCGGACTTGGCGGCCAGCTTGAAGCCGGCCTGCTCGGCCAGGCGGATCACGTAGGCTTCGTGCATGTAGCCGCTCGAGGCTTTCTCATCCTGCTTCATTTTCGCCGGCAAGCGGTGCTCGACCACACCCAGCACGCCGCCCGGTTTCAGCACCTTGTGCACTTCCTTGAAGGTGGTCAGGATGGCGGCGTCGCCGCCGTTACCGAGCCAGTTGTGCAGGTTGCGGAAAGTGACCACCATGTCGACGCTGTTCGGCGCCGCCAGCTCATAGCGCGTTGGCGGCTCGAACACGCCCGCCGTGACCTTGCCATACAGCGCGGCGTCGCCCGCCAGACGCTCGCGGAATGCTTTGCCGCCTCGGCTTTCGGCCGATGGCGCGCCGCCAATCAGCTTGCCCTTGCCGGCCAGGTAGGGCGCCAGGATCTCGGTGTACCAGCCGCCGCCCGGCGCCAGTTCGACCACCGTCATGGTCGGCTTGATGCCGAAGAAGGTCAGGGTTTCGTACGGGTGGCGGTAGCTGTCGCGCGCCTTGTTGGCGGCGCTGCGGTGTTCGCCCGCGATGGCGGATTTGAGGGCGTCGTCGGCGTGGGCCAGGTTGGCAGCGCCGGTCATGCCGGTGGCCAGCATGGCGGCCAGGATCAGTCGTTTCATCGTGTCGAAGTCTCCGTGATAGGGGGCTCGCGCGGGCGAAAGCGCCGGCGTCGCCGCGCAGATGATCGAACAGGCAAGGTCCGGCGTCAAGCGTTGTCCGTCTATCGATGCGCGCCCGCCGAATAAGCAGCTGTAATGACAAGCGCGCTACTGTCACAAAGTAGCTGTAAGTACCTTGCGCTGGCACAAAGATTGCCTATTCAAAATCTTAAGTTACTGCTATGGTTGAGCGGTTTGCTACCGTTTTACGGGCAGCGAGCCCACAACAGAAAAGCCGTAAGTACAAGAGCGGCGCCGTGCACGACACGGCAACCGCTGTCCAGAATTAGGTTACTCAGGAGATCCTATGGAACGCCGTACCTTTCTCAACTACAGCAGCCTGGCGTTCGGCAGCCTGCTCTTGCCGGTGGGGCGCGCAATCGCGGCCGACGAGCTGCTCAGCACCATGCCTGTCGCAGCCAAGAAAGCCCTGGCCGACGTTGCACTGAACGCCGCCACCAAGGCCGGCGCCAGCTACTGCGACGTGCGCATTGGCCGCTACCTCAACCAGTTCATCACCACCCGCGACCTGAACGTCGAAAGCGTCTCGAACACCGAGTCGGTCGGCGTCGGCGTACGCGTGATCTGCAATGGCGCCTACGGCTTTGCGGCGACCTCGGACATGTCGAGCGACGGCATCGCCAACGCGGCGCGCCAGGCGGTGGCGATCGCCAAGGCCAATGTGCGGCTGCAGACCGAACCGGTGCAGCTTGCACCAGTCAAGGGCGTGGGTGACGTATCGTGGCGCACGCCGTACACCAAGGATTGGCGCACGGTCCCGATCAAGGACAAGGCCGACATGCTGCTGGCGGCGAACAAGGCGGGCCTGGACAACGGCGCCAGCTTCATGCAATCGCGCCTGTTCCAGGTGAACCAGCAGAAGTACTTTGCCTCCACCGACGGCTCGTACATCGACCAGGACGTGCACCGCCTGTGGGCCCCGTTCTCGGCCACCGCGGTGGACAAGAAGACCGGCAAGTTCCGCTCGCGCGCGGGCCTGGGCAACCCGGTCGGCAAGGGCTATGAATACTTCGACGCCAAGCCGGAACACAAGATCAAGGCCGCCGGCGGCGTCGCCACCCTGTACACCGAGAGCTACGACATCGTCGAAGATGCGCGCGCGGCTGGCCGCGACGCCCGCCGCAAGCTGACCGCCAAGTCGGTCCAGCCGGGCAAGTACGACCTGATGCTCTCGCCCGAACACCTGTGGCTGACCATCCACGAAAACGTTGGACACCCGACCGAACTCGATCGCGTGCTGGGCTACGAGGCTAACTACGCCGGCACCAGCTTCGCCACGCTCGACAAGTGGAAGTCGAAGAACTTCAAATACGGCGCCCCGATCGTCAACCTGTTCGCCGACAAGACCACCCCGGGTTCGCTCGGCGCAGTGGCGTTCGACGACGAAGGCGTGCCGAGCAAAAAATGGGACATCATCAAGGACGGCATCCTGGTCAACTACCAGGCCACGCGCGACCAGGCCCACATCATCGGCGAAAAAGAATCGCACGGCTGCTCGTATGCGGACAGCTGGAGCACGGTGCAGTTCCAGCGCATGCCGAACGTGTCGCTGGCGGCAGGTAAAGCGCGCTTGACCCCGGACGAAATGGTCAAGGGCATCAAGAAGGGCATCTACATCGTCGGCGACGGTTCGTTCTCGATCGACCAGCAGCGCTACAACTTCCAGTTCGGCGGCCAGCTGTTCTACGAAATCAAGGACGGCAAGATCGGCGAGATGCTCGAAGACGTGGCCTACCAGGCCAACACCCAGGAATTCTGGAATGCGTGTTCAAGCATCTGCGATGAGCGCGACTGGCGCATGGGCGGCTCGTTCTTCGACGGCAAAGGACAGCCGCCGCAGATCAGCATCGTCTCGCACGGCTCGTCGACCGCGCGCTTCAACGGCATCAATGTGATCAACACCGCTCGCAAGATCGGCTAAGCAGGGACTGCACCCATGACCATCCTGACCCAGGACCAAACCAAGAAAATCTGCGACCGCGTGATGTCGCTGACCAAGGCCGACGAGTGCATCGTCAACATCGAGGGCAGCCGCATCGGCAACATCCGCTTCGCGCGCAATGCCGTCTCCACCGCGGGCCTGGCCGACGACACCCGCGTCCAGATCCAGGTCGCCTACGGCAACAAGCAGGGCACCACCACGATCAACGAATTCGACGACAAGTCGCTCGAGCGCGCGGTGCGCCGCGCCGAAGACCTGGCGCGCCTGGCGCCGGACAATCCCGAGTTCATGCCGTCGCTTGCCAAGACCGCGTTCAAGCCGTCCGACACCTATGTCCAGGCCACTGCCGACATCGACCCGGAATACCGCGCGCAAGCGGCGGCCTACGCGATCGAAGCCTGCCGCAAGAAGAACCTGGTCTCGGCCGGCTTCCTGACCGACCGCACCATGTTCGAGACGGTCGCCAATTCGAACGGCCTGTTCGGCCACCAGGCCGCCACCTCGCTCGACTTCACGCTGACGATCCGCACCGAAGATGGCCGCGGCTCGGGCTGGTCGAAGCGCTCGGCGCGCGATGTCGCCAAGTTCGATCCGCGCGAAGCGGCCGAAGTGGCGATCGAAAAGGCAGTGCGTTCGGTCGAGGCCAAGGCGCTCGAGCCGGGCCGTTACACCGTGATCATGGAGCCGGCGGCGACAAGCGACCTTTTGGTGTTCATGATGAACGGCTTTGATGCGCGCAATACCGACGAAGGCCGCAGCTTCCTGTCGAAGCAGGGCGGCAAGAACCGCTTGGGCGACAAGCTGTTCGACCAGCAGGTCAATATCTGGACCGACCCGTGGGACAAGGACGTGCCGGTGCTGCCGTGGGACGACAACATGCTGCCGCGCGAGCGCATCGCACTGGTCAAGGACGGCCGCATCAATGCGCTCGACTACTCGCGCTTCTGGGCCAAGAAACAGGGCCAGCGCGCGGTCGGCACCGCCGGCAACATCATCATGGGCGGCACCAACAAGAGCACCGAAGAACTCATCGCCAGCACCAAGAAGGGTGTGCTGGTGACGCGCACCTGGTACATCCGCATGGTCGACCCGCAATCGGTGGCGCTGACCGGCCTGACGCGCGACGGCACCTTCTATATCGAGAACGGCAAGATCAAACACCCGATCAAGAACTTCCGCTTCAACGAAAGCCCGATCTCGATGTTGAACAACATCGAAGAGATCGGACGGCCGGCGGTGATCGGTGGCGATGAAGCGCGGTATTCGATGCTGATTCCGGCGATGAAGGTTCGGGACTTCAACTTCACGTCGCTGTCGGACGCGGTATAACCGTCGCTTGCGGTAACCTGCACCCTTTGAACCGTCGTCTCGCTGATGCGCGACGGCGGGCCTCTGCTGACGCAGGGGAAACGCTAATGGAACACTCATGGAACGTCGTAAATTCCTCCACATCGGCGCCGGCACGGCAGGCGCGTTGTTCATTCCAATCTTCGGTAACGCGATCGCTGCCGAAGAGCTGCTCAACCCGATGGCGGCCAGCGCCAAGAAAGTCCTGGCCGACATCGCGATGAACGCGGCCACGCAAGCCGGCGCGTCGTATTGCGACGTGCGCATCGGCCGCTACCTGAACCAGTTCATCATCACGCGCGACCTGAATGTCGAGAGCATCAACAACACCGAATCGTCGGGTGTCGGCGTGCGCGTGATCGCCGGCGGCGCCTATGGTTTTGCGTCGACCAACAGCATGACCCCGGACGGCGTCGCCGCCGCCGCGCGCCAGGCCGTGGCGATCGCCAAGGCCAACGCCAAGCTGCAGACCGAGCCGGTGCAACTCGCGCCCGTCAAAGGCGTGGGCGAAGTGGCGTGGGCCACGCCGTTCAAGAAAGACTGGCGCACGGTCCCGATCAAGGAAAAGGCCGACATGCTGATCGCCGCCAACAAGGCCGGCATGGATGCGGGCGCGAACTTCATGACTGCGTCGCTGTTCCAGATCAACCAGCAAAAATACTTCGCCTCCACCGACGGCTCGTATATCGACCAGGACATCCACCGCCTGTGGGCCCCGATCAACGCCACCGCCATCGACAAGACCAGCGGCAAGTTCCGCTCGCGCGGCGGCCTTGGCGCCCCGGCGTCGATGGGCTATGAATACTTCGACGCGCGTGCGCAAGACAAGGTGCGCGCCGCCGGCGGCGTCACCACGCTGTACACCAAGTCGTACGATATCGTCGAAGATGCGCGCCTGGCCGGCCGTCAGGCCCGCGAAAAGTTGACCGCCAAGTCGGTCGAGCCGGGCAAGTACGACCTGGTACTCTCACCCGACCACCTGTTCCTGACGATCCACGAAAACGTCGGCCACCCGACGGAACTGGACCGCGTGCTGGGCTACGAGGCCAACTACGCCGGCACCAGCTTCGCGGGCCTCGACAAGTGGCAAACGAAGAAGTTCAAATACGGCGCCGACCGCGTCAACTTCGTGGCCGACCGCACCACGCCCGGTTCGCTGGGCCTGATCGGCTACGACGATGAAGGCGTCGCCGCGAAAAAATGGGACATCATCCGCAACGGCGTGCTGGTGAACTACCAGGCCACGCGCGACCAGGCCCACATCATCGGCGAGAAGGAATCGCACGGCTGCTCGTACGCCGACAGCTGGAGCACGGTGCAGTTCCAGCGCATGCCGAACGTGTCGCTCGAACCGGGCAAGGCGCGCCTCACGCCGGACGAGATGATCAAGGACGTCAAGAAGGGCATCTATATCCTGGGTCGCGGTTCGTACTCGATCGACCAGCAGCGCTACAACTTCCAGTTCGGCGGCACGCTGTTCTACGAGATCAAGAACGGCAAGATCACGGGACCACTCGAAGACGTGGCCTACCAGTCGAACACCCAGGAATTCTGGAATGCCTGCTCGGCGATCTGCGACGAACGCGATTGGCGCATGGGCGGCTCGTTCTTCGACGGCAAGGGCCAGCCGAGCCAGGTCAGCGCCGTGTCGCACGGCTCGAGCACCACGCGCTTTAACGGCATCAATGTGATCAACACCGCACGCAAGATCGGCTGAGGAGACGGCGATGAAAGCGATGAACCAGGAACAAGCAAGACAAGTCTGCGAGCGCGTGCTCAAGCTGTCGAAAGCCGACGAATGCAGCGTCGTGATCGAAGGCAGCCGGGTCGGCAACGTGCGCTTCGCGCGCAACAGCGTCTCCACGGCAGGCCTGACCGAGAACATGCAGCTGATGGTGCGCGTCGCCTTCGGCAAGCGCAGCGGCACCGCCGTCATCAACGAGTTCGACGACAAGTCGCTCGAGCGCGCCGTGCGCCGCGCCGAGGAACTGGCGCGCCTGGCGCCCGAGAACCCGGAGTTCGTGCCGGCCCCTGGCAAGCAGGAATACCGCGCCACCAACACGTTCGTGAAAAGCACGTCCGCCATCGATCCCGAGTTCCGCGCGCAAGTGGCGGCCACCAGCATCGAACTGGGTCGCAAGAACAAGCTCGTGACCGCCGGCTTCTTCACCGACAGCACGCGCTTCTCGACGATTGCGAACTCGAAGGGCGTGTTCGGCCACCAGGAGTTTACCGACCTGTCGTACACGCTCACCGCGCGCACCGAAGACGGGCGCGGTTCGGGCTGGGTCACCCGCTCGGCGGTCGACACGGCGCGCTTCGACGCGCGCGAAGCGTCCGAAGTGGCGATCGAAAAAGCGCTGCGTTCGGTCGACGCGCGCGCGCTGGAACCGGGCCGCTACACCGTGATCCTGGAGCCGGCGGCGACCTCGGAAATCCTCGGCAATATGTTCAGCTCTTTCAGCGCCCGTTCGGCCGACGAAGGGCGCAGCTTCCTGGCCAAGCCGGGCGGCGGCAACCGCCTGGGCGACAAGCTGTTCGACAGCCAGGTGAACATCTGGGCCGATCCGTGGAACCCGGACGTGCCGGTCTCGCCGTGGGATAACGAAACCATGCTGGCGCGCCGCAAGACCGACTTGATCAAGGATGGCCGTATCGCTTCGCTCGAATACTCGCCGTACTGGGCGCAAAAGACCGGCAAGCAAGCCACCGCAGGCCACGGCAACATGATCATGGCCGGCGGCACCAAGTCGCTGGAAGAGCTGATCGAAGGCACCAAGAAAGGCATCGTGGTCACCCGCACCTGGTACATCCGCATGGTCGATCCGCAGTCGCTCCTGATCACGGGCCTGACCCGCGACGGCACCTTCTATGTCGAAAACGGCAAGATCAAGTACCCGCTCAAGAACTTCCGCTTCAACGAGAGCCCGGTCACGATCCTGAACAACATCGACGAACTGGGTCGCCCGCAGGTGATCGGCGGCGACGAAGTGCCGTTCCAGATGGTGCTGCCGCCGATGAAGGTGCGCGACTTTAACTTCACCTCGCTCTCGGACGCGGTGTAAGGCAGGGCAGCGGGACAAGATGGCCAACTACGATTTCTACTTCACACGCCTGACCTACGAGTCGGGCAACTGGGACGTGGACATCCGCATGCCCAGCAACGTGCTCAACTCCCTGGTGGAGTACACCACGTTGCGCGTCGATACCAATGAGCGCATGGTGGCCCTGTCCGACCCGAAGATGCTGCAGGCGCCGTTCTGCTACCTGGCCGGCCACAAGCTGGTGCAATTCACGCCAGCCGAGCGGCGCAACTTCGAGCAGTACGTGCGCGGCGGCGGCTTCGTGTTCGTCGACGATTGCAACCACGACGTCGACGGCCTGTTCGCCAAGTCGTTCGAGGCCGAGATGGCCAAGATCTTTGGCCTCCATGCGCTCAAGAAGATCCCGAACAAGCATCCGCTGTACTCGTGCTTCTTCAAGTTCGAGGACGGTCCGCCGACCACCTCGATGGAACTGAACGGCTGGGGCGACGACCTGGTGCACGAATACCTGAAGGCGATCGAGATCAATGGCCGCATCCGCGTGCTGTACTCGAACAAGGACTACGGCTGCGAATGGGATTACGACTTCCGCAACAAGCGTTTCCTGGCGGTCGACAATACCCGGTTTGCGGTGAACATCATTCAATATGCGTTGGGAGCGTAACTAGTGTCTGAATCAACATCGGTAGCGTGGAATGAACAGGAAATCGCCGATCTGACGGCGAAAGTGGGCGCGCTGCGCACCAGCATGGCGCGCGTGATCATCGGCCAGGAAAACGTGGTCGAACTGCTGGTGATTTGCCTGCTGGCCGGCGGCCACGCGCTGGTCGAAGGCGTGCCGGGCCTGGGCAAGACGCTGCTGGTGAAGTCGCTGGCGCAGGCCACCGACATGGAGTTTCGCCGGGTGCAGTTCACGCCCGACCTGATGCCGTCGGATATCGTCGGCACCGAGATCCTGGAAGAAGACCAGAGCACGCACCAGCGCGTGTTCCGCTTCCAGCAAGGCCCCGTGTTCACGCAAGTGCTGCTGGCCGACGAGATCAACCGCGCGCCGCCGAAGACCCAATCGGCGCTGCTCGAAGCAATGCAGGAACGCTCGGTGACCTTCGCCGGCCACACCCATAAACTGCCACGCCCGTTCTTTGTGCTGGCCACGCAGAACCCGATCGAGCAGTCTGGCACCTATCCGCTGCCGGAAGCGCAGCTCGACCGCTTCCTGCTGCGCATCGACGTGGTGTACCCGACCGAAGACGAAGAAGTGCTGATGGTCTCGCGCACCACGCAATCGAACCTGCAGGACGCGACCGCTGCGATGGACGTCGAAACGTTGCTGCGCCTTCAGCAGCTGGTGCGCGACATCGAGATCGGCGACCACCTGGTGCGCTACGCCACGCGCCTGGTGCGCGCTACCCGTCCAACCGAAACCACGGTGGACGCGATCAAGAAGCATATCGGCTGGGGCGCCGGCCCGCGCGCCGGCCAGGCGCTGGTGCTGGCTTCGAAAGCGCGCGCGCTGATGCAGGGCCGGCTGGCGGTTACGCGCGATGACATTGGGGCGATGCTGATGCCGGTGCTGGCGCACCGCGTGCTGCGCAACTTCGAGGCCGAAGCCGATGGCATCGAGATCGCCGACATCCTGCAATCCCTGCGCAACGAGATCAAGGTTCCATAATTGGCACTCGCAAGTTCGTCTCTCATCGCGCACACGACCAAGCTCGATCTGGTGATCCGCCACGTGCTGGCCGGGCTCGGACACGGCATCCACGCCGGCCGTGAACGCGGCGCCGGCGTCGAGTTCTCCGAGTACCGCGCCTACGCGCCGGGCGACGAATGGCGCCGCGTCGACTGGAAACTGGCCGCGCGCGCCGACCGTTATTTCGTGCGCGAAGCGGAGCGCGACAGCCACGTCGCGGTTTGGTTGATCCTCGACGCCAGCGCCTCGATGGCCGAACCGAGCCGCAGCGTCGAGGGTCTCGACAAGCTGTCGTATGCGCGCACCCAGCTCGGTTGCGTGGCCGCGATTGCGCAGCGCCAGGGCGATGCCTTCGGCCTGGTGGTGCTGAGCGACGGCAAAGCCGCGTTCACGCCGGCCGCGCGCGGCCCGCGTCAATTGCAGCGCGTACTGGCGCAGCTCTCGAAAGCAGAGGCGCGCGGCGCGCTGCCCGATGCGACCACGCTCAAGGCCAGCCTGCATTTTTCGATCTCGCCGAGCGCGGTGTACGCCACCAGCGATTTGCTCGACTGGCCGTCGCCGCTGTCGCAAGCCTTGACCCGCCTGCGCCAGATGCGCCACGACGTGCGCGTGCTGGGACTGCAGACGCAAGCTGAGATCGACGCCAGCTTCCCCGAGACGCAGGCCTATCGCGACCCCGAGCAGGAGGAAGGCGTGTTCCGCTTCGGGTCCGACCTGAAGGACGGCTACCGCCGCAACCGCGAGGCGCACTTCGCCGACGTCACGGCGCAGTCGCGCAAGAATGACATGCCGCTGCTGCTGGCGGCAATCGAGCAGGCGCCGGGCGACGTGCTGCGCCGCTGGCTGCGCCGGCCCGGGGGAAGGTAAGCGACATGAATTTGCTGTGGTGGTTTGCTTTGCCTGTTGTGCTGCTGCCGATCTGGTGGCACCGACGCAAGCGCATCGAGAACAAGGCCGCGTTGATGGCGACGGCGCGCTTCCTGCCGCGCACCGAACCGCGCCAGACCCGCGTGTGGCGCTGGAGCGATCCATTGCTGCTGCTGGTGCGCTGCCTGCTGCTGGCCTGCCTGATCGCGTGGCTTGCCAATCCGGTGTTTCCGCAGCGCGGCGATACCGTCATTGTTGCGCAAGGCACGGATGCCGCCTGGGCCGAACAGCAGGCGGCCCAGGCCGGGCTGGCGCAAGCCGAACGCGTCACGCTGCCGGGTGCACAAGCGCTCGGCTATGTGCATGCGCACGAACGCGAGTGGACAGCCGATGCGCGCCTCCTGGTGCTGGGCGACCTGCCGATGCCGGCCGCCAAGCCCGTGTTCGGCCGCCAGGTCGAGGTGCGCACGCAGCCAAAGGCGGCGCAGGTCGCGCATCACGTGCACATCGCCAGCGCGCGCGCCGCCGAATGGCGCCGCATGTTCACGGCACTGAGCGGCCCCGAGAAAATCGTCATCGATGACGCGCCGGGCAAGGCCACAAGCCTGATCGTCTGGGACCGCGCCGGCGCACCGCCAGCATCGATGAAAGCGTCGCTGTGGCTGGTGACCGACGCTGCCGCGTTCCCCGAACTGGCAAAAGCGCGCTCGCTGGACGGCCTGCGCTACGCCGATACCCCACGCGGCCGCGTGTGGCGCAACGCCGCCTGGCCGCCACGCGATGCCGACAGCGCGCGCCGCCTGCTCGACGACTGGCAGCAGCTGCACGTGGGGCCGCGCCCGTACACGCTGCAATCGCAGGTATTCGCGCCATCGAAAGACGCGAATGCGCCGGCGCCGAACGGCGGCCTGCGTGACATCCTGCTCATCGCCCTGGCGGCACTGTTTGTACTCGAAAGGAGCCTTGCGCATGTCGGACGGCGTTGAGATCACCAAGCGCATCTGGCGCGCGGCCTGGCTGCGCCGCCTGCCGCTGTGGGTCGGCGGCGCGCTGCCGTGGCTGGCGATTCCGTCGGGACCGGGCCTGATCGCCTGGATCGGCTGGTGCGCGCTGGACTGGCTCAAATTGCGCCACCGCGTCGCTTTCGAATGGACCGCGTGGCTGGACGGCGCCGTGCCCGAGATGGAAGACAGCGCCGCGTTACTCGAAAGCGCCGACACGCCGATCGCGCGGTTGCAGCAGCGGCGCCTGTTCGAGCGCCTGGACGCCGCCATCAGCCCAAGCCAGTTGCGCCGCATCGTCGCGCGATATGTGTCGGCCGGCTATCCGATCATCCTGATCAGCGCCGCACTGGCGGCGATGGTCTGGTACGCCACCAACCGCGAGCACGCCAACGTGGCAACGCCGGCGGGTCCGGTCGCCAGCGCCAATGCGGCCGCGGCGCCGGGCCAGCTGACGGTCAAGCTGGCGCCGCCGGCCTATACCGGCGTGGCGGCGTCCGCATCGGCGCCGCGCGACCTGCAGGTGCCGGAGCAGACCGTCGTCACCTGGTGCCTGAAGGGTGGCACAGCGAGCGATAACAAAATCGAACTGGCGAACGGCGAAGTGCGTGTGCCGGGCAAGGATTGCGCGCGCTGGACTGCCACCGAATCGGTGTTGTGGCGCTGGCGCGGCGAGCGTTACACGCTACGCGTAACGCCGGACGCGCCGCCTGAGATCGAAGTTAGCGCGCCGACCCAGATGGTGCAAGACCTGCGCGAAGGCGCGACCGGGTTCCCGATGGCGATCCGCATCAGCGACGACTACGCGGTCCGGCGCGCCACGCTGCACCTGACACTGGCGCGCGGCAGCGGCGAGAACGTCAAGTTCACCGACCGCGAGATGCCGCTGCCGGCATCGAACAATCCGAAGCTGCGCAACTGGTCGAAGAACTGGTCGCTGGCCGAACTCGAACTGGCGCCGGGCGACGAGCTGTACTTCTTCGTGCGCGCCGTCGACAATGCGGCCACGGCGCACAATGTGCAGTCGCCGACCTACAGCATCCGTGTGCCAGCGCCTGAGGCCGAAGCAGAAGAGGACAGCGCCGCCATGCCGTCCCTGGTAAAACCGCAAAGCCTGCGCAGCCAGCGCCAGATCATCATCGATACCGAACAACTGGTCGCCGACATGCGCGGCAAGATGGCCAAGGACGAAGCGCGCGAGCGCAGCGAACGCATTGCCGACGACCAGGGCGCGCTGCGCCGCCGCTATGGCCAGTTCCTGGGCGAAGAGTCGACCCTGTTCGGCGAAGAAGCCAAGGGCAGCGGCGAAGGGCGCAAGAAAGAAGAAGCGCATGACGAACACGATGGCCAGGACCACAGCGGCCATGGTCACGATGAACCGAACCAGCGCCAGGGCGGCATCCGCAACGAGACCGAACACATATTGACCACCTACGGCCACGCCCACGACGAATCCGAAAACGCGACCATGTACGACGAAGGCACCAAGAAGGTGCTGCGGCGCGCCTTGAGCGCGATGTGGGCGGCCGAGAAGGCGCTGCGCGCGATCGAGCCGAAGATGGCGCTGGCGCCGGAACTGAAGGCGCTGGACGCGATCAAGGAACTGCAGCAGGCCGAGCGCATCTACCTGCACAAGACTGCGTTCACGCCGCCGCCGATTCTCGAAGAGAAGCGCATGAGCGGCGACCTGGCGGGCGCCTCCAGCTACCGCCGCGAACAGGGCGGAGAGAACGCGCCGCTGCCTGACGACTTGCGCGGCCTGGTAAGCGCTCTGTCCGGCGACGGCCCGCTGCCGGCGCTGTGGACCCGCACCGCCAACGACTGGGTGCGCACCCGCATCAAGAGCGACGAACAACGCTTGTCGGCGCAGCGCTCGATCCAGGACGTGCTCGATGGCTGCATCGCCTGCCGCCCGGTGCTGCGCGCCTGGCTGCGCACCGGCGTCGGCGAAGGGCAGGTGCTGTTGCAGGCGCGCCCCGCAGTCGAGACACCGTTCATGCGCGCCTGGCGTGAAGGAAGTAAACCTTGAACACCACCATCATCATCGCCGTCATCGCCCTCGCAGGCCTGGTCAGTGCTGCGCTGTACCTGGCGCGCCGCAAGTGGATTGACGCGCTGCTGGTTGCCATCGCCGCGATTGCACTCGGCCTGTTCGCCGCCGACCTGCGCCTGCCGGGGGAAGCGGCGCATACGCTCACCATCGACGCCTCCGCGTCGCCGACATCGCTCGAGGGCGTGAGCGCCGTGACGGTGCTGGGCGACGGCCTGCGCGCTGCGCAGTGGAATGACTTGCCGGCGCTGCCGCTCGAATGGAAGGCGCCGCAGGGCCTGGCCATCCGGCTCGATTTCCCGAGCCAGGTGGCGCTGGGCCGGGTGTTTCGCCTGAAGATCGCGCGCGAAGACAAGAGCGCGGCGCAGCTCGAGCTGCTGGCCGAGAACGGCGAAGTGCTGAAGCAGGTGCGCAATGCCGGCGACCTCACGGTCGAGTGGACGCCGCCGGTGGCCGAGCGCGTCCTGCTCAAAGCGCGCCTGAGCAATGCATCCGGCGCGGTGCTGGCCGAAGGTCCGGTGCCGTTCATCGTGCACGAGCCGGCGCCGCTGCAAGTGGTTGGCCGCTTCGGCGCGCCGTCGTTCGACCTGCGCGTACTGAACGAGCTGCTGGCCGGCAGCGGCGCGCTGCTCGACTGGCAGGTGCAACTCAGTCGCGCCATCACGCGCAGCGAGACCGCGCGCGAAGAAATGAAGGCGCCCAACCTGATGCTGATCGACGCCGCCTGGTTCGAGCGCATGGGGGCAGATGAGCGCAATGCTTTGCTCAAGCGCGTGGCCGGCGGCATGTCGCTGCTGGTCCTGGGCGCGAACGCCAACGACCCGGGCCTGTGGTCGCGCACCTTGCAGCTGCCACTGCGCCCGCAGGCGGCGGGCAGCAGGATCGACGCGCCGCTCGAGATGCCGCTGGCGACGCTGGCGCCGCCGTCACGCGAAGCCGGCCCGTGGCAAGGCTCGAACGACATGCTCTGGACCCGCGACTGGCAACAGGGCCGCATCGGCTGGCTGGGCGTGGCCGAATGGCACCGCCACGCGATCGCCGAACCGCGCGCGCTGGCGCTGTGGTGGCAGGGCGTGATCGACCGCGTCAAGGTGGAGCGGCGCCAGGATAGCGAATGGCTCACGCCAACCGAGTTGCCGCTGGCCGGCCAGCGCATGGAAATCTGCGCGCGCGGCGTAGCCGGTGAGCTGACGCTGCCGGATTTGAAACAGACCTTGCGCTGGCAGCGCCGCGCCGATCGCGTCGACACCTCGTGCGTGGCGCTGTGGCCGCAGAAAACCGGCTGGATGAATCTGCGTGATGCGAAAGCCGGCGAACATGCGCTGTACGTCTACGCGCCCGCGGACTGGCGCCCATGGCAGATCGCCCAGAAGCGCGACGCCACTGCGCGTTACGCCGCCCGTACGCCGCAGAGCGCAGCCGACGGTCCGACCCGTTCGATGCCGGTGCTGCCGTTTGCGCTGGTGTTTGCGGGGGCGATGCTGCTGCTGTGGTGGCGCGAGCGGCGCTGAATGCTCGGCCGCGCCTGCGGTACGAGGCGTGTTTACCCTTTCACGTAGAATCGGCCGAATGGCTTGTTTTCCCGATCAACCATTATTTTCGGAAAATCCCTTCACGGCATCGGCTTCGACATGAGTTCCTCGGCAAACGCGTTCCCGACCTTTGGTCCGAACAACAGGATGGCTGCGCGCCTGCAAGCGCACGACTGGGCCAATTCCGAACTGGGTCCGCGCGCCGCCTGGCCGCACAGCTTGAGCCTGGCGCTGAACATCTGCATGGACTCGGCTTTCCCGATCGCGCTGTGGTGGGGGCCGCGCCTGATCCAGTTCTACAACGACGCCTACCAGCCGATCCTCGGCGACGACAAGGACGTGACCGCGTTCGGCGGCGCCGCCATCGATTCCTGGGGCGAGATCTGGGACACGATCGGACCGATGGTCGCCCAAGTGGTGGAGCAAGGCGAGACGGTCAAGGGTGAGGATTTGCCGCTGCATATCCACCGCAACGGTGCGCTCGGCCTGGCCCATTTCACGTTCTCGTACAGCCCCGTGCGCGACGAGAGCGGCGTCGTGCTGGGGATGTTCACTGCCGCTGTCGAGACCACCGAGCGGGTCGGCCTCGAGCGGCGCCAGGCCTTTCGCCTGAAGCTGGCTGAAGACTTGCGCCAGGCGAGCGAGCCCGATGCCGCGCTGCAGGTGGCGCGCGCCGCCTTGACAACCCATCTCGAAGCGCACTACGTCGGCTTCGGCGAGATCGACCCCGCTGCGCGCTGCCTGAAGCCCGGCGCCGATGCCGGCAACAGCGTGGCGATCGCACAACTGACGCCGGCGCAGTGCGACGCCCTGAGCGCCGGCCAGGCGCTGCGCATCGACGATCTGGCGGCGCATCCGGAGGTACGCTTCGATGCCGGCATGGCGGCGCTGCTGGTCGTCCCGCTGGCCGAGGACATGCGCGCGAACTCGGTGCTGATGGTCGGCAAGGCCACGCCGTACGGCTGGACCCACGCCGACCTGTTGTCGGTGCGCGAAAGCCTGGACCAGATCGAGGGTGTCGTCAGCCGCCTGCGCGCCGAGCAGCTGGTGCGCAAGCAGCTCGCGTCCGAAGCCGAGCGCCTGCGCCGGCTGTTCGACCAGGCGCCCAGCTTCATCGCCGTCACCCGCGGGCCCGAGCATGTGTACGAACTGGCCAACGCCGCCTACATGCGTGCCGCCGGCCAGCGCGACATCCTCGGCAAGCCGGCGCGCATCGCCTTGCCCGAATTGTCGGAGCAGGGCTACCACGAGCTGCTCGACCAGGTGTATGCCAGCGGCCAGCCGCATCTCGGCCACGGCACCCCGATCAGGCTCCAGCGCACGCCCGGCGCTGCGCTGGAAGAACTGATCATCGACTTCATCTACCAGCCGATGCGCGACGCCGAAGGCCGCATCACCGGCATCCTGATGGAAGGCAGCGACGTGACGCTGCAATACCGGGCCCAGGCCGACCTGCGCCGCGAACGCGATCAAAGCCGACACCTGCTGGCGAGCATGAAGGAAGGTTTCGCCATTGTCGACGCCAACTGGGCGGTACGCCAGATCAACGACGAAGGCTTGCGCCTGACCCGGCGCAGCCGCGACCAGGCGATCGGCATGAGCCAGTGGGACCTGTGGCCGGGCCTGCGCGGCACCGAGGCCGAGGCCATGTTCCGGCGCGTGCGCGCCAGCGACAGCGCCGAAATGCAGGATGTGTGCATCGCCCTGGGCGAGGGCGAACCGGTCTGGCTCGAGCTGCGCGTTTACCCTTCGATCGACGGCGAACTCGCGTTCTTCTTCCGCGACATCACGCCGCGCAAGACGGCGCAGCAGCAGCTGCGCGACGCCAACGAGCGCAAGGACGAATTCCTGGCCATGCTGGCGCATGAGCTGCGCAACCCGCTGGCGCCGATCAGCGCCGCGGCCGACCTGCTGCGCATGGCCCAGGTCGACGAAGCGCGGCTGCGCCAGACCAGCGGCATCATCACGCGCCAGGTGCGGCACATGACCAGCCTGGTGAACGACCTGATGGACGTCTCGCGCGTCACGCGTGGCCTGGTCACGCTCGAGCATGAGATCCTGGACGCGCAGCAGATCGTGGCCGACGCCATCGAGCAGACCCGCCCGCTGATCGACGCGCGCCGCCACCGCCTGCAACTCGACCTGGCGCCGCAGCCGGTGTTCGTGCGCGGCGACCGCAAGCGCCTGGTGCAGGTGCTGGCCAACCTGCTCAACAATGCCGCCAAGTACACGCCGGAAGGCGGCGCGATCGTGCTGGCCCTGCGGGTGGAAGGGACGCAGGTCACGTTCTCGGTCCGCGACAACGGCATCGGCATGGCGCCGGAACTGATGCGCGACGTGTTCGAACTGTTCATGCAGGCCAAGCGCTCGCCCGACCGCTCGCAGGGCGGCCTGGGGATCGGGCTGGCGCTGGTCCGGAGCCTGGTCGAGCTGCACGGCGGCCAGGTCGCGGTGCACAGCAGCGGCGCTGGCGCGGGCAGCGAATTCACGGTGGCGCTGCCGCGCGCAGCGTCCGGCAGCGCGGCGCTCGAGGCGCCGCAGCACATCGCGGCCGTGGCGGCGGCGCAGCGGCTGCGCATCCTGGTGGTCGACGACAACGTCGATGCGGCGCAGATGCTGTCGATGTTCCTCGACAGCGCCGGCCATCAGGTCGAGGTCGAGCACACGCCCGAGGCGGCGCTGGCGCGCAGCAGGGGCGAAACATTCGATGTCTTCTTGCTCGACATCGGCTTGCCGCAGATGGACGGCTGCGAACTGGCGCGGCGCCTGCGCGCACAGGACGAACGCCTGGAACGGGCGCCGGCGACCTATGTGGCGATCACCGGCTATGGCCAGGAAGCGGACCGCCGCAACACCCGGCAAGCCGGTTTCGCCTACCACTTCGTCAAGCCGGTCGACGCGCCGGAACTGGCGCGGCTGCTGGCGCGGCTGGCCGAGCACGCGCAGGCGGGGGCGGGGGCGCAGGACGCCGCCTGACGCACGGTGCAGCTATAGCGAATGATCTTCGATCCGGCGCAGTTGTCGACCTCGGGGCGATAATGGGCAAGGGGATAGTGGTACGCGCGATGGCGAAGTGTTTGTCGCGCGCGAATGTCTCGACGAAGTGCTCGAACGACTCGGGTACTGTCGCCGTGCACGTTGCGCCGCCAGCCAATGGCGCGAGAAACAGAAGCAGCACAAGGCGGCGCTTTCGGCGCTTTCTGGAAAGTCAGTGGTTAAAGTCCCGGCAAGGATGCAAGGTGCGCATCCTTGCCGGAGCATCTTAGAACGTGTAGTCCGCCTTCACATACATCGACCGTCCATTCATCCCGAACGGGCACGTCTCCCAGCAGTGCGTGAACCCCATCTGCGGGAACGGCGCCGCGCGTTCGGTGTCCCAGCGCGTCGGGTAGGTGTCGAACAGGTTGTTCACGCCGGCCGACAGGCTCAGTCGCTTGTCGAAGGCATAGCGCCCGGTCAGGTCGACGATCCACTTGGCGGCCCAGGTCTGCACGAACGGCGCCGTGAAGCCCTGGCCCTGGACTGAGCCGAAGTAGTTGGCGCGCGCCGTCACGTTCCACGGGCCGGTGGTGTAGTCGGCCGCCACCACGTGGTGCTTGCGCGGCTGGCCGCGTTCGATCAGCGTCACTTGCGCATCATCGAACAACTGCTCGCCACTGAGCACCGGCGACTGCGAATGGCGGTCGCGCACTTCGGTCTTGTTGAAGCCCAGCTGGCCCGACAGCACCAGGGTCGAGCCTTGACCGCGGATGGTCTGCTGCGCCACCAGGTCGAGACCCGTGGTGACGGTGTCGATGGCATTGGTGAAGAACTGGGCCTGGCCCACGCGCAGCGGGTCGAGGATGGCGCGGATCGGGCACGAGGCCGGGGTCGGGCAGGCGCCCGATTCGGGGGCGATGTTACTCGAGAAGACGATGCGGTCGTCGATCCGGGTGCGGTACACGTCGGCGGTCAGCGACAGGCCCTGGCTCGGACGCAGGATCACGCCGACGCTGGCGCTCTTTGAGGTTTCCTCTTGCAGCGGCGCGATGCCGAAGGCGCGCGTGACGGCGCTGTCTTCGCGTGCGGTCAGGGTTTCGGTGAGCACGCCGGCCGAGTTGAGGTTGGTCGAGACCGAGCTGTAGAACTTCTGCTGCACGCCCGGCGCGCGAAAACCCGTCGATGCGCTGCCGCGCAGGCCGAGCGTGCGCGATGGATCGTAGCGCACGGTCAGCTTGCCGATGGTGGTGTTGCCGAAGTCGGAATAGCGTTCGTGGCGCACCGCCGCGCCGACCGACACCGTGTCGCCGAACTTGCGTTCGAGGTCGACGTAATAGGCCGTGTTGTGGCGGCCCTGGTCGACTTCGGTGCCCGGCGTATAGCCCGGGAAGCCCTGGATGCCGGAAGCGGCGATGCCGCCGTTCTGGTCGCGGATGATGATGGCCGGGTTGTTGGTACGGCCGTACTGGTACGAGACCGGGTCGCCGGCTTCGATCTCGTAATTGTCGCGCCGCCACTCCAAGCCGGTGGCGACCAGCAGTTCGCCGCCGAACAGGTTCACCGGGCCCTTGAAGTCGAGGTTGAAGGTGGTCTGCTCGAACTTGAGCGTGCCGGTGTCGGCTTCGCGCGGCGAGTCGCCGGTCTCGTACCAGTAGCTGACGTTGATCGAGTTCCGTTCGTGGAATTTCAGTTGGCTGCGGCCGTGGTTGACGCTGGCGTCGACGTTCCAGCCGTCGGCCAGGTCGTGGCGGTAGCCGAAGGCCAGCGAGGCATCCTGCACCGTGGTCACGATATTCGGCAGGAAGCCGGTCGGGTACACCTCGGGCACGTTGCGCGAGTCCTCCAGTGGACGATAGAAGCCGCCCGAATCGCCCTTGCGCTTGGAGGCGCCGCCAAAGGCATAGACCTCGCCGCCGCCGATCGGCAGGGCGGAATTCATCCACAGGTAGTAATCCTTGGCGTTGCTGTCGCCCAGGCGCTGGGTGACGCGCGGTGGATTCACGCGCAGGGTATCGAGCCCGGCGCGGTTGGTCTCGTCGCGCTTTCTCGCTTCGACCGACAGGTTCAGGTAGCCGCCGTCGGCGCCGAGTGCGAAGCCCTGGTGCGCGCTGGCCGAATAGGTGTCGCCGTCGCCCTCCTTGGTGGTGCCGGCGCTGGCGCTGACGATGCCGTTGCCGGCGCCTTTTTTGAGGATGATGTTGATCACGCCGGCGATCGCATCCGAGCCGTATTGGGCCGCGGCGCCGTCGCGCAGCACTTCGATCGCCTGGATTGCGGAGAGCGGAATGGCGTTGATGTCGGTGCCGGCCGAGCCGCGTCCGATGGTTTGCTGCACATTCACCAGCGCCTGCTGGTGGCGGCGCTTGCCGTTGATCAGCACCAGGAGCTGGTCCGGTCCCAGGCCGCGCAGCGTGGCAGGGCGGATGATGTCGGTGCCGTCGCTGACGAACGTGGTGGTGAAGTTGAACGAAGGGTCGAGGTCTTGCAGCACCTTGCCCAGTTCGAGCGTGCCGGCCGACTGCAGGTCCTTGGCGTCGATCAGGCCGACCGGCACTGCCGTGTCGAGCGCGGTCTTGGGCTGGGTGCGCGAACCGAGCACCACCACCTTCGACAGGTTCGGGTCGCTCTCCTGGGCGCCGGCGGGCGCGAGCGCGCCCAGCAGGGCGACAGCCAACAGCGTGCGTTGCGGTAGTGATTGTTTCCTCATCCTCGCTCCTTCAAATGGTTGTGTTGTTATGTCGTCCAGTGCGCCGGACATTATTTGATAGTAGCGAGGAGTGTTAATTGGGAAACAACCTATCCGGTATTTTGTAATGACAATTGTTTCTCGTTGGTGAATTCGTAGCGTAAATACGACAGATTCACACTTTAGGCAACACATTCATGTATTGAGGGTAATGCCTTGAGAATAAAGAAGTTTTTGTTTGGAAACCTTGGGCGCAAATGGTTTCCGATTTGTTACGTTCTCTAACAAGATTCAGGCGGACGCATCGCATACTGGCGCTAGGATAGATTGCAAGCCGGTGCAGGTCATCGGCAGGTGCGACCGTGAAAAGTCGTTATTCCGGCCTGGATGACCGGAGCGCGCACGTCGCGCACAACGCGCCACATTTTGTAGGCAGCCACACCATGATCCAACGACGAACCGACGAGCAAGCCGCGCTCGCCACTGAATATGCGTTGTTCCTGGCCGAGACGCGGGGCGTCACGGCCGGGCTGGTGTACCTCGAGAGCTGCAACGTCTCACACGAGATCCTGCTGCGCGCCATGCAGGACCCCGCGACCCGGCGCCGCCGGGAACGGCGTCAACGCCAACGGAACGATTAGCATGAACATCACCCAGCTTTGCAAGCGCTACGGCCTTGAACATCACGGTACTCTGGAACACGCCTGGGACGCCCACGGCCAGGACGGCATCGTACTGATGCAGCTCTGGCACGCGCCCAACCAGAAACTGCACGACCATCCACTGGCCGGCGCGCAGCTGCGCGTGTGCTGCCTGGATGCCGGCCTCGCTGCAGCCAGCGATTCGGACGACCACGCGCAGATGCAGGAAGTGCGCGCCCGCAGCATCGAGGCGGTAGAGGGCGGGGCGCGCGGTTACGCGGCAATGTCGATCGCACCCGGCCAATCGCGCGGCGTCGGCGCCTGGGCCAAGTACACCAACCTGGAACGGGTGTTTCCGGTGCTGGCGCTCGAGCGCGCGCCATCGGGCTCGGTGTTCGCACTGCTCGGCGCGCCGGTGCCGGCGTCCGAGCTGGGGCAGGCGGCCGACGCGCAGCGCGACGGCAGGCCGGCCACGCTGCGCCACCCGCTCAGGACTGGTGGTCGCGCATCCACTCCTTCAAGCCATTGACCCAGTTCTTGGCCGGCAGGTTCAGGCGCCGCTTGATCTCGCCGGCGCGCTCGTACAGCACCGAGAAATCGATCTCGGGCGCATTGCGGAACGCCAGCACCACGATGTTCGCGTCGTGCACCTCGGGCAGCCACACCACCGCGTCGAACACCTGTTCCATGGTGAGCAGGTTCTTGTCGTAGTTGCTGAAGTCGCCGAACACATTGGTGGTCATCACGCCACCCGGGGCCAGGCAGTCATAACAGCCCTGGTAGAACTCGGGCGAATCGAGCACCGGGCCGCGCGCGTCCTGGTCGTATAAATCGACCTGCAGGGCGTCCACGGCGCCGTGGTTGCGCGGGTCGAGCACGAAGTCGAGCGCGTTCTGTTCACGCACGTCGAGGCGCGCGTCGTTCTCGGGCAGGCCGAACAGGGCGCGGCAGATCGCGATCACATTCGGATTGAGTTCGACCGCCGTCACGCGCGCGTCGGGGAAGCGTGCGTAGCTGAATTTGGTCAGCGCGGCGCTGCCCAGCCCGAGCTGCACGATGTGGCGCGGCGCGTGCTGGAACAAGGTCCACATCATCATCATCTGCACGTATTCGAGCTCGATGGTGTCGGGTTTGGCGATGCGCATCGCGCCCTGCACCCACGAGGTGCCGAGGTGCAGGAAGCGCACGCCTTCGAATTCGTCGATGGTGGCAGGCGGGTGGCCGGGGGCGGCGAAGCGCGGGTCGATGGTGCGGGGAGATTTGGCGGACATGGGTCGAAACGACGGCGAAAAACAGGGGCCGATGTTACCAGACGCCTGGCGCCACGTTACGCAACGCCGTTGTCGCACCATGCGTCGAAGCCCGTTCGTCCGGCCATGCGCGCGTACCACGCGGCCACGTACGGTCAGCATGACGTCTGCATGAAGGTCAAGCGGGCGCGGCGCCCGGCAGCAGCGGCAGGAACAGCGTCACCGCCAGCCCGCCGCCGTCGCGGTTGGTCAGCAGGATGCGGCCGCCGTGCGCTTCGGCGATCTCGCGCGCCAGCGCCAGACCGAGGCCGGTGCCGCTGCGCTTGGTGGAATAGAACGGCACCAGGGCCTGGGTCAGCACCGCTTCGCTCATGCCGCTGCCGCGGTCCATGACGTCGATGCGCAGCTGGTCCTGCACGCGCCGCAGCGCCAGCGCGACATCCTCTGGCGGGGAACCGGATTCGTGGGCGTTCTTCAGCAGATTCAACAGCGCCTGCTCGATCTGGGCGGCGTCGATCCAGGCGGCGTCCTGCGGCAGCTCGCCCTCGATCCGGAACGGCACCTGCGCGCCCAGGCGCGCCACCAGCGCATCCCAGTGCTGCGCTTCCAGGCGCGGCGTCGGCAGCTTGGCAAAGCGCGCGTAGCCGAGGATGAAACTCTCAAGATGGCGCGTGCGCTCGCCGATGGTTTGCAGGATCTGCGGCAGGCGCTCGACCTGGCCGCGCCGCACCAGCTCCGCCCCCGAATGCGCGAGCGACGCCAGTGGCGCCAGCGAGTTATTCAGTTCATGGCTGATCACGCGGATCACCTTTTTCCAGGTCTGCACTTCCTGGCGCCGCAGTTCCACCGTCAGGTGGCGCAGCAGCAGCAGCTCATGGCGCCGGCCATTGAGCGTAAACGTGGTGCGCGCCAGGTGGTACACCTCTTCGTCTTCGCCTTCGCCGGAGGAGAACAAGCCGTCGCCGCCGCGCGCCAGCGCTTCCTGCAGGGCCGGCGCGGCGCCTTCAAGCACTGCGCGCAGCGCGTGGCCTTCGAGCTTGCGGCCATGCGCCAGCAACTGGCGCGCCGCCACGTTGGCGTAGACGATCGTGCCGGCGCTGGCCGTGGAATCGGCCACCAGCAGCATCGCCACCGGCGTGTTCTGCACCATGGTGTCGAGCAGCAGTTCGCGCTGCGCCAGGCCAAGGCGCTGCTCGCGCAGCACGGCGCCAAGACGGTTGTGGGCGGCGATCAGATCGCTCAATTCGTCGTTGTGCGGCCAATGCAGGCTGAACGAAAAATCGCCGTCGCGGTAGCTGTCGACCGTGCTCTCGAGCGCGCGAAACAGCGACAGGATCGGCCGCACCTGGGTGCGCAGCGTGATGATCGCCACCGGCAGCATGCCGAGCAAACAGGCGCCGGCCACCAGCAGCGGATGACCGGGGAACAGGTAATCGAGGCCCAGCGCGGCCAGGATGCCCAGCGCCAGCAGGGTGCCGACCAGCGCCGACAGACGCGTCACCAGCGACAGGCGGATGCCTTTCGCGCGCGCGTCGTCCTCGCCGCTCATGGACGGGCGATGCCGAGCCGCTCCATGCGGCGGTACAGCGCCTGGCGCGACAGTCCCAGTTCGCTTGCCGCCTGCGCCACCACGCCGCCGGCGCGCGCCAGGGCTTGCGCGATGGCGTCGCGATCGAGTTCCACTTCCTGCACCGGCAAGCATGCGGCGGGCAGGCCCAGGTCTGCGGCCTGCACCGTGGCGCCGCTACTGAGCAACCCCGCGCGCGCCATCACGTTCTTCAGTTCGCGCACGTTGCCGGGCCAGGCATGCGCCAGCAGCGCCGCTTCGCTGGCCGCATCGAGCATCTTGCCGGGTGTAAGGAAGGCATGCGCCAGCGGCAGGATGTCGCCCGGGCGCGCATTCAATGGCGGCAGGCGCAGCTCGATCACATTGAGGCGGTAGTACAAGTCTTCGCGAAAGGTGCCGGCGCGGATCATGGCGCCCAGGTCGGCGTTGGTGGCGCTGATCACACGCACCTTGACTTGCCGTTCGCGGTTCGAGCCGAGGCGCTCGAAGCGGCCGGTCTCGAGCACCCGCAGCAGCTTCATTTGTCCGGCCGGCGGCAGGTTGCCGATTTCGTCCAGGAACAGCGTGCCGCCATCGGCCGCTTCGAACTTGCCTTCGCGTGCGCGCGCCGCGCCCGTGTAGGCGCCGGCGTCGGCGCCGAACAGTTCGGCCTCGATCAGTTCGGACGGCAAGGCGCCGCAGTTGAGCACCACGAACGGGCCGTTGGCCACCTGCGAGTTGGCCTGGATGATCTCGGCGATGCGCTCCTTGCCGGCGCCGTTGGGGCCCGTGATCAACACCGGCACATCGGCGCGCGCCACCTGGCAGGCCAGTTGCAGCACGCGCTCGGTGGCCGGGTCTTGCCACACCAGGCCGCGCAGGTCGAAGCGTTGTTCCAGTTCGCGCTTGTCCTTGCGTTCGCGCTGCAGGCGCGCGCCGAGCGCGCGGTTGGCCTGGCCCAGTTCGACCAGGTTGGTGACGCTCGCCAGCAGGCGCTCGTCGTTCCACGGCTTGGGCAGGTAGTCGGCCGCGCCAAGCTTGACCAGGTCGACCGCCGCATCGAGGTGGGTCCAGGCGGTAAGCAAAATCACCGGCAGATCGGGGTGGCGCGCACGGATCTGGCGAAACAGCGCCACGCCTTCCTCGCCCGAGGTGGTGTCGGCAGTGAAGTTCATGTCCTGGATCACCAGGTCGATCGGCTCGCGCGCCAGCAGCGCCAGGCCTTGTTCGGGCGAGGCTGCGCTGATCGCCGCGATGTCGTGCAGCGAGAACAGGACCTCGAGCGCGATCGCGACCGCGGCGTTGTCGTCAATGATGAGTACTGTCGGCATGCGCGCTAGCATAGCACCGGCGTTCAACTATGCACTGCGGGTGGCCAGCGCCGGCGAGATGCCGGCCGCGCGCCACGCCGGGCCATAGGCGGCCACGATGCCGAGCACCCAGAACACCAGCGCCCCGAGCGCGAGGTAGCCAAGCGGCAGGCGCGCCATCTCGAGCCGGCTCACCAGGAGCTGATTCAGGCCGACACCAAGGAGCACCCCGCCGAACACGCCGGCGCTGGTGATCAGGACGTTTTCAAGGATGAAGTAGCGCACGATGTCGCTCTTCTTCGCGCCCAGCGCGCGCCGCACGCCGATCTGCTTGCGGCGCTGGTTGACCCACAGGCTGGCCATGCCGACGATGCCACCGGCCGTGATCAACAGCAGCAGTACGCTCACCACCACCAGGGTCCACGACAGCGCCATATCGGCGCGGTAGCGCTTCTTGCGCAGCTCGTCGACCGTGCGTATTTTCAGGATCACCGGGCCGGGAGAAGCGTTGCGCAGGGCCGCTTCGGCATCGCGGATCACCCGTTCGCGCTGGCCGGGCGCGGCGCGCATGGTGTAGATGGCGCCGCCGTTGGCGCCGTATTCGCGGGTCGGGACGATGATCGAGAATTCGCCCCGTTCGTCGATGCGGGCGCTGTGATCCTGCAGGCGTTCGATCACGCCCACCACCGGGATGGCCATCGCCTCTTCGCCCATGCCGATGTAGAGCGTCTTGCCGACGGCAGGCTGGCCCGGCCACAGTTTGGCGGCCAGCGCGCGCGCGACGATCACCGCACGCGGCGTCTCGCGCGAACCCATCGGCACGTCGATGAATTCGCCAGGCGCGAAGTCGCGGCCTTCGGCCAGGCGCAAGCCCCAGGTCTGCACCAACGAATCGGCGACGGTGTAGGTCGATGCGACGGCCGATTCGCGGGTTTGCTTGCGCTCGATTGCCACGCTGGTGTTCCAGCCCGAATTCGACATCGGCAGCTGGCCGACATTGGCAACCGAGACCACGCCCGGCACCGCACGCAGCGTCGCGATCTCGCGGTTCTGGGTCGCCAGTTCCTGCTCCGGACCGTCGCTGCGCAGGTGGTTGACGTCGATCGCGAACACCGCTTGTTCGTCATCGATGCCGCTCGGGCGCGCCGCCGCGGCGCGCCGTTCGCCCACGATATGAAGGGCGTTGGCCAGGATCGCCAGACTGAGGGCGACCTGCAGCGCCACCAGGATCGGGCCGGTCTTGTTGCGCATCAGGCTTGAGAGGATAGGACGGATTTCCATGCTTTTCTCCGCGTGGTTGTTCGATTCGTTATTGGGATTTGAGCTGGATCGCCGGCGTCACCTGGCAGGCGCGCCAGGTCGGCAGCAGGCCGGCCAGCAGCGCCGCCAGCACCGACAGCACGAAGGTCACGGCCAGCATCGACAGGTCCATGCGCGCCACGGCCGCTATCGCACGGCTCTGCATCGACAACAACGCCAGTGCGCCGAAGGCCAGCAGCAGGCCAAGCACGCCGCCGGCCAGGCCGATCACCGCGCTCTCGGTCAGGAACTGGCGGAAGATGTCCTTGCGCGAGGCGCCCAGTGCGCGCCGGATGCCCACTTCAGAGGCGCGCACCGAGAACTTCGCCAGCAGCAGGCCGATGGTATTGACGAGACACAGGGCCAGGAAGCCGAACGCCAGCCAGGCCGACAGCTTGTTGTCCTTGCCGACCACATTCATCTGCACCAGCCATTCGGGGACATCGTATAACGCGTTGGGCGTGCTGCGTTTCAGGCGCCCGAGCTTGCGCTGCTCGGCAGCGTAGTTGTCGAGCCAGGTCTGCAGGTCGGCGCGGTCCGCGCTCGACTCAAGCTCGAACCAGAACTGGAGCCAGGTGCATTCCGAGCGCAGGATGCCCTCGAAGCCGGGATCGGTGCGGGCGCTGCAGCTGATGCCGCCATTCAGGCTGGTCTTGTGCCGGATCGCCGTGGCGAACGGGATGAACAGGTCTTCGCTGACGCCAAACTTGTTGCCGCTCTGGAGGCTGTAGAAGCGCGGCTGCGGCGCCCATTTGTCGATCACGCCGACCACGGTGAACGGCGCGTCGAGCAGGCGCACCTGACGGCCGATCGGGTTGGCGTCACCATACAGTTTCTCGGCGATCTCGCGGCTGAGCACCACCACGTCGGCGCCGCGCGTATCGTCGGCTTCGCTCCAGGCCTGGCCATGCAGGAAGGGCACGTCGAACATGGCGAAGAAGTCGCGCGTCGGCGCCATGCCCTCGACCCAGAATGGCTGAAGCGATTTCTCGGGCGGCTCGATCACGACCGCGGTGCCATACATGGCGGTGCGGCGCACGCCCTGGCCGCTCTTGAGCAGGTTGCCGGCATCGATGTAGGTGAGCTGTTCGTCCGGCCGCTCGCCCGCCGGATCGAAGTTCTCGGCCGGCCGGGTATCGAACACCGGCGCCAACAGGCGCGTGCTCTTTTGCGGGATCGGGTCGCCCGACATCATGTGCAGGATGGCGAGCGTGGAGACGCTGGCCGCCACGCCGACCGCCAGCGTCAGTACCATCAGCACGGTCAGCACCGGATTGCGGCGCAGGCTGCGCACGCCGAGCTTGAAGTAGTAGGCGAACATGCGTGGCTCCTTATGCCGGCACGCCGGCATCGGCCAGCGACGGCGCGCGCCGCACCAGGTCCGACACCTGGCCGTCGATGATGTGCACGTTGCGGTGGGTGCGCACCGCCAGCTCGGGGTCGTGGGTCACCATCAGGATGGTGGTGCCGGCGGCGTTGATTTCTTCGAGCAGCTCCATCACGCCGCGCGCCATCTGCGTATCCAGGTTACCGGTCGGTTCATCGGCCAGCAGCAGGCGCGGGCTGCCGGCCAGCGCGCGCGCGATCGCCACGCGCTGTTGCTGGCCGCCCGACAGCTCTGCCGGGTAGTGCTTCATGCGCGAGGCCAGGCCGACTTTGGCCAGTGCATCTTCAATCCGCTCTTTGCGTTCGCGCGCATTGAAGCCGCGGTAGCGCAGCGGCACGTCGACGTTGTCGAACAGGTTCAGGTCGGGGATCAGGTTGAAACCCTGGAAGATGAAGCCGAGTTTTTCGTTGCGCAGGCGCGAGCGCGCGGCGTCGTCCAAACCTTTCACGTTCACGCCGTCGAGGATGTATTCGCCACTGGTGAATTCTTCGAGCAGGCCGGCGATGTTGAGAAAACTGGTCTTGCCCGAGCCCGAGGGGCCGGTGACGGTGACGAATTCGCCCGCCTTGACGGCGATCTCGAAGCGGCGCAGCGCGTGGGTTTCGATCATGTGGGTGCGGTATACCTTGCTCAGGTTGGACATGCGCAGCATGGTGGTGCTCCTTGTTGTGATGTTTTTTTCAGCGATTGATGGAGACGCGTTCGGCATTCTTGAAAGTGTCGGTGCCCGACACCACGACCTGGTCGCCCTGTTTCAGGCCCGATAAGATCTCGACCGCCGACAGGCTGGTGGCGCCGAGCCGGATCGGGGTGCGCACGGCGACGCCGTCCTGCACGACGTAGGCATGGCGTCCGCCTTCGCTCTCGACAAAGGGGCCGCGTGCCAGCATCAACACGTTCGGCCGTTCTTCGATCAACAGGCGCGCGGTGACGCGCTGGCTCTGGCGCAAACCCTTGGGTTGCGCGCCGTCGAAGCGCACCCGCGCCAGCACCTGGTTCTTGACCACCTCGGGCGACAGCGCCGACAGTTTTCCGGTGGCGCGCCCCGAGGGTAGGGTGATCTCGGCGTTCATGCCCAGGCCCAGGTCGGCCGCATAGGTTTCGGGCACCTCGAGTTCGACTTCGAGTTTCGACAGGTCGACCAGCGTCAAGAGGGGCGCATTGGCCGCCACCACCATGCGGTTCTGGACATTCAGGGTGCCGATGAAACCGTCGACCGGCGCGCGCACCGTGAGTTCGTCGACGCGGCGCTGGGCATTGGCCATCGACAGGCGCGCGCGTTCGAGTTCGTTGGCCTTGGTCTTGATGGCCAGTTCGACATCGTCGCCCTCTAGCGTTGCCGCCTGCTTCGCGTGGCTGGCGCGGATGCCGGCCGAGTTCACGGCGTCCTTGGCCTTCTGGTAATCGATCTTGGCGATGATGCCGACCGTGCCGACGCTGTCGTAGCGCTCCAGCGTGCGCTGGGCCGACAGGCGCTCGATCTCGGCGGTGTCGGCTTCGCGCTGGGCCAGCAGCTTCTGTTTGCGCGACAGGATCTGCTGGCGCGCGACTTCGGCCTTGAGTTGCTCGTAGCTCGACACTTCGCGCTTGAGGGCGTCGGCCAGGTCGGGCGACTCGAGCACGGCCAGCACGTCGCCCTTGGCTACCGTGTCGCCGGCGGCGACCTTCAGGTTGACGGTGGCGGCGGCGGTCGCATACAAGGTCGGGCTGACGGCGGCCACCACGCGGCCATTCACGGCGGCGTCGCGCACCAGCGTGCCGCGCGTGACGTCGGCGATGCGCAGGCGGCTGCTTGACACCGAGTGTTCGCTGCCGTCCCAGGCCGAGAACAGCAAGCCGCTCGTCAAGGCCAGCGCAATGGCGGCGCCGGCAATCAGGGCGCGGCGCTTGAACTTGTGCGCGGGTGGGGCGGCAAGATTGGTGTCCTGGTGGGCGGTATCGCGGATCATGGCAGGTTCGGTTAACGACGAATGATGGTCGTTACTGCACGAACCGTGCCAGCGATCAGGTCATTGATTCATAAAGAAAAACCGGACGGACAACGCTGTCCGCGCTGTCCGTCCGGTCGCCCGCGGACACGGCGCCGTGCCGTGTCCGCGCTTCCTTACTTCTGCGGCTTCTGCTTCTGCGCGTACTTGCCGACGATCTCGCCCTTGGCCAACACGTGTCCCTGCGCCGCCTTCAGCACCTGGTCGCGGTCGGCGCCGAACGGCACGTCGAGCATGGTGTCAAGCGCCAGCACCTGGAAGTGATAGCGATGCGCCGCTTCACCAACCGGCGGCTTGGGACCATAGTAGCCGGTCGAGCCGCGCGTGGTCACGCCTTGCAGCACGCCCTCAGGGTCGGTCAGGCGCGGTTGCTCCTGCACGCCTTCGGGCAGGCTGGTGACATTGGCCGGGATGTTCCACGCCACCCAGTGCACGAACGGCAGCGCAGGTTTGGCGTCCGGGTCTTCCATGATGATCGCGTACGACTTGGCGCCGGCCACCGCTTTCCACGACAGCGCCGGCGAGACGCCGTCGGCGTATTCGGTGTAACGCTCGTGCATGGTGCCGTCCTTGCTGAAGCTGGGCGACGTCACGGCGATCGACCCCTTGGCGTCGGTCTCGGCGCGCTTGAGCGCCAGCGGCACATTGGTGCCCTTGCTGGCCTGCTCCTGCATCGGTCCTTGCGGCGCCTTCGGTGGCGTCGCCGCTACCGCCTTGGCGCCGGTGTAGGCGACGCGGTAGATCACGCCATTCGCGTCGTCCGACATCAGGAGCGAACCGTCCTTGGCCAGCGCCAGGCCCACGGGGCGGGCGATGTGGGTCTTGCCGCCGTCGGTCAAAAAGCCCGTGACGAACGGCTCGACCGACTTGGCCTGGCCGTTCTCGAAGCGCACGCGCACGATCTCGTAGCCCGACGCCGGCACCCGGTTCCACGAACCGCGCATGGTCACAAAAGCGTCGCCCTGGTATTCGGCCGGGAAGGTGCTGCCGGCGCCGAACACCCACTGCATCGGCGCCGCGTGCGCGGTGTAGCCGACCACCATCGGCGTGCTGCGCGCCTTCCACTGTTCCTTGGTGATCTCGCCCACGGGCGTGCTTTGCGGGTAGATGTCGCCCTTGCCGTAGACGTGCGGCCAACCGTACTGCTTGTCCTTTTCGATCTTGTTGACTTCTTCCGGCTGCACGTCGTCACCGAGGAAATCGATGCCATGGTCGAAGCCCCACAGTTCGCCGGTGGTTGGATGCCAGCCGTAGCCGATCGTGTTGCGCAAGCCGCTGGCGAAGATGGTGCGGCTCTTGCCGTCGGGCGTGATGCGCAGCATGGTGGCGTTTTCGGGATTGCTCTCGTTGCAGGTGTTGCAGGTGCTGCCCACGCTCAGGTACAGCATGCCGTCCGGGCCGAAGGCCAGCGTGCGGTTCGGGTGCTGGCCCGAATCGGGCAGGTCGCCGATCAGCATTTTCAGTTCGCCCAGGCGGCCATCGCCCTTGATGTCGGCCACGAACAGCTCCTTGACCGTCACCAGATACAGCTTGTTGTCGCGGATCGCCAGGCCATGTGCGCCCGCGCGGTTGGCCACCGTGACCGGTTCGCCGTCGGCGCGGCCGTCGCCATTGGTGTCGCGCAGCAGCAGCACGTCGCCCTGGTCGCGCCGGCTCACATACACGTCGCCGCTGGGCGCGACCGCGATGATGCGCGCGTTCTTCAGGCCGGTGGCGAATGCGCTGACCGTGAATCCTGGCGGCGCCTTGAGCGCCTTGATGCGCTCAGGCGTGGCGTCCACCTTGTTCGGCTTCCAGACGTTGATGTTGGTGGAGAATTTGGTGCCGTCGCCCTGCTGGGCGGAGGCGGCGCCGAATGCCAGGCATAGCGCGGCGGCGAGTGTTGCGCGTTTCATGGGGGGACCTGCCTTTCTGGGTCGGGATCGTGGGAGGGGTGTGCTCAGCGATCCTGCCAGAGTGGGACTCGGCAGTATGTGGGGAAACGTACATTGTCAGTCCAATAGTGGACTATGCGCGCAGGGTAATTAGAGGGCGCCCGATGGTATGGCCTTGCAGGCTGGCCAGGGCGGCCGTATGTTGATGCGTCACTAATGTACAAGATGTGGTACAGGCAGTAATGCTTGTACCACGTCTTGTACATCATGATTTTTGTGCCATCGCTTGGAGGTGATGTGCTTACTTTGCTTCGTCCAGTTTCAAGGCCTTGGCAATATCATCCCACGCCACTGCCTTGTAGTTCTGCGACGCATCCGGCATGCGCTTGAAGCCGTCGTGCACCACCAGCATGCCGCGCGCGTACGGGCCGCCGAAGTTGGCCGACGATACTTCCAGGCCGTCGGTCTCGGAGGCGCCGTCGATGCCGCCAACTGCATCGGTGCCGATACGAAACGCGCCACGCAGCTTGAACGGCGGCAGTGCATCGAACACCACGTAGCTGTTGTTGCCCTGGCTCGACACCACCAGGTAGCTCTTGTCGACGCCCTGATAAATGCCCATGCCTTCGATGTCCGCATGCAGCCAGTCCCCCACCGGCATCACCATCTTCAGCGTCGCCGGCTGGTCGGCCTTGGCCGACGTCACCCACAGGCCATGATCTTCTTCGCCGACGAACAGCAGGCCGCTGCGGTCGTCCGCGACGCAGCCTTCGGGTTGCGTCGCGACCTTGAAAGTGCGCGCCAGCCGGGCGCCGAATTTGCCGTTGCTGCGCGTGATCTGATAGTGCTCGTAGCGGCCGTCCTTGGCATTGACGAAAGCGTCCATGCCGCCGTCCGCGGTGCGGTACACGCAGGTGCCGTAGATGTCGTCGAGCGTCGTTGGCAAGCGCGCGGCTTCAGCCAGCGTGCCGTTGGCGTCGATCGTGTACAGCACCATGCTGCTTTCGTCGCGCTGGGTGGCCAGCGCCAGGTCGAAGCGTTCGGCGCCGAAGCGCACATCCTGGCGCAGGTCGACGTTGTTCAGGCGGCCCGAGGCCAGGAACTGGGTTTGCTTGCCCTGCAGGTCGTACACCAGCATGCCTTGCTTCTTGTTGGTGCCGAGGATGCGCGATTTACCAGGATCGGTCGGGTTGACCCAGATCGCCGGATCGTCGGCGGCGTCGCCCAGTTGCGCGACGGGTTCGGTCTGCATGCGCGGCAGTACGATCGGCAGCGTGCGCGGCGGCATGGTGCCGGCTTTCCACGCCAGCGCCGGCGCTTGCCAGCCCGATTTGGTCTGCACCAGCAGGCTGGCCTTGCCCGCGTCGAGCACCACCAGCTGTTTGGCGCCGAGCGCACGGGCGGGCAGGGCGCGCCAGTCTTCGCCGTCGCGGCGCCAGGTGTGCAGCGCGCCTTTGTCGTCGATGGCGGCCACGCCGCCCGGCAGCACGGCCAGCGACGTGACTTCTGCCTTCAGCTTGCCGAACGGCGCATGCAGCGCCACCGGTTTGCGCGCCGACGGGCCTTCAGCGCTGGCGCCGTAAGCCCAGACGCCCATGCCTTCTTCGGCCACGAACAGCGTGTCGTGGGCGTCGTCGACGCGGCATTGCGCCACGCCGCTCGGCAGCGCCATGCGGCGCACCAGGCGCTGCTGGGCGCCGATCAGCCATTGCTGCGCCTGGCCATCCGGGCCGGCCAGGAACACGTAGTCGAGTCCCTGGGCGTCGCGGTACAGGCAGGCCGCTTCCAGGCCGAAGCCGGTTTCCGGCACGGGCGGCAGCGGCGTCAGAGAGCCGGCCTTGAGGTCGACCCGCACCGGCTGCGCGCGTTCGGCGTTGGAGTCGATCACGATGGCGAGCGCGCCGCCATCGATGGCGCGCAGGTCGAGCCGCTCCGCGCGCAGCGGCAGGCTGGCGCGTTCGCTGCCGTCGGCGCCGATCAGGCGCAGGGCGCGCTTGTCGAGCGCCAGCCAGCCGCCGCCGGGCAGGGCGGCGACTTCTTCGGCCTTGTCCAGCGCCGCCGGGACGTTGGTTGCCACGACGGGTGCGGCCGACGCAGCGCCATGCAGCGCCGCCAGGATGATGAGAGAGGCGACCTGTTTCATTAGAAGATGCTCGCTTTCAGGCCGATCTTGTAGGTGCGGCCGTATTGTTCGTATTGTGCGTTGCGCGACTTGTCGCCCAAGTACACATAGTATTTTTCGTTGTTCAGGTTACTGGCGTCGAACGTCAGTTGCCAGCGGCGGCCGATCTTCCACGACATCGACAAATCGAGCTGCTTCTGGGTGTCGACGTAGCGGTCCTGGCTCGCATCGAGCACGTCCTCGCCCAGTTCGAGCAGGTACGGCGACTTGTAGTTCATCGCCAGGCGCGCGCTGAACGGACCGGCTTCGTAGCCGAGCATCAGATTGCCGATGCGGTTCGACTGGCCCGGCATGCGGATGCTGCGCGATGCGCGGCCGCCATCGCCATCGGCGCTGTCGATGTTCGCGCGCGAGGTCGAGATGCTGCCGTTGATGCCTACCAGGAGGCCGTCGAACGGCGCCGGCAACATGCGCAGCGGCTGCTGCCAGGCCAGCTCGAGGCCGCGCACGCGCGCCTTGTCGCCGTTGGCGTACGAGATCGCGCTGGCGTAGTCGACCCAGTCGCCGCTGCCGGCCAGGTCGGTGGCGTAAGTGAAGTCGCGGATTTCCTTGTTGAAGACATAGGCAGACATTACGCCGTCGTTGCCGATCACGCGCTCGAGGCCCAGGTCCAGATTGTGCGAGCGCAGTGGCGCCAGGTCCGGGTTGCCGATGGTGGCTTCGTCGTCGCCGTCCAGGCTCACGCCCGGCGCCAGTTGCGCGAAGTTGGCGCGCACCACCGCGTTGCTCCAGGCCGCGCGCAGGCTGGTCTTCTGGTCGAAATCGTAGCGCAGGTGCATGCCCGGCAGCCAGTTGGTGTATGAGCGCGCCGCTTCGCGTGGTGAGACTTCGTCGTCGTCGGTCACCTGCGAGCCGTCGGCGCGAAAGCGTGTGCGTTCGGCGCGCACCCCGGCCAGCAGCGACCAGGCGCCGCGGCGCAGGCCGGCCTGCAGGTAAGCGGCGTCGATGTCTTCTTTCAATTTGAAGTCGTCCAGCGCCGAATCGACGATCACGCGTGCATTGGCCCGGTTCAGGCCTGCCAGACGGGCGCGCACCAGGGCCGGGTCGATCGCGTAGCCGATCGGGCCGAATTTGTAGTCAAGTTGATGCTTGCCGATGAAATCGGTCAGCGAGTTGCCGCCGGCGCCCCAGTAGTCGCCGTCTTCGGGATCATCGCTGCCGAATTCGTAGGCTTCGGTGTCGGTCTTCTTGTCGCGGCGGGTGGTCTTGGCGCCGAATTTGAACGTGCCGTCCCAGTCGCCGGCATCGAATTGGCGTTGCAGGTCCAGACGCAGCTGCCTGGTGCTGTCCTTGGCGTAGGCGCGCTCCAGCGCGAACGAATCGAGTTCGTAGCTGGCGGCGTCGAAGGCGGCGTTTGGTGCGATCAGGCGCGGCACGCGGGTGTTGCTGAAGCCGACGCCTTCGAAGCTGTCGATGCCCTTGAAGCGCGCATCGGCGATCGCGTCCGGCGTCTCGTCGGTGGCGCGGCTGCTGGCCGCTTCCAGGTGCAGCTTCCAACCGTCGCCGAAGCGGCGGTCGACCGCGCCGGTGATCGAGCGGATCTCCTGGGTATATTTTCGTTGGCGCAGGCGGCGTTCCAGGCTGGCGGCGTCAAGCTCGCCTTCGAGCACGCCGTCTTCGTTCGTTTCGAAGTCGCCCACGGTCAGGCGATCACGCGACTCTTCGTCCGAGAAGCGGCTGATGAAGCTGCGCAGCGACATGCTGGTGGCCGCATCCGGACGGTAATCGAGGTTGATGGCGCCGGCGCGGCGTTCGCGGGTCGGAGAATAGTCGCGCAGCTCGAAGCCGGCCACGCGCTTGCCGTTCCAGTCGCCGCCGGTCTCCACATTGTCCGAGCCGAACTTGCGCTTCTCGCCCGAGATGCCGGCGGCCACGCCCAATTTGCCGTCCAGGAAGCGCTGCGCCCACAGCAGGTTGGCGCTCGGGCTGTTCTGGCTCGTGTTGGTGTCGTGACCAAGGGCCGCGCCGACACTGAGCAGGGTGCCCGGCAGGTCGAAGGCCGACAGGGTCTTGACCTCCACCGTGCCGCCCAGCGAGTTGGCGTCCATGTCGGGCGTGAGCGACTTGGTCACTTCCAGCGAGCGCACCAGGCCGGCGGGCAGCACGTCCAGCGCCACCGCGCGGCGCGTGGCTTCGGGCGACGGCACCAGGGCGCCGTTGATGGTCACCGTGTTGTAGTCGGCATCCAGGCCGCGCACCACCACGTAGCGCCCTTCGCCCTGGTCGCGCTGCACCGAGACGCCCGGCAGACGCGCCAGCGCTTCGGCGGCGTTCTTGTCGGGCAGGTGGCCGATGTCGTCGCTGCTGACGACACTGACGATATTGTCGGCCTGCTCCTGCACAGAAATGGCGCGCGCCAGGCTGGCGCGCTGGCCGGTGATGACGACGCTCGGTTCGGCGGCGTGGACGCCGGCGGCAGCGAGCAGGCTGGCGGTGATGGCGGGGAGGGCGAAGTGGCGCATGGGGTACCGGAGTTGATGGGAATGCGGCGGATTCTGGTGGCCGGTTATGACGTACTGGTGACGTCTTCAGTCGCATTGGCGCTTGCGCCAGCCGAATGAGCCGAATTGACCCGCCCACGTGGCGTGCTTACCGCAACAAAGCGCGGCGCAGTTGGTATGGAGCGCAATTTGATGAGCTGTTTTGACCCTGTGCCGCCGCGCCACAGCTTTGCCGTGCTGTCATTACGCCGTCATCTGGCTGCGCTACCGTCGGCCGATTTCCTCGCCTGGTGCTCCCCCATGAATGTCGTCGCCCGTCATCTTGTTTTGCTCGTCGGCCTGCTGGTCAGCTTCGCCCTGCTGTTCGTCGGCGCCGGCGTGGCGATTCCGCTTGCCGAATGGGACCTGGTCGACATCGCCAGCGAAGGCGGCACCGCGCTGCTCGCCGCGCTCTGGTGCCTCATCGTGCTGTGCAGCCGTCCCGACGGCCGCGTGACGCGCCTGCTGGCCGGCGGCCTGGCCTGCATCATGCTCGGCTCATGGGCCGACTGCCTCGACGAAGCCTTCGACATCGACAAGTCGGCGCTATGGGATAACGCACTGGAAGGGTTGCTGCCGTTCGGGATGCTGGTGCTCACGGCCGGCATGTATTATTGGCGCCACGAACAGGCCAACCTGTCGGAACACATGAGAAAGCGCGAGCGGCTGTTTCGCAGCCATCGACCGTTCGACCGCATCACCCAGCTGGCCGACGCGGCCTACCTGCGCGAGCAGCTGCGGCGCGAAAGCGGCAACGGGCAGCCATGCGCGCTGGTGCTGTTCGATATCGACGACTTCCACCGCATCAACCGTGAACATGGCCACGCCGAGGGCGACCGCGCGCTGCAGGCGGTGGCGCACATGCTGCTTTTAAATTTGCGCAACGACGATTTGCTGTGCCGTTATGCGGGCGACCGTTTCGCGGTGCTGATGCCGGGTTTGACCCAGCCGGAAGGCGACAGCGCCGCACGCCACCTGTGTCACATGGTCGGCACGATGCGCCACCACGCGGGCAGCCGGCGCGTGCCGCTCACCTTGCGTCACGGCTGCGCCGATGCGCATGGGGCGCCGGACGCGCTGCTGGCCGGCTTGTGCCGCCAGATGGACGCGGTGTGATCGCCTGGCAACCGGCGTCGGAAGCGTCGATCCCGGCGCGCCTGCAGCCGGCGCTGGCGCTCGAATACGGCCGCTCGCACGACTTGCCGGACGCCGCGCTGCTGCGCGAAACGGGACTGGCCGGCGGCCCGGCGCCCGACGCTCTGGTGTCCCCGGCCCAGTACCTGCAACTGCTGGCCAACACCCTGCGCGCCCTGGACAGCCCCGACACCAGCTTCATGCTCGGCCAGCTGATGCTGCCCGGCCACGACGGCGCAGCCAGCCATGCGCTGGTGCAGGCGCCGAACCTGCGCGTGCTGCTGGAAACCCTGTGCCGCTTTCATGCGCGCCTGACGCCGTTGCTGCGCCCGCGCTTCGAGACCTGGGACGGGGTGGCGCTGCTGTACTGGGTCGATGCCTATGGCGCGCCAAGCTTGCGTCCGGCCCTGGTCGAGATGCACATGACGGCGCTGGTGGCGCTGTGCCGCTGGCTGGGTGGCGAGCGCCTGCCGTGGCGCTTCTGCTTCAACCGCGGCGCGCCGCGCCACATCGAGCAGCACCAGGTGCACCTGGGCGCCGACCTGCGCTTCGGCTGCCAGCTCGACGCCATGCTGGTCGACGCGGCCTGGCTCGACCGGCCATGGCCGCGCGCCAGCGAGATGGCGTCGCGCCTGGCGCAGCATGCCGCTGGCAGCGAACCGGCGCGCGCACCAGGACTGCCGGCGGCACTGTACGACTACCTGTTGGAGCATGTACGCGAGGCGCCGACACTGGAACGCACGGCGAGCGACTTCGGCGTCAGCCCGGCCACCTTCAAGCGCCAGCTGCTGCGCCACCATACCCACTTCCAGGGCGAACTCGATCAGGTGCGCACCCACGTGGCGCTGTGGCTGTTCCAGGTGCGGCGCGCCGACAACGAAGAAGTGGCGCGCTATCTCGGCTTTCATGACGCCGCCAACTTCCGCCGTTCGTTCAAGCGCTGGACCGGCCTCACGCCGGGGCCGATCCGGGCCGCGATCGACGGTGAACTGGGCTGGTTCGCAAGGTTGTCCGGCGCTTGAACGTTCAGTCGTTGAAGACGCCCAACTGGCGTGCGCGCATGTCGGCGTGCGCGGTCTTGCAGCGCAGCCGGTAGCGTTCGCGCAGGGCGGCGCGGTGGTGCGCCAGGTAGACCGCGTCGCAATCGTCGTCGCGAAAGCGGATCCACTGGCGCTGGGCGTTGGTCAAGGTGCGCAATGCCGCCTGGGCGTCGGGCGCGGGATCGTCGTACAGCGCGCGCACCACGGCGCGGTAGGCTTTGCCCAGCGCTTCGTCGGCCGCGGCCAGGCGCCGCTCTTCGCAGTGCAGGATGTCGTCGGGATTGCCGTCGGGTGCGCAATCCGTGGGCTGGGCATTGGCGTAGGGCGCGCAGGCCGACAGCGCCAGCACGAGCAGGAGGGAAGGGCGATGCACCGGGATATCTCCACGAAGGCTTTCTGGACAGACCCCGGCAATGAGCGATGGTTCCGCGTATGCGCTGCGCCTAGATGAAGATCGGAAGATTCTCCCCGTGGCTGTGGATGGTATTCTTGCACTCACATAATTCGCCGGAGCATCGAGATGTCCCCACTTGAGAAGAAGCTGCCGTTCGCCATCCCCGTCTGCGTGTGCACCGTCCTGACGACGATGTACATCATGGACGCGGCAGGCATCGGGTCGATCGCCCAGCAGAACGTCGCGCAGATGATTCTGTACTTCTGCTGCTTCTTCGGCGTGTCGCGCGTCTACTCTTTCATCGGCTGGCTGCTGGTGCTGTGGATTTCGCCGGCGACCATCACCGGCAACAAGGCGGTGCGCAATGCTTGATCGTTTCCCGAAATTCACAGGCTTGGCGCTGTTCGCCGCCGGCCTGGCAAGCGCGGCGCACGCGGCCGAACAGCCGATCACGCTCGACACGCCGTCCGGCCAGATCGCCGGCACGCTGGAGCTGCCCAGTGCCGCCGGCAAGCACCGCGTGGTGCTGATCATTTCCGGTTCCGGCCCCACCGACCGCGATGGCAATAACCCGCTGATCCCGGGCCGCAACGACAGTCTCAAGCAGCTGGCGGCGGCCCTGTCCGAGGCCGGCATCGCCTCAGTGCGCTACGATAAGCGCGGCATCGCCGCCAGCGCGCCGGCCGCGCCGGAAGAATCGGCAGTGCGCTTCGAAACCTATGTCGACGACGCGGCCGCGTGGGTCAACAAACTGAAAGCCGATCCGCGCTTTAGCGCGCCGGCCATCATCGGCCATAGCGAAGGTTCGCTGATCGGCATGCTCGCTACGCAGCAGGCGGGCGCCTCGGCGTTTGTCTCGATCGCCGGCATCGCCGACGCGGCGCCGGCCGTGATCCGCAAGCAGTCGGAAGGCAAGCTGCCGCCGGACCTGATCAAGGAAAACGAACGGATCCTGGCCGCGCTCGAGAGTGGAAACACCGCCGACAACGTGCCGCCGGCGCTGGCGACGCTGTACCGGCCGAGCGTGCAGCCCTACCTGATCTCGTGGTTCAAGTATGTGCCGACCAAACAGCTCGCCGCGCTGCGCGTGCCGGTGCTGATCGTGCATGGCAATACCGATATCCAGGTCGAGGTCGGGCAGGCCAACGCGCTGCATGCGGCCAGGCCGGATGCGACCCTTGCCATCATTCCCGGCATGAACCATGTGCTCAAGCACGTGCGCGCTGTCCCGACCCAGCAGGCGGCGTCGTATTCCGATCCGAGCCTGCCGGTCGACCGGCTGCTGGTAAAAGCGGTCGTCGACTTCCTCAAGCGCGGGCCAGCCGAGTAACAGCTTCAGGCGGCAACGCGGCCGTCGATGGCGGCGGCGTTTGCCACCAGTTCGAACTGCACGCGCGAGCGGCCCTCGTCGAGCGCACGCGCCAGGATGCGCAGTTCGTCGAGCTTCTGCTGCGCGAGCGCCAGCGCCTCGGCGTCGGCCAGGTCCGGCGCCAGATGAAGCAGCGGGCACGATGGCGCGATCCACAGGCGTTCGCCGATGCGGCGCTGCACCGGCTCGAGCCATGCGAGCGTCGCGTGCAGGTCGGTCTTCCACACGCTGCCGCCGTCGATCACGCCCAGCGACAGCACCTTGTCGGGCCCGAGCGCCTCGATGGCCGGCTCGATCTCGCCACGGGCGTTGATCGCGTCCAGATGCAGGCCGTCCACCGGCAGGCCGCATGCCAGCGCCAGGTTGTTTTTCAGAGGGCCGCAGCAGATCGTCAGCAGCAGCTTGACGCCGCTTCCGGCCAATGCCTCGTAGGCCGTGACACAGGCAGCGTGCCAGGTCGCATCGAGTTCGGTGGCCAGCGCCGGCTCGTCCACTTGCACCCATTCGACGTCTTGCGCGCGCAGCCGCGCCAGCAGTTCGGCGTACACCGCCAGCAGTTGCGGCAGCAAGTCGAGCCGCTTGCTGTCGTCGCCGGCCGTGCCTCGCCACAGACAGGTGAGGGGACCGACGATCACCGGCCTGGCCTTTACGCCCAGGGCGCGTGCCTGCGCCAGCTGCTGCTCCAGGTGATCGGTATCGAGCGCGCCGCTGTCTGGGACGCCCAGGTTGTGGGTGATGGTCATGTTTGCCAGCTTGTTTATAACGGATGAGCTGATCATAGGCTGCTCGATCCATGAATAAAATTGGTATGATTTCATCTATCCATTAGCTTCATTCATAGTCGAACATGATCGAACGTATCCATCTGTCCATCGTGCGCGAAGTCGACCGGCGCGGTTCGCTCACTGCCGCGGCCGACGTGCTGTGCCTGACCCAGTCTGCACTGAGCCACACGATCAAGAAACTCGAGGCGGGACTGGGCACCCCGGTGTGGACGCGCGAAGGCCGCGCACTGCGCCTGACCCAGGCCGGCCACGTGCTGCTCGACCTGGCCGAGCGCGTGCTGCCGCAACTCGAACACGCCGAGCGCCTGACGCGCGAAATCGCGCGCGGCGAACGCGGTACCTTGCGCATCGGAATGGAGTGCCATCCCTGCTATCAGTGGCTGTTAAAAGTGGTGGCGCCGTACCTGGCGGCGTGGCCCGAGGTCGATGTCGACGTCAAGCAGAAGTTCCAGTTCGGCGGCATGAAGGCGCTGCAGGCGTACGAGATCGATCTCCTGGTGACGCCCGATCCGGTGTTCAAGCCGGGGTTGCGCTTCGTGCCGGTGTTCGATTACGAGCAGGTGCTGGTGGTCAGTAGCGGCCACCGGCTGGCGAAGAAAAAGCGGGCGATGCCGGCCGACCTGGCCGATGAGGTATTGATTACCTACCCGGTCGACCTTGAACGGCTCGATATCTACAACCAGTTCTTGCTGCCGGCGGGCTGCGCGCCGCGCGAGCGCAAGACCATCGAGACCACCGACATCATGCTGCAGATGGTGGCCAGCAGCCGTGGCGTGGCGGCGCTGCCGCGCTGGCTGGTGGATGAATACGCGGGCCGGATTCCGGTGACGGCGCTGCGCCTGGGCGAGGGCGTGTTCAAGCAGATTTTCCTCGGCACGCGCGAGGCTGATGCCGGCACTGGTTACCTCGATGCATTCGTCGACCTGGCGCGCCAGACACGCTGACGCTTACCCGCGCGGCAGCGGTTTGCCACGCGAGATCACCTCACGGCAATCGCCTTTGATATCAGAGTCGTCGTAGTCGGTCCAGCCATAACTGTCCACATAACGCTTGTGGCGCTTGAAGCGGCTGCTGACGAAACTGCGTTCGAGCGCTTCACCCGGATAGCGCACGTCGGCCATGTCGAGCAGGGTGTGGAACATGTTCTCGGTCGACAGCCTGGCCATTCGGTGCCGCCCCAGTTGCGCGACCTTGGCCGGGAAGCGCTCCTGGTAACCGTTCGAATACCAGACGAACGCCGGCACGTGGAATTCGTACTGCGTGTTGTGGCCATGGAAGGCGATCTTGCACGAGTTGTCGTACAGCGTCTGCCCGTGGTCGGCCACGTATAACAATGACGACGTCAGGCCCGATTCCTTGAGCACCCCGATCACGTTCGACAGGAACCAGTCGGTGTACAGGATCGCGTTGTCGTAGCTGTTGCTGATCCGCGGCTTGAGGGCGACATTGGTGTAATCCGGCTTGTCCATGCCGTGCAGCGACGGCTGCCAGCTGTCAAACTCCTTCGGATAGCGGTGCGCGTAGTTCCAGTGGCTGCCCAGCGTGTGCAGCACGATCAGGATTTTCTGCGCCGGGTCGTGCACCGCGCGGCGCAAGGGGTCCAGCAACTGGGCGTCGTAGCTGGCACTGTCGCCCAGGCCGCCCAGGTTCAAAAACTCGACTTCATCGGCTTCTTGCGCGAACACCGACACCGGCGTGTCGAACTTGCCGAACGAGACCTGGTTCGACAGCCAGAAGGTCTTGAAGCCGGCCTCTTTGAACGCCGACAGGAACGACTTTTCCGAAAAGCCGTCTTTCAGGCTCTGCATCGCCGGTTTGCGCGAAATAATGACCGGCACCGACAAGCGCGTGGCCGACACCGGCGTGATCACGTCCTTGAGCATCACCAGGTTCTCTTCTTGCGCCAGCAGCGGCGTGGTTTCGCGTCCGTAGCCGTTCAGGCTCCAGCGATCGAAGCGCGCCGATTCGCCCAGCACCATCACCACGATTTGCGGACCATCGGTGTCGCCGCCTTGATAGGCGCCGAAGCGAAACGCCGCGCTGCGCCGGTTCAGCTGCGCCAGGTAGACGCGCTCGCGATAAAAGTCGACGCCGCGCGCGGCCAGCCCGAACGGCCACGATTGCGCCAGCGCGCGCAGGTCGACCGGCGGCTGCGCCCAATGCGGCAGCGGGGGCAGAGCGGTGGGCGCGGCGGCGCCGGCTTTTACCAGATGCGCGCGCGCGTGCGCACTGGCGCCGATGGGCTTCTCCGGCATCACGCCGAAGCGCTGGCTATATGACAGCACGGCCAGGCAGCCACCCAGCACCGCCAGCACCAGGTAGCGCGAGCGGTCTTCCCAATCCAGCGCGCGCGTGCGCCACGCCACTACCCAAGTGCTGGCCCACCAGGCCACGACGCCAACTACGGCCGCCGCCAGCAGCCACACCGACTTGCCGAGAAACTCCTGCGCCTCGCTGGGACTCGTTTCAGCGATGATGCCCAGGTGATGGGTCGAGATCCCCTGGCCGTAATACGCCAGCAGATAAAGTTCGAGCGGCAGCGCCAAAAATGCCGGCAACAACAGCCAATGAAAATACGCGGGCCGCTTGAACAGCGCCCACACCGCCATCCACGCGAACACGCCGATGCCGGCCACGCGCCACGGCTGCGCCAGCGGCTCGCCCAGCAACAGCGTGGCGAACGGCATCGCCGACAGCAGCGCATAGGTCAGCAGCAGGTACAGATGGGCGGGGCGCAGCAGAAGCGACATGGACGAGTCCGGCAGACAAGGTCGGCTATTATGCCGTCTTTATCTGCGGAAATGCGGGCATCGAGACGCCCCGTTCGCAGCCTGGAAAAAGTAGTCCTGTCGCAGCGATGACACAGTTGCCAACGTTTACCGCTAGATCGGCTAACGATGGATGGTGAAGCGGCAAATTGGTTGACCCATCGTCACAATGCGCCTATACTCGCGAGTTCTCGATTTATTCTGCACATCGTATACGCACCGTAGCCGCTCCTTGCTGAGTGGTTGCCATCGCCTCGGTTGTCAGTCTTTACGGGACTAGGTTTTAGTCCCCGGGTCGGTTATGTCCGCCTCGGGTCGTCAACGGTAGTAGCAATTTTGTTGGATTAGGAACGATGCCAACCATCAATCAACTGATTCGCAAGCCGCGTGAAGCCGCGGTTGTGAAGAGCAAGTCGCCGGCACTGGAAAACTGCCCGCAAAAGCGTGGTGTTTGCACCCGTGTGTACACCACCACCCCGAAGAAGCCAAACTCGGCACTTCGTAAAGTCGCCAAAGTGCGTCTGACCAACGGTTTCGAAGTCATTTCGTACATCGGCGGTGAAGGCCACAACCTGCAAGAGCACAGTGTCGTGCTGCTGCGCGGCGGCCGTGTCAAGGATTTGCCGGGTGTGCGTTACCACATGGTCCGCGGTGCACTGGATACCCAGGGCGTGAAAGACCGTAAGCAAGCTCGCTCGAAGTACGGCGCGAAGCGTGCCAAGGCCGCGAAGAAGTAATTCTCCGAGCCCGATGCAGCGTGTCACGGACACGTCACATTAATTAGATAAGTTGAGCCGGCCGAAAGGCCGAGTAAGTGAAGGGTCATGAGGGCCTTTCGCGAGTGCGATCTCCGCACTCAACTGAAGACAGGAAGGAATTGAAATGCCACGTCGTCGTGAAGTACCCAAGCGCGAAATCCTGCCGGATCCAAAATTCGGCAACACCGATGTCGCCAAATTCGTCAACGTTCTGATGCTGTCCGGCAAGAAGTCGGTTGCAGAAAACATCATCTACGGTGCATTCGAACACATTCAATCCAAGTCGGGCAAAGACCCGCTGGAAGTGTTCACGACCGCGATCAACAACGCCAAGCCGCTGGTGGAAGTCAAGTCCC